>JYMV01008608.1_pt1 | contig 18348 bp, 14 predicted proteins | sample 338911 | NCBI WGS metagenome assembly JYMV01 (sample SAMN03354496, study PRJNA234377) | hydrothermal vent metagenome | biome: Deep sea; feature: Hydrothermal plumes at the Eastern Lau Spreading Center, Western Pacific Ocean; material: Seawater | place: Tonga | collected 2009 | depth 2000 m m
AGACTTCTTCCGGTCTGCGTGCGGGTTTGCAGGCGCGATGCTAGCGGTTAATGCTGCCACTGGTATGAAATTCTTTAATGTGAGCGATGCCGAGGCACGGGAAGTCGCGGCGACGGCTGAGGTCAAAGACTTCCTGAAGGGTAATATGGGGCCGGTTGTTGATCAGCACACCCATATCTGCACCCGTGAGGAAGGCTACATCAAAGGTGTTAACACCACGGAAGCGGGTATGTGGTTCGTTGACTTGCTTGACGGTTTAGGCAAAGCGATGGGGCTGCCGAATGGCACCTCTGACATGAATGTCGAGAACTACGGCAAGCTCTTGTTAGATGGCAGCGATACTGACGTCGGGATTTTCAACCCATTTGGATTCCGTGAGGATTATGGCGGAAAAGACATGATCCCGATGGAAGAGCAGGCCCAGGTCAAGGAAATGTGGCCGAACCGCACAATTATGCTTGCTGGCGGCCTGACCCCAAACCAGGGTGTGACGGAGACGCTCGAGCGCCTCGAGGACTACGTCACGAACTACAATACCTCAGGCCTCAAGCTGTATACCTTTGATTCCACCCCGCAAAAGGGCTGGTGGTTCGACGATGAGAAGAGGGCCTACCCGATCTGGGAGAAGTGCCTTGAGCTAGGCATCAACAACGTCGGCTGCCACAAAGGCATCCCGTTTGGTCAGTTCATGGCTCGCTATGCCCACGTCGAGGATTTCGACAAAGCATGCGATGACTTCCTTGATATAAACTTCATCGCCTTCCATTCGGCCTGGCCATATCATGAGGAACTGGCAGCGCTGAAGATGTTCAAACCGCAACGGACCAACCTGTTCTGCGAACTTGGCTCCACCTTTGCGGCCACGGTCTCAAGTCGACCGATCGATTGTGCACATGTACTTGGCACGTTGCTCCGCGACGTTGGTTCCGATTATGTGATGTGGGGTACTGATTCGCTATTGTGGGGCAATCCGCAATGGCAGATCGACGCCTTCCGTCGGTTCCAGATTCCGGACGAGTTGGTCGAAGGTCATGGCTATCCGCAGTTGACCGATGAGATAAAAGCGAAGATTTTCGGCGGCAACGCAGCACGCATTTGGGGTCTGCAGTCGGCTAAAAACGAACTTGGTCAGCCCACCTATCGAGTTGCTTAAAGCTCGATCTTTATAATCGTGCAACCTACGGTGATGGCCGGGACTTGTCCCGGCCATCACTTTTTTCAGGGGATGTCATCCCAATGCCAACATACGAGTATATGTGCGACCCATGCCGGATGATATACATGGTGCGTCACAGCATGGACGAGAAACCCAAGATTAAATGCCCGAAGTGCGAGAAGAAAACTAAAAAAATTATGTCGGCAGCAAACCTGAACATGGGGGGCTGGTCGAGTCCGACCGAAGCGAAATACTCGAAACTCAGTATTTCAGACGAGCTCGCGAGAGAGAAAGAATTACAAAAATCTTTTGAAACAGTCTGGCTTCCGCCGCCAGTCAAACACGATCCCTGGGAAGAACACTGAAACCGGGCAATCAAGTATGCCAGTATCTAATATGGCTTGGTTTAGCAGGGTTCTTTGGATCCTCCGATTTGGCAAATATATAGCGTTAACGGGATAAATGGCTGGGGCGCCAGGATTCGAACCTGGGAATCACGGGATCAAAACCCGTTGCCTTACCACTTGGCTACGCCCCAACTTAACAAGTCTATAGCTAATCCAGAGTGTGGCTCTCGCGCAAGTCATCGAAGCAAGGTTGACAAACTTCACCAAAAAATTATCCGCTTGATATTACCTTTTTTGGAGTAAGCAGTGTCCAAGGCTCGACTGATAGACGGAAAGACGTTTGCCGCACGCCTGCGAAGAACTGTAGCGGATGCTGTAACGTGGCTCGGAACAGAACACAATCTTGTCCCAGGCCTCGCTGTCGTACTGGTCGGGGATGACCCTGCAAGCCAAATATACACTCGCAACAAAATCAAGCAGACCGCCGATGTAGGAATGGCGAGTCTGCACGAACGGCTCCCGGCCGATACTTGCCAAATTGAGGTCCTCAACAAAATAGCAATCCTTAACGAAGACCGCAGTGTCAACGGAATTCTGGTACAACTACCCCTGCCCGATCAAATTCACCCTGATACTGTGATTGATCAAATTGATCCAGCCAAGGACGTCGACGGGTTTCACCTCCTGAACGCAGGAAAATTGGTAACCGGACGCCCTGACCTGACACCATGTACTCCGCAGGGATGTCTGCTTCTACTGAAGGAAACTCTTGGCGATCTTGAAGGCGCGGAAGTGGTTATCGTTGGCCGCTCCAATATCGTGGGCAAACCAGTTGCACAATTGCTACTTCAGGAAAATTGCACCGTTACAGTCGCGCATTCACGTACCCGCAATCTCGCCGAACTCTGCCGGCGTAGCGATATATTGGTCGCTGCAGTAGGCAGGCCGGAAATGATCCGAGGCACCTGGATCAAACCCGGTGCAACTGTGATCGATGTCGGAATTAACCGAATAGCGGGGTCAAACAATACTACTCGGCTGGTTGGCGATGTCTCATTTGATGAAGCGGTAGAGATCGCCGGGGCCATCACGCCGGTTCCCGGAGGAGTGGGGCCAATGACCATTGCCTGCCTACTCGCAAATTGCGTGCGAGCCACATGCCATCAACACGGCCTTCCGGCGCCTGATCTGTCGTCTTCTGTGGCGTAGGGGCCAAACGAGGTTGTCATCGCCGCCCTGTGACATTAACTGTAGTGCCTCTCCCACAACAGACTTAGATAGTAGAAAGAAGCGCTACTATGGCACAAACCGCGGAAACTCAAGATAGACCGAACACTGTCCGGGCGGCGCTAAACTATCTAGTCTATGCGGGTCTATACAGGAGAAAAACCCGTCAGTTATGTAACTAGGCTGGGCGAAGCACCCATCAAACGATCCGCGACTTATGAGAAACACGAGGTTTCGATCCAGAATAGTCGCTCTATAGGCAAAAATGCGCCGCTCGATCGGGGAGGATTTCTTTTCACCCACCACATCTCCAACGTGGTGGATTTTTATGACCGTGCCGAGGCCTCAAAGCACTGCTACCGCGAGATCGAAAGTTTAGTGATGGGGGCGACAGGAGGTAATCGCGTCCACGTTTTCGACCACAATGTCCGTGCCGACCTCGAGGCCAAACGCAAATAAATGAAAGTCCGTGAGCCAGTAAAATTGGTCCATAACGACTACACACCGACGTCCGCCCCTCAACGCGTGCGAGACTTGTTGCCGGACGAGGCGGAAGCGTTACTTGAAACTCGTTTTGTCTTCATCAATGTCTGGATGCCTATCTGCGGGCCAGTACAGACTGCACCTAAAACGGTGTGCGATGCCCGGAGTATTGGTAAGGATGATTTGATTGCCACAGATCTGAAATATGACAATCGAACGGGAGAGGTATGCCAAAGCACTCACAACCCCGATCATTGTTGGATCTATTTCCCGCTTATGGAGCGAGATGAAGCATTGTTGGTCAAATGTTACGACTCACGGGAAGATGGCCGGGCAGGTTTTACTGCGCATACCGCCTTCAGAGACCCGACCACGCCTCCTGATGCGCTGGGCCGACAACGCATCGAAGTACGCACCATCGCCTTTTTCTCAGACCAGGCAAGATTGTGAGGCCTTTTCGCTAAGGCGCCACAGCGCAACGTTTAGGCTCATGCCGCTAGTACGGTATTTGAAAAGCTAGGAGCTTAGGGCAATAGTAAAGCACTGGTAGGGCTTCGCACGCCGGCATACACAGCATTGTCTATTGGCTAACAACATCGGGGGATGGTTGCGCAGCATCAATCATCGGTAAAAGTTTTTTCCATGCGCTCGTGTCGCTCTTGCGCATCGATAGTCAAGGTGGCCACCGGACGAGCCTCTAAACGACTCAAACTTATGGGGTCCCCGGTTTCTTCGCAGTACCCGTAACTGCCATCCTCAATCCTCTGCAGAGCAGCATCGATTTTGGCCAACAATTTCCGTTCTCGATCCCGACTACGCAGCTCGATCAAGCGACCAGATTCAATCGACGCACGGTCAGCTGAGTCTGGCTGATGATTTGTTTCTTCGCGTAGGTGCATTATCGTCTGTGATGACTCGGCGAGTATTTCATCCCGCCATCCAATTAGCTTTTTTCGAAAATACTCGCGCTGAAACAGGTTCATGAAGTTTTCATCCTCACTTGGACGATAGTTGGATGGCAAAATGATAGACTCGGGCCTTGAAGCCCGTTTTGGACTGACCTTCAGTTTCTCATTTTTCTTCCGTGCGGCCATATGTCCGTGCCTTTCTCCACGGCCGGGTTAGGGGCGCGGAGTATATAAATCCAGCTGACAACCCGCAACTTGGACTTATAGCGGACCGATTAACCGATATTTGTCCCAGATTGAGACTACTCCCACCTGCCCGAAAGGGCGGACTGGTTATTCATCCATTAAGTATTATTTATTTAACCCTAACTAGGTTCGGGCCCGATCTAGCTTCATCAGCAGAGGTGGCAAGAAAAGAAAATCGGCAAGTAACGCAAACGCGATTGTTATCCCACTCAATAAACCCATGTCCGAGTTGACCTTGAAGCTGGATATAGACAGTGCACCAAAACCAGTGACTAGTGTTATCGAAGTAATCCACAGAGCCACGCCGACAGTCCGGAAGGCATAACGTGTTGCTTCAACTGCGTCCATCCCATGTTCGCGCCGGGCGCGAAGATACTTGCTTAGAAAATGAACTGTATCGTCAACCACGATGCCGAGGGTCATCGCGAGCACAATAGCGATAGCCAGGCCGACGTTGCCTTGCACATATCCCCACAAGCCGAATGCCATCGCTGCTGGAAACAGGTTCGGGATGAGGCTGATGAGTCCCATCTTAAGACTGCGCAGAGCAAAGATCAGTATCATTGAAATCACCACCAAGGCGGTAATAGAACCAGCCAGCATCGAATTAATATTGCGCCCAGAAATATAGGAAAACACCACCGACAAACCGGTGCCTGGTGCGTGTGCTCCCGGCATATTCTCCGACAACCAGACTTGGGCTCGTGCATCTAGCTGACGGATTTCTTTGGAGGATATTTCTTTAACGGAAACCATTAGCTGACTTGCCGACTTTCGAACGTTGATCTGATTATTCAGGTCCAACCCATAAGGCAATGACATCTCGTACAGCAAAAGGTATTGCGCGGCGAGGTCGCGTTCCTCCGGGAGCCTGTAAAAGTCGGGGTCATCACCGTTCATGCTTTCGTTAAGTCGTTTGAACACTTCGGTGATGGCAGCCACATGAGTGACCTTAGGCTGTGACTTGAACCATCGCCCAAATGCCTCAAGCTTAGTGAGATAATCTGGATCCGCTATGCCACCTTCATCCCGAGCAGGCACTGAATATTGCAGCATCTGCAAGCCATTTAGATTAGACTCTGTGAAGTCCGAAGTGATCCGAATGGGAACTGAATGATCAAAATATTTCAGAAAATTATCATCCAGATCAATCCGTAAGATGCCGAGTGCGAGGACCACAATCGCAGCACCGGTACCCCAGAATAATTTTTCCCGATGCATCACCACAAAACCGGCCAACCGGTCCATTACACGGCTACCAATACCGTTCCTTTGAGCCACACGCGCTGGCAAGATTGACACCAAAGATGGCAAAAGGGTGATCGAAAGAACAAACGCGACCATTACGCCGGTAGCAACAATATTGCCGAGCAGACGGAATGGTGGCGCGTCCGAGAAATTCATGCACATGAAGCCAATGGTCGTGGTGATACTGGTGATAAACACCGGCGCCATATTGATCCGCAAAGCTTCAACTAATGCGTCATGTTTCCCCAAACCGCCCTGCATAGAAAGACGCATGCTAGACAGGATATGAACACTGTGTGCTACCGAGAGGGTGAGAATAATAATCGGAGCGATCTCAGAAGATGGCACCAGCACCGCACCTGCCCATCCCGCTACACCCAGGGCAATAAAAACTGACATAAAGATAACTAAAAATGTCGCGATTGTTCCCCAAGTAGTGCGCGTGGAGATACCTATGATCACGAGTATCAAAAGAAACATCAGCGGAAGTAATTTCTTAAGTTCCTGCAACGGTATCTCGGCGAAAGCCATGTTGATCGCGACACTACCATTCAAATAGACATCAATATTCGGATATTTAGCCTGAAATTGTTCTCGCAGATCGCGGGCGAAGACCATTATCTCAGGCACCTCGTTAAGCGACTTTTCTGGCTTGATAACCAGCACCTGTACTGCGGTAACATGTGCCTTATGCGACAATAGTCGCCCGGCCAACGCGGGCCGATCCAGCGCAATTGCGCGCACCATGGAAACGTCTTCGTCACTAAACTGAGCGGCATTCTGGATCAAGTCGCGGACGACTAAATCATCACCGTCAGCACGCGTGTGTTGAAAATTGCTGATCGAGTCAACACGTGTTGAATAGGGAGTTTGCCAACATTTTTCAGTCAACCATTCCACCGCCTCCAACGTTCGTCGTGTAAACACCTCCCCGTCCTGTGGCGCCAAAATAAATAATAAATTCTCTGCTTTCACATACGTGTTTTCGAGTTGTTCAAGCGCCACGAGATGGGGATTATCCTCACTGAAGAAAACTCGAGCATCCGGATTCATAGTAAGAAACCGTACACCCGACGCCGCAATTGCAAAGGCAATGATCGACAACACCAGCACAACCCAGCGGTTGCGCACAATCCACCGACCGTACGCATAATCGACCCCAGCGGTGCCCTTTGATGTTATCTCAGCCATAGTTTTCGGATTTCTCGTTCGTCAGCAATTTGTAAAGAATTTGATGTGATCTATTAAAGATTAACACTTGGACACTCCGTGCTTCGCACATCTTTATACTTTGGGCTCACAAGAATTGACAAGCAGTCGGCGTGCCAACATAAGCCAACCCAGCCTCCACTGTATATGGCCCCTTCAGGCTAGTCGCTTGGTCCTAGGGTCCGCGCTGTACTTTTGATTAAGTTCCAGAGGTCCTCGACATGGCGCCGTTCGGTCGTCGTTTGGCCGATAGAAATACGTACCGCGTAATTGCCAGCCAATCGAGTATGGGTTAGGTAGGCCTTTCCGCCGCCATTAATTTTCGCAACAAGCTTCTCGTTAAGCGTATCCAACTCCATTCCGGAATCTAAAGGCCTGGGTCGGTACCGGAAACACACCAACGCGAGTGGGGTAGGAGCAAGGCGCTCAAAATCTTCCTCCATGTCAATCAATCCGGCGAGTGTCTGGGCGAGGTCAACGTGAGCACGGATCATCTCCCGAAGACGATTTACCCCATAGGTGCGTATTACGAACCATAGTTTAAGTGCCCGAAACCGACGCCCCAATGGGACACTCCAGTCTCGATAATTCCGCACCGCATCACCACCTTGGCTTTTCAAATATTCTGGAAGGATCGCGAGCGTCTTAAGCAACGTCTCCGGTGAACGCACAAAATATGCCGAACAGTCAAAGTTGGTGAACAACCACTTGTGGGGATTGAACACAAAACTGTCCGCTCGCTCTACACCCTCGATCATCCAACGAAAATCGGGATCGATCAGCGCTGCCCCGGCCCAAGCTGCGTCGACATGAAGCCACAAATTCTGCTGATGACATATTTTTGCTACCGACATTAATGGGTCGATTGCCGAGGAACTCGTGCTACCCAAAGCCACCACCACACAAATCGGCTGCCGACCGGCTAACTTATCAGCCTCGATCGCATCCGCCAGAGCTTGCGGGTCTAGTCCAAAATTCTCATCGACCGCGATTTTATGAAAATTGCTTCGTCCAAGCCCCGCGATTTTGACGGCCCTCTCAATCGACGAATGACATTCGGTTGATCCGTAGACGACCAGGTCATTTTCACTACGCAAACCGCATTCATTGCCCCGCCATTCCGTCGCCCGTTCACGTGCACTGAGAATGGCGCAAAGAGTAGCAGTCGATGCCGAGTCCTGGATCACGCCTTCGAATTCTGATGGTAAACCAATCATGCTACCAAGCCATTCCATCATCCGCTGCTCCAGTTCGGTGGCGGCTGGCGAGGTTTCCCAACTCATACACTGGGCGCCCAGAGTTGCGGTGATCATTTCAGCCAAGACGGAGGGTGGACTTGAATTTGCTGGAAAATAGGCAAAGAAAGACGGGTGTTGCCAATGCGTCATACCCGGTAAAATGACTTTTTTAAAGTCGCTAAAAATCTCAGCAAACGGATCGCCTACAAAAGGCGGTTCACGGGGCAACTGAGCAAAGATTTCCCCAGGCACGACCTGTGCGCAGACCGGGCGGACCTCGACATCGCGCATGTAATCAGCCATCCAGTCCACCAGTTGGTGCGCAGCATGGCGAAATTCTTCGGTATCCATTTTGAAGCCTTTGAACTAGGAGGAACCATGCTATCTTTCCGCAGTAACGCCATCAACCAAACCGACTATCCCACTATTTTCTAAAAATGCCATTGACTGATTCTTCTGACGCATTATCGCAACCGCTGTTTTGGTCTAAAGCACGTCGTCATTTGTTAGGTGCTGACCCGGTGCTGGCAAAAATAATGGAGCGCTGCGGCCCAGAACAGTTGGTTCCGAGGAACGACGCTTTTTTTTCCCTCGCCAGGTCAATCGTTGGCCAACAGATATCTGTCAAAGCCGCGCAAAGCATTTGGGACAGATTGGTCAAGGAACTGGGCGGAATGACTGTCAGAAAAGTTGCCGCTGCAAATCAAGAACGGTTGCGAAGTTGTGGGATCACGCGACAAAAATCAGGATACCTTCTTGATCTGGCCAAACATTTCCAAGACGGCAAACTTGGTACCCAAAGTTGGAATAAGTTAGATGACGAACAGGTCATCGAGAACTTAATCCAGGTTAGAGGGGTAGGACGCTGGACGGCGGAGATGTTTCTGATCTTTCATTTGCTCCGACCCGACGTGCTACCCCTTGGAGACATTGGTATCCAAAAAGCTATGCGCTTACACTTCAATGATAGAAACCCCATGTCGGAGGATGCGATGAGGGCCAAGGCGGAACCATGGCGACCATGGCGCTCAGTCGCTGTCTGGTATTTATGGCGGAGCCTCGATCCTCACCCAGTAGATTATTGATGGAGCTACGTGACGACCGCCGTAACGCACGGCGAAACAGTCTAGCATGTGATATAAGGCTGTGCTTGAGAATGACTTCTAACTTATTTACGGGTCCCTGGGGCCAATCTCCATGAATGTAATTCGGACATCCGCGGCGTTGCTACTAACCATAATAGCGCTGACCGCAAAGCCCCTCGCAGCGCAACAAGATGCAATTGTGGGCGTCGACCAGGTGATGCTGCAACCATTGTCACAAACGCAACCAGTGATCGGACGGTTCGTCGCTCTGCAATCGGGCGTTGTTTCAGCGCGGGTCCCAGGCGCCGTCACCGAGATGCGTGTCGACGTTGGGGATCGGGTTAAACGTGGTGAGATCCTCGCAGTAATTGATCTCCAAAAAATGACTCTTTTGCGCGACGCCGCACGCGCGGAAGCGGACCAAGCGCAGGCCGAAGAGAACGCTGCACGGGCACGACACAATAAGCGTCAAAATGAATTGACCCGCATTGAAGGGATCCAAGGCTCTGCCGGCTACAGTGCGGCTCGCCATGACGACGCTGTCCAGAACGTGTTTGAGTCTGAAGCCACAGCCGTAGGTGCTGCTGCCGCATTTGCAGGCGCCAGCGCAAGACTTATGCTCGCCGAGGGCAATCTGATCAATGCGTGGGTGCGCGCACCTTATAACGGCGTAGTAAGCGTGCGTCACACTGAGATAGGTTCATATCTTCAAACCGGAGACCGTGTATTGGATCTTGTCAACGATACCAATCTGGAGATTGAGGTCTTCGTTCCCTCCAACAGAATCGCTGGTTTAACGCCCGGCACTGTAATACAGGTGCGTCCGGCGGATGGCTCCAGCCAATCTGCGACAGTTCGAGGAGTGGGTGCCGAAGAAAACGCGACGTCGAGAACCCGGTTAGTCCGATTTACTCCAGAGTTCAGTGGTGCAACAAAATATGGTGTGGGGGAATCAGTTGACGCCCTACTGCCGCTGGGCGTGCCCCGAGAGGTAGTAACGGTCCACAAAGATGCAGTACTGAAACGTCAAGGAATGTCCTTAGTCTATGTTGTGGACTCAGAGAATGCTGCACAAATCCGACCGGTGGAACTGGGTGAATCCGTTGGTGCACGCTTTGAAGTTCTCTCTGGGCTTGAACCAGGAGAAACAGTTGTTGTTCGAGGCAACGAGCGCCTACGGCCCGGCCAAGCCTTGCGAATTGGAAGCGAAGAATAAATGGGCCTAATCCGACTTGCCATTGAGCGACCCATTGCTGTGGTCGCAGCGGTGCTGATGATTCTGATTTTTGGCGTGCTAGCCCTGCAACGCATTCCCATTCAGTTGACTCCGGACGTTCGGAAACCGGTCATTACAGTTACCACTTATTGGTCCGGTGGTTCACCAATTGAGATGGAACGCGAAGTCATTAATCGCCAAGAGGAAGTGCTCAAGGGAGTTCAAGGAGTGAGCAAGATAGAAAGTCGCTCACAGGATGGACGTGGAATCCTAACACTTGAGTTCGAAATCGACAGTGACATGAACAAATCGCTTCTGATGGTCTCGAACCGGCTCAACCAGATCTCCGACTATCCTGCAGAAGCCAACGAGCCGCTAATAGACACTTCAGGGCTGGAAGACAGTCCCATTGCGTGGTTCATCCTAACCAGGCTTCCAGGCAATAATCGAGCTTTGGAAAGTTATGGTGATTTTGCGGAGAACGTAATCCAAGACCGCTTGGAGCGCGTCGCCGGAGTATCTCGCACCAATTTATACGGCGGCAGCGAGAATGAAATGCGGATCATTGTCGATCCGGACAAGTTAGCCCGATATCGCCTAACCGTACCTGACCTTGTTTCGGCTCTCAGACTTGCAAACGTCTCCATTTCTGCCGGAGACATTAACGAAGGAAAACGCCGTTACATAGTTCGCACGGAGGGAGAGCTGCAAACGGTCAACCAAATTCGCAGTGTAGTTCTTACAAGTACTAATACTGAAACTCGTGGTGGGATTGGAAGAGTAACAATTGGCGATGTGGCTGACGTTCGATTCACCTTCAAGGAGCCACGGGCCAAGATTCGTTTTCTCGGAGACGAAGCAATTGCTATCAACGCCGTTCGAGCGACCGGTGCCAACGTGATCAAGACCATGGCTGGAATAAGCAAGGCCATTGATGAGTTAAATAGTTATGCGGTACCGCAGGCGGGCTTAGCAATTGAGCAGGTATATGATGAAACCATATACATCAATTCCGCTATTTCTCTTGTGCAACAAAATATCTATGTGGGGGGCACTTTTGCTGTCCTAATTCTTATTGCCTTCCTACGCTCATTCAGGGCTACCCTTATTATATCGATGGCGATTCCGGTTTCGGTGGTGGCCTCGTTCGTTGCGATGGCCGCGATGGGTCGGTCAATTAATGTAATCTCATTGGCAGGCATCGCCTTTGCCGTAGGCATGGTTGTGGATGCCGCAATTGTTGTGCTTGAAAATATATTCCGACACCGCGAGAACGGCTTGCCGGCTCACGAAGCCGCACTTCAAGGAACGCGCCAGGTGTGGTCAGCAGTCATGGTCTCGGCATTAACCACGGTCCTGGTCTTCGTGCCGATACTGGTCATGCAACTAGAAGCCGGTCAGTTATTTAGAGACATTGCAGTTGCCATCTCTGTCGCGGTGCTGATGTCCTTGTTAGTTTCCATTACCATGATCCCAGCTCTGTCAAAGCGTTTGCTGAAAGACACTAGGCCCCCTGCCTCACGAATAGCATTACCCATAATCGATGGTGTGGCACGCGGCGTTGCCAGACTTTTGCTGGGTTATACGGGACTAATTACAAAAAGCCGCGTCGCCTCTGCATTGGTTGTCATTGGACTTGTGTTCGGGACGGGGACCGCAAGCTACCTTTTCCTCCCCAAGATGGAGTACCTGCCGGAAGGTAATCGCAACCTAATTTTTGGGGTCATGCTTCCTCCGCCGGGATACAACCTAGACACAATGAACAACATCGCCATGAGGATTGAAGACAAAGTTCGCCATCTTTGGGCAAGTGTCACCGGACCTATTGCAGAACCCGGGAAACCACCGAAAATCGGGAATTTCTTTTTTGTAGCGCTTCCCAATATGGCATTCTTTGGCGCCGGGGCTGTGGACCGAACACGCGTTGCCGAGCTCATCCCTGTTTTAACCGAAACCCTATACGATGAGCCCGGGACGTTTGGCTTCTTTAATCAGCCTAGTTTATTCAGCCGAGAGATTGGTGGTGCAAGAACGGTGGCACTGGATATCTCGGGATCAGACTTGGAGGCAGTGATAACTGTGGCACAGAAAGCCGCAGGCATTGTTGGCAGTATCTTCCCACGCTCTGACGGACACCAAATGCGACCAAAACCAGGCCTTGTACTGGGAGCGCCTGAAGTGCGTATCTACCCCAACCGGGTCCTGCTGGCCGATAACGGGGTGAGTGCGATCGCTTTGGGTCAAAGCATCGATGCCTTTAATGATGGCCTCCGGGTAGCAGAAATCACTGTTGATGGACGCCGCATAGATCTGACGTTGCGTGGTCTAGAAGACAAAATTGATCGCACTCAGGGGTTGGCAAATCTACCAGTAGTTACAGCAGATGGACGAATTTTACCTGTAAGCTCCCTTGCTGACATCGAGATTACGGTAGGACCAACAGAGGTCCGCCACTTGGAACGCGAACGTACTGTCACACTACAAATTATGCCTGCCCCATCCGTAGCGTTGGAGGAGGCGATAGAAATGGTTCAGACCCAAGTGATTGATAAAATTGCTGCCGATGGGCTACCTCCAGGTATTACCCTCAGCCTCTCTGGAACTGCCGATCAATTGAGCCAGACCTTTGAAGCGATGATGATAAATTTCATCGTTGCGATCGTAATCGTCTATCTATTGATGGCTGTCTTGTTCGAGAGCTTCCTTTATCCGTTCATAATTATGCTATCCGTACCGACGGCCGCGGCTGGTGGCGTTCTCGGGCTTGGATTGCTAAACCTTTTGTACTTTCAGCCGTTAGACATGTTGACCTTGCTCGGCTTTATCATCCTGGTCGGAATCGTCGTCAACAATGCGATCCTACTAGTTCATCAGACATTATATCATATGCGTACCGAAGCGATGGCGGTACGGGATGCAATCCTTGAAGCCACTCGCAACAGACTTCGCCCAATTTTTATGTCAACGCTTACCAGCGTATTTGGCATGCTTCCCTTGGTGCTAGTGCCGGGCGCTGGCTCAGAACTCTACCGGGGCCTAGGTTCGGTGGTGATTGGCGGTCTATCGCTATCGGCAATACTTACGTTATTGATGGTGCCAGCCTTACTGTCACTATTTGTCAGCCAGAAAGAAACTTCGGCGTTTAAAACCAAATCATCCATGCTGGAAGCAGCCACTGAATGATGGACTGCTGAGTGTCTTGTTGTTCAGCGTCTGACAAAAAATATTTTAGCAATTTACCGTAGTATCGCACCATGCCGCCCTCGTATTACCTACGGAATCGGCGAGAAGGGCGCTGGGAGCAGTATTTTGCTTTCCTGGGTAATGATCAACGGCCGAACCTTAGGAAGGAATTCAAGCCAGCGAGGATCTTCGAAAAGTTTTTTGCGCCGCTCGGCCCGGTCCTCAAAGGTTTCGTAGGCCCACATATGTACCACCTGATTCAGTACCCCAAACTCAGTGGTAAAATATCCTACTAGCCGTCCCAGAATTTCTGTTTGTATTTCCAGAGCGTATTTTTGATAGTTTTCTAACCATTCTCCCTGACTCCCGGGAACGAGTGTATAGGTCCTTTGTTCTACAAACATGTTCTACCCCCCTCAGTTTTCTTAAAAATATTGTGCCAATACAAATAAGAGCGACACTGCATTCACATATCTAAACGATCCCCAACGTATCTTACTGAATCACTCAAACCAATGCCCGACGATCTATCGCCACAACCAAACCTTCACCTAGATTATAGAAACCTATTGAGTTGTAGAGGAACCTGCTTCAACTTAGCTGGATCACGATATAGACGTGTGCCCACCTATCGTTAGGGGAGAAAACCGATTAACCAAAGCTACCACGCCTTCATTGCCAAACAGTCCAGTGATGAAGTCATATGCGCAGTGGGACAAAGGACACTCAAGGATCTTCCCGCGGGCGACGTTACTATTTTGGTTTCTTGGTCCAGCATCAATTACAAGGATGGACTAGCAAGTGTTGCAAAGGGCGGGGTGGTTCGCGATTACCCTCGCGTACTTGGGCATCGACTTGGTAATGTGTTCCGCTGACGAAAGACCCGCCTTATGGGGATGGATGTAAGGCGAACTGAAACCAAACCTACTAGATGACCTCGTAACGACAGAGATCGACTTGGACGGCATCGCTAACGTTCTAATCAAGATCCTAGACGGCAAGGTCCGTGGGCGAACAGTCGTGAAAATTGGCTAATATTGTATCGACTTGTTGGCAATGTGCCCTTGCCACAATGGTGTCGTCTATTTCCAGAAAGAGAAAATACTGCTTTGGTTGGACTTATTGAATCCGAAGCGCAAACTAATTATCGCCAATGCCCGCGGTGCTTTCGGGGAAGCACCCATTATTGTTAACTTGGCGCAACAATACGCCGGAACGCCCACTTCAACACCCGGAGATCTGAACTTGTTGTCGAGGACAACACCACCTGCTCAGTTCTTCGACGCAGACCACCAACACCAAAATAGACACTGTCATGAAGGCCAATAGCACCGCCTTGCGCGTGAAACTGCCAGCCTAGGCCGCTTGGTAGGCGCAACAGTACGGCTTGATTCCTTTTCACTAGAGATGCACGCACACTTGGATGCAGGTGGAAACGTGCCGTTAGTGGCCTCGGCTGCCAATTTTCTGACGACATTCCTTCGACCCGTTCAAGTCGATCCTCACCGCGCAAATCTCCTCCGTCGGCATCAAGGTATATGCGCCGCCGATGACGCAAGCCGAAACGAGGCACATAACCATCATGTGTGGCATCAACCCAGACCGCACCGGATTGTTCCTCCCGTGTACTATTGACGGGAAGAGGCCGGGGATCAAAACCTGTACCGATTAGTTTACTTGAATCTGTATCGTCAACCGTAACTGTGGAGTGTGCCGCTGTACGACGTAGCGCTTCGTGCCAGTCGCCATCTCCACCACGATAGGGCCCGCAGTTAACTACTAAACGCTCCTTGCCAACGCTCATTTCGAAACTCAACGTACCTGCATAGACTGACCCATCTAGGGACGTGGACGCACCAGTATCCATAATCGCAAGCGCCTTATTGGCAGCCACCCGTTGGAACCCGATATGTGGTGCATTGGTCAAAGCCTGACCATCAGTTCGGGAAACCGAGAGCGCAGCGTCGATTAAAGTTGGATTACCTTCGCCACTTCCGTTGAAACACGCTAGACCACCATCCCCATGGCGAAGACCCCGCAACATTGGGCCCATTTGATCAAGGCTTTGGATCAACCGTTGAGGTACCACGTGATCAGCTTCACTTAGGATCGCTCGAATGTCACCAAGATCGCCAAGCACTCTACATTGCTGTTCGGGCGAACGTTCGAAATGGCCGCCATCGGGCAGGATTTGGAAATTCAATTCACGATCCAATAACTTGAGCACACGTGTAAGATTCAGCGGAGCCGACGACAGGCATAAGGTTGCATAAATCAAACCACGAATCGCCATGATCCGTCGCGCACCCGTAACATCTTGGTCCACTACTCGAGCCAAGTGGCGTGTTTGTTTGGCGAGGCTTTGATAAAAAGTCTTGGCGAAGTCGTCGCTACTATCCGCAACTAAGAACGGTGCATGTGTCAACAAAGCTGCCAAGCGCTGACCCAGGACATCGGCACGCCAGACCACCGGTTTCCATCGACCACATGTATCCATCCAATCAGTTATTAAAGCACGGGCAAGACGTTGTGCGGCCTCGCCTCCGTGGCCCTTCAAATCTCGCAGCCACTCGAAGCCGTGTAAAGCGGCTATCCAATCATCAGAGACACCATCGGGCATCCACGGTGGACGGCGGGGGCTTCGGATCTCCTCTCCTGCAAAAACGTAATTCCCATGAAATAACGCTTCAGCACGCTTAGATTGGCTAGGCCATGGGTCGGGCGGAACCAAATTTAGCTCGTTGGGCGCTCGTCCCATAAGCGACAACTGGTAAACCGGGCTACCGTAGACAGCACTACGAATCCCCTTCGTCACACGGTGTGCACGTAGCATGATAACACGATTACCGACACAAGTTTAAGCGACACCTATATCAGCGCGCTCAAATATGAGCAGATCCTGAGCGCAGTCGCAGAATATTGTTGGCATAAGCGTCTTTCCCTCCCTCAAAAGCTGCAGTACCTGCAACTAATATATCCGCGCCAGCTGCAATTACCCGAGGTGCAGTATCGAAGTTGATTCCACCATCAACCTCAAGATCAACCTTACGTCCACACTTGTCGATCATGCTCCGCAGCAGGTGAATTTTTTCTAACTGCCCGTCTATGAAACTCTGACCCCCAAAACCAGGATTTACAGACATCACTACGACTAAATCGACGCAGTCGATTACCGACGCAATTGTTTCTGCTGGCGTGCCTGGATTGAGTGAAATACCTGCTTTTTTCCCCGCACTTTTGATTAGCTCAAGTGTCCTATGCAAATGGGGACCCGACTCAATGTGAATGGTGATTATGTCAGCCCCCGCGTCTGTGAAGGCCTTTATGAAAGGTTCAACCGGCGCGATCATGAGATGAACATCAAATGGTTTCGTGCTGTGGGACCGTAGCGCCTTCACCGAATCCGGACCAATTGTAATATTAGGGACAAAATGACCATCCATGACATCAACATGGATCAGGTCAGCTCCCGCCTTTGTGATCGCCCGCACTTCGTCGCCCAAATGGGCGAAATCTGCCGCGAGAATCGAGGGGGCGATTCGCACTTGTTTCTGCATGTGCCTCACCTAACAGCTTAATACTTGCGCTTCAAGCGCGCGGCGTAGAAGCCGTCCATTCCACCCTGTTCAGCCATATGTAAAGGCAAGGTACGAAGGTCACCATGCTCGTTAATAAATGGGGTTAGATACTCACACTCGTGTGGCAACAAAGGAGCACGCTCCAGCTCGGGTCGGCGAGCAAGTAAACAGTCGACCCTTTCTAAACCCTCCTCAGGCTGCAGCGAACAGGTAGCAAAAACAAGAATGCCACCTGGCTCGAGCATTGTAGCCGCCGAATCAAGCAAACGGTCTTGAATAGCAGCAGCACGTTCAACGTCATTTGGGCTCTTTAGGTGAAGAATATCGGGGTGCCGCCGGATAGTTCCAGTCGCCGAGCAGGGAGCATCTAAAAGAACATACTTTGCCGGCGAGCATGGTCGCCAGTCTCTCGCATCCGCACCAATCAACTCAGCACTAAAGCCTAGCCGCGTCAGATTCTCCTTTAGCAAGCGCAAACGTGGCCTCGAACGATCCACCGCGACAACGTCCGCACCACGCGAACATAGCTGAGCGGTCTTTCCTCCTGGTGCAGCACACAAGTCAATCACACGACTGTTAACTACGTCGCCAAACAACGCCACCGGCAGTGCAGCGGCAGCATCCTGCACCCACCAATGACCTTCGACAAAACCCGGTCGGTCGGCAACCGATCCTCCTGGATCAACGCGAAGTGTGCCGGTTGGCAACAGGTTAGCGCCGAGAGGTTCAACCAAAGGTCCTGGCGCATCTTTAGCAGTAATGTCTAGTGGCGCTTCCCGCAGGTGGGCGACAGAAATTTGCCTTGCAACTAACTCACCGTAGGCGCCGCACCAGCTTCTCCAAAGCCAATCCGGTGTGTTGAGCCGTTCAGCATCCTGAGACTCGCACCAAGCCGCGCCTTCACGAACGACGCGGCGCAGCACCGCATTTATAAGTTTTCGATAACGATACAAATCGCCGGTAGCCAAACTCACGGTATTGTCCACCGCAGCATAAGGGGGGGTACCCACAAACAGAATTTGCGCTAAACCCAAACGTAACACATCGTTGACACGCCACGCCACGCTGGGAAGAGGGCGGTTGAGGCAGCGTTCAATCAGACTGTCAATCTGACCGAGCCGGCGCAGACATGTGGAGATAAGAAGCCAGACAAAAGCCTTATCCCGATTACTTAGCACGGAAAATTCCTTGCAGCCAGCAGCGGCTTCATCGAGGACTTTGTGG
>JYMV01023957.1_pt1 | contig 18342 bp, 15 predicted proteins | sample 338911 | NCBI WGS metagenome assembly JYMV01 (sample SAMN03354496, study PRJNA234377) | hydrothermal vent metagenome | biome: Deep sea; feature: Hydrothermal plumes at the Eastern Lau Spreading Center, Western Pacific Ocean; material: Seawater | place: Tonga | collected 2009 | depth 2000 m m
CGTTAATTGGAAAGGTATATTCCAAATCCAAATTGATTTTAAAAAACACAGAAAATGAACAACCCGTTTTTATTACAAATAACGGTGCAGGGCCAGAAAAATAATATTGAAGCTGCTGCCGATGTGCCTAGTGAAGAGATGCTTTCTCTATGGAGTCTGGCCCAGGAGGGAGGGGTAGTGATGATCATTATCTCTATTTTATCAGTTTTTGCCATTTATATTTTTGTCGAGAGATTCCTTGCGATCAAAAGAGCATCTAAAGAAGATGTCAATTTCATGAATAAGATCAAGGATTTTATCCATGGAAGCAACTTGGCGGCAGCCAGGTCATTGTGCCAGGAGAATACCAATCCAATAGCTCGTATGATAGAAAAGGGGATAAGCAGAATTGGCAAGCCACTAAGAGATATTGGTACAGCCATTGAGACAGTTGGAAAGCTTGAGATCAATAAACTTGAAAACAACCTGGCCACCCTGGCTACCATTGCAGGTGCAGCACCCATGCTCGGATTTCTGGGAACGGTAATTGGTATGATCAAAGCCTTTCACGAAATGCATATTAGTGGAAATAGTGTTGAAATTTCTCAATTATCAGGTGGAATCATGCAGGCCATGGTAACAACGGTGGCTGGGTTAATCGTTGGTATCGTTGCCTATATTGGGTATAATATGTTGGTTGCCAGAGTAGAAAAAGTAATCCATGCTATGGAAGCTAGAACAATGGAATTTCTTGATCTTTTGGAAGAACCTGCAAAAAACTAAGACATGGCATTAGGTTCAAGAAATAAGATTAGCGTTAGTTTCAGCATGGCTTCCATGACTGATATAGTCTTTCTTTTACTCATTTTTTTTATGATAACTTCAACACTGATTAGTCCCAATGCATTAAAAGTGCTCTTGCCAAGCAGCACCAGCAAAACGATGGGGAAACAATCTGTATCGGTTACTATAAAACCGGATCTAACTTATTATGTGAATGCAAAGCCTGTAGAAGCAGACTTTGTAGAGCAAAAACTAATAGAACTTTTATCCGGTGAAGAATCACCCGGTATTATACTGCATGCTGATAAATCTGTCCCTTTGGAATATGCGGTTAAAATTATGGAAATAGCCAATAAACGCAAGTACCAACTCGTTATAGCTACTACTAACAAATAGCGTGTTTCCTTTTGGGCATGGTATTTGGTCACTAGATTTGCTGACATGGACTACTATAAAGATAAAAATAAACGCACTGGTATAATCACAACGACGATTGTGCATTTGTTGATTTTGCTACTTTTTATATTTACTGGATTGACGATACCAGTTCCGTTACCTGAACAGGGTATCATGGTTAATTTTGGCACTTCTGATGAAGGCATGGGTGAAATACAGCCGGAGGAAGTAAGCAGCTCTGATGTTGAGGAAGTTGATGTCGAGGAAGTTGTAGAGAGTACTCCTGTGCCTACTGAAACCCAAGAGGAGATTATTACCCAGGAAGAAGTTGAGGCCCCAGCAGTAAATGAAGTCCCTCCAACACCGGTAGAATCGGAAGTCGTGGAAGAGAAAGAGCCAGATCCTGTAGTGAATACATCTGCCTTATATCCGGGCAAACAAAACAATGATGCTTCAGAGTCCTCTCAGGGAGAAACAGGGAATCCCGGTGACCAGGGAAGTCAAGATGGCATTCACGATTCAAAAAACTATGGAGAAAGCCATGGGAGTGGTACTGGATTCTTCTTATCAGGCAGAGATATTGTCTTTAAGCCAAAAGTTATTGCCAATACCCAGGAAACAGGAAAAGTGGTTGTACATATCTGGGTTGATAGATATGGAAAAGTAAAAAGGGCTACACCAGGTGCAAAAGGTTCGACGACTACCAGCTCCTCTTTATATAAAATTGCAAAAGAGGCAGCGATTAAAGCTAAATTCTCTCCAAACCGAGATGCTCCTGAAGAGCAAAAAGGGACGCTTGTGTTTGACTTTAAGTTAAGGCAGTGATTGTTGGCATACAATTCATTCCAATTTCTTGAATCCAAAAAGAATAAGGTATTTGGTACTTTTGCAGTGCCATGGAATTAAACAGCGCAATAAAACCCATTGTTCCCTTGACTTATCAGGATACCATTGACTATTTGACCAGCCAGCTGCCAATGTATCAGCGCATTGGAAAAGCCGCCTATAAGGCAGATCTGCAGAATACGATTGATCTGTGCAATATCCTTGGCAATCCGCAGAACAGTTTTAGGTCCATCCATATAGCCGGCACCAATGGTAAGGGTTCGGTTGCGCACATGCTTTCTTCTGTTTTGCAGGTCAGCGGCTTGAAAACAGGCCTCTATACCTCTCCTCATTACAGGGATTTTAGAGAGCGGATCCGGATTAACGGAAACAAAATCCCAAAGGAGGTTGTATGTGATTTCGTTGAAAAGCATAAAAAGGCATTTGAGGATATTTCGCTTTCTTTCTTTGAGATGACCGTTGGGATGGCATTTGAACATTTTGCAAGCGAGAAGGTAGATGTGGCAATCCTGGAAACAGGCATGGGGGGCCGACTTGATTCTACCAATGTGGTGACTCCAGAATTATCCATCATTACCAATATTGGATATGACCATACAGATTTTTTAGGCGATACCCTGGAGAAAATTGCCGCCGAGAAAGCGGGTATTATAAAACGACAAATACCGGTGGTGATAGGAGAGAGGAAAGAGGAAACCACAACGGTGTTTGTAAATATTGCCAACGAAATGAATGCACCATTGTACTTTGCAGATGGACCTGGTCCCGATTTTGAATATGATGTATCGCTTATTGGGGGAGACTATCAAAAAGAAAATATTACAACCCTTTTAAAGAGCATTGAAGTTCTTAACCAGATGGATTATTCAATTCCGACTGAGGCGGTTAAAGAAGGAATAGAAAAAGTAGTACACAACACAGGGTTCATGGGGAGATGGCAAACCTTAGCTGAGCACCCCCTAACCATTTGCGATGCAGTTCATAATGCAGAAGGTTTTACAAAGGTTCTGCCGCAACTAAAGGAAATAAAATACAATAATCTACATTTTATATTTGGAGCCGTATCTGATAAGGATCTGGCAACAGTGTTTCCTATGTTTCCTAAAAATGCGTTTTACTACTTCTGTAGACCGGATATACCAAGAGGTTTGAATGTAGATGAGCTAAAAAGGAATGCGGCTTTCTGGGGTTTGAAGGGGGAGTCCTATGGTTCGGTCAATGAAGCGTTAGAAGCTGCCAGGAATTCTGCAAATGCGAAAGACCTTATTTTTATTGGTGGTAGCAGCTTTGTGGTTGCAGAGGTCATTTGAAAACTGCTTAAGCTAAAGGAATCTAAAAGTCGATCTTATAATAGAAGATTGGTAACAAGCCCAGCTGGTATTCTTCACGGATAGCATTGGCGCCGGGATCGAGCGGGTCAGGAGCGTAGGTCAGCTTTAAGACGTTCTTGGTATTAAGGATGTTTACAATGTCCAGTCCGATCTCATGAGTGACATTCTTCTGATTAATTTTGTAGTTTACCTTGAAGTCTGCTCGGAAGTAATCATCTAATTGCAAAGAGTTTCTCAAAGAATCAACATATACAATCTCACCCGTTTGAACAGATAGGGTAGAGTCAATTGGGCCGTATCGTTTATTGCCGGCTGCAGTAATTTTTATTCCAACAGAAATTGACTTGTTGCTGCCAATTTTAAATTCTCTGGCTCCTAAAAAGTTAAATGAATAATTGCCGCTGAAGTTTGTTCTCCTTCTTACGCCGTCACTTCCAATATAGTAAGATTCATAAAGGGCAGCAGTGGTCATAAAGAAGTATTTTTTGCTAAAAAACTTCTCTACAGTTAGCTCAATGCCATAATTGTCTCCGGTTCCTGTGTTTTCCAGGCTGTCTGGAAAAAACCGGTTAAATCCAGATCCTTGATTGACCAATGAAAAAGAAGATGGAACAACAGTAACAGGTATGTTGAAGACTCTTTGGTAATAGGTCTCAGCCTTGAACCGCATATTAGAACCGATTCTTTTGTTATAGCCAATTACTCCGTGAAGGCTCTTGGTAAAATCCATCCCAATATTGTGCTGGATGTGGTTATCCCCATGATAGAAGTAGGTGTACATGGGTTGTAGCTGACTATGTAGCCCAACCCCAGCATTGAGCATTTGGCCCTTGTTTAATGTCCAGCGAATACCAGCTCGTGGTTCGAAAAGGGACACAGAATTATTCAAAGAAAAAATCTGGCTGTGGATACCGGCATTGAAAACAAGCTTGTCAGAGATTCTGTATTTCCATTGGAGATAGGGTTGAAAAAGCAAGGCATCCCCCTTGTGGTTCCAGCGTACAGCCCAATTATATGTGGTGTCATTATAGGTGCTGTCCAGCATGTTTATCCTATAAAAATCAGCGTTATAGCCTAGCTTTAACACATGCTTAGCTCCATATTTTTTGCTGATAAAAAAAGCCGTTAAATATTTTTGTATCCTGAAATCATATCCCAGCTTGGCTACAGATGAATCCAAAAGATATAAGCCGTCAGGGCCAATTAACAATGCCCCGGTGGAATCAGCGGTTCTATACAAGAGGCTATCCTTTGTAAACTGCCTTTCTCCGCTGGTGGCAATCGTTATTTTAGCAAAGGTCGATTCATTCAGTGATTTGGTATAATTCATTCCTACAATCCCCATCTGTGACCTAAAGAATTGATCTCGATCCGTATCTCCATAGATCTCCACTTCATCCGGTTTTTGTTTACTTATGAGTATATCAACACTGCTTTTTCCTCCTATTCCAAAGAATGACAAGTTCCCGCCATTTTTTGTGGGAAAATTAAATTTAAATGAAGCGTCCTGATAATAGGGGGTTGCGGTGGTTCCAAGATTGATTCCCAGGGATGAGAAAAACACCAAAGTCGCGTATCGGTAATTCATTATAAACGAGGATCGTTTCTCCTTATTGATAGGTCCTTCGGCGGTCATCTCAGTGCCGAATAATCCAAATTGCCCTGTGTATTCAAACTTTTCATTGTTTCCATTTCTAAGGTTGATGTCAAAGACGCCTGCAATACTATTGCCGAATTCTGCCGGAAAGGCTCCGGTAAAGAAGTCTGAATTGCCCATAACCTTATTGTTCAAGATGCTAACTGGGCCACCACTTGAACCCGCAATGGCAAAGTGATTGGGATTGGGTATGTCAACGCCTTCTACTCTATATAGAACACCCAGAGGAGAATTTCCCCTTATTACAATATCATTCCTTGAATCATCAGCTCCCTGAACTCCGGCAAAATTGGAAGCCATCCTTGCGGGATCACCCCTGCTGCCTGCATAACGTTCCGTTTCCTCTACCGAAAATGTTCTTGCGCTTACAGTAGCCATTTCATTCATGGCCTCCCCTTTATTCCGGCTGGCAGTAACTTGCACCTCTTTCATTTTTACTACGGATTCTTCCATTTCCAAAGGCAGAACCACTTCCTTGCCCGAGTTAACGATAATTCCTGGCATCACGACCTGAGAATAACCGAGGAAGGAAGCAACAATAGTATACCTCCCGATAGGAACATTCTCCACCCGAAAATCTCCATTCAGATCAGCTGTTCCCCCTGTTTGTAAAATGGAATCCTTGTAAATTGCTACAGTAGCTCCAATCAAAGGCATTTGTGAGTCCTTGTCTTTTAAGGTGCCTCTTATGGTCTGGCTAATATCCTGGGCAATTAAAGGCGAGCCAATAAGGTAAAAAGTCACAAAGAGTAAAATAATCCGTTTCATATGATCATATGGGAATTGAACATTACAAATTTATATAAAGAAAGACTACCACCAACCAATTATCTTCCACCAAGGTAGTCCTATGCCAAGCCATATTATCAAATGGAAAATTGAAATTATAAAACCTGCTGAAAACCATTTCTTAGAGGACACATATCCAGAGCCAAAATATATAACAACAGGACCACTGGAATAATAGGTCAGGCAGGCACACAGGTTGGAGAAATACGCAATTAGCGCAATTGTTACCAATGGGGGTACATTTGTTGTTAACAAGAGTGCAAAGAACAAGCCGACCATTGCTGCAATATGAGCGGTAAGCATAGAAAACAGGTACATGGAATAGAAGTAGATCAAAGCGATGATTACTAGTAAGGCCATCCCTTCTAATCCCATAACAAGATCTCCAATATTTACTGCAAACCATCCAATAAAACCGTATGCTTTAAGCATATTGGCCATGGTGAGCAGTCCACCGAGCCAGATCAAGGTATCCCAGGCTTTTCTGTTTCCAATAATATCATCCCACTGCTCTGTTCCGGTTAGTAATAGAGCCAATACCCCCATCCATGCTACTGTTGCTGTATGAATTCCGTGAATGGGTTTTGTTATCCAGAGGGCCAGTAACAGAACAAAAACAATTCCCATAATTATTTCTCCTCTTGACCACACGCCCATGTTTTCAAGCTCCTCTGCGGCAGCCTTTTGCGCTGCAGAGGTGTCTTTAATTGAGGGTTTGGAAATCCATGAAATGACCAATGGCAACAAGGCCAATCCGATTAAGCCAGGTACAATCGCGCCAAGGGCCCAGGTTCCCCAGCTAAAGTCAACATTAAAAACATCTGACGCTGCAGCAGCAACCAGCGGATTAGCCGCCATTCCTGTTAAGAACATGGCCGCTGTAATTAAATTGGCATGCGCCCCCACCAGTGTGAGGAATTTGCCTGCCTTTTCGGGGTTTTCTTTTGGATGGGAATCCAGTGCTGTTGAGATTGATTGGACTATGGGTGCTAAAATACCACCTCCTCTGGCAGTATTGGAGGGTACGACAGGCCCCAACAATAATTCTGCTCCACAAATAGAGTAGCCTAGTCCTAAAGGTGATTTACCAAGTGTTCTTACAAATAATAAAGCAATCCTTTTTCCCAAACCGGTCCTGATCACCGAGCCGGCAATTAAGAAGGCTGCAACAACAAGCCAAACCGTACTGTCCCCATATCCTGATAAGCCCTCTTTGATAGAGATTGTCCCTGATGTGATTAACGCGACAAGCCCTAATAAAACCATTACGCCCATCTGGAAAGGGCGGATGATAAAACTTGCAATCACACCAATGAATATAGCAAAGACATGCCAACCCACTATGGGTATCCCTGATGGTACCGGAAGGATCCAAATAATGCTTGTAAAAGCAATACAAATACTGAGCTTAACCAGGTTTGACAAGACTCTGGGGTTATAGGTTATTTTATTTGATAAGCTTTCCTTTGGCGTACTTTTCGGTTTTTTTCACCTGCCCTTCAGGAGAAAAAAGTCTCCATTTGCCATCTTTTTTTCCATTGACGTACTGCCCCTGGGCTTTCATCCCACCCTCTTCATAATATTTTGTTGAAAGTCCTTCTTTTACATTGTTTGCATAAGTAGTTTCTGTCCTTATGATGTTATTAAGATAATAGGTTTTCTGTACACCTTCCAGGTTTCCCAGCTTGTATGTAAAGTCTGCCGAAACATTGCCGTCCTGGTAATACCATTTTGTTGCGCCATCTCTTTTATCATCAATGTATGTGCTTTCTTCTTGCAGCTTGTCGTTTTCGTAATACTTTACACTGGGTCCATTTAAAACACCCACATTAAAATTCTTTTGTTCCAGTATTTTGCCGCCCTGCTTATATACTGTGTAAAGGCCATTAAGCTTTTCATCTTTATAGGTAGTGGCTATTTTAACATAACCGTTTTTATTAATTGACATGTAAAGGCCATCTTTAAGCCCCCCCTTATAATTCTGGACGATATTGACCATTCCATTTTCATGGTAGCTTACAATAATGCCTTCTGTTGGAGCATCTATTGAATCAGGCTCTTTTTGAGCAACAGTAGAAATATAGCAGAAGAGCGAAAAATAGATAATAAAAGTCTTTTTCATGATTTGTGTATTTTCAGGTTACCATTCAACAATGATTTTTCCAATGGAATTTCGGCTCTCTAAAAGGTCGTGTGCTTTGGCAATCTCAGACGCATTGAAAGCTCCACCAATATGAGGTTTAAGTACCCCTTCTTTCACCAGATTAACGACTCCCTCCAGGCAACGTTTTAATGTTAATGGTTTGTGGTCGCCAATTCTTAGCATGTTTACCCCAATAGCACCCTGAGATTTCATGAGTAACATGATGGGGTGTAAAAATCCAAAATTAAAGACCAGGTTAAGATCTGATAATAGACCTGCCTTTTTCCCACTCCTTTCTGATACTCCATAGCTTACGATCCTTCCACCGTGGGCCAATATTTTTCTTCCTTTTTTATAATTTGTTCCCCCTACTGGGTCAAAGATTACATCCAATCCCTGATCTCCACGTAAGCTCCTTATCTCTTTTTCAAAGTTCTTTTTTCTGTAATTAATGGGGAAGTTTACTCCCATGTTTTTCAGATATTCAAGCTTCTCATCTGAACCGGCTGTTCCGTAAACGACACATCCTTTATGCCTTGCCAATTGTATCAAAGCCGTTCCTACACCCCCAGCAGCTGCATGGATTAATACATGGTCTCCTTCAAATAAGTTGACCATTTCATAGGCACAGTAATAAGCCGTTCCGTATTGAGTGGTTAAGGCGGTAGATTCTGCAGCAGTCATGCTTTCTGGGATTTTTATAAGGCCTCTTAAATCAGCTGCCGTATATTCAGCATAACCACCAAAACGAGTAAAACCTGTTACACGATCACCTAATGAATAGCCAAGAACATCTTTCCCCATGCTATCTATGGTTCCTGCCACCTCGTAGCCAAGGATACAGGGTAGGGGAGGTGCGTCTTTGTATAAGCCATTTCTGGCCATAACATCAGCATAGTTGAGTCCAAAAGCCTCAACCTTTATGATAACTTCATTATCACTGGCTACAGGTTTTTCCCTTTCTTCAATTTTAAAAGCATTCTCTGCAGTTCCATATTTTACCAATACTATTGCTTTCATCGATCTTCGGTCATTTATCTTTGTTGGTATTATTTCTGCTGGCCTTCCAATATGATAACAAGCTCACCTTTCACCGGCTTGCTGCTAAAATACTTAATAACCTCTGCAAGAGACCCCCTATAGGTTTCTTCATAAATTTTAGAAAGCTCCCTTGATACAGAGACGTTGCGCTCCTCTCCATAAAACTCAGCAAATTGGCTCAATGTTTTTAGTAATCGATAAGGAGATTCATAAAAGATCATTGTCCGTTTTTCCTGGGTCAATTCTTTCAGCCGTTTTTGCCTGCCTTTTTTGTGTGGCAGGAATCCTTCGAAACAGAAATTATGCGAAGGTAAGCCTGAGTTTACTAGGGCAGGTACAAAGGCCGTTGGTCCTGGAAGGCATTCAATTTCAATATTTTCATTGATACATGCTCGGACCAATAAAAACCCTGGATCCGAGATAGCAGGAGTGCCGGCATCCGTAACCAAGGCAATTTGCTCTCCTCCTTTTAAATGCAACAGAATATTTTTCAAAGTCTTATGCTCATTCCTGGTATGATGAGGAACAATCTTTTTTTCTATTTCATATTTAGCTAATAGTTTCTTTGTTTGCCTTGAATCTTCAGCCAGTATGAAGCTTGCCTCCTTTAAAATCCGTACGGCTCTGAATGTTATGTCCTCCAGATTGCCGATTGGTGTCGGTACAATAAATAGTTTGCCCATAATCATCTAAAAGGTTGCTATAAAATCTGTTAATAAGTGAAACAGGTCATTGTATTCAGGGAACAGCAGTGTTTCTGGAATGTCGTAAATATCGTGATAGGCTTTGTTTTCGCCAAGTGTATAGATGAAAAATGCAGGAACTTTTTTTTCTGTGAAATAATAATGATCACTATTTTTAGCCTTTCCCCTAATATTTACCTTTGTCAGATATCCCTTTTTGTTATTTATTTCAACGAGTGTTTCAAACTCTTTTTTGTGCAGCGTGCCATTAACCACTGTAATTCCCTCCTCTCCATTTCCCATTAAGTCAAGATTAATAAGAAATTTAATTTTATTTAAGGAAAATAAAGGATGCTCCGTAAAATATTCAGAACCGATAAGACCAGCCTCCTCTCCTGCAAATGCGATAAAGACAAAACAATAATTACTGCTATCGGTTTTATTATTATAATGATTTGCCAGGTCAAGGAGTACTGAGACCCCACTGGCATTGTCGTTTGCCCCTGGAAACATCGTTTCATGCCCCATTTTCCCTAAGTGATCGTAATGCGCTGTAAATACAATAAAGGAGTCAGCATCTTGTGTGTGGGCAATTATGTTTTGTGAACGATAATTATCCACCCAAACGTTTTCAATGTTTAAATGGATCGTTTTTGGTTTCTTGGGAATACTGCTTTTCATGACCTCTAACACTAAGAAGGCTTCACTTGTTTGTGATACGCCCCAGGTAAGCTTGTCTTTTATCAAAATAATTCCTTTCGCTTTGAAAGATTTCAAACAGACATTAAAAAAAGCATTAGGATCTCCTTTTTTGAGGTCATTCTCATCGATTACAATGAATGTAGAATCATTGCTTTTCTCAATGTGTTTTTCCAGTGTGTTCTTCTCCATCTTCAAAAGGTCCTGAAGCCAAAACAAGTTGAAGGATCCCGAAATTCCTTTAGAGCTAGGTGAGACAATATAGTCTTTCCCAGGCGATAGAGGAGTTTTGTCAATCCTGACTTCCATGGCACCTGGAAAAGTATTTACAGAAAACTGGAAATGTTGAAAGAATGATTTCTCAAAAGGACTAAGTCGTATTCTTTCAAATTCATCTTTGATCCACGAAGCTGCTATTGAATCTCCCTTGTTAATATAGCCCCTTCCCTGGAATGGTTCAGAAGCCAGAATGTTCGTTGTTTCCTTGGCATATGAAATGTCCTGCCCAAATAATTGACTTGATGAAAGAAGTAAAATAAAACCAACAATAGCCTGCTTAATTGTTTTTTTATGCAGATCAAACAACATATCGCTTTTCGATCAGGTCTAAAAATTCCAGAACAACTTGATTTTCTTCATCCCAATTATATTTTGGCCTGATCTCTGCATCAAGATACCTGCAAGCTTCCTTGTATTCAGCAAATGAATTAAGTTTTTTAAGGGCTTCATTGAAGTCATCGGCATTTCCTTCAAAAAGGTCATTAATAAATGCAAATCTTTCATTAATACCGATCGCTCCAATTAGGTCAGAGATTTTTTGTTTCTCCAGCTTAGTTGCGACACTGAAGCCTTCCTGAGAAATTTTTTCATTCAAAGTTGATTCTTCGGATGTAAACAGATCTATTTGCTTCTTCTGGGGGCTTTTTTCATCTTCCTTTGGTTCTGATAGCTCAGTATTTTTAAGAATTTCTTTTTCTTCAATTTCCGATTCTGTTATTTGTTCTTGTTCATTGTCGCTTGTTTCATCTTTTTGGCTCAAGATTTCTGCTTCGTGGTCTTCAGCCAATTCTTCTTCGTGAATAGTATCTGGAGGATTCTTAATGGGCATTTGCCCCTCATTCACAATAAATTTAAGGACAGAAACTGATTCAACTAAATCTTCTGTATCGTCCAGGAGTCCTTGAAGCTCAGATTCGCTACTGTCTTCAGTAGGGTTTTTGTGAGATTTAATTTTGTCTAGGATAGCACCAATTTTGGTGATGAGATCTTCTTTATTCATCTAAACTAATTAATGGTCTTGTAAAAGGGCTTTTTGCTTAAGTTTGTAGTGTGCAATAATCGTGCAAAATAACAGAAAAACAATCAATGTTCATAGAAAATATAAGTAAGGAAAATCCGAGGAGAGGATTTGTTGAGGTAATTTGTGGTTCTATGTTTTCTGGGAAGACAGAAGAGCTTATCCGAAGATTGAAAAGAGCAAAATATGCTAAGCAAAAGGTTGAGATCTTTAAGCCAAAGGTGGATAAGCGATATGACAATGAAAATGTTGTATCCCATGATGACAATGTGATTCATTCTACGCCAGTACATACAGCTTCTGAAATTTTACCACTTGCAATTAATATTGATGTAGTGGGTGTTGATGAAGCCCAGTTCTTTGATAATAGCCTGGTAAAGGTTTGTAATCATTTAGCCAATAAGGGGACAAGGGTGATTGTTGCAGGCTTGGATATGGATTATCTTGGTGTTCCTTTTGGCCCCATCCCTGAATTACTTGCTACTGCAGAGTATATGACTAAGGTACATGCTATTTGTGTGAAGTGTGGAAGCCTTGCCAATCATTCACATAGAATAGCGCAGGAAGAAACGTTGGTAATGCTTGGAGAAAAGGAATCATATGAGCCCTTGTGCAGGTTGTGTTTTTCAAGCTTGTACCCCCCATTGATCTCGCCAGAAGGCACCAGTTCTGAGAAAGTGGAATCACAAAAAACGCTATAAACAGATTAAGTTTTTTTGAGTAAATGATCATTTCCTTATACAGCATAAAACAGATTACAGAAACCGTTAAGGGGAAGTTTGTTGGAAATTCTGATGAGTATAAGATAAAGTACATCCTCATTGATAGCCGCAAGATTCTCCATGCCCAGGCTTCGGTCTTTTTTGCACTCCCAGGGGAACGTCATGATGGCCATGAATTCATTGCAGAACTTTATGATAAGGGAATCAGATGTTTTGTAGTATCGCAAAAAGTTAAAAATACGGATCATTTTCCAGAGGGCAATTTTATTGAAGTTCGCGATACGTTGAAAGCGTTACAAGATCTTTGTGCTAGCCATCGCTCTCAATTTGATATACCTGTAATAGGAGTTACAGGAAGTAATGGAAAGACCATTGTTAAAGAGTGGCTACACCAGCTATTACATCAGGACAAGAAGGTGGCAAGAAGTCCTAAAAGCTATAATTCCCAGGTTGGTGTCCCCCTTTCGGTTTGGCAAATGCAATCGCATCATGAATTGGCTATAATGGAAGCCGGCATCTCACTTCCCGGGGAGATGGAATGCTTGCAGAAAATTATTGCCCCTACCATTGGTGTCTTTACGAATATTGGTTTTCCTCATGATGAAGGGTTTGAAAACCGACATCAAAAAATTGAAGAAAAGCTAAAACTGTTTACAGAATCTGAAGTCTTAATTTATTCAAAAGATTATCCTGAGATTGAAAAAGGCATTAAAGATTCTGTCTGCATTTCAGATAATACGAAACTAAAATTGTTTTCGTGGTCAAAAAAAGGAGCTGCTGACCTTAAGATCCAGAAGATCTCCAGAAATTCAGAATGCACAGAAATTACAGCTGTCTATAAGCGTGCTTCCAAAATGATCTCTATACCCTTTACAGATGATGCATCGATTGAGAATGTCATACATTGCTGGTCGTTGTTATTGTACTTAGGGTGTGATGACAAGCTGATTGCTGAGCGATTTAAGGGTTTGGCTTCTGTTGCCATGCGAATGGAGCTTAAGGAAGGTGTTAATAACTGCACTATTATTAATGATTCTTATAATTCTGATTTGGGGTCACTTGAAATCGCCCTGGATTTTTTAAACCAGCAAAAACAAAATAAAAAAAAGGTTGTTATACTATCTGATATTTTACAAAGTGGAAAGTCTGAAGAAGTTCTCTATCAGCAGGTGTCTGAATTGCTGAGCAAAAAGGGTATTGATCGCTTTATGGGAATTGGTGAAGCAATCTCCCGTCGGTCTGAGCAATTTATTATCGGTGGAAGCTTCTATAAATCAACAGATGATTTTTTAAATAAATGCTCCCCTTCTTTTTTTCATGATGAGATTATACTCCTAAAGGGGGCCCGTGAATTTAAATTTGAGAAGATTTCCAGGTTGTTGCAACAGAAGGCCCATGAAACAGTTTTGGAGGTAAACCTGGATGCGATTGTACATAATTTAAATATGTTTAGGTCAATGCTGGATCCCGGCACTATGATTATGGCTATGGTGAAAGCATTTTCATATGGAAGTGGAAGCTATGAAGTTGCAAACGTGCTGCAATTTCATCGGATGGATTATTTGGCTGTGGCTTATGCAGATGAAGGCATTGAGCTTAGAAAGGCGGGGATTATTGTTCCAATTATGGTGGTAAATCCCGAAGAGCAGAGTGTTGATTCCATGATAAAATATAACCTGGAACCTCAGATATATAGTTTTCATGGTTTAGACCATTTTGTTAATGAGCTAAAAAGCCCATCCAATCAGGGAAAAGGACCGTTTCCCATCCATATTAAGCTTGAAACAGGAATGAACAGATTGGGTTTTGATGAAAAAGATTTGCCTGAATTGATAGCGCGGATACAAGATTCGGATACTATTTTTATAAAATCAGTATTTTCCCATTTGGCTGCCAGTGAAGATCCAAATCATGATGACTTTTCAGATGTGCAGATTAGTCGATTCAAAGAGAACAGCGCTAAGATAACATCTGCTTTTGATTATCCAATTTTACGTCATATTTTGAATTCAAGTGGAATTATTAGGTTTCCAGATGCTCAGTTTGAGATGGTGCGCTTAGGAATAGGTCTTTATGGTGTCGATACGGCACATCCTGCTGAGAAGGACAAAGTTAATTTACAAAATGTAAGCACATTAAAGAGTACAATATCACAAATTAAAGTGGTCCCAGCGAATAGCACCATAGGCTACGGAAGAAAGGGTGTTGCTAAAAAAGATATGCGGATAGCAATTGTTCCTATTGGCTATGCGGATGGACTTAACAGAAAATTAGGCCAGCGAAAAGGCCAGCTTTTTGTGAATGGTTCACTTGCTCCGATTGTTGGAGATATCTGCATGGATATGTGCATGATAGATATAAGTGGCATAGAGGCTAACGAGGGAGACGAAGTAATTATCTTTGGCGAAGACTATACGGTAACGAAATTTGCCAAGGATTTAGACACCATACCTTATGAGGTGCTTACAAGTGTATCGAGAAGGGTGAAAAGGGTGTATTATCATGAATAGATAGGGGCTAAAATAATTGTGACAAAATTAAAACTTGTATTTTATTCCCAAATTAACTCCGTACACATAATATCTCTGTGATACATTGTTCGATTTTTCAAGGATAGATTGCAGGTTTATCTTGAAGCTGGGCTCTGCAAAAACCGTTGCCATTTTACCCATAGGATAATGTACTCCTACTTTCAACAAGTAATTGATGGTAAATGAACGAACAAGTCCTTCCTTAGCGCTAATGTTTTGCAATTGAGCATTGTCTTGAGCCACATAGTGACCCTTCGAGTTTAGCAGATAACCAATAGAAACCCCTGTTCGTGTAAGAATTGACATGTTTTTCAATGGAAATTCATAGCCGACCAATACAGGAATCTCAATATAAGCCAGTTTCGTATTGCCATTCTGTTCAGTAATCCTTTTGTCAGTAATAGTTATTGTATCCGTTGTTAGTACTTCATTATAGTTTGAGTCTCTCAGCGTTACAACAATTGGGTTTCCCAAAGAATCTGATGAGTCATACGTAAATGTTGCGATGGTCCAAAAACCACTACTGCTAATTCGCTCTTGTTCATAAACATTTGGCGAATAATTTATTTTCTCACCATATTCATTATAGTAAATTCCTGTACTTACAAGCCACCTGTTAGGCTGGTAATTTAGCTCCATCCCGGCAGAAAAAGTCAGTATTGGTTGCTCCTCTGCTTTTCTCTTGGCAATGTGGCTTCCAAGATTTTCTTCTTGGCTTGTAAGAAGCTTTTGTACAGATGACAACCCTCCATATAAGCCCAGTGAAAAGGGTGATGCTTTTGAGGAATCCATTAGAGAATCCTTGATTATGGTTGCGACAATAATTGAATCAGAAGGCTTTTCTGTAACTAATGGTCTTGGATCGTCTTTAGATCCATCCGGACTACTTGTGACAGAGAGTCCGCTCTCTTTGTTTTTGCTAATAATACTGCCTGCCTCAATTGTATAATCTAAACTATCATCAGCAGGAATAGTAGTTGCATCTTGTTTGATGTAAGAGTCATTATTATTAGCGGAAATGTCTAAAGTGGTCTTGTCAATGTTATCATCCTCCATGAGCTTGTTCTCTGTGGTCTCCAATACAGATTGCTCTTCTGTGGATTTGACACCAGCTATAAAGAGCTCCTCAGCTGGTTCCTCTTCAGATACAGGAACGACAGGAATAGTTGTCTCCTTCTTCTCGTCATTTGTTTCCGTAAGCATTTGTTCTTTAAGAGGAACAATGGCTTCATCAGGAGTCTCTTCTGTAATATGTGGATTAGGGTCGGAGTTCTCTTTTTGAGAGATCAAAACTGGAGTGATTGGGTTTTGCCTGGTTTGCTCAGGAGCTGGACTTGGTGAAGAAGAATTTATTGTAATAGGATCTGAGTCTCTTAGGTTTTCTTTTTCACCAGTCAGAATCTGAGATCTTGGTTCTTTGGTTTGCTTATTCTTTGCAACAATTTCAGGACTGGCATCTTGTACAGTGAGAATTTCTTCCTTTTGCTCGTTATCCTCAGGATTTATTATAGGTGAAGAAGAATTTATTGTAATAGGTTCTGGGTCTTTTAGGTTTTCTTTTTCATCAGTCAGAATTTGAGATCTTGGTTCTTTAGTTTGCTTATTCTTTGCAACCATTTCAGGCCTTGCATCTTGTACAGTGAGAATTTCTGTCTTTTGCTTGGGGTTTTTAGGAATTGTATTTTCCACAGTTTGCATCACCTCCTTCGGCTTAGCCTGATAAGAAGTTTTAGTATCCTTTACTGGATTGTTATTAGAATAATAATACACGCTATACAAAGAGGTTCCGAGAAAAAGAAAACCTATAAAAAAGTACAGAAACCACCTTCTTCTCTTTTTCTTGTTTGATTGTATGATCAGCTCCTCTGCATCTTGCCAATAAGCATCCTTCATCTCAAATTTTCTCTGAGAAAGTTTTTCTTTAAACAAGGTGCTTAGCGGTTTCTGTACCATTGTTTGTTCTTAATTTATTTCTATTGTGCTATTATTGGATTCCTGATATTTTTTCTGCAGTGTCGATTTTGCCGATGCAAGATAACGTTTCGATGTTCTTTCAGAAATGTTCAGTTTTTCTCCAATTTCCTTATGAGACAATCCATCTATTACAGATAGGTTAAAGACTACTTTCTTCTCAGCACTCAATGAGTCTAACAAGGACTCAAGAAATGCCGTATTTATTGATTCTTCCACAAGGTTGGAGTCAAAAGCTTCCAGGTATTCGATGGCTTTGTCTTCTATAGCACAAAACATCTCTTTGGTCTTGTGGTTCTTCCTGAAATCATCAATCGCAGTATTTATCATGATCCGTTTTATCCAGGCCTCAAAGGGTACTTCTTTTTTGTATTTTCCGATATTATTCAAAATTTTCAAAAACCCTTCATTAACCAAAGCCACCGCATCCTCATTGTTTGTTTTATATCTTGTGGCAATATTCATTAGAGTGTTTAAAAGAAGCTCATATAATTTGAATTGTGCTTTACGATTATTTTTCGCACATTGATAAATTACTTCATAATCTATTATTAAAGGAGACATTCAACTATATTTATAGATGAATGTCTCCCATGGTAATAAATTGCATTATAATTATCAATAAGCTTTCGAATAATAAGGGTATTAATCCGCAGGATTGTTTTCATACCCAAAGATACGATAACTATTCTTTTAATACTTTCTGTGAATAAACCCCTCCATCCTCATTAAATATCCGAATAAAATAAACGCCTTTTGGCAGGTGCTGTATATCTATATTATTAGATCTTAATCTCAACACAAGTCTACCAAAGCTGTCATATAGCAAGGTTTTTCTTCCTTCAAGCCCTTTTATATGAAGTATGCCAGCTGTAGGGTTTGGATAAATCAACACACCCCTTGTGATATCGTTTTCATATCTTTCGTTCATCCCTGTTATGGGTTCTTGTGGAACCACAATAACAGTGTACTCAAAAAAGGCTTTCTGTACTGAATCAATAGTCAACACGATGCAAAAAATATCCTGACAACTATCCACAGTGTCTGAAACAGTTAAGCAAATATTATACACACCATAATTTGTGTAATAATGTGTTGGATATTGCTGGGTTGAGGTATTACCATCATCAAAGTCCCAGAAATATGCCAGGTTATTGCCTGTTGAATTTTCTATCAGATAAGTCATATTCGTCTGTGTTGTATCTAAATAAGGATAAAACGAAGCGTTGCACGGACTTCCTGATGTTGATGAGCATGCATTATTGCAATTGGTGCTGAAGGATGCAGTGGAATCAAATCCCCACCCAGATAAATAGCCGGGCCATGGTGTTGGTACCAGGGCCACATCATCTACTTCTATGCAAGCTAACATAGGATTCCACCTACCACTTGTAAGATGCCAAACGGCGGGATCTAACAGATTTGTATTTTTAATATTTAAACAGGTCAGCTGATTAGATTGACAAATTAACTC
>JYMV01029886.1_pt1 | contig 18340 bp, 14 predicted proteins | sample 338911 | NCBI WGS metagenome assembly JYMV01 (sample SAMN03354496, study PRJNA234377) | hydrothermal vent metagenome | biome: Deep sea; feature: Hydrothermal plumes at the Eastern Lau Spreading Center, Western Pacific Ocean; material: Seawater | place: Tonga | collected 2009 | depth 2000 m m
GATGCCGGCAAACGTTATGGAATGCGCGAATTTTGTCTGATTCACTTCGCACCAGGAATACCGGTTTACCCGCCACAGCCAGTGGTTGCACATCACCCACCTTAGCCAACTGATGCGCAAACCCGACAAATGACCAGGAAGCAGCAAACAATGAGTCTGCTTCGAGTTTAAAAAACTTACTGCTCGTATAAGCTGTCCCCGGCAGTCCGTGGTGTACCGGACCCACTTGATCGAAGGCGTTAAAGAATGGATCGTTGGTTACTGTAGACATAATTTCACCTACATTTTGCTTCTGGTGTCGGCGCACTACGTAGGTACCCGATCACACCGTTTCCTAATTCAGAAAGTTCCATATTCTGTTACTTACCATGATTCTCATTACAAGCGAAAAATGTTGCGATTCTCTAGCACTAGCAACCATCCAGGTTGCGTTTACCCAATCTGAAAAATGACATAGACTCAGCGATCACAGACTCGGATATATCTAAATTAAAGTGTATATGAATTTGGTCTGGACGACTAAATAATCATGTCATTGAGTGCATCTGCTGTTCGCTTTCCTAGAACTCATAATCACTATGAAGGAAATATGAAAACACTAGATGAGTCGTCCAACAACTAGAATACCGCGTTCAAAAAGCAGACAAGCAAAGGCGCTACGTAATGTCAGTGCTAATAATCGGTCTGACAAACTAGAACAAAATCTATCACTTGAGTTGGTCGGTGCTCACAATTCGGAGCTGATTCACAGCACCGTTAAGGCAATTTTGTGGAAGGTCGGCGTTATCTTCGAACATCCTCCAACGCGCACCAAGCTGCTCCAGCAACATGGCTGCCGAGAAGCGGACGGTGGCTATATTCGAATTCCACCCGACCTTATTGAACAGGTCATATCGACAGTACCCGACCAAATCGTGTTGTACGACCTGGAGGGTCAGGTACGAGTCGACACGACAGCCACTATCTCCAGTTTCTGTCCGGGTCACAATTGTGTTCGAATCCTGGATTTTCGCACCGATCAGTTACGGCCGTGCCGACTTGAGGACATTCGTGAAACGGCGCGACTGTGCGAGCAATTACCGAATATCGATATGGTCTGCTCACTGGGCTATCCAAGCGAGATTCCTGCAGAGGACGAAGTGACCGAAACGGTTCGGGCGATGTATGAGAATTGCTCTAAGCCTGCTGCCTTGTTAGCCCATGACGAATTTATACAGGAACGCATGATGAATATCATTGCGGACATGACTGGTGGTTGGAATCGCATTGCAGAAAAACCAGTTTCCATTGAACTGATGGGGCCGGTCTCACCATTAAGGCTGCCCGCGGAACTGTGCGTACGACTGATTAATTGCGCCCGCTGGCGCGCACCCGTCGTGTGTTATCCGGCAACATTCCCAGGAATGTCGTCTCCAATTTCAACTGCTGGAGCGATTGCCCAGTCGTCTGCTGAAGCACTTGCCGGCATCCTCATTCACCAACTGGAAGAGCCCGGCGCCCCTGTTTTGAGTGGTTCAGCAGTTTTGCCCATGGATTTGCGCCAGGCGAATCTGGCTTATGGGTCACCGGAGTACATGTTGTCAGGACTCGGGGCCAGTGACTATTTTCGTCATATTGGTATTCCATCCTGGGTGGGCGCCGGCTGTTCCGATTCGCATCAATTTGACGCCCAGGCGGCAGCCGAGGCTGGCTCTAATCTTATGGTCGCTGCACTGGCGAAAACTCCGTTCGTCCATAATCTAGGTTTTCTATCCGGCGGTCGCACGGGCTCGCTCGAAATGTTGACTTTATGTGACGAAATGATCGGATGGGTCAGCAAGATGGCCAATGGAGTTAACGTTGATGATGATACTCTGGCGCTTGAGCTTATCCAGCGCGCGGCTCCTACCAATGATTTTCTAACTGACCCGCACACCCAGGAACGATTCCTGACAGAAAACTAGTACCCTAAGTTGTCCGAACGATCCGATGCTGATGCGTGGCGAGAGGCCGGCGCCCTAGATATGCAGGCGCGTGTGAAACAACGAATTCAGGATATTCTGGGGCGAGCGTGAACGAGTACACCACGGACACGCAAAAACCGGACACCAATCAAACTAATGCAATTGGCACTGGATGCCGTTACGGCGCTGAAATTACCTTGAGAAGACTGACGATCAATCATTTACTTGTCATTCGTCGTCGCTCGACTGATTTGAATCACTGTAAAAACCGATGGTTTCGTCTCCGAGTCTTACACCCAACGCATTGATGAACCTTACCCAATAGGCAAAGCAGGCGGTTGATTGAACCGTCTCAAGAATTTCCGTGTCGGTCACACCCACATCTCGGAGTGTTTCTATATCCTTGAAACACATTTTCTCAGGATTGCGGCACAACTTGGCCCCATAATTTAGTAACGCAGCCTGTTTTGTTGTGAAGACAGAACTGCCATTGAAATCGTCTCTTCGAACCCTATCCAGCATCAGTTCGCCTAGTTCGTTGTCGCCAAGCAAGTTCTTGAAATTGGCACCATGGTTCTGTTGGGCATAATGGCAGTCAGCTATGATTGCCGCTTGAGTTGCCAATAATTCCAAGAACCAGGGCTCTGTATGGTTGGCCTCGTTATGCAGAATATCCCGATAATGTTGGTCGGCCGAAATTAGAGGTTTTGGTTGAAGCGAGAATGCTCGATAAAGATTGTGGATTTTGTTGTGCACCGAACCAACGCGTTGATACACTTCTGATAGATCAGATGTCGCGTCTTCTGGTTCAATCGTTTCAATCCAACACGGCGGTTTGATAGTCGTCATAGGCTTCTACGTATTGTTCGTCTACAGAGGGGTAAATTTGTTCCTGAATTGGAAGGTTTCCTGTTGCTAGATTTACTCACCGTTAAGTCTCTGATCATTGTCTCCCACTTATCAGTATCAAACACACATTCTATGCCTTCTATGGCGCGACTCTATCATCCATCAGAAAAATCGGACTAAGGATTCCGATAACCTGATTTTGGGCTGGAATCACACTTCCGTAGCTGGCCCAAGCGAGACAAAAAAAGCTGGAGTTATAGTTTTCCCTACGCTTGGCATTAAGCCCACAAATAGGGCTAGATTTTTATCTGACTTCATGCTTCACTGTTCGAGTAGTTTATAAATAGCTGCTCTGTGTTGCTTGAGCTTTTTACAATATCTTAGTGGAGGATGCTCGATGAAGGACATTAAAACATTCCAACAGATGTTTCGCGATGGCCATATGACCCGTCGCGACTTCTTTGCGGCCATGGGTGCATTGGGAATTACTGCGACGACAGCTGGCGGCCTATTGACGTCAGCCAGTGCGTTTGCCGCAACACCTAAAAAAGGCGGTCGAATTGTGGTGGGAACAGAAGGCGCACAAGCGTCGGATTCGCTCGACCCCACGAAATTCTACTCAACCTCAAATTTACTCGCCGGCTTCACGGTCTATGACACGCTGGTCAATCGTGGCCAGGATTTGCTACCGGTACCGTGGCTCGCAGAGTCGTGGGATTCGAACGACACCACAACGGAATGGGTTTTCAAGTTGCGCCGCGGCGTCACGTGGCACGATGGCAAGACCTTCAGCGCCGACGATGTCATCTACTCCTGCTCGCGGCACATCACCGAAGCGTCCGAGTCTCCGGCGAAATCGTTCATGAGCCAGATCTCCGAAATGGTCAAGGAGGACGCACATACCGTGCGCTTCAAGTTAAGCGGCCCAAATGCTGATTTCCCGATCGTTCTAACCGATACCCGGGTTCACATTACGCAAGCGGGCTATGAGAACTTCCAGGATACATCACCTGGTACCGGGCCATTCAAAGTTAAGAGTTTCATACCGGGACAAAACAAAGTATTTGTGCGAAATGAGAACTACTGGCGTGACGATGGACCGTGGGTCGACGAAATTGAGATGATTGGCGTAGGCGACGTCACTGCTCGCGTTAACGCGCTGATCGCCGGCGACATCAACGTGTTGTTTTATCTCGATCCAAAGGCTGTGGGTCTGATTGAGGCAAGCCCAATCACCGAAGTGTTGCAATCGAAAAGTGGCGCGTTCATGAATGTGGCGCTGATGGTTGATCGTCCGCCAACAGACAACAACGATGTACGCCTTGCGTTGAAATATGCTGTTAATCGTGAGCAAATTGTCCAAAACGTGCTCAAGGGCTATGGTTCTGTCGGCAATGACCATCCAGTTGCACCGATCGATCCGTTCTATTGCGACGACATCCCACAGCGCGTTTACGACCCTGACAAGGCCAAATTTCACTTCAAAAAGGCCGGCATGGAAGGGCAGTCAATCGACTTCTACACCTCCGATGTCCCGGCTGCGGGTTCCGTCGCTGCGGCACAGATTTTCCAGCAGTCAGCGGCAGGAGCTGGTATTAATCTGAACCTTATCCAGCCACCTGCAGACACCTACTGGGACGCTGTGTGGATCAAGAAGCCGATGAGTTGTTCAGGATGGGACGCGCGGCCAGTACCTGATCTCATTCTTTCTATCGCGTTAAAAGGCGGCGGTTCCTATAATGAAACCAAGTGGAACAATGAGCATTTTGACAAACTGCTCATTGAAGCCCGCGGTCTTCGTGATTTCGACAAACGCAAGGAGATCTATTGCGAAATGCAGCGCATGTTGCATGACGAAGGCGGTCATTTGACGATGGCATTCCTGGATGTCCTAGATGCTGTTCGCAGCGAGGTGAAGGGCATCACGCCTCATGCGTCTGGCCCGCTCGGCTTCTACCAGATGGCACGAACCGCCTGGATCGACTCCTGACGCTGACACCACAATAGTCATTTTTATGAGGGGTGCCGGACCGAGTGTTCGGCACCAGGGCAATTGTTTGAACAGCATGTGGCGCGAATTGTTGCCTGCGACCCGTAGTTCGCCATCATCCAGGGAACGCCGTTCGCTTACCCGGCGTGGATCAGTTCGCCAACTCGTCTCACCTTGCGAGTCCTCAAGATACATGCCATGGGGAACTCCAATACTAGATTCCTTATTTGTCCCTTCAGGCGATTATCCTGGTCACGGAGTCTCCACATATGAGGCATCTGCTGGTGAAGGATGGGCATTGTGTACAATGTTATATGTAATCAGAAAATCTGACCAATGGCACTGACGGGACTTATCGGCCGTCGGCTGTTGATTGGCGTCTTCATTTTGTTGATTGTTTCCGTCCTCGTGTTCGCAGGCACGGAAATCCTGCCCGGTGACGTGGCAACGGCCATTCTTGGTCAAAGTGCGACCCCTGAGCTTGTCGCACTAATTCGTGAGCGACTCGGGCTCGATGATCCTGCCTACCTACGTTATCTACACTGGCTCGGCGGTCTCGTGACCGGCAACCTCGGTACCTCGTTGGTAAATGGCGCCGATCTTGGCGGCGAGGTTGGAGTGCGACTTTTCAACACGTTTTTCCTGGCGCTTTTGACGGCCTCGATAGCAGTACCGTTGTCGATCGTATTAGGCCTTCTATCGGCGCTGAAACCGAATGGCGCCCTCGACCGTACGATTTCAACCGTGACGCTGGCCCTTATATCGCTACCAGAATTTCTTACCGCGATCATCCTGGTGACGCTTTTTGCGGTAACCTGGAAATTTTTTCCGGCTATCGTCAACATTCGCAGTGACGACGGAATCATCGACATTATGCGCGCGCTCGTGCTGCCAGTTGCTACCCTGGTGTTTGCGGTTTTGGCGCACATGGTGCGCATGACTCGTACCGTAGTTCTCAACGTGCTAACGTCGCCACCAATCGAAATGGCTCTTCTGAAGGGCGTACCGCGCTGGCGTATTCTGATCGTTCATGCGCTGCCGAACGCACTGGCGCCGATCGTCAATGTCATTGCCCTCAACCTGGCCTATCTGATTGCCGGCATCGTTGTTGTCGAGACCCTGTTTAATGTCTTGGGACTCGGGCGATTCACCGTTGAATCGGTGCAAAATCGCGACATACCTGCGGTGCAGGTCTGCGCGATGATTTTCTGCACAGTATATGTCCTGCTTAATCTACTAGCTGACGTCATCTCCATCATCGCCAATCCCCGGTTGAGGCACCCGAAATGATCATGCCGGAGACCGAACTGCGCAGTCCATTGAGAGAGCTGCTGTCGGAGTTGACGCCAACCGTGGTCATCTGTGCACTCATCCTGGTGGGTTTCATCTTGGTGGTGCTTTTCGCGCCGCTGATTGCACCTTATGGGGAAGGCGAAATTCTGACCAATGACAGCTTTGCACTACAAGGTAGCGAAGGAAAAGCACAACCCGGCAGTACACTCTTACTGGGCGGTGATTTTCTGGGTCGCGATATTCTCTCGCGCTTGGTCTACGGCGCGCGTGTTACCTTTTCCGTAGCTCTCGCAATTTCCCTGCTTGCCTTTCTGCTCGGCTCAACTATCGGCTTTCTTGCAGCGACGATACGCGGCACAGCTGACGCGATTCTTAGCCGTATTGTCGATGCGCTCATTTCGTTTCCTTCCATCATGATTGCGTTGATCGTTGTAACAAGCCTAGGCTCAACATTCACAGTTTTGATTATTACGGTCGCGCTCATTGACGCGACACGCGTGTTCCGCGTTGCACGTGCACTTGCCATGGACATCATCGTACAAGACTATATCGAGGCCGCCACAGTGCGTGGCGAAGGCCTCGGGTGGATCATGTGGCAGGAAGTGCTGCCCAATGCTCTGGGTCCGCTAGCAGCTGAATTTGGCATTCGTTTTACCTATGCGATTCTGTTCATTTCCGCGCTTAGTTTCCTGGGGCTAGGTGTGCAGCCACCGCACTCTGATCTTGGCCTTATGGTCAAGGAGAACATACAGGCGTTGCTCTACGCATCCGCATATGATGATCTGCGCTACGCGCTGATCTGTATCTCGCCAGCACTTTGCATCGCCGTCGTTACCGTATCGGTAAACCTGATCGTGGACTGGTATTTAAAGTCGACAGGCGCCAGCCTGCCCGAGGAGCTCTGACCTATGACAGGCAATTTTCTCGAGGTCAGAGATCTGTGCGTAGCAGCACGCGTACAAAAAAGCGCACTAACGCCGATTGTGAAGAATGTCTCTTTTGCTATCGAGACGGGTAAAGTCGTTGCGCTTATCGGCGAATCAGGATCAGGTAAGACCACTATCTCTCTGGCGTGTATGGGGTATGCACGCCCGGGTTGCGTTATTACCGGTGGAAGCGTGAGGCTCCACGATATGGATATCTTGGAACTCGATTTCCTTGAGCGACGCCGATTCCGAGGTACGGATGTATCCTATGTTGCACAAAGCGCGGCGGCTTCGTTCAATCCCGCGCTTAGAATCACCCGACAGGTTACTGAAACTCCACTCATCAAAAAACTAATGAGTGCGAATGAGGCCGCGGAAAAGGCCGTCTCGCTTTACCGCGAACTCGACTTGCCAGAACCTGAAGCGATTGGTCACCGTTATCCACATCAGGTGAGTGGAGGGCAGTTGCAGCGTTTGATGGCAGCGATGGCAATGATCTGCGATCCCAAGTTGCTGATTCTCGACGAACCAACAACAGCCCTCGATGTAACCACGCAAATCGAGGTGCTGCAGGCATTCAAAAAACTGATCCGGGACAAACACACGTCGGCGATCTATGTCAGCCATGATCTTGCTGTAGTTGCGCAGGTTGCAGACGACATTCTAGTGCTCAAGGATGGTGAGATGATCGAGTACGGCTCCGCTGACCAGATCATTCACGAGCCTTCACAGGACTATACGCGTGAGCTCATTTCTGCAGCGCACGTCATGCCAAAAAGCATGCCCGAGACTCGCACACCGACAATTCAGACCACGCAAGAAGACGCGACCGAACCGCTGCTGGTAGTCGACAACGTCACAGCCGGATATGGCCCGAACCATCAGTATCTAGTCTTGCACTCTGTCTCTATAGAGGCCCATGCCGGGCGCACCATCGGCATCATTGGTGAATCTGGATCGGGTAAGACGACGTTAGGGCGTGTCATTTCTGGCCTAATGGGAAGCAAGCAGGGCGAAGTCCGGCTTGACGGAATGCCGCTAGCCGGCAGTATTGGTACGCGCAGCCGGGATGAGTTGCGCTCCATACAGTTCGCCTTTCAAATGGCCGACGTTGCGCTTAACCCGCGCCATCGTATTCGTAAAATCCTCGGTCGACCGCTAAAGTTCTACTTCAAAATGAGCAAAGGTGAAGCGGACCATCGCGTCGACGAACTTCTCGACACCGTCGAACTCCCGTCTTCTTTTGCCGATCGGTTTCCGCGAGAGCTCTCGGGTGGAGAGCGACAGCGCATCAATCTGGCCCGCTCCCTGACCGCAGAACCTAAGCTCATGATCTGCGACGAGATTACGTCTGCGCTCGATACCATCGTGGCGGAAGCGATCCTGAAACTCCTGCGCGAACTGCAGGAGCGGCTAAAGATTGGCTATGTGTTCATTTCGCACGACCTTTCAACGATTTCCAAGGTAGCGGATACAGTTGCCGTGATGCGAGACGGCAAGATTGTCGAATATGGTTCGACGGTAGAAATTCTCACGCCGCCGCACCACAGCTATACTGAGTTGTTGCTTTCTTCGGTCCCAGAACTCAGAACCGATTGGCTCGACGCTATTGAGGCAGAGCGAGCTGCTGTACGGACTGCGGCAGCTGGTTGACATCATTAAGCCGGTCCACCATTGACTCGTTAGACAACAGCTAGCCCGAAAATTCATTCAATACAACCCCGTTGTGCCAGAACACATAAGTAATCCCGAAAAGACTGCGAAAGGCTGCGCTCAATCAACAAGTTCAACTCGGCTTCATCGTCCCACCAGATAATAACGGGATAGTGACCCAACATCGTCTTTGCAGTCCTCGTCGTCAGTATGATTTTCTGCTTCAGACCCAGTAAACAGTACTGGTCCAGAAACGCTAGCGATCTCTCTCCCGCAAGACAGAGCTTGCAATACCCATCACTGATATCGGTAATCAAACCAGCATACCTAGACTCTATTTTTGGAAGCGGTGTGCCATCTGTAATCAGATACAACTTGTGCGGCCAATGCCGGATCAGTCGCAGTGTATCGTCGCCCGACATTTGACCGAGTCCAAGTGGCTCGCCCAGCACCGAACAACAAAACTCGGGGATACCGTGTTCGTTACTAGACTGCACCGACAGAATTTCCGGAGGCTTACTCTCTGTGAGTGAAAGCGCCAGGGATTCCGGCCAACTCGACCCTTGAGTGACCTGCATATCAGTCACGTAAACGAGTCCCACCAGGATCATAAAAACAACGATCGACAACCCGCACTTCAGTCGAACGATTCTCAATTGGAGAGGCAGCCCACAAGGTGTCCCGGGTACGATGATGCCCGCGCTCCAGTAGCGCAAGTCCAATACTGCAACCCAGCGTTGGGCTGTTAATCACCGCCGTCATGCGCCCGATCGAATTCATCACATCACCTGCACGCCATTTTCGATCAACCAGCTGGGCGCCAGTCGGAATATCGCGAGCGTCATCCACTGGCACCAGGCCAACTAGCTGCAGGCGACTCGTGTCCTTGAGGGCCGGGCGTTGCAATAAGCTCGCGCCGATAAAGTCCTTGTGGGTGGATACCATGTTTGCCAGGCCCAGGTCCTGAGGGGTTGTTCTCCCGTCAATCTCGGCACCGACCGAAATGTGTCCTTTCTCAATTCGTAATACATCAAGGGCCTCCAGGCCATAGGGTGTAACCCCGTAGTCGGCACCCAACTCAATTACTCGTTGATACAACCAGTGCGCATGTCTCGCCGGTACATTGATCTCGAAACTCAACTCGCCGGAGTAACTCAAGGAAAAAACCCGGCAGGATACTTTCTCATCAAGCCATCCAGTGCGAACTGATGCAAAAGGAAAATCGCCTTTATTGCATTCAAAATCCGGCGACATATCTCCCAGCAGAGCTCTCGCGTTGGGCCCAGCAATTGCGAGCGAGGCATAGTGATCGCTGACTAACGTGAGCTGGACATCGAGCTCTGGCCAATGCACCTGCAGCAATCGATTCAACCAGCGCCACACCGACGCCGAATTGGCTGTGGTCATGGTAATGAGATAATGATTTTCGGCAAGACAGCTGACTGTACCGTCGTCAAAAACCATTCCGTCTTCACGCAGCATGATCGCATAACGCAGCCTGCCAACCTGAATATTCTCGATATCGTTACAGTAAACCCGGGATAAGAATCTAATCGCATCTGGTCCCTTTACATCGACCTTGCCCAAGGTCGACATATCCACACAGCCGACTGCATTGCGTACGCCGAAAACCTCACGGCGTACAGCGTCGGACATTGACTCGTCAGCGACGGGAAAGTAACGCGAGTAAAGCCACTCTCCCGAGGTCTGGAACACACAGCCGAATTTTTCTAATACCGAGTGAAAAGGAGATCTGCGTACGGGCACCATGTGCTGGTCGGTATTGGCCCCTGCCAAGGCACCAAAGCTAACCGGTGAATAAGGCGGGCGCATCGTGGTGCGACTGATACCGCCTAGCTGCCGTCCAGTCAAATCGGCCAGCGCCTGCACTGTACCGTACCAGCTGGTTTTTCCCTGGTCGGTACCCATGCCTACAGTGGTATAGCGCTTGGCATGCTCGACATGAGAAAAACCTTCATGCACAGCGCTTTCAATATCGCTAAATTGCACATCGTTCTGGTAGTCAACGAACGACCATGCCCCGCCCCCATATGCCTGGTCTTGGCTGTTGCCAGCAACTTCAAATCGATCCTTGCCAATCTGCGCCGAAAGGTCGCTGTTCCGGGTCCAACCAGCCGAAACACACAGCAAGTCACATGGGTAGGCTTTTTGTTGTCCATGACGACTGAGGACATAAACCTTTTTCAGACGATACCTTCCTTTGGTTGCGCTAATAACCTCCCCTTCTCCCAGTTCGCCAACGATCTCGACTCCAGCATGGACTAATGCAGCAGCTGTAGCCGATCTATCCTCTGGATCAATGATGGCGAGAAAGGCCCGCCGTCCGGGTTTCACGGCGAAACGATAAATGTACTGTCTGGTGGCTGCCGCGAGCATGATGCCAGGACGGTCGTTACACGGAAATATCAACGGTTGCTCAATTGAACCCGTCGCAAGAACGATTCGCTTGGCCCGTATACGCCAATAGATCGAGTGCACACCTGACTTGTGCTGCTCGACAGCGAGTACGAGCCCATGATCGTACTGGCCAAATGCCAGTGTATTGGTCATGCAACGGATATTTGATGCCTGCTCAAGTTGTATTAATTTCTGTCTCAGCCATTGCTGCTGATTTCCACCATCGCCTGGTCGTAAATCCCACTGCGATGATCCTCCGACGCCCGAGTCCTGATCGACCAGCAAGACCGATTCGTTCCGACCTGACGCCGCCAATGCCTCGACTATCCCTTGGGAACCGGCTCCGACGACCAATGTGTCACAACGGGCCTGTCGCCGGTCGTAGCATTTTTTATCTGCACCGAGCACAATTCTTCCGTGGCCCGCCACCTGCCGAATCAGCTTTTCATAAACGCGGGGCCAGCCGGAGGGTGGCCACATAAAGGTTTTATAGTAGAACCCAGCGGATAGGAATCTCGAGAACAACTGCAATAGTGCACCAACATCGATCTTGAGGCATGGCCAATTGTTCTGACTGTGGGCCTTGAGGCCCGGCTGCAACCACACCTCTGTAGCCTTCAGGTTCGGAATCAGATTCCCCGCCTCGTCTGCGCAGGCAACCAGTGCATTCGGCTCCTCGAGACCAGCGGATAAAATGCCACGTGGACGGTGATACTTAATCGAACGGGCGACCATTGAAACATTGTTGGCGAGTAACGCAGAGGCCAGCGTATCGCCTGCATATCCTCTTAATGATCGTCCGTCGAAACAAAATTCGATCGATGAGCTACGATCGATATAACCACCAGATTCGAGCCTTGATGCCTGCATCAAGTACCAGACCGGTCCGTATCGGATCGCGTAGCATCAACAGTTGCTATCTCATGGTTCTGCAGATTCCTTTTTACCTCTATCCAGCATTCACAACCCCCATGGTGATACCAGTATTCGTGTAATTGACCCCGCTCATGACTCGAATAATGTATTGATCGGTGCCAGTCTTCGACTGATGCCATTTTCCCAATAGACGGAAACACCCGGGCGCTTCCACCATAATTGAATTCGCCTTCGTCACGCTCTCCGCAATTCGGGCAGGGTATAAGCAACATATAGGTATCCTAGGTATCGAGCTAATGTAACCAGGGATAAGGTCCGATCCCGGCGTCATCAATCAGTGCCCCCGACTTGAAACGATCGAGCGCAAATGGTGCGAGTAAGTCCGGTAGTCGATCGGTCGCCAAAAGCTCCGCCATTGTCCATCCCACCGCGGGTGTCGCCTTGAATCCAGCGTAGCCCCAACCACAATTTAGATACATATTTCCAAGCGGCGATTTGCCGACGATGGCATTGCCGTCCATGGGAATGTCCGCGGTTCCGGACCAGTGACGCATTAGTCTTAAATTGGACAGGAAGGGAAATATCTGCAGCGCTCGTACCAGAGTATCTTCGATTCGCGCAAAACTACCCCGCCGCGCAAAGGAAGGATAACCGTCGGTGGCGCCGCCCATCACCAGCTCGCCCTTACCGGTTTGACTGATGTATGCCAAACCTGCGTTGTAGTTGATCACTTTATCCAGTACCGGCTTGACCGGCTCTGAAACAAAGGCCTGAACATTGATCATTTCAACCGGTAGCTCAAATCCTGCCAAACGTGCGAGTTCGGATGAGGCACCTGCCGCGGTAATCAGGACCTTGTCACAATGAATTTTGCCCCGAACCGTCTGTACCCAGTTTATCCGGCTGTTTCGGACGCCAAAGCCTGAAACTCCGCAGTTTTGCACAATGTCGATTCCGGCGCGACCCGCGGAACGCGCAAATCCCCAGGCCACAGCATCGTGTCGAACCACACCCCCATCGGGTTGAAAGAGGCCACCGCTGACTGGGAAGCGTGACTTGGTATGAAGATTGATACTGGGCTCAAGAGATTCGATCTCCTGGGGCGACAAGACTTCCGCACGCGCTCCGGACAGGCGCATCGCATTAGCGCGACACATAAAGTGCTCGAGCTCGCCATCGGAGTGGGCAAGGTCAATATATCCTCGCGGCGAGTACATTACATTGTAGTTGAGCTCCTGGCTTAGTGACTTCCACAGCTCAAGGGAAAAATTCTTGAGCTTAAAACTTGCGTCGAGCAGGTAGTCGGATCGAACGATTGCGGTATTTCTACCAGTATTACCGCCGCCTATCCAGGCGCTATCGAGTACCAGCACATCGGTTATGTCGTGGTTTTTCGCCAGATAGTGCGCACAGGCCAAGCCATGAGCACCCCCGCCCACAATTATGATGTCGTATCGATCTTTCGGCGTCACACACGGCAGGATAGACGGCCACCTGCTATCCCTAGCAAAACCGTTTCGTAGCAGTGAGAAAGCTGAGTATTTCATGTCAGCAGGTATGTTTTAAACGGGCCGCTGACGACACGTTCACTTTAACAAGGGAGACAGTTTCTAGGATTGCAGTAATTCAAGCGCTTTTCCCCTGGCGACTTCCTCCACCACGAGATACACATGACCGCCACGCCGTACGCGCGCGCCGTTGCGCGTTGCCAGAACAACACCACTATTCTTGAAGCTGAGTTCGAGCGGCACGCGATCCACTTCCTCAATCGAAAAAAGAATACCGGCAGCCTGATTCTCATCGACATAATCCCCAAGTTTGTGCAAAGGTTGAAAGATACCGCTGAATGGCGCACTAACTGAACTGAAACCATCCACACCGTTCAAATACCTCGTCTGCGGCTCCTCGGTTCTAGGATCGCCAACAATACCCAGATAGGCAAGTACATTCCGGACCCCAGTTATGCCGATCTCCAAAGCGCCAATGTTGATTCTTCCGCCGCCGCCCAGTTCGGTGGACATAAAGGCAATACCCTGCGATTGCGCCACGGGATCGTAGCCTGTGGCCGCATCTTCGCCTCGCACCACGAAGGTATATGGTGCGCCGAAGGCCTCACAGAGGCCAAGACTGCGTCGCAAAACTGCCTCATCCTTGCATCCGCAGAGAAATGCCGAGGGCAGGATATCGCAAGCAGTTCCACCGGAGTGCAAATCGATACCAGCATCGCACATCGGCAACAACTGGCTGCAAACAAAGTGTGCGATTGCAGAAGTCGGTTGACCATTTTCAACACCTGGAAAACTTCGGTTCAGATTTCCGTTATCCAGTGGAGAAACACGACTGTTACTCAACACCGCCGGGTAATTCAGCGCTGGCAGAATGATAATACGACCGGTGACATCGCGAGGATCAATTTCGTGGATCATACGACGCAGAATCACTTGCCCTTCGTACTCATCACCATGATTACCAGCAGTTAGTAGTATCGTGGGACCAACCCCGTTTTTTATCACCGCAATAGGAATGGGAATAGTATCGAAAGCATGCCGATTGTCAGAGAAGGTAAGGTCCAGGTTACCGATACGTTTGCCATCCGTGTCAAAGTCCAGTTCACAACTGATGGAATCGGTGAGGATCACGATATTTCCTCTTTGATCTTTGTTTTCAGACCAGCCATGGATCGTTTTCGGTCACGATAATCAGACTGGGCCCGGCATGATCGAATGCTTTCCGTAGCGCATCTCTGAATTCAGATTCATTCCTGACATTTCTGCCGGGGCAGCCGAACGCATCAGCCAGCTTGACGAAGTCCGGCGCAACCGGATTGACACCAATTGTCGGTATGCCGCGCTTTATCATGCCGTCTCGAATCATGGCGTAGCTATGGTTGTGCCAGATGATTACCGGAATCGACAATGACTCTTCTACCGCAGTTGCCAGTTCGTTCACCGTAAACATGAATCCACCATCTCCCACCAGCGCCAACACCTGAATTTGCGGAAGTGCAAGTTTGGCACCGATAGCATCTGGCAGGGCGCAGCCCAATGTGCCGAATCCTGCGGGATAAAACCAGGTGCGAGGCAACAAAGTTTTCATTGCCGCGGTACCGGTATAAACGAGCTGTGCAATGTCCCCCATAATAATTCCATTGTCCGGCACTTCTTCGCGTAATAGTTCTAATAGCATTATGTGCTGACGCTCAACTGCTGTGTAGTCAGCAAATTGCCGAGCTCGAACTTTCTCGAGTACAGCAACGGTATCCGAGCTTGCAGTTCCAATTTTGAGACCATCAAGGGCCTCAATCAGCTGTGTACAAGCGATACGCGCATCCCCATGAACGGCTATATCCGCCGGAAAAGCGTCACTAAATCGTGCCGAGTCGATGTCGATCCGAATGAGCTTACCGTTGACTGGTAAGTTGTAGATAAAGCTGTCCGCTTCTCCAAGTTCGGTACCAATTGCCAGAACCACATCGGCTTCACTAAGATAATCTTGAACTGCGGGACTGATGATGCCGCCACCAAGGCTCAATGGATTGACGTCAGATACAACGCCTTTCCCCGCGTTGGATGCAATTACCCCTACATTGAGAAGTTCGGCAAGCTGGGTAACTTCCATGCTTGCCTGTTGGCAACCACCCCCAACAACCATCACCGCGTGTTTCGAGTAGGCCAATAGATCCGCAGCACGGTTGATCGAACCACCGGTGGGCACAGGCAAGTCCGGCACGGCTTGTGGTAACCAGTCTTCGGTCACCGGCATTTCCATAACATCGATCGGTATGGCGATATGCACTGGTCGTGGACGCTGTGCAGAAAAAATAGCAAACGCTTTAGCGATATAGCCTGGCACCTCAGATGGGTCATGGACCATGACACTAAAGGCGGTGATTGGCCGTGTAATTGCACACAGATCCGTAGTTTCATGCAGACGCCCCCAGCCTTTGCCCAGGGAGCGGCTGTCATTCGCGCTAGATATAACCAACATCGGAATCGAATCGGCGAAGGCCTGTCCAATACCCGTAGCGGCATTGGTTACGCCGGGACCCGTGATAATCGTACAGACCCCAGGTTTGCCGGTCACCCGTGCATAACCGTCGGCCATAAAGCTTGCACCCTGCTCATTGCGTGGGGTGACCGCCTTTACGCCACTTTGTTCTATGCCGCGATACAGTTCCAGTGTGTGTTCGCCAGGAATTCCAAAAACCGTGTTTACACCGTAGGCAGCCAGAAGATGCATTAATGCTTCACCGCAGGATCTTGTCAACGAGTGCTTCTCCTATGCCTATTTTGAGTTGTATACCAGCAACTATTTGAGCGAAGGGGCAAGTTTGTCCCGACTGTCTGTGATCACAGATATACTAATCGAAAATTTTCATATGTAAAATGGAATAGGTATCAAAGTGACAATTTCTGCGAAAACCGGACTGGCCGACATCGACTACTACATGGTCGGCATTTCCCAATTACCGGGATTTGACCAACCGATCAAGCTTTCCTCAAATGAGTCTGTGTTGGGCATGAGTTCCGCGGCACAAAAGGCGGCATCTGCCGCCATCGGTTCAGCCCATTTGTACCTGGAAGTCGATACCGAAACATTGGCCGATGCGCTTAGCGCGCGTTATTCGCTTAATTCGGACTCAATCGCGTTTGGACCAGGCTCTGATGAACTATTACAGCGAATCGTCAACGCCTTCTCGGGACCGGGCAAGGAACTGATTCATAGCAAGAACGCCTACATGCAGTTTCCGATCTACGCCAAGGTTGCAGGTTCAACGCCAATTACTGCGGATGACAACGATATGAGATACGACGTCGATAGTATTCTCAGTCAACTTACCGATAAGACACGCATCGTTCTGATTGCTAATCCAGACAACCCGTCTGGGACTTATTTATCATCTGTCGATGTCCGCCGTCTGCACATGGGCCTTCCGGCGAATGTTTTACTGATCGTTGACGCTGCATATGAAGAGTTTGCTGATGCGCCTGACTACGAATCGTCAACACAGCTGGTACACGAATTTGACAATGTCATTGTGACCCGTACGTTTTCCAAGGTTTACGGCATGGCTGGTTTGCGCCTAGGCTGGTGTTACGGCCCAAGCTGGGTAATCGACCTGTTGGTACGCATTGGACCCTCATTTCCGATCAACTGCGCAGCCTTCGCTGCGGGTATCGAAGCAGTAAAAGACCAAAATCACGTTAAACAAGTGCTGGCCCATAACTGCCGTTGGATCGACGAAATGACGGCTCAATTTCGGGTGCTCGGGCTGAAAGTGTACCCAAGTCAAACGAATTTCATTTTGGTGGAATTTCCCCATAATGTGGGAAAGACCGCTGACGACGCCAATACATTCCTTAATCAAAACGGTGTCATTCCACGCCAGTTTATGGTCGATGATTTTAGAAATAAATTGCGGTTTACTGTTGGCGACGACACAGGCATGCAAAAAACCATCGAACTCATGACTCAGTTTATCAACCATTGATCAACGAAGGGTTGGGTGCTTCTGAAATAAAGAGAGCTCAAATTAATGCGACGTTCACCCCAGATGGGTGCATTTTTCGAGGGCGTGAATCTGTGTGCAGAACTGAGGCGAGCACGGTCGCTGAGATCAAGTCTGCATTACTCGAATTCAGTGTTATCTTCTTTCGCCATCAACCTATCGACCAGGACCATCAATTACGCCTGGCGGCCCAGTTCGGCACCATCGAAGAACCACAACCTGTGTTCGATTAGGCGATAGACCCTACTTTAGGAAGGGCTAGTCGTAACGCTAGATTTCCTCTAATCCGAGTCTATGCTTCGGCTTAGAAAGATTTCCTCTAATCATCAAACTTTGGCAAAGTCGACAAGATGTTCAACTTGATGAATACGGAGAATGGTTTTCACAGCAGGCCTCGCTAATACCTTTCGCATCATGCGGCTTATGTTCGGAAGATTATCAAACGTGCGTGGCTGATTTTCTTCCCATATCGCTTGCATGATGAACAACATGTCACAGAGACTGTAATCGTCACCCAAGAAGTAAGGACCAGGATCCAATGCCTGGTCAATTTTCTGCCAAATCACTTGTAAATTACTTAGTGAACTTTTTTTTAATGAATCTTGCATTACCTTGTCTCCGGGGAAGTACTTCTCCGGGTGAAACTGGATAAGGACCTCAGGCTGAAAGGTGCTCATTAAATAAAACAGCCACTGGAAAGCCAATGCTCTTTGTTGTCCTGTGCTAGAGGGAAGGTATTGGCTATCGTGGCATTCTGCAAGATAAACCATAGTTGCAGCCGATTCGTAAACCGGGCCATGTGGGGTTAACAAGACCGGTACTCGGCCGTGCGGATTGAGCTGCAAAAATTCTGGCGGAAACTGGTCTGGCTTATGCACATTGA
>JYMV01049422.1_pt1 | contig 18336 bp, 15 predicted proteins | sample 338911 | NCBI WGS metagenome assembly JYMV01 (sample SAMN03354496, study PRJNA234377) | hydrothermal vent metagenome | biome: Deep sea; feature: Hydrothermal plumes at the Eastern Lau Spreading Center, Western Pacific Ocean; material: Seawater | place: Tonga | collected 2009 | depth 2000 m m
TTATGACGGTGAAGATGAAGACGAATAAATTTTAAATAATAAGATAATCTAAAAAATTCGTTGGTTGGATTACAGCCTGAAATTGTTCAAATTTTCAGAGTTTGAAAGCCGACAATTAAAAACAATAAAATGAGTAAAGGAGCAATTTCAGAATTTATACAAAAATACTATTTACACTTTAACGCAGCATCGGTTGTCGATGCGGCTAAAGCTTACGAAGAGCAACTTAATGGCGGAGCTAAAATGTTAGTTTCACTTGCCGGAGCGATGAGTACCGCAGAACTTGGTAAAATTTTCGCAGAAATGATTCGCCAAGATAAAGTACAAATCATTTCTTGTACCGGAGCCAATTTAGAAGAAGATATTATGAATTTAGTAGCGCACTCACACTACAAACGCGTTCCTAATTATCGTGATCTTACGCCTAAAGAAGAATGGGATTTATTAGAAAATGGCTTAAACCGAGTAACCGATACTTGTATTCCTGAAGAAGAAGCTTTTAGACGTTTACAACAACATATTTTTAAGATCTGGAAAGATGCTGAAGAAGCCGGCGAACGTTATTTTCCGCATGAATTCATGTATAAAATGTTATTAAGTGGGGTTTTAGAAGAATACTACGAGATAGATTTAAAAGATTCTTGGATGTACGCTGCTGCTGAAAAAAACTTACCGATCGTCGTTCCAGGTTGGGAAGATAGTACAATGGGAAATATTTTTGCCAGTTATGTATTAAAAGGTGAATTGAAAGCCAGCACCATGAAATCTGGTATTGAGTATATGACGTTCTTAGCAGATTGGTACACCGATAATTCTAAAAACGGAATCGGTTTCTTCCAGATCGGTGGTGGTATTGCCGGCGATTTCCCAATTTGTGTAGTGCCTATGTTATATCAAGATATGGAACGTACCGATACGCCGTTTTGGAGTTATTTCTGTCAGATTTCAGATTCAACCACCAGTTATGGTTCCTATTCCGGAGCGGTTCCTAATGAAAAAATTACTTGGGGTAAACTCGATATCGATACGCCAAAATTCATTATAGAAAGTGACGCGACTATAGTTGCTCCTCTAATTTTTGCGTATTTATTAGATATGTAAGAAATTTCCATTACGAGTTTAAAAGATTCTTGAAGTATAAATAAACCTCCTTAATTTTAAAAAATCTGTGAAATTTCGCAAACTAATTAAAAAATCCCCTCCTTTTAAATGAGGGGTTAAGGGTGGTTAAATAATTGAAGATGGATAAAATTGAAAATGTAGAGTTAAAATACCTCACCTTAGAGGATTTTGAAGAGTTGAAAGAAGCCACAGAAGCAGCTTACCACTCGATGCCCAATTCGTATTGGAAATTAGATGAAATAGGAAAATTGATTTCGCTATTTCCGGAAGGGCAAATTGTGATCAAAGTAAATGGAGATATTGCCGGATGTGCACTTTCTGTTATTGTCGATTTTGATGAAATTGATGATAATCATACTTATCAAGATATTGTGGGAGACGAAAACTTTAAGCTTCACGATGAAAGCGGAAATACACTTTATGGTATTGACGTTTTTATTAAACCCGATTATCGCGGCTTACGATTAGGTCGCCGTCTTTACGATTACCGAAAAGAACTTTGTGAGAACCTCAACTTAAAAGGGATTGTTTTTGGAGGACGAATCCCAAATTACCATAAGTTTTCAAAAGATATTAGTCCGCTTCAATACATTGAAAAAGTACGTTCAAAAGAAATACACGATCCGGTATTGAATTTTCAGCTATCTAACGATTTTCATCCGGTTCGAATTTTAAAAGGTTATTTAGAAGGCGACGATGATTCTGGCGAATATGCAGTGTTGATGGAATGGGATAATGTGTATTACACCAAACCCAGCAAAAAACCTTCTGCTAACAAAAGTGTCGTGCGTCTTGGTTTAATACAATGGCAAATGCGTACTTACGAAGGTTTAGAAGATTTAATGCATCAAGCCGAATATTTTATCGATACCGTTGCCGGCTATCATTCAGATTTTGCTTTGTTCCCGGAGTTTTTTAACGCTCCACTTATGGCGGCTTATAACCATATGAGTGAACCGGAAGCTATTCGTGAATTGGCAGGTTTTACAGAGACGATTATTGAGCGTTTTTCAGAACTTTCGGTTTCTTATAACATCAATATTATTTCCGGAAGTATGCCTGAAATGATCGATGGTAAACTTTACAATGTTGGTTATTTGTGTAAACGTGACGGAAGCGTTGAACGTTTTGAGAAAATACATGTGACTCCAGATGAAGCTAGAGTTTGGGGAATGCAAACCGGGAACATCGTTAAAACTTTTGATACCGATTGTGGTAAAATAGGCATTTTAATTTGTTATGATGTTGAATTCCCGGAGCTATCTCGACTTTTAGCTGAAGAAGGAATGGATATTTTGTTTGTTCCGTTTTTAACCGATACACAAAACGGCTATTCACGGGTAAAACTTTGCGCACAGGCTCGCGCGGTTGAAAATGAATGTTATGTTGCAATTGCCGGTAGTGTGGGTAATTTACCAAACGTGCACAATATGGATATTCAATATGCACAATCGGCCGTTTTTACACCTTGTGATTTTGCGTTCCCGAGTAACGGAATTAAAGCTGAAGCAACCCCGAATGCAGAGATGATCTTAGTGGCCGATGTAGATATCGATTTACTGCGAGAGCTACACACTTTTGGAAGCGTTCATAACTTAAAAGATAGAAGAAAAGACGTTTATGAGGTAAAACGCACGAATACTAATCGTTAGATAATCGTTCGATTACTAAACTAAAATCACTAACTGTACAGTTATTTACACTACCACTTGTTACAGAATATGCAGCTTTTAGTTGAGCCCCATTAGCAACAAATGTTCCTAATTGATAAAGCATAATAGTTTCGCTTACTCGATTGGTTTGACCACTACCTCTTAATAAAGGAATGGTTTTTTGATAAACAATTATTGGGCTACCGGCAGTACCAATATCTAATGCTATAACTAAATAAGAATTATTATCTTGAGGTACCGCTGTAAATTGAAGCCTCACCAAAACAGCATCTCCTAACGCTAATGGCGTTATAGTATTAGTAGTACTATCGAAAAAGTCTGAACCAGAATACCCTGTAGGAGCATAAGTGTCAATAATATTATCACCCGGATCATCTTCAAAATCTATAGGTATATTAGTATAGTTTGCAGGGTCATTTGCCGCAGAAACAGAGATACCCGCAATTGGTATGCTTGTATTTGTATCTGTTAATGCAACCCAACCTGTCTTACCACTCCCTCCTTCTTTAACGTTACTCCATTCTGTACCGTTCCAGAAGTAAAAACCCGGTAAAACACTATTTGTACCATCACTAACAGATGAGGTATTATAAACCATTAAACCTTCATAAGAAGCGTCTAAACCTGGAATTGTAGTGTTATCTGTACGACCTGTAAGTGCGACCTTATTAATCATCACTCCTTGATTGCCACCTTCAATATGTAGTGATGTGCCATCTAATGGAGTTGTAGTATTAATTCCTACCTGAGCATTTAGATAATAAAAGGCAAAAAATAAGCATATAAAAGATTTAAAAAATTTCATGAGTTAGGTTTTGTAAAAAAATAAATAAATCTAAAAACGTTTTATATTATTTTTCGACAAAATACAGTTTACTATCGATGAATGGTTAATATTAGTATAATTAAATCTAGATGATAATTGTGTTTAGTAAAATTGTAATTAATTAAAATATCACTTATGAATGATTGGATGGTTTATGCGGTTGGGTTTGTCGCACAGTTTATATTTGCATCGCGCATTATTCTTCAGTGGTTAAAATCTGAAAAGGCAAAACAATTAGAAACACCTTCAGCTTTTTGGAAACTCAGCCTTATCGCTGCCATTATATTTTTCATCTATGGTTACTTGCGCAAAGATTTTTCTATTATGCTTGGGCAAGTAATTATTTATTATGTTTTCATCAGAAATCTTCAACTTCAAAAGGAATGGAAACCCACGAATTTATTGTTCAAAATTTTAGTCATAGGCTTTCCTGTTTTCGCGATTCTCTATGGAATTTTTTGGGCGAATATCAACTTCAACTTACTATTTTCTCAACAAGAAGAAAATGGTGTTGCGACTTGGTTAATGGCTATTGGAGTAATTGGCCAAATTATTTATACCGGTAGATTTTTATACCAATGGTATTATTCTGAACAAGAAAAAGAATCGGGTTTACCCACTAACTTCTGGATCCTAAGCATTGTAGGATCTGCAATTCTAATTTATTACGCGGTGATGCGAGAAGACCCGGTTTTATTTGCAGCTCACGCAGGTGGCTCAATCATCTATATTCGAAATATTTATATTGGTTATAGGGCAGAAAATAATTAGGCTGCATCCCTATCGGGTCGGGCTATTCGCTATATCTTTTTTGTTGTCATGCTGAGCCTGTCGAAGCACAACAAAAAAGGATGCCACTACTATCCCTTGCAGAAACTAAAACAACTTAATTTTTTCAGAAAAATTAAATTCATAAACTAAAAAGCCAATTACCAGCAAATATTCTAATCCCACCATCCACAACTGTTCATTAAAACCATTTATGCTGTAAGCGCTGTAACTTAAAATCACCGTAAACGACCATACTAATATATATTTATAGTTCGTAAAAATTGAAATCGCTAAAGGTGTGATCACGTACCAAGGATGAACAGTGGTTGATAATAGAAAATAAATACTCAGCGCAAAAAGCATACTTGCAAACAGCTTTTTTTCCGAATTATTTTTTCTAAAAAAACTCAACCCTAAAATCATTATAAGAATGATTATCGGCAGTATTTTACCCGCAATTCCAATAATATTCCAGCCGACGGTCTGAAAACCGATCCACCGAATTACATAATAAATACTCGCATTAAATTCAAACTTATTAAACCATAAAGCTATTGAATCACCAAAATTTTGAATTAATTCTACTGAAAGAAAAGGCAGAAAAGTGATGAGTACGGTAAAAAATGTAATTCCGTAGAAAGCGATCAACTTATAAATATTGAGTCTTTCTTGTTTTCTGAAATAATGAAAAAATAACGGCAACAACACCAAAGGAAGAAGCTTTACCGATACCGAAAGACCGAATAACACAGCTGCCCAAATCCATTTTTTTTTCAGCAATAGATAAATAGAAGTTAATAGAAACATCACCATCAAACCTTCAAAATGCAAATTACCGCTAAGCTCGATGATTACTAACGGATTTAAAAAATACCATAAGGCTTGATGTTTCGGCAACTTTAACTGCTGAAGTAATTTCCAAAGAAATATAAAACTAACAACATCTGCGAAAATTAGAATGAAGCGCATCACGATGACACTTCCTAAAATGCTCTTCGGATACAAAACTCCGGCCAAGGCATAAACCCATTGGGAAACCGGCGGATAATTGGTAAAATGACTTGCATTTAGACTTTGCATGCCTTCAACTAATTTTCGTGATTGTGCAACCACTTCAAAATTGCCGGACTGCATCCATTCTTGTGGAGTAGAAAGATAAGGATTGATTCCTTCTGTAATTAATCTTCCATCCCAGATAAAACGGTAAAAGTCTTGTGATAAATTGGGAATCGCAAAAAGAAAAGCTAACCGACAAATAATTCCGAAGCTTAACAATAATTTCCAGTTTAGCTTTTGTAGCTGAATCACTTTAAAACTCAGAAAAAATAAAGCAGCGTATAAACTGAGTAACTTCACAAAATCACTTCGCACTAAATCGTAAGCAAAAGCAGCATACATGATCACGACGATAAGCATCATGATCAATGAGATTTTATGATATTTCAAGAAATTTTTCAGCAAACTATTTTCGATTTTTCAACCGAAAGTTAGGGAAAAATGATTTCCAAACCACATAACCAAAGCCAAAGAAAAGCATCGTATGAAAAATAAGTAAACCAAAATCGTTTACCTTAAATGCACTATAAATGGCGAATGCAAAATAAAAAAACAAGCTCAATTCTAGTAGATGCGTAAAGCTGAAAGAATGTTCAAGGTATTGATTCTCTTTCCAAGAATCATTTAAACTGGTAATATTGAACTTTGGGGTGCGAATAAACGAAGATTTTTTACCCAAGTGTCCTTCTAGAATTGCCCAAGTATTATGAACCGATAAGCCCATGGCGACCGAAAAAAATGCAAAAAACATCCCGATAAATTTCAATAAGCTTTTCTTTTCTTTTCCGTGAATTTTAGTGAACGTGATCAAGTAAGCGATAAAGAAAATTAGAGTACTCACACCTAAAAAGGCCATCACATAAAAATAAAAGCTATACTCCGGAAACTGATTTTTAATGTACAATACGGGAACGCTCAATACCGCAATCACTAAGACTAATAAAAACATCGAACTATTCAGCAAATGAAAAAAGCCGTGAAATTTAGTTGCCCAAGAAAGTTGTTTGCTTTTAAACAACTGACTATAATTTTTCTGAAAATTCTCTGCCGCTCCTTTATTCCAACGAAATTGCTGTGAACGCGCCGCACTCATTACCATCGGTAATTCTGCCGGAGTTTCAACTTCTTGTAAATATTTAAACTGCCAGCCTTTTAATTGTGCTCGATAACTTAAATCTAAATCTTCGGTTAAGGTATCGCCTTGCCAGTTCCCGGCATCAAGAATACACGACTTCCTCCAAACACCGGCTGTTCCATTAAAATTGATAAAATGCTTGCCAAAACTTCTGCCGACTTGCTCTAAAATAAAATGAAAGTCTAACGCAAAGGCTTGTACTTTGGTGATTAAGGAATAATCACGATTTAAATGCGCCCAACGGGTTTGCACCACGCCAATTTTTTCATCCTTAAAATAAGGAATGGTCTGCTGTAACCAGTCTTTTTTCGGCAAAAAATCGGCATCAAAAATAGCAATAAATTCTCCTTTTGCGATTTTCAAACCTTCTTTTAAGGCTCCGGCTTTAAAGCCTTTACGATGCTTTCTGATGATATGCTGAATATGAATCCCTTCAGCTTTAAATTTTTCAACTAATTGATGAGTTTGCAAAACCGAATCGTCGGTAGAATCGTCTAACACTTGGATTTCTAATTTCTCTCGAGGATAATCAAGTTGAACGATATTCTTCAACAATCGTTCTACCACATATTTTTCATTATATAAAGGAAGTTGAACCGTCACAAACGGAATTTCTTCTTCTAGCTGAAAATTAAATTTTTCTGAAGTGTCTTTTACTTTTTGTGCTTTAAAATAATTGAAGACCAACTGCAATTGCGCTAACGCATAGAAAAACACAATGAGTAAAGCAAGTGTATAAAGTGTAAGAATTATTGTAATCATAAAAACCCCTCTGCCATCGGCATCTCCCCTTTATGAAGGGGAGAAACTTTTATTGTAATATTTTATTTTCGTCATTCCAGACTTGGATTAACTTCGTTGAATCTTCGATTTCAGCATATCACTTAGCTAAACTAGATAAGATTCCGTGTTAAGCACGAAATGACGACATTTATTACTTCAAACTATATTTAAAAATCCAACCTAAAATTTTAACGCCGGCCATTACGGCTCCTTTTACCGTTCCGGAAACTTTAGAAACACCTATTCGATTTCTATAATTTACCGGCACTTCTACATACGAAAGTTTTTGTTTAATGGCTTTCAACTGCATCTCAACCGTCCAACCATAGGTTTTGTCTTCCATATTCAGCGCTAATAACTTTTCGTATTTAATGGCTCGAAACGGACCTAGGTCGGTAAATTTTGCTCCAAAAAACAAGCGCATTAATCGCGTGGCTAACCAATTACCGAAAATTTGCGGAAACGTCATGGAACCTTCTTCCCTAAGTCGGTCTACTCTTGCGCCAATTACAAAATCTATATTTTCTTGAAGTATGGGCTGAATAATTGCTGAAAGTTGCTCCGGATAATCACTGTAATCGCCATCTAAAAATACAACAACATCAGGCTTTTCTGGTTGTGCTGCGATATAATCCATTCCTTTTAAACAAGCATAACCATAACCCTTTCGAGTTTCAGTTAATACCGTGGCTCCGGCCTTTCGTGCATTTACTTCAGTTTGATCGGTAGAATTGTTACTCACCACGATCACTTCATCTACAACACTGGGAATATCTTGAATGACTAAACCAATAGAATCTGCTTCGTTAAAAGCAGGAATGATGACTTTAATTTTCAAAATAATAATCTTGACATTATGAAAGTGTTTCGTCGAAAATAGCTACCGCCCTTACAGGAGAACCGGTCCCTCCTTTAATTTTTAAAGGAAAAGCGATAAATCGAAACCTGCCTAAACCTATTAATTGGTCTAGATTGATCATATTCTCATAATGGGTAAAGTCTAATTCACCACAAATATGATGTACTTCTCTATTCGAAACTCCCGTCACTCCAGGAGACATCGTCTCTACCCCAAAAGCAGCAATTTTTTGGTTACCTAACCAGCGAGTAGCTTCTGCCGTCAAACCCGGTCCATTTTTCCAACTATCAGTTTCAAAATAATTTTTATAATGATTGGTATAGAATAAGACCGTATCACCTTTATTTATGACTAAATTTTCAGATTTTAAAGCTTCTTTTATTTCTGCGGAAGTAATTAACTCTTTCAGTTTTTTATGAGAAAAATCTAAACAAATTCCTTCTGTATAAAAATTTTCAAGAGGCATTTTATCTATCGATTTGCCTTTATCTTCCTTACGCATATGGTTTAAAGCATCTACATGCGTACCGGTATGCTCACTCATTTCTAATTTGTAAACACTGGGCGTAGGATCTTTAGGGATCTTCTCTTTATTCCATTGTTCGTGTGAAGCGTGCATTGTAACCTTCACCTGCGGAAGTACCTTATAGACCGGCATCTGGTGATAAATTTCTTGACTAAGATCTATGATTTTCATGGGCTACTTTTGGTTGACGTAGTTCATCAAATCTACATCGTTGCCCAAAAGTACATCTTTCGGATTGATTCTTCCGTCAGGTGAATCGTTTTCTAACTTTAAAACACCACGCGGACAAACTTCAGCACAAATACCGCAACCTACACAAGACGAACGTACAATATTCTGGCCTTTTTGCGCATACGCGCGAACATCAATTCCCATTTCACAATAAGTAGAACAATTTCCGCAGGAGATACACTGACCACCATTGGTGGAGATTCTAAATTTTGAAAATAAACGCTGCTGAAATCCTAAAATTGCCGCCATCGGACAACCAAAACGACACCAAACGCGACTCCCGAAAATAGGGTAAAAACCAACACCAATCACTCCGCTAAAAACAGAACCAATTAAAAACGCATAGGTTTTACGTAAAGTTTCTGCTTGAAAAAGAAATAATTGATTTCCGAAGAAAAAATGAATTCCGAGAAGTCCGAGTATAATTACAAAATAACCGATCGCTCCGTATTGAGCATCTTTTTGCAATTCTTCTCGTCTAAACAACATCGCCCAGCCAAAAACCAGAGTGAGCAATAAAGCTACTAAACCTAAAAACATGTCTTTATTCAACCAATATTTAGCAGCATCGTAATCGAGGTAAGAATAGATCACGGCAGTCGTCATCAAGGTTACAAAGACCACTACACTATGCACGACCCAACGTTCAACTTTCCAAGCAACTTGTCGTTTGTCGCTTAAATGTCTAAAAGGATCGCCAGCTGTTTCTGCTAAACCACCGCAACCACAAACCCAAGAGCAATACCAACGTTTCCCATATTTATAGGTTAAAATAGGTGTGATCACAAAAATAGAAATCACTCCAAAAATAAGTAAAGCTAAACCGATCGTTCCTGAATTGAGAAAACCATCGATGCGATATTGTTCAAAATTATAATAATTAAGCGGCCAGATATTTTTGAGATCGTAATACGGAAGTTTTAAACTTTCTCCGTTAAGCCTCGCCATTAACTCCGGAATGATAAACGCAAAAGCAGTTTGAAAAAACATTACAGAAATGGTGCGAATAATTTCGTAGCGACTGTGACGATATTTCCAGATAAATTTTATGCCGAAAAGTAGAATCGAAAGTGTATATAAAGTCCCGTAAACGAACCACTGACTCGCAGGATTTCCGCTTAACATTTTACTTAACGGATCAAATAAAGCGATCAAACCGGTGTTATCTGCATCTGAATTTAAGCCTAAATACTGCGGAAAGAAATAAAGAACAACGTAAAAAAGCGTAATTAAAATCCCGAATATCCAAGCCCAAAGTCCTCGTGAGGTTAACGATTTAAACCAGACACCATCATTTTTAATTCCGCTTGATCTGTTAGCGTATAACGACCAAGAAAAACCGATCGTCCCCACAGAAATAGCGCCTAACGATAAGCTTAACCATAAAGCTTTATTTGGAAATTGAAAATTAAAGGTTGCCAACAACAAAACCAAAAGACCTAACATTCCTACAAACACAAAAACTTTTTGCCCAACAGTTAATTCTTGAGGCGGTTGCCCCGATAAAGCCATATTATATTGAACTCTACTCATAAATTAAGCCTTTTGTAATTGCGATTGCTGAAATGATTTTTGTACTTGCTTGGAGAATTTCTTAGAAAATTCTTTATCGAAATTAGCTTTTGGTAATTGCTGAATCACATTTTCGATCGAGATCTTTTCAGTTAACCAAGTATCAACCACTTCGTGACGTAAGCGAATCCCAAAAGCGTTGATCCCTAAAAATTCTTTTGAATCGGTTTTATATTGAAAATGAAGCGCTCGTTGATTTTTTTTATCTTCCCAGTAAAAATCGGAAACTCCTTCTTTTTTCTTCGGAAAAACCCAGCCATAGGTTTGATATTCGATATCGAAAAATTTTGCAGAATTGAACCAATTTCCAGGATTATAAGCGGTAGGATTTCCGCAGATCGTTTGTGCTACGGTTTCTCCCATCATTCTTCCGGTATACCAAACCGCTTCCACCGATTTTCGATTTCCTATCGCTTCTCGTTGTTGCGCGCAATCGCCGATGGCATAAACATCAGGAATATTGGTTTCGAGATTTCGATTCACTAAAATTCCTATTTCTGTTTCTAATTCGGTATTTTTCAGAAAAGATATATTGGGTTTTACACCCGTAGCAATCCCGACCAACTGACAATCGATTTGCTTTCCACTTTTGGTAGTAATTGCTTTTACGTGGTTATTTTCATCGGGAATAATTTCATCTAATTCCGTTTCAAACAACAAATTAATTCCGTGTTGTTGAATGTGATCACTGATGAGTTTTCCTTCTTCCGCAGGCAACACACTTCCCCATAAATGATTTTCTCGCACCAACATCGTGACTTCAATATTTCTAGTATGGAGCATTTCTGCTAATTCAACACCAATTAAACCCCCTCCAACAATCACAGCGTGTTTTAAGTTAGCTGAATTTTCTTCGAGCAATTCCAAATCTTGTTTGCTTACCAAGCCTTGAACTCCTTTCATTTCTTGCCCTTTCCAACCACGATAATTAGTTACGGAACCAGTTGCTAGAATAAGTTGATCGTAAGAGATTTCTTCTCCATCCGCAGAAAAAAGTTTTTTATTTTTAAAATCAACTTCATCGATATAAGCTTGCTTTAATTCAATCCTATTTTTCTCCCAAAACCAGTTTTCATAAGGTTGTGTGTGTTCAAACTTCATGTGTCCCATATAAACATACATCAAGGCTGTTCGTGAGAAAAAATATTCTGTTTCTGCAGAAATAACGGTGATCTTTTTATCTGAAAACTTACGAATATGTCGCGCTGCAGTAATCCCTGCAATTCCATTTCCGATAATGACGACGTGACTCATAGTTGTTTTTCTGAAGTTTTAAAGGTAAGAACTTCTTGTAGAAAAAATTCAACAAAAAAGTTAAAGCGCTTAATAGTAAGTCGCTTTTCTATTGGAGTCTAATTTGATGAAAATAAAAAGTAAAATAGTGAAGCCCCAAAGTCCTGAACCACCATAACTAAAGAAAGGAAGCGGGATCCCGACCGTCGGAAAAATACCGATCACCATCCCGATATTGACTAAAAAGTGAATAAACAAAATACCGACAACGCTATAACCATACACCCGACTAAATTTCGATTTTTGACGTTCTGCCAAGAAAATAAGACGCATAAGTAAGGCGATAAATAACAAAACTACCGTTGCGGTTCCTGCAAAACCCCACTCCTCGCCAACAGTACTAAAAATATAATCGGTATGCTGCTCGGGCACAAAATTACCTTTGGTTTGCGTTCCTTGCGTCCAACCTTTACCGGTCCAACCACCACTACCAATGGCAATTTCACTCTGGTTCGTGTTGTAACCGATCCCTTTGCTATCGACTTCTTTCCCTAAAACAATATTGAAACGATCGCGGTGACGCTGTTCAAAAACATTATGAAAAATATAATTAACCGAAAATGCAAATAGCATAGATACTGCCGAGATCGCCACATACCGACCGATATATTTTTTCTTCTTTTTTCTATTGAAAAATAAAATCGCCAAAGCTAAAAGTACCACACCAACGCTTACCCAAATTGCTCCGAATAATAGGGTGAACACAAATAAAGAAATAAATGAAAGTCCTACCAATAAATAACCACCGGAAAGACCTTCTCGATACAACGGAAAAAAGAAAGCAGCGTAAACTAAAGCACTACCGGGATCGGGTTGCGGTACAATAATTAATGCTGGCAAAATGATAATTAAAAATGCTCCCAGTTGGTGCTTAAACGATTTGATATTGGTTTGAATATCACTTAAATATTTTGCCAAAGCCAAAGCGGTTGCGGCTTTTGCAAATTCTGAAGGCTGAATACTAAAACCTCCAAAGGCATACCAAGAAGTGGCTCCGGAGATAGTTTTACCAAATACAAATAAACCTAAAAGAGAAAGTAAAGAAGCCAGGTAAATAACACTCGAAAAACGTTCGTAAAATTTAGCTTCTATCGAGAGTATAAAAATAATTAGCACTATACTCAACACGATAAATAAGCCTTGACGACCGTAAGTCTGACTTAAGTCAAAGAAGCCCTGTGCAGCATCATTAAGTGAGGCCGAATAAATATTTACCCAACCAAAAGCTACTAATAACAAAAACAGCAAAATACTTAGCCAATCGAAACCGGTGCTTTTACTCATTTACTGATTAATTTTAAAAGGTTCTCCGCTATAGGGTTTCGCGTACTCTTCTTCTAAGCTGTGAGACATTACCCAATCTTCAAGATCTGTTCGGGTAATTTCTTCTTTTAAGTATTTTTCGATCATTAGGCTGGCAATTCTTCCACCGTAACGAGAACCCCAATATCCATTTTCTACAAAAACTGCAATTGCAATCTTAGGATTATCTTTTGGAGCAAATGCCACAAATATGGAGTGATCTGTTAATTGCGTTTTTTTGCCGTCGATTTTCGTGTAATTCTCAGCAGTACCTGTTTTTCCGCAGATCTCTACTCCCGGAATTTGTAAAAATTGTGCGGTACCATAATTATACACATCGTGCATTCCTTGTATAATTGGCTCAAAGTTTTCTGCGTCGATCGTAGTTTTATTTTTAACGGTATACTGCTTGTCTTTTATAGGATTACCATTTACTTCTTTTAAAATATGCGGAGTGTAAAACCAACCTCTATTAGCAATAGCAGCTGTCATATTTGCTAATTGAATAGGCGTAGTCGCTACTTCTCCTTGACCAATACCATTCGACAACGTATAGGTAGCTTGCCATCTCGTATCTGGATACCATTTGTTATAATATGCTGCATCCGGGATTCTTCCGGGTTGGCCCACCGGTAAATCGTTCCCTAAGAAATTCCCTAAACCGAAACTAGCTAAGTGATCGTGCCAAGCATTCATTCCAGCTTGTGGTGAATCGTAGCTCTCGATAATTCTGCGGTAAACTTTTCCGAAGTAAGCATTACAAGAATGCGCAATTGCCGGTGACATACTTAACGGAGATACGTGACTATGGCAACCCATTCGGCTACTCCTACCATAGCTAAAACCGTGATGACAATCGATTCGCTCTCTGGTGTCGATTACATTTTCCTGCAACGCAATTAATGCCGTCATCGTTTTAAAAGGCGATCCAGGAGGATACATTGCTTGTAAACTTCGATCGTATAGAGGTCGAGAGATACTATCGTACCACAACTTCGTATAATTTTTAGATCGTTTACGACCTACCAATAGGTCTGGATCGTAACTTGGAGCAGTTACTAAACTCAAAATTTCTCCCGAAGAAGGTTCTATGGCAACTATACCTCCCCATTTGTTTTTCATGAGTTTTTCTCCATATGCTTGTAATTCTGCATCGATCGTGAGTGAAATATCTTTCCCTTTCACCGGTAAAGTATCGTAGATACCATCTTTATAAGAACCAATCTCTCTGTTAAAACGATCTTTTTGAATGTATTTTACTCCTTTGGTACCGCGAAGAATATCTTCATATTGCTTTTCTACACCTTGCCTACCAATTAAATCTCCGGCTTGGTAATACGGATTGTTATTGATTTCTGAAGTATTTGCCTCTGAAATATAACCTAACACATTAGAAGCATAATCGATTTGATAATCTCTTGAAGATCTTTTCTGAATATAAAAACCCTCATACTTTCTAAGCTTTTCTTGGAAATAAGCGTACTCTTCTTTGGTAAGCTGCGGTACAATTACAGAAGGTAATCGCGGGGAATATATTTTTGCTTTGTCTAAACGTTTGCCCAGTTTATCTGGAGTAATGTTCAATAGAGTTGAAAGCTCTAAGGTATCGAAAGGCTCTACCTCACGAGGGATTGCCATCACATCGTAAGAAGGCTGATTTGAAACTAAAAGTTCGCCATTTCTATCGAAAATATAACCACGCTGCGGATAATCGTACTCAATTTTTATGGCATTGTTCTGTGATAAAATTGCAGAAGATTCATCTACAATTTGCATATAGAATAAGCGGCCTAAAAAAACAAAGCCTGTAAGTACAATTAAAATAAAAGGAAGTAATCTTCTCATCGATATCTCTTTCTAAATAACACCATTACAATTAAACAAAGTATGATGGTAAAAACGCCTGAAAAAAGTGTGCTTTTAAATATTTCGACGATATATGAAAAATTAAAATAGGTTAAACTAAATAATACTAAATGATGTGTAAAAACAATTAAAGTTATATAAGTAAACCTTTGTGCTATAGGGGTTTGATAAAACTTAATGGTCTGAAACTCATAACTCACACCAAAAGCAAATTTTAATATATACGGTCGAAAAAAAGCTGCAACTAAACTGGCAGCCGCATTGATCCCACCACTATCCTGAAAAACATCAATAATAATACCAATAAGAAAAGCATAGAGTAAGACTTTCCATTGGTTTAAGGTAAACGGTAAAAGTAATATAAATAGTACATAAAGGTATGGATTTATAAAACCTAAGAAATTAATGTTACTCAAGATCAAAACCTGAAGCAGAACCAAAACGCAAAACCTTATAATATTTGGACTTATAAGCTTATTCATTAGGCGCTAGAGTTTTTATTTCTTCAATATTCTTATTATTGATCACATATACATAACCTACGTTCGTCATATCATTAAATAAACGAACATTTATTTTATAGTAACTTTCATTTTGATCTAATTCAAAATCGTTCACAATCCCTACCGGAATCCCTTTAGGAAAAATAAATGAGCGACCGTCTGTAGTAATCGTATCTCCTTTTTTTACAGGTGCTAAACGAGGTACTTCTTCTAGCTGAACAGTATTAGGATCGTGGCCATTCCAAACTAAACTTCCGAAGTGATTCGTATTTTTTAGCTGAACACTTATTGAGGAGTTTGAATTTAAGATTGAAATCACTCGAGAAAAACCATTTGTGCTTTCTTCAACAATACCAACAATTCCTCTACTTGTAATTACTCCTAAATCGCTTTTTATGCTATCTTTTTTCCCTTTATTAATAAGAATATAGTTATCTACATTTGCATATTGATTTCGAATCACTTTTGCCGATGTAAATTGATATGGACTATCGAAACTTGCGGTATCTTGAAAAATTGTATCTGAATCTTTTGATTGCTGAATACCGAGTTTAGCTCTTAAGACTTTATTCTCTTCAACTAAACGATCGTTATATTCTTTAAGATTAAAATATTCATCTACATCATTTGCCCAATTATAAACTCCGCCTGTTAAAGAGTTTGCAGAATTTATAAACTTGCTCTTGTGATAAGAATGAGATTGAACCGTAAATACAAGCGAGATAAAAAGTAATAGCAGAAATAATAAGGTATTCTTATACTTTATAAGAAAATTGATGATTTGCTGCATAAACTAAGCTTCTTCTACTTGATAAGTACACTTTTAAATTTACCAATATTTTTTAAGGTAATCCCGGTACCTCTTACAACCGCTCGCAAAGGATCTTCAGCAATATAAACCGGTAATTCTGTTTTTTGAGATAAACGCTTATCTAAACCTCTAAGCATAGAACCACCACCGGCTAGATAAACTCCGGTATTATAAATATCTGCTGCTAATTCAGGAGGAGTTTGCGATAAAGTTTCCATTACTGCATCTTCGATACGCAAGATAGATTTATCTAAAGCCTTAGCAATTTCACGATAAGAAATTTCAACTTGTTTTGGTTTACCGGTCAATAAATCTCGCCCTTGTACGCTCATATCTTCTGGCGGAACTTCTAGATCTTCTGTAGCGGCACCAATCTGAATTTTAATTTTTTCTGCGGTACGTTCTCCTACATAAAGGTTGTGCTGCGTACGCATATAATAAACAATATCGTTGGTAAATACATCACCGGCGATCTTTACCGATTTATCACAAACAATTCCACCTAAAGCGATTACAGCAATCTCGGTAGTACCCCCACCTATATCTACGATCATATTTCCTTTAGGCTGCATAATATCTACGCCAATACCTATTGCAGCGGCCATTGGCTCATGAATAAGGTAAACTTCTTTACCATTTACACGTTCGGCACTTTCTTTTACCGCACGCATTTCTACTTCTGTAATTCCCGAAGGAATACAGATAACCATTCTCAAAGCCGGAGTAAATATTTTCTTTTTTAATGCCGGAATTTCTTTAATAAACCGGGTAAGCATTTGCTCACTAGCATCAAAATCTGCAATTACACCGTCTTTAAGCGGTCGTATAGTTTTTATATTTTCATGGGTTTTTCCTTGCATCATCGCCGCTTCTTTTCCGGCTGCAATAATTTTACCTGAGACACGGTCTCTTGCTACAATCGACGGACTATCGACAACCACTTTATCGTTATGTATTACTAACGTATTGGCGGTACCTAAGTCTATCGCAATTTCTTCAGTTAAAAAATCAAAAAATCCCATAAATTATTTTAAAGCTTTTAAGCGTATATAAAAGTATAAAAATTAATGCTTAAAATGACGCGTTCCTGTCATAACCATAGAAATATTGTTTTTATTGCAATAATCTATACTTAATTCATCTTTTATTGAACCTCCAGGTTGAATAACCGACTTAATCCCGGCATTATCTGCAATTTCTACACAATCTGGGAACGGAAAAAATGCATCACTCGCCATTACTGCTCCCTCTAGATCAAAATCAAAAGACTTTGCTTTTTCTATAGCTTGACGCAATGCATCTACACGAGATGTTTGCCCGGTACCACTAGCACAAAGTTGTTTTCCTTTAGCTAACACAATGGTGTTCGACTTGGTATGTTTACAGATTTTTGAAGCAAATAATAGATCTTCAATTTGTGATGCTGAAGGTTTTTCTGAAGTTACTTCTTTTAAATCTTCTGCAGCATCTGTTTCAGCATCCTTATCTTGTACTAGAACCCCGTTCAAACAAGTTCTCACGGTTTTATTTGGCTGCTCAGTTTCTTTCTGAATAAGAAGAATTCTGTTTTTCTTTCCTTGTAAAATTTCTAAAGCATCTTCATCAAAAGCCGGAGCGATCACTACCTCACAAAATAATTTATGAATTTCTTCTGCGGTTGCTGCATCGATGGTAGTATTGCTAATTAAAATTCCGCCGAAAGCAGAAACAGGATCTCCTGCTAAAGCATCTATATAAGCTTTATGTAAAGTTTCGCGTTGCGCTAAACCACAAGCGTTGTTATGTTTTAATATAGCGAACGTTGGATTTTCTCCTTTAAATTCGTTCATTAAATTTACCGCCGAATCTACATCTAGCAAATTATTGTAAGATAACTCTTTTCCGTGGATTTTATCGAACATTGCATCGAAATCTCCAAAGAAAAATCCTTCTTGGTGAGGATTTTCACCGTAACGTAATTTTTTACCTTCAGTAATACTTGCTTTATAAACAACTTCTTCATTTTCT
>JYMV01010810.1_pt1 | contig 18332 bp, 15 predicted proteins | sample 338911 | NCBI WGS metagenome assembly JYMV01 (sample SAMN03354496, study PRJNA234377) | hydrothermal vent metagenome | biome: Deep sea; feature: Hydrothermal plumes at the Eastern Lau Spreading Center, Western Pacific Ocean; material: Seawater | place: Tonga | collected 2009 | depth 2000 m m
AGTTCTCCTCCTACTCCCGGGAGGGCATGGTCATGGATGCGAAAAAACTGCTCTCTCATTCTCCCATTCAAAAATGAGCACTGGTCTCTGACAGAAAATCCGAAATCCGAAGTCCCAAATCCGAATCCGAATCGAACCTAGCACGGGACGGTTCTCCACGCGGAAGCTAACCCGTATTATGCATAGGTTGTCGTCACGAAGGGCCGCGATGACAAGGCGTGCGACGCAGGGCCCCGCAGGCATACTCTTGCAGTACGCCGAGGAGCCCAAGGAAGCACAACGCAGTCAGTGCGGATGACTGCGGCCCTGCAGTAGACAATTCATGAATAATCCGGGTTAAACGACGCGTTTCTCCACTCCGAGCGCGAAGCGCGCTTCTCCCTGCCCTGGTGGTGATAGAATGAAAAGCTCAAAAAGGCGACTGGGAAACCGTGGCAATTAAGAGAATTCACAAAGTCATCTACGCTGAGATCCTCTCTCCTTCTCTGATCGCCCTGGCCGTACTGACTTTCGTTATCTTTACCCGCGAGTTTGGACGGCTGGCGGAATTACTGATCCGGAAGAATACTGATACCCTGACAGTCGTTCAAGTTGTCCTGTCACTTTTGCCTGCTGTTCTGATTTTTACCGTTCCTTTTTCATTTCTGATTGGAACCCTGATTGGCTTCAGCCGCCTTTCCGGCGACAGTGAAATCATCGCCATGCGGGCCGGTGGAATCAGTATCTACCAGATGTTGTGGCCGGTGCTGAAGGCCGGCACGGGCGTTGCCATGGTTACTCTTGTTCTGACCACGGTTCTTTTCCCTCAAGGTAACTGGACCCTTGGTCAGCTTCGTCACCAGGTCGGCCTTCGTCCGGCACAGTCTGAAATCAAACCTCGAGTATTCAATGAAGATCTTCCTGAGATCCTTCTTTATGTAGAGGACAGAGATTTGCGGAGTTCCAGCTGGAGCGGAGTATTTCTCTCTGATACGGCACGCGACGGCCAGAGAAGAATCATCCTGGCCAGCCAGGCTTTCCCCCTATTCAACGAGGATGCCAGCCGGTTACAACTGCATTTCAAGGAGGGGTCCATCTACACGGTCAACCCGGACACTCCCGAAAGGGACAGCCTGACCCGATTTCAGACTCTGGATGTACCGGTGACCCTTCCCACGGCAGAACAAATCGAAACAGGACCCAAGAGGCCTAAAGACAAGAGCATGGGTGAACTCTGGGGAGATCTTCAGGACAGTGATGCTGAGATTCATAGAAGAGGCCTGGTTGAACTCAACCGGCGAGTGGCCTTGCCTCTTGCGGCTTTGATTTTCTCCATCCTGGGAGTCAGCCTGGGAGTTCACACTCCCCGGGGCGTACGAGGTTACGGTTTTGTGGTCGGCATGACCATCGCCTTTACCTACTACATCCTTTTCGCCAGCGGAAGCAGGTTGGCCGCAACCAGGACTCTCTCGATCGTCGAAGGCGTCTGGGGCGCGAATCTGCTGATGGCCGTCATTGCCTTGTTAACTCTCCGTTATGCCCAGGTAGGCTCTCGATGGCTGCAGTTCCTGCTTGACAACCGACTGGTCATGTTCTTGTCGGATCAAGCTCGAAAACTGAAAAAGGCGTCTGGATTCCTATTCCGAGACCTCGCCAACCGCTTCCGAGGCTGGCTAGGCTCCCTTCAAGGGATTCGTCTGCAACTGGCTAGTGTGATCGATCTCTATGTGATTCGTGCTTTTCTCCTCTACTTCGTGCTGACCCTGTCGGTAGTGGTCTCCCTGTTTTACCTGTTCACTTTTTTTGAGCTGATCGACGATGTCTTTGCCAACGACATTTCCCACCTTCTGATCCTGGACTACTTCTTTTACTTACTTCCACATATCCTGATGCTTCTGGTACCCATATCGGTGTTGATCGCAACCCTGATTACTTTTGGATTGCTCGACAAAACCAATCAGGTCATTGCCCTAAAGGCCTGTGGAGTCAGTATTTATCGAATGGCTATGCCGGTTCTGGCACTGACGATACTGGTAAGCGCCTTCACCTTCATCGTACAGGAGTACGTCCTCCCTTACGCCAACCAGAGACAGGACAATTTGAGAAACATCATCAAGGGCCGCCCTGTTCAAACTTACTATCAACTTGGGCGCAGTTGGATCTTTGGCCGGGAAAACCGGCTGTATAACTATAACTATTTCGATTCGGATCGAGATGTCTTCGCCGAAATATCCATCTACCAACTCGACATTCGGGCAAATCGAATCTTTCACCATACCTATGCCCGAACAGCAGCCTGGAATTCCGTAAGCCGCAGCTGGAAACTTTACGATGGCTGGGAGCGGAGCTTCACGGAAAATGGCGTTGAATATTCAACCTTTGAAGAGACATCCTCACCGATGAAAGAGGAACCCGCTTACTTTGAAGAAGAAGTAAAAGAGTCGAGTAAAATGACTTATCTTGAACTTGAGGACTACATTCGAGATCTCCAGCAAGGTGGTTTTGAGGTGGATCATCTGAGAACCGAACTCTACAAGAAACTGTCCTTCCCGGTCGTGAGTTTTATCATGTCGATTATAGGAGTTCCCTTCTCTCTTACCATCGGTCGTCGGGGAGCACTTCACGGCATTGCAATCGGCGTCTTTTTAGGGATTGTCTATTGGGGAGCCTTCGGCGTCTTTGGCATCCTCGGCACCAATGGGCTTCTTTCTCCTGTGTTGGCAGCCTGGGGTCCTAACGTCCTGTTTGGGGCAGGCGGATTTCTTTTTTTGCTGGGAGTTCGGACCTGAAATTCACCCATTGAGCCCAGCCTAACCTATTTTTCCGGATCCATGTTTCCGACTTGACAATTAGCGTTCCTCTTGGCTAAATTTCTTGGGTCAGTAAAGATAGAGACCTGCTGCTCGGAAAGGGTTGCGGAATTGTCTCACAAGGAAGGTAAACTGGAGCAGTAAAGAGGGTATTTTGATCCATCCAGTGGGCTGAGCCCACGGACAGTGGTAGAATATAACAGTAAGGAATCCGACATGCAGCCTTTGGTAGCAATAGCACGATGGTTTGACAACTCCGTGGGAGCCCAGCCGGTCTCCGAAAGCGAGGCCCTGGACATTGATTGGATTCGGTCGATTCCATTTTTTTTGCTTCATCTGACGTGTTTTGCGGTCATCTGGGTGGGCTGGAGCTGGACAGCGGTTCTTGTTGCCGTCTCCCTTTATTTCCTGCGAATGTTTGCCATCACGGGATTTTATCATCGTTATTTTTCACACCGCAGCTTTGAGACGTCTCGCTGGGCCCAGTTTCTGTTCGCCGTCTGGGGGAACTCCGCCGTTCAAAAGGGACCTCTGTGGTGGGCGGCACATCACCGCCACCATCACCGCCACTCCGACAAGGAGACCGACGTCCATTCCCCTCATACCTCCGGATTTTTCTGGAGCCATATCGGATGGATTACCTGCAAAGGCAACTTCACGACTAACCTGAAGGCCGTTCCCGATCTGGCCAAATTTCCCGAGCTCCGTTTCCTGGATCGCTTCGAGACAACGGTCCCCATCCTTCTGGCAACATCGCTTTTCGGCTTGGGATCCCTGCTGCAAATTCTGGCCCCTCAACTGGAGACCACCGGTCCTCAACTTCTCATCTGGGGCTTCTTTATCTCCACGATCGTGCTCTTCCATGGCACCTGTACGATTAACTCTCTCGCTCACCTCATGGGGAGAAAACGCTATCGGACCTCCGATGAGAGTAGAAACAGCCTGTTCCTGGCTTTGATCACCCTGGGTGAGGGCTGGCACAACAATCACCACCACTTTTCCGCTTCCGTTCGCCAGGGTTTTTACTGGTGGGAGATCGACATCACTTATTACGTGTTGTACCTATTTTCTCGAATCGGTCTGATTTGGAATCTAACCCCGGTTTCGGAAGCAACCCGCAACATCGGACGGGTGTAGGAAAACCTGCCAGAGCAGCCTCCAAGCCCTACCGGACACCCTTGTGGTACCATCGATCCATGCTGAACCAGGCCTTCCGGGATGCACGAATAGCGACTCGACTGGTCTATAAACCCGGCCTTCCGGTTAGCCTCATCTTCTTTGTCACCTCCCGCTGTAATCTTCTGTGTACCCACTGCTTTTACTGGGAAGAGCTCAACAAGAAAAAAAACGAACTGAAGCTATCCGAGATCGAAACAATCAGCCGCAGTCTCCCCAACCTTCTCACACTTTCTTTGACCGGAGGAGAGCCCTACCTGAGAGCGGACCTGCCCGATATCGCTGCCGCCTTTGAACGCAACTCCAAGGTTCGAAACATCCAGATTCCCTCCAATGGCCTTCTCGTGGACCAGGTCGTATCTCGAGTCGAGGAGCTGATGAAAAAAGTTCGCAAAGCACGAGTATCCACAGGGGTTTCTCTGGATGGCCCTGAGGATGTTCACAATCGGATTCGCCAAAACCCCAAGAGCTACGCAAGAGCGTTGGAAACACTAGCGGAACTGAAAAAACTAAAGCCTCACTTCCCAAACCTTTCCGTGGGAGTCGCCTTGACGGTCTCTTCTGCCAACCAGGACCGGCTGGATGAATTCTACGATTTAATTGACCGGGAACTCCAGCCGGACGCCGTCACCATCACTCTGGTTCGGGGGAATCCTATCGACCCCTCACTCCGAAAGGTCGATTTCAAACGCTACCAGGAGTTCTCCCAACGGGTCCTCCGATATCGCAGGGCCCACCGCCTTACCGAGAGCTGGATAGATCGTCTGGTTATGGCCAAGGAAGAGGAAACCTATCGACTAATCGGTGAAGCTGCCCAGGCCAAGCAACGCATTTCGCCCTGTTATGGCGGAGAACTCATTGGCATCCTGAGCGAAACCGGAGAGGTTCATGTGTGCGAAACATTGGATAAGAGCATGGGCAACATTCGCGACTACGAGGGTAACTTCGCGAAGCTCTGGCGAAGCGAACGGGCTGATCAAGGCCGACGCTTTCAAAAGGAACTCGGCTGTCAGTGCACCTATGAGTGCGCCATGAGCATTAATTCGCTTTTCAACCCCAGACGCGCTCTCCGGATTCTGAGAAATTCCATCCGTAGCTAGTTTCGCGGGCTGGTGCTGTCAGCTGGAATCAGCGCACGGCCGTGCGGCCTTCGTTCCTTCGTTTTTTCGTGCTCCGGAATCGGCGCACTGAGGCGCCTCCCACACTCCCGGAAGCACACTGGTCAGCCGGTCAGGGGTCAGTCTTCTTTGTGCCTTGGTGGTGAATATCTTCTCCGAGTCTTGGTGGTGAAGTCGCCAGGATCTTGCTGTGGGCGCACTCAGTGCGCCCCTACATCAACACCTAAGCTCTCGCTCCGAAACAACGACAGAGTCTGGGTTAGGGATTAGTCTTCTCTGTGTCTTTGTGTCTCTGTGGTGAAATTATCTTCTCTGTGTCTCTGTGATGAAGGCCCTCTAGAGCCGGCGCCCCTTCGGGTCAAAGATGGAAAATCGTGCCAGGCCCCATTTCTGAAGCCGAAACTGGACGCCCGTCCATAGAACGCCCAGACCATACCTGATAGACCGCGAAAAATTGATCATTGAAGCCTCGGGGAAATAGCGGGTGGGGCAGCTGATCTCGCCAATGCCAAAACCGAAGTAGAGGGTCTGGACGATAAACTGGTTATCGAAAACAAAATCATCTGAATTTTCCTCCAGGGGCAACGTCTCGAGAACTCGTCGCGAGAAGGCACGATATCCCGTGTGATATTCAGACAACTTCGCCAGCGTCATCATATTCTCCACCGAGGTCAGAAATCGATTCGCAATATATTTGTACAGTGGCATGCCTCCTTTGAGAGCCATTCCACCCAGAATCCGCGACCCCAGGACCAAATCGTACTCCTCGCTGACCACCATGGAGGCCATGGCGGGAATCAACTTCGGTGTGTATTGATAATCGGGATGCAGCATGATGAAAACATCGGCTTTAAGCTTGAGCGCCTCCCGATAACAGGTCTTTTGATTGCCGCCGTAGCCACGATTGGCGGGATGAATAAAGGTTAGAACCCCCAGTCGCTCCGCTACCGAAACCGTGTGGTCTTGACTGGCATCATCAACGAGCAGGATTTCATCGACCAGATCCTGTGGAATTTCTCGATAAGTGCGCTCAAGCGTCGCCGCTGCATTGTAGGCAGGCAAGACAACAACGACCCTCTTTCCTTGCAGCATAACAGCTTTAATTATAACAGCTTGCGCTTAGTGCCTCGTTCCATAAATACGATAACGTTTGCTGATGGGTCTTGTGAGGTGAGGTCAAGGAGCGAGGAGAAGGCGATGTCCGGACATCACCGCCGACGAGCGACACAGAGATCACCCACAACCCCCATCAGCCCGAAGGGTGGCGGCGGGACGCCACCGATTTCTTTGTCGCGAACTCGACGCCGTCGCGCTTGCCACAAACGTCACCGTATTTATGGAACGAGGCACTTAGTGAAAGCAGTCCGGCGGCAACCGCCTGTGGCCGGATCATTCCCCTCCCCCTTGACCCAACCAGGACCTCATCGACATTACCAAAAAGCTCCCCACCACGAACTCTGCCCAGGCCATTTCAAAGAAAAGAAACCCGCCTGCCTTGAGAGCAAATCCCCATCCCCGAAGCCTTCTGGTATAGAGCAGGAAGGGAACATTGCACAGAACAAAGACTGCCAGTAGCAGCATCGCCAGATTGCCATAACCCGGGTTGAGCGGCGTCAAGATGAAGCCCAGAAGAATCGGACCCGGCAAAAACAATGATAACAACCGGTGAGGACGATGAGCCCGCAAAGCAAACCGGCGCTGATTTGGACTGAGCTTGATGGCCGCCAGATCGCGAATTCTCCGCCAGTCTTCCTTGAGGATCGCGGCTAATGAATAACGCTTCAGATGAACGCCTTCAAGGGATCGATCAATCACAAAGTAAAACCCTTGTGTTCCCAGAAGAATCCCCAGGCCGAAATCTTCCGCCGTCTTGAACCGGGAATCAAATCCACCGACACGATCCAGGATCTCTCGCCTGATGCAGAAGATCGGGGTATGCAGGAAGGGACTGAGAGTGTCGGTGCTTTTGTAGAGAAAACAGATGGTGAGATTTTTGAAGTTGGTCAGAAAGTCATCCCAGGGGATGACCTCAGAATAGGAACCCAGGACTCCTATGATATCTGAACGATGGGAATACAGATCAAGGCTTTCCCGAATCAACTCGATGCTTTGCCTGGTTAGCACAATGTCCGCATCCAGGAACAGCACAAAGGGATGGCTTGCCTGCCGGACCCCCTGGTTCCGTGCCACTGCGGGACCCGATTTTTTTCCCAGGGCCAGGTACTGGATTGCAGGGCTCTCACTGCCGCCCTGAGCAAAATCCTCAACGACCCGAGCCGTCGAGTCACTGGAGCCATCGTCCACCACCACGATCTCCAGATTGGTCAAGTCGTTTCTGAACAGAGCCTCCAGACAAAGTTTCAATTCTCGCTCAGCGTTGTGACAGGGAATGACGACCGAGATGGGATAACGACCGGCAAGATCAGAACCAGGCTTCGATGAACTAGTGATCATTGCCCAGACACCAGATTGACGGGTAAGGTCTCAAAACGCTCCACCACCACAACATAACTGATGGCCCCCATCAGGGCCATCCCACCCGCAAGCAGCAGCGCCGGAACAAAGGTGCCGGTCACCTCCACGATATACCCGGTGAGAATAGAGACCAGCAGACTGCTGATGGTTCCGATGGAGTTCTGGATGGAGGTCAGCGAGGCTACAAGAGTGGGAGGTGCCAGGTCCATGGGAGCTGAGTTGGCCGACGCCGTGACCAGCCGCATGCACCCCATACAGAGGGTTAAAAGGGTCACCGACATCCAGGTCCGAGGAGCAAAGGCCGCCGCCACCATGGTAATTGTCACCAATGTCAGTCCCGTTCCGATCATCGTTTTGCGAGAAGCCGTCCGGCTGAATCCTCGCCGGATCAGGTAGTCCCCCATCCATCCTCCCCCGATAGTCCCAAACATCCCCATCAAAAAGGGAAGACTGGCAAACAATCCGGTTTCCGGAATGGTCAGATTGCGCTCCATGATCAGGTAGCTGGGCCACCAGGTCATGAAGAAAAAATAGGCATATAGATACCCCAGTTGACCAAAGATGATTCCCCAAACCGAACGATGGCGCCACAGCGATGACCAGGAGATCCGAGCCTGCTCCGGTTCGGAGAGGACCTCGGTCATCGGCTCCTGTCCGCCGATTTTCTTCTCCGGATAGGTGAAAAACCATAGCACGGTGAACGAGAGGCTGACGATTCCGAAAATATAGAAAACCTCCTGCCAGCCCAGTTGAACCAGTATGAAGGCCGAGATCATGGTGCCGATGGCCAGACCGACCTGTCCCCCGGAAAAACAAACACCTACACCCATGGCACGTTCATTCGAATTGAACCACCGGACAATCGACCAGGCCTGAGCGGGAAACCGAACGCAGTGACCGAATCCGTAAAGGGCCCGCATCAGAAACAGAGCCACCGCGGAACCGCCAGCCAGGGGAAGGGCCAGAGTGGCCAACCCCCAGATCCCGGACCCCACACCCAGAACCATCCAAGCTCCAAAGCGGTCGACAATCGGCCCAGCCAAAGGCAAAACACCGACATAGGTCCACTGCCACCCGGACAAGACGATCCCCATCGTTCCGGGGGAAATGCCATACACCGTCATCAAGGCCGGCGCCACAACCGCCAGAGAGACACGGATCATGTCCGTGATCACCTGCACACCCCAAAAGAGGCCCACGACTCTCCACTTTCTCATTGTATTGTGTTTATTTCCTCATTCAACGGAAGTGGAGTCTCTACCCTTCATCCAGCCTGAGGAGTCGACGGGCGTTCTCACCAAGGATGTTTCGCTTGGCCCGCTCGCTGAGAAAGGGGAGATCGAAGATTGCACTTGGAGGGTCGAAATCCCAGTGCGGCCAATCCGAAGAATACAGCAACTGGGTCTCGGCATTGATCATCTCAAAGGTCAGCTCCAGAGCCTTACGATGGTTGTCTTCAAGGGGCTGGGAGGTATAGTACATCTCGCGCATGTATTCGCTGGGCAATCTCTTGAGCAAGGGGGCCTCCGAGGTTCGCATCAGATACTCGTGATCAAGCCTCTGCATCAGAAAGGGAATCCAGGCAAGACCACTCTCGATCCAAATGGTCTGAAGCTTCGGAAAGCGCTCGGGTAGACCGTTCAACACCCAATTCGTCATGTGCACCAGATTGCATAAAACAAAGCCCAGCGCATGCATTCCGATGAAGCGGTTAATCTGCGACATCGAAGAATCCTGCCAGTAATACCCGGCATGAAAGCACACGGGCATCTCCCGCTCCTCGAGGGCTCTGTAAACCTTCATGTAATAGTTGTGATGGACGGGCTTGTAGCGGGCACTGGTAATGGTGAATCCAACACCGCCCTTCACGTCGGAGAACTCCTCGATGGTCCGCAGGCAGGCTTCCGGATTGTTGAAAGGCAAAAACCAGAAACTCTTGATGCGGTCATCACCCGGCAGCAGCCTCTCCGCCAGCCAGCGATTGTAAGCCGTACCCAGCAGCACCTCCATCTCAGGCTGGGGATGGGTTCCCAGAAAAAGCATCGGCGTGGGAAAGACCACCATGTAGTCAAATCCAAAGCTTTCGATAGCACGGCGAGTTAGCACCACATCCCGATGAACGTCGGTCTCATCCACCTTTTCAAGCCGGTTGTCATTGTGGGGAATGCGTCCACCAACGCCCTGATACTTCAAACCCAGGTCTCCACTCAACCCATAGGGCGGAGAACCTGTCCTGATACTTTGATATTCCCTGGCGCTGGCTCGAACCACCGGATCTTCGATGTATTCGATGATCTCGTGCCAGGATGCGGTCTCCGTATGGTGGGAATCGACATCTACGATCAGGTAGTCTTCAAGTTTTCGCTCTTCCGCATCCCGCCGGGCATGGGCCAGGATATCTCGCGTGTCGGTGTGAACATCAATCTGCTTGATGGGGTCTTCCCGAACTCCCTCATTTTTTGTTGCCATGGTCTTTTCTCCTGACAAGCTTTCAACCTGAACCTTCACTCCCGGGACGCTGCCGGTTGAACCACATGGACAGATCAAAGGGATTGAGGTCAACGGCCCGCAGGATTTCGGACACGACGACCACCGCCTCTGTTGCGGTTAAAGCTCCATCGTTTTGCAGAACCGGCAAGAAAAAGCGATCCTCCGCTTCCACCTTGGCGGCAAACAGCTTGACCGCCGAAGTCATCAACTGCTGCACACTCTTCTCGGAGAATTGATCCAACTCGCCATCTGCCAGAGCTTGCTGGGCACGTTCCCAGATGGCTTCTACGGCTTCGGCTGTACTGGCCTTAGATAATGACATAGACACTCCCATCCTGAACCTTCACATCGTACTTTTTCAGGCGCAGATGCTCATCACCGGCGTTCACGCCACTCCTGAGATCGTACTCAAATCCATGCCAGGGACAGATAATGTGAATCGACTCTTCGGAGAACTTCAGACCTTGACTGGTTTGATCATCTGCCAGAACCTCCTCAACCTTTCCCAGGATTTTTCCCTGGCAAACCGGTCCCCCCCGATGGGCACATTGATTCTGGTAGGCATGAAAGTCCCCACCGACTCGAAAAACCCCGATTTCCAGTTCTCCCTGGACAATGATCTTGCGATCGTCCTTCGCGAAATCCGTCTCTTTCCCCACAAGTAGTTCTGGCATAGGGAGCTAGTGTGAAAAATGAGGGCTGGGATGTCAAGGATTCACCAACACTGAGTCCCCGAGAAGACAATTTCACCACAGAGACACAGAGACACAGAGAACTTTCTTCTTTCCAATAATTCATGATTAAGTGCCAAAAACTGCGTGCCTATGTAGTATTTCTTCCCCTTCAGTTCTTGCGAAATTCAGCGACTTCCTTAGATTCCACGTGGAATCAAACAGAATGGTTGTGTGAACTCAGGACGGGGATGTTAAGACAAGGAAAAAATTGTTCTGTGCCTCTGTGTCTCTGTGGTGAAGATTCCGTGTCTCTGTGGTGAATCTTATCTTTCTGGTGTCTCCGTGGTTAGAGGATTTCTCCAGAGCTGTGCCCGGCTTTGATCGGGCAGCAACCAGGTATCGACCAGCGGCCAATTCAACTCATCCAGAAGGCGGTAGGTCGGCTGGGTCCAGGCTGCCATATAGGATAAGCCCTGGGATCCCGTCTTCCCGATCACAAAGTCTAATTCCGACAAGGACTCAGCAGAAGGTTGCGATACCCACAGAAAAATCACCTCCAACTCAGCTTTTCTTTGAACCGCAGAGAGCTCGAAGGTGACCGGATTGAACCGGGCCGCATCAGGCAAAAATCCGACCCGTCCGGATGTGCCGACGGCATCGAGTATCTTTTCGATTCCCCAGTCCTCCCGCCTGGGTGGCCCCGCAATGTCGAAATAGTGAGATTGATAGAGCACCCACTCCTGACGGATGCTGCGATAGTCGGTGTCTTGAACCCCTTCGAACAGTACAATCTTCAGAGGCGGGATGAGGAAGGAAACACTCAGCATCTGAAGAAAGGCCAGGACCAGAATCCCTATAACCCAGGCATCGCGCTGCCTCCAGGGAGCCACCAGAAGAATGGCCAGGGGACAGGCCAGCGGCATGATGTAGCGCGGGTCCTTGGCCGGGAGCAAGGTCATGAAAAACAGCCCCCCCAGAAGCCACCACCAAAGAAACTGGAAAAGTCGCTGATGGATCCCTTGTCTTTGCCTTCCTGCTATGGTGACGCCATACACACCCAGCACGGTCAACGGGAAATAGAGATAGTAACTGGCGAGCGAGCGTGGATAATAAATCCATCCCAGAAGGTGATCCCATCCGGGGTCCCCCTCACGAACTGCCGCCTGTGCCGTCATCTGGAAGCGCTCCATCAGAGATTCCAGATTGGGGAAATACCAGAGCAAAACGAGGGGGAGAGCAAGACAGGAAGCAAAAGCAAGATGCAGCAGCGTTTTCCTTCTGTGAGGAGAGTAGATCAGAACGTGAGCCATGGGAAGGATCAGGAACAACCCAAAAGTCCATTTAGTGAGGCTTCCTGCAGCGCAGGCCAGACCAAAGCCAAGAGACCAGGATCTGTCTTGCAGAAAATTGCTTTTCACCAGCAGATACCCCGAGGCCGCCACCCAACCCGCCAGGGGAAGGTCCAGCAACGACGTCCGGCTCGTCCAAACCACCAGAGGAAAAAGCAATGGGAGCCAACCCGTGGCAACCGCTACCGCCGGCTTCATGAAAAGTGCCGCAAGACGGTAACTGCTGAAGGAAAGCAAGAGCATTCCCACCAGGTTGGCAAGCCACGCTAGAAACTGGGTGGCTGGGAAAACTCTCAGGACCATGGCTTCCTGAAGGTAGTAAAGAGGAGGGTAATAAGGTGAGAGCGCAGAAAACTGTTCAAAAAACCGGCCGTCCTGCCAGGCCGCCAGATACCTCCAGCCCTGAAGCTGATGATAGGCCATATCCCACACAGCTGGTGATTCATCCAGGAGTTCCCATACGGCATGAATCGTGAGGATAACTGTCAGACCCAGCAGCCAGATTCCTGTCCAGCTTTTCTCTGAAAGGCGGTCCATCTCAGTGGACTGAGTCATGGGCCCATTTGATGAAGGAGGCGAATGATTTCAAGGGAAATTGGCGAATCGATTGATCAAGAGAAATAGCCCAGATGATGAACGGTATGGACCAGGATTTAAACGAACTTTTCACGAAGATACATGGGAATGAAAGAATAGGTTTCCTTTCTCCAGGAAAGCATCCTCAGCTTCTTGAGACTGACCTTCAGAATTTCCCTGTTTTTGAGTGCTTCCAGTGCCACATCCCAGATGACCCTCGGCTTACCGTAAAATCGTAAATAAGCGTACCGCTGTAGCTGAAGCAGGCGCTTACCAGTAAGATGTCTGCGTTTGAACGCAATCTGATCGCTGGTCAGAGTATCCCAGTTGATTTCCTCCACCTTAAGCAATTTCTGTTCCACAACCTCATCGAACAGGGCGGTTCCGGGGATCGGAATCACGATGTTGAAATTAGCTCGCCGAAGCCCCAGCTCTGAAGCTAGTTTGATCGTATCTTTGATTTCCTCTTCGGTCTCATCCAGGAAACCGATCATGAAATATCCGACGATCTGGATATCACTGCAACCGGCAATCATGGCCGCTTTTTCCCGGATCGTTTCAACGGTCACTTTCTTCTTGATCAAGTCCTGGATGCGCTGGTTGCCTGACTCGATACCCACTGCAAGATTCTCACAACCCGCGGCCTCCATCACTTGCAACAGCTCCGGATTGAGAGAATCGAGCCGTACGCCGACCGGACAATCCCATTTGAGACCCAGGTCGGCCTGGACCAGAGCCTCGGAAAAGCGCGTGGCATAGTGTTTATTCAGGGTGAACTCATCATCAATAATGCTGAACCTTCTTACTCCATAGCGATTCTTCAAGAGCCTGAGCTCTTCGATCACATGCTCCACACTTCGATGCCGTAGTTTCTTTCCGGACAATCCAGGAGTGTTGCAATAGGTGCAGGGGTAGGGACACCCCCGTGTCGTCAATATCGGATAGTACTCATCCCAGATCGCACCTGGATAACTCTCGGGGTCAACAAGATCCCAGGCCGGTATCCCATAACTATCCAGATCCTTTCCAAAACTGGGCTGATTCACGACCGGCAGCCCGGTTGACTGCTTTCTCCATACCAGGCCCGGCACTCTCTCGAGAAGGTCCTCCGGAATGTCTCGTCCATGGTCGGTGCAATAGGACAAAAGATCAGGCAGTCCCTCCTCGGCCTCAGCCTTCCAGGCAAAATCCAGGTCGGGCATGCTGGAGAGGACAAACTCCGGCAGCGCTGAAGGATGAGGACCTCCCGTCAGAGTCAACGTCGAGGGACTGACCTGGCGAACAATGCTGATGTGGTGATTCACATAATTGTGATCTCGACTGTAACAACGAAAGCCAACCACATCGTAGTTCCCCTCCTGGACGAAGTCCTTGAAGTCCTTGAAGGAGAATTTCTCTTTCGGGCAGTCCAGCAGAGTGACGTCAAACCCCTCGCTGCGCAGAGCCGTACCCAGGTACAAGAGGCCTATATCAGGAGAAATTTTAAAGTTATCTCCCTCACGAATCGGCAACACCAAAAGGGTTTTCAAAGCCATAAGCTAATTTTTCACATTACCTATTCCGGTCAGGGGGTCAGCTGTTTCCCTGTCAGCTTTGTACATAGGTATCGGACGTCATCGGCTTTTTCAGGTTCGACAGCTGAGCTCGATGAAACCATTGAACATAGACTTTTTCCATCAGCCGAATCAACGGGATCTCCGGCATGAAGTGGAAAAATCTCCACCTTAGCCGCAATCGCAGATAGCGGTAATAAAGACCGTACATTCCCATCAGAAGCGGCTTGAAGCGATTGTCACAGAATCTCTCGAAGGCGCGCCGCTCAAAGAACCGGCTCATCACGTTGATCTTACTGATGAACTTTTTCTGACTCGGGCTGAGAAAGGGGTTATTGTTCTGCCCAAAGTGAAAGTGGCTCCACCCTTCCAATGTATCGGGAAACTCCATCCCGTGAACGAGACGACTTTTGTCGTACAGAGTCGTCCCGGGATAGGGAGTGTAAATGGCAACGGGGGCGGTTCCGGCGTTGGGATTGGTGCTCAACAATTCGAACATGAAATCAACGGTCTGAAGGGTTTCCTCCCGTTCTTCATTTGGAAAGCCGGCCATGAAGCCATACTTAACGTAGACATCGGAACGCGACAGGAGTCGATTCACTTTCCTCACCTGTTCCAGGGTTGTTCTCTTGAGAATTTCCTTGAGACGTTCCGGAGAACCCGATTCAGGACTGACCCACAGCTCTTTGAAGCCGGCCCGGTAGAGTTTGTCAATCATCTCATCATCTTGCCGATGGAGATAATCGACCCGGCATGGCACCTGAATAAGACAGTTCAGTTCTTTCTCAATCAGCAGGTCGCAGATCTCTTCCACTCGCCGTGGATTGCCAAAGAAATAGTCGTCTTCGAAAAAAATGGCATTCACGCCAAAACGCTCCACTAGATAGGCCACATCCGATACGGTGCGTTCGGCAGATTGATGGCGGAAACGCTGTTCGTTGAACTTGAGGTTGTAGCAGAACTCACAATCAAAGGGACAGCCACGGCTGGTGACCATCTGCAACTGAGCTTCTCCCGTGGAGGGCGCCCGGGTGAAGTACCGATCCATTTCAATCAAGTCGTAATCAGGCCTGGGAAGAACATCCAGATCCTCGATCATGGGCCGAGAAGGGGTAAACTTTAACTGGCCCTGTTTCTTGTAGCCTATTCCCGGCACCAGGCCCGGATCGGTACCCTCTCGCAGGCAATCAGCCAATTCAATCAGGGTGATTTCCCCTTCCCCGATCACCACCATGTCGCAGAACTCATCCTTGAGGGTGGAATCAGGACACAGAGAGGGATGAACTCCTCCCCAGACAATAGAAAGAGCCGGGTCAAGGCTGCGCAGGATTCGAGCAGCCTTCAAACCGCCCCGAATCTGCATCCCGGTCATGGTGCTGATCCCCGCCAGGATCGGCTTTTCTTGACGAAGCGATCGGGCGACATCTTCCTCGAAATGGCTGGTTACCCGCTCGTCCAGGATTTCCACGCGGTATCCGGCCTGCTCCAGAACGGTTCCAAGATAAAGGCAGGACAGGGGCAGTCCGACGTTGATCCCATAAACATCCATCCCGGTTACCGGATAGATAAGCAGAATCTTGCCCAGATCCTTCTCCACAGATCTCTGCCAAGGAAAATTCATAGACTGCTGAAACACTTTCGTCATCACCTTTTCACGTCATTCGCCGACGCCACTACCTCCTATCATGCATCATCTCATCATCCATCGTTTATAAAGGGTTTCAGCCACATTCGTTAGTTGCGGGACCACTTCCCTGACATAGGGGCGAATCCGAACCAGGGGCGCAGTCCATTGGGGGTGATTGATATAATCACATTGGGCACACAATTTTTGCTGGTCGAAATTCCTCTCGTACAACCAGCGCCGTTTTTCCTGAAAGGCCTCGGAATGCCACACTTCATGAACACCCTGGCTTCTCACATCACCGACCAGGTACTCGCCTTCCGAATCAAAACAGCACATGGCGACCTGTCCGTTGGCCAGAATGGTGATGTAGTGATACAGGCGTTCACAAAAATTGAGCTTGTGCTCCGGCCGGCCATTGTTGTTTAATTTCCCCGCCCAATTGAAATAGACGGAGAAACGTACTTCGTCCGCTTCGCTCCAAACTTCCTTGAGCTTCGACCTGGTGTGCTTGTTCTCATCAACGGTGACCATCGCGATCGCGACGGTCGGTCTGGTTTTTCCCAGCTCATTCCTGCGACGAAGGAAATGAAGGACGTTGCATCGTACTTCGTCATAATCGAGCCCAAGGCGAATATTCTCAAAGGTCTCCTTGTCTCCCCCATCAATGGAAACGATCACACTGTCCAGAAGATCTTCCTGCAAGAAAGACTCGCTCAAATCAGCAGACAGCTTCGACCCATTCGTGGTCAGGTTGATATGGGTCTCCGGAGCGGCCTGACGTGCATAGCGAAAATAGTCCAGCACTTCTGGAATCAACAAAGATTCCCCATGCAGAAAGGGCAGAATCTTCTTCGCTTTGTAGCGACCACATTCATCCACAATTCTTCGAAAGAGTTCCATCGACATGAATTCGCGTTCTCGCACCATGGAAGGTGTGGCACAGATGGTGCAGCGCGCATTGCACACGTTGGTGAGTTCAACGTAGACGTGATCGGGGAAATCGGGATAGCGGTACATGGTCCAGGCTAGTTCGTTCTTGAAGCCTCCCCCCTAATGAATTCCGGGAAGAAGTGCCGTTCGATGGCCTTGATATATCGTTTACTCGAACGCACATCCAAAAGCTTCGGAAGCATCTTTACAAACCGGAACCGAGTCAGAAAAAACATCATATAGGCCTTGCGCTGAAGCCGCTTGAGGGTCTTGAAGTCAAAATCCGGAGTCTCGATTCTCATCACTTCATGCAAAAGATCGGGGGTGTACCTAGAATCGTACAATCCCCTTTCGACCACCTGTTTGCTGAGCTCGGTACCTGCATAGGGAATGACAATACTGAAGAGCGCTTCATCAAGATCGGTCTGGCAGGCAAATCGAATCGACATGTTGATCTCTTCCACCGTCTCGGTGGGAAAGCCAATCATGAAAAATCCCAGGACATGGATCTTGTACTTTTTGGCCCAGCTTACCACATCATTCACCATGTGCAGTTTCAGATACTTCTTGGTAAGGCTCTGGATACGCGGACTCGCCGACTCGATGGCAATGCACAGATGGTGGGTTCCGGCCGCCGCCAGCTTTTCCATCAATTCCTCATCCAGCCGCTCCAGCCGAACGCCGTTTCCAAACTGCAGCCCGATCTCGAAGCCCTCCTCGACGATCAGATCGCAGATTTTCTTGGCCCGGTCCATATCGAAATTGAAAATATCGTCCTCCACCATGAATTCCTGAATGTTGTAGTCCTCATAGAGCATCTTGATCTCCGCCACTACGTTCTCAGCACTGCGGGGCCTGAATTGCTTGCCGAACAGATCGTGACAGTAGGTACAATGCCAGGGACAGCCGCGACTGGAAAAAATCTGAATCGACCGGTCGTACTTGGCAGTAAATCGAGCCGACTCGGCCTCCACGTATCGATCCAGGTCCAGCAGGTGGTAGGACGGAAAGGGAATGGAATCAACGTCCTGAATGGCGGGACGAGGAGCATTCTTTCTGGACTCTCCCGCATCATCCTTCCAGGCCATCCCCAGGACCTCGGTCATGTCTCCACCAGAGGAGAAAACATCCAGAAAGTGTCCAAAAGTCTCTTCTCCTTCACCCATACACAGGAAGTCGCAGTAGGGCTGAGCCAGCACCTCTTCCATGACCATGGTGGGGTGCTGCCCTCCAAACATCACCCGGATGCCCGGATCAAACTCTTTCACCTGTCGCGCCACCAGTTCGGCACCCTCAAACTCAGCCGTCATACAACTGAGCCCTACCACATCCCACCTTCGCTCCTCTAATTTGTCCGAAAGAACTGGACCGGGCTCGCTCTCCAGGGCCAAATCGAGAATTTCCACATGGTGACCCCTTTGCTCGGCAATGGGTGCCACATAGACCAGACCGATGGGAATGCCCACGATCATGTCCATGAAGGTAGGCTTACCCCGGACTAACAGGAGGTTCAATGGACGGCTAGCAGGCTCAATCGACTGTGGCATATTACCTCGCAATTTTGATTTCAATCTA
>JYMV01019593.1_pt1 | contig 18332 bp, 14 predicted proteins | sample 338911 | NCBI WGS metagenome assembly JYMV01 (sample SAMN03354496, study PRJNA234377) | hydrothermal vent metagenome | biome: Deep sea; feature: Hydrothermal plumes at the Eastern Lau Spreading Center, Western Pacific Ocean; material: Seawater | place: Tonga | collected 2009 | depth 2000 m m
CCACTTCGAGGAGATCTCCCTCGCATAAGACTAACGTGGCCTCCTTGCCCGCCTCGATGGAGCCGAGTCGGTCGTCCACCCCGAGAATGCGAGCCGGATTGAGGGTGACCGTCTGCAGAGCCTGCAACTCGGTTAAACCGAACGCTCGGGCTCGTCCGGCCAGATCTCGCACCTCCCGGGCGTCAAAAGCCAGTCCGCTGGGGGAGAGGGCAACAAGAACCCCCTGATCCATCAAAGCCTTGGGAGTGCGATAGTGCTCGTCGTAGCGCTCAATCCGCGTAGGGTTTTGATTGAACAAGAATTGATAGATGACGGGGATCTTTCGTTGAGCCAACTCTGTCCCAAACTCATCAATCTGACGACCAGCAACCAGCACTGGCTTCACTTTCATCTTGTCCGTCCACTCCAAAACCGAACGAACCTCGGCCGGTGTCTGAACTCGAATCAAGATGGGGCGCTTCCCCTGGGCATAAGGCTTCAACGCCCTCCATTTCACGTCCTCAACCTCTGAACCGATGTAACTTCTAGCCTCCTCGAAAGCATCATTGACAAAGAAGAGCGACTTACCGATCTCCTCCAGTTCCTCTTCGGCCTTCTTGGCATCAGGCTTCACTGTAACTCTGGGCCAATCGAGACTCAAAGTCCAGGCAGGAACCACCGTCATATCTTCCCAGGTCCAACCTCACAGCCGCATGACCGACCCTTGACCGGATATCACACTACCCAACGGGTTAACCCCTGAGACGAGGACTCCCTGAGATCTCGCCACACTGACCAGATCGGACTCCGCACGAAAGGCGTAACGGGCCTCAAGATTGGGATTGAGCGATCCCACCTCGGTCTGATCCCGCGTGGCCCGAAGGCTCTCCACCTCCACCAGGCCCAGGGCCGAATCGGCGTCGATGAGTCCTGGGTAGAGATGGGCCCCTTGGAGATCGACCCTGTTGCCTTCAGGCGGCGCACCGCGTCCCACCTTCTCGATAGTCTCACCGTTGACCACCACATAACCGCTGAAAGCCTCTTCCGTGGCGGTATGAATGACTCCGTTGTAAAGAATTTTTCGCGACGGTTGAGCCGAGCAGATTGCTACGCTCATCAACACAAGAAAGAAAATTCGGAGAATCATTTGTCGTCCTCCTTATCATCTTTTTCCAAAAGCTTGAGGTAACTCTCTCGTTCTGCTTCCAGCGCTTTCACGCGCCTGGCTTCTTGAGACCGTTGAAAGTAGCGTTTACCCTCGATCCAGGTTTCCAGCACCACAGCGTTCTGCTTGAGGGGGTTGTCGTTCCAGATCACAAAATCCGCGTCTTTTCCGGCCTTCAGAGTCCCGATCTGGTCTCCAACACCCAGTTGCTCCGCCGCATTGCGAGTGATCATGTTCAAGGCCTGAACTTCGCTCATTCCACCGTAACGAAGAGACTTGGAAGCCTCCGTATTAAGACGACGAGCCAGGTCGTTGGAGTCGGAATTGATACTCACATTGACCCCTACTTCGGTCATGAGACTGGCATTGTACGGGATGGCATCGTCCACTTCCACCTTGTAAGCCCACCAGTCGGCGAAGGTGGAGGCAGCCGCACCGTGCTCCTTAAGCTTGTCGGCAATCTTGTAACCTTCCAACACATGTTGAAAAACGTTGATCTTGATACCGACCTCTTCGGCCACCCTGATCAGCGCCAGAATCTCATCCTGACGATAGCTATGACAGTGAACGATGCGAGTGCCTTTAAGCACGTCCACCAGAGCATCCAGCGACTGATCCGGTCGGGGATGCTTACCCGCCTCTTTCAACTTCAGATAGTTGCGCGCTGTGATAAACGACCCCCGGATCAACTCCACTACGCCCATTCGTGATTGAGGATATCGGGTTGCATGAGCATCACCCCAGTTGCTCTGCTTAGGGTTCTCCCCTAGAGCAAACTTGATGCCCCCGGGCGCCGATTTCATTTCCAACCCCTCGGGAGAGGCACCTTGACGCCACTTGCAGGTGATGGACTGTCCGCCGATGGCGTTGGCAGAGCCGTGCAGAATATTGACCGTAGTCACTCCACTTGCCAATTGCAGGTAGATGTTGTGGTCGAAGGGGTCGAGAACATCCTTCATCCTCACCATAGCCGTCACATTGGCCCCCGGCTCGTTCACCATTCCATCTATAGCCGTGTGACTGTGGGCATCGACAATTCCCGGTGTCACATGAAGACCGGTTCCGTCGATCACCTCCGCCGCAGAGCCGGAAGGGCCTACGGAGACTATCTTGCCTCCCCGAACCAGCAGATCGCCTGTTGTGGGATTCCCTTCCTGAGACCAAAGAGTGGCGCCCTTGACCAGAACTGACGAGGGAGAGTGAACTTGTGAAAAGAGAGTCGGAGGTGAACCGTAGTTGTTCTTTTTGATGAAGTCCCGGACTTTGGGCTTCTCGGCTTCCGGGTTCTCGCTTTTGGCCAGGGCCGCATAGTCGGGAAAACGCTGTCCCTCCACCCAGACTTCTCGAATGGCCGTGGAATCGCCGAACGGTTCACCCTCGCGAACCACGAAACTGGCGGATTTGCCCACTTCCAGAGTCCCCAGTTCGTCGGACAAACCGAGCAAACGGGCGGGTTCTGTGGTGAGTGCGGCAAGGGCATCTGTCTTGCTCAGACCGGCAGCCACGGCTTCGGCAACTTTGCCCTCAAGATCGTCGACGCCCTTCTGACCGAACGCCGTAAAACTGAACCTCACCCCTTTCTCCTTGAGCCATCGAGGGTTGGCCGGGGCGAAATACCAGCTTCTTAGGAGCTCTAGTGTGAGGTCTTCCTCAGCGACTCCGTCTTCAGCTTTGGGGTCTTTGGGAAAATTGAGGGGGAGAATAAAAGACTGGGAGGGCGACGTGCCGTTCTTGAACCAACTCAGTTCTTTCCACTCCTCACCGGAAAGCACAAGCGCCGTGCGCGGAAGCCCGATCTCCCTGAACATGGTGAGGATTCGGAGGACATCAAGATAGTCTTTGGACTCACCCACCAAGAGGCGCTCCCCATTCACCACCGCTTTGAGCGACTCCAGATTGGCCTGATACTCCGGCTTCTTGTCCACGTAACCCGCCACCGTTCGGGCCTTCTCATACCAATCTCTATCCAGAAATGTCTGGCGGATGAGAGCCGTGCAGCCCATCAGAGAGAGGGGATAGTTCTCCCCTTTGAGTTGGCTCCAACCTCGCGTTTCGAAACCCACCACCGAGAAGGCATCGGGCTTAAGCACCAGATCCGCCGGCGATTTGGATTCCCCGGTGGAGTAAACCGCCGCCTGACCCTTCAAAAGTCCACCTTCAGGGACCACGGCCAGAGCCACAAATCCCTCCTCGCGATACTTCGCCAGATCTTTTTTCTTCGGAGAAAGAGTGTCCACTACGCGAAAATCATCATGAACTCGGGGATGACCTCCGGAGTCGGGCTGCGGCTCGGCCTTGTCGTTCTTTTTCAAGCCAAATTGACTGCCTAGGACATAAGGGTCGATAAATCCGGGATGGATGACCAGCCCCGACACATCGATCTTTCGGGAACCAGGATTTCCAGAAAGACCGCTACCAACCGCAGCAACCCGACCTTTCACCACATGAAGATCAGCTTTCTTGAGTGTCTTGCCTGGACTGACCACAATAGTGGCGCCTTGAAGGAGAAAGTCCTCACCGGCCTGACCCCAGGAGGAGGGGTCTTGAGCCAACGCGGCTCCCGATAGACAGACAAAACTTATGAGAACAAACCAGAATCGGCGAAATTTCATGCTGGGCAGTTGGACAGCGGGATGGATTCTCCCATCTGGGAGGCAAAACACCTAAAGCCCGTGATGATAAGGCTCAGGCTTCATATTGAGATGGGGAGGCGGCCAGAACCCGATGGGCTCCCAGTCCGTGCGCGGGGCACCCACTCCGGTGTAGGTCCAACAAGGTTCCAAGCCGAGTTCTGTCCTCACCGACAGAGCCACTCTCAGATACTCGGACGGCCGCCCTGGGAAATATCCCTCGAAGTCGTCTAGGGCCCGCAACATCTCAAGGGGGCCCTGCAAAACCAGCAACTGCCCCTCAATTTCGTGACCCTCGGTCAGTTCCGGGGCTGTGGAGAGCCTGAAGTCGGTCGCGTAATCTTCTGTCCCTAGAATCTCAGCTTCTTGCAAGAACAGGGCGGGGTAGTTGTCGGGACGCAAACGCATCTCGCCTCGGGTCCGCGCCACGCGAAATTCCCGAACCCACTTCTTGAGAACATGATCGTTGCATTCCCCTATCTTCAGGGAACCGTAGACAAATAGATGCAAATTCACCCGGGAGGAGTTCGAAAGCCGAGCGATTTTACCCGTTGGATCGCATTGATCCACCGTGACCCGCAAGCCTTCAGGCGCTACGAAGTTTCACAACCCCGTCGAGACATTCCGATCAACCGACGCCGGCCGCTTCTGAACCCAAGTCCCCAACAACCCCATCCCCTCAGGGTAAAGCGGCTGCAAACGCGCACGCCACTCATTGGTTGCACGAAAAGCTTCCTCGGGACCGCGATCAAGGAAAGAGAACCAGGTCGCCCCGTAAGATCTGGGCCCCACAAAACTCACAGGAAATGGAGCCGGATGCTTGGCATCGGTGGAAGTGATCACAGAGATTGGACAGGCGAATTGATGTTTTTCCATCTCCAGAGCGAACTGCCCCGACCAACAACAATCTACCATCAAGGTGATTTGCTCGGCTTTCACTGCGCTCAAAAACTCAAAAATTCTGTCCGTGCGAAGATTCAGTTCCGAGGTTGCCCCGAAATTAAAGCCACCGCCGTGCCCCGTCAGATAAATCAGAAGATGATCCGCGCCCTCTCCCGCCTTCAACGCCTCCTCAAATTGCTCCACCGAGAATCCAGGCTGCGCCGGATAGAGAGATCTCACGACTTTGCGACCAGCAAACGCCTGAAGAATGACTCGTTGAGCATACTGAAGATCCCGCAACCCCGTGGCCATCTCCGCCTCGTCAAGTCCGGCGCCTGCCACCAATAAAGCGTAAGTCAGCGGTCCTTCATCCCCTATCCTCACCACCGCTTCCGGACGCGGCGCCCCTTGAACATATATGTATCGCTGCCCAAAATCCAAAGCCAACAACAAAAAACCCACCGCGAGCAGCCACAAAAAGCCCTTTCTGATCCCCAATAACTTTCCGGTCATGGTTTAAATTCTAGCATTTTTGACCAAACGTAAGTATGACAAGGTTTTGGGCAGGAACACCCCTGTTGAAAAAGTATATGTCAACCCCATATCACGTTTGTAGGTAAAATTATGTCCACTGGTACCGAAGTTAGCTTCCAAGAACAGATGAAAAGCGCCGAGGAAGCTTTCGAGAATAAGAATTTTGAAGAAACCATCGAGATCCTGAACAAGGCTCGAAAAAATCTCCCTGAGGAGACACCCGACACTGAGGTTGAGCGGATTCACTACACTCTGGGATTCTGCTTCAATGAGTTGGACAAGCCTACCGAGGCCAACCCCCATCTCAAGAAAGCCCTTCGTCTGGCCGAGAAAAACGAACACGAACAAGGCCAAGCTCGTGCTTTCGAGCAACTTGGAACCGCCGCCTATCGCAAGAACGATCACCGCAGCGCCATGGCTTACTTCCGTGCCGCTCTGGCCGTCTATCGCAAGATTGAAGACAAAGCAGGGCTGGCTCGCACCTTGAGAGACCTCGGTTCCCTTCAGAGCGACCTGGCTCAAGACGGAGAAGCAGAAACCAACTTCACCGAAGCCAAAAACCTCTTCAAGGAGCTCGACGACATCGAAGGCCAAATGGCTTGTATCACCAACGTCGGCCTTCTCCACTACCGTCAGGGCGGCCCTCAAGCTTCCGTAAAAGTGTACGAGAAAAGCTTCGAAGAAGATGAGATTAATCATTATCTCCTCCTCAACAATGCGGGCTTTCTGAAGCTCGTCGTTCACGAATATCCCGCCGCTCGCGAATTCCTGAGTAAAGCCGAGGCCGACCTCAAAGAGCGCGGAGCGATGGATGACAACGCTGCTCTCCTGTATCTCAACCTCGCTATCGTTGAGGCCCTCGAAGGAAGCTTCGAAGATGCTCTCACCCACCTCGACGAAGCCCGAAAATACTTCGACGAGTACCCCGACGGTCGCGCTGTGGAGCTGATTCTATGCGCCAACCAGAATGAAGTGAAATCCGACGGATTCGAACCCTTCTTGGTGGTGGAAGACGCTCACAAAGACGGCGTTATCGCCCTCAATAGAGCGGCTGTTCTGGCTCGTCAAAACCCCGACCAGATCGACGAGGCCATTGCCCTCGCTGAAGAAGGTATCGCAGTTGACCGGTCCATGGCCTACCCCTACTACGGTCTGGGCTGGCTCTATATGCGAAAAGGCGACGCTCAGAAAGCAACCACGAATTTCAAGCGCGCCGCTGGATTGGACACTCAGAACGAGGCCATCAAGAAAGCACTGCAGACCGTCAATCCCTACATCGAGCAGAAGGTGGGCCGTAACGAACCCTGTCCTTGTGGTTCCGGGAAGAAGTTCAAGAAGTGTCACGGCAAGGCCTAGAACAAACAACCCCCCTGACCAAGAAAGAGCGAGTTCTGAAGACTCTCGCCGGCAAAGAGGTCGATCGCCGGCCTTTTAGCCTCTGGTACTCTTTTGGTCTCGACCACATGAAGGGAGAGTCGCTGGCCGCAGCGGCTCTCACCTTCGCTGCCACTTACAGCGTGGATCTCCTAAGAATTCCCGCAGTGAGAGACCTTCCGATCCCTGAGCAGACCTCACTGGACCGACCCCATGATTTGACCCAACTGGAAGTCCTTTCCGGTCAAGAAGGCTTCTGGTTGCAGCGAACCGAGGCTTTCAAAGAGGCTCAACGGCTTTCTGAGAATCGAGTCGCCATTTTCGAAAGCCTACCCGGCCCTCTCACGGCTCTTTCTTACCTGTGTCAGCCGGAAATGTTGGAGCAGGCAGAAAAGAGCCATCCCAGCTTTCTGGAGAAGGCGCTTGAGGTTATAACCGAGTCTCTCAAAAACTATCTGAAACATCTCCTCAGCCCCGGACTTATCGACGGTCTTGTTTTGGAGATTGAATCGGCCACCTACATAAAGCGAGAACCAGAGGTTTTTGAGTCTCTGGTCAAACCGCATCTGAAAGACCTGCTGAACTTCGTTACCTCGGAATCCGAGATCCCCATCTGGCTCCACGCGCGGGGCAGCAGGCTTTACATAAAGCCCCTCCTGGATCTTCCTCACCAGATGATCTCCTGGCCACACCTCAGTCAAGGTCCGAGCCTGGAGAAAGGTCTGCCCCGAGGATATCGTGGAATCGTAGCCGGCGGACTGGATGACGTCGCTCTTGAGGGCATGTCCTATCAAGATATCCGTCGCCATGTTGAGGAAGCCCGAAATATGCATGTGAAGATGTTCGCCGTGGGAGACAATCTCAAGGCCGACTTCAGCCCTCGCCGACTCAACGCCCTTTCGAGCTTTCTGACCAAACGAGACCGACTTCCTGAATCCTAAACCCAGGAGGCGTTCCATCAATATTTAATTCCCGAGCGTGGAATCGATCTTCTCCCAAGCTATTCTCGCCGATCTTCCCTCTTTTCACCTGGTGGTAGGTGATCTGGCTAACCTATGCACGGGGCTGGAATGGCTTCTCGGCCACAATGAGCTAAAAGCCGCCATGTTCACCTCCTACAGGGCTGCCAAATGCCGTATAGACAAGAGCGAGGATTCCCCAATCACCGGCTTTGACGATTCTCCTCTAGAGAGGCTACGAGCCATTACCCTCCATCATCATGTGGAGACCGTGACCCTGGGAATTCCCAACAACGAATGGTTATTGCTACTCCGTGCCAGATCGTTTTCAGTCTTGGCCGTCGCCACTCGAATTCGAGAAGATCTGGAAATCAAAGTAAGCTTCCGGGCCGGCCTCGTCCGACGACTGGCAGAACTTGTTGCTGAAACGGTGGAACCGAGCGAAGCGCTGCGAGAAATTCAGAAGGGCGAATTTTTAGAAGACACCGACTCGGAACTCGCAGGCCAGTTTATTCTCAAGGTCTTGGAGAGTCGCCACGCAGAGTTGAGAGCCGACTCCAAGGATGAGAATCGCATGTTTCGTCTGGCCGAACAGAGCCTGGACCTCATCTACCGGATTCAACTCAATCCCAAGTTCAAAATACTCTACATCTCACCTATCATCGAAACGTGGATGGGTTGTACTCGAGATGAGCTTTACCAGGATGCTCGCACAGCCTTTCGGCACATTCATCCTGAAGACGGTAAGATTCTCCAGCGCATGATGGTGGAAGAGAACGCCTCACAGGGCGTCACCCAGGTCCGCTTCATACCGGCCGAAGGCGAAGCTTACTGGATCGAGCACCGTTGGTTTGTGGATCGGTCCACCGATCGAAGCGTCATTGTGCTCGATGGGGTAGGGCGAGATATTACCCGTCAGAAACGACAGGAAGAAGCCATCGGTCGGGCGTTGCAGCTAGCCGAGGAAAACGCACGTTCCAAGTCACTTTTTCTAGCCAATATGAGCCATGAGATCCGCACGCCGTTGAACGCTATTATCGGGCAGGTGGAACTTCTTAAAGACACTGTCTTGAACTGTGACCAGAAAGAGATGCTGGAATCGGTCCACTCAGCCGGTCAGATACTGCTTTCGCATCTCACTGATGTGCTTGATTTCTCGCGACTTGATGCCCAGAGAGTCAAGCTTCAACCTGAGTCATTCAGTCTGGTGGGGGCTCTCTCTGAAGCCCTTTCCCTGGTCAAAGAATCGGCCAGCGAAAAAGGCCTCCTTCTCGAACACTCGTTCCACCCCGACACGCCGGCTCAGGTGATCGGCGATAAAGCCAAACTGGTTCAGATCGTGGTCAACCTGCTCTCCAACGCCGTCAAGTTTACCGATTCCGGAACGATTTCACTCAAGCTTGAGAGCTTCCCTGAGCACAGCCGGGTCAAAACTGTCATCGAGGTTTCCGATACGGGGATAGGTTTTCCAGCAGAGCAGTTTGGCGAACTCATCCTGCCTTTCTCCCAAGCCGATCCGTCCACCACCCGTAAACAGGAAGGGGCAGGCCTGGGGCTTGCCATCGTCAATCGCCTGGTGGAACTGATGGGTGGGCAACTTGAAGCCCGCAGCGAGATCGGACAGGGAAGCACGCTCTCAATCCAAATGGAGTTTGAAGTGGAACCGGGCACCCCTGGTTGGGATGGGAGTCTCGCAACCACTCTCTACACCACACCAGTAGAGGAAGTTTCCTTCCCTAACGATCTTAATATCCTCGTGGTGGAGGACAACGACGTCAATCGAAAAGTTCTGCAGCGCCAACTGAGCAAGCTCAAACTCACCAATCTAGATTTTGCTCTCAACGGGGAAGAAGCTCTCAATATATTCCGCCCTGAGTATCATGATATCGTCCTGATGGATATTCAGATGCCCGTACTCGACGGAGTTCAAGCTCTTCAGGCCCTACGAGATCGATACTCCGACTTGCAGACTCCGGTGGTGGCCGTCACCGCTCACGCCTTACCCGGCGACCGAGAAAACTATCTGGAAGCCGGCTTTCAAGCCTATCTGAGCAAACCGGTCAATCTGGCGGAACTTCGGAAAGTTTTGACTCAGACCCTCACTCAAGACCAGAGTTCCTGAATTCGCCTTATAGTTTCGTCTTTGTAGGAGCCCTTAATCAGATTCGACTCCGCCAATCGCTCTACTACTTTATTCAAATTTTCACTCAGAACCCGAGCTGTTTGGTCTACCTGTGTTTGGGTCCACTGGAAAGCCTTTTGATAAGCCTCATCCTCCACCAGTCGGGTGCCCCAAAGGTCGTATTTCAGGTCCGGCCATAGGACCAACCCCTTCAAACCCGCAGGTCCTTTCATTTTCACCGGGTCGGAGACCATGTTTTGGGAAAAGAAGGAAACTTCGGCGGATCTATCCGTGGTTTCTATCCAAAACGTCGCCTGGAACTTTCCAGTGCCAAACTCCCAGGGACCGTTCAGACAGTGCTGCAAGAACGTCGGTCGACCATAATTGGGACGCCATCTCAGGAACAGAAATTTCCCCTTCTCCTTTCTCTCTAGGAAAAGCGTCTTTTCATCGATATGGGAATACATACCGTCCCAGAAATCGAACTGGAGGCCATTCTCACTGTCATCTTCTGAGCGGACGTAGGAGCGGATAGCTGTGAACGGCTTTGTTCGGTAGTCGAAGTATCCTGAGACTTCCCTGGTCATGGACTCGAGAGGAAGTACCTGATGGGGAGACTTGATCAGTGAATAGAGAGCCCGGTCAACCGATTTACTATAGCGTTTGAAGCTCTCATAGCTATAGGAGAGGTTTTGAAAAAAGACCATGATGCCCCCCTGATTCGGTTCGGGGAGAGTGTCGTCAACCTCCAAGCTCTCTTGGGATAGACAGAAGAAATTATGACCCTGTAGACCGCTAACAAACCCCTCGGCGTGACGAATAACGACTGTGCCACCCATCCCGGTAGCCAAAAAAATCGCTCTGGCCAGGGAAGCCACAGCCGAAGGTGGACCGAATGGTCGGCGAATCTCCTCCAAGAGAGCCTTCTTGAAATCCACACTTGCCTCCGACCGAGTGAAGCACAACATCGGAGCGCTGTACTTAGAACCTGCGGTGTGATAAACAGTCTGAGAGATCGGAAAGCCGGCCTGCCAGGCAGCAGAATCCAGCAACCGAAAGAGAGTCTCGAAAGACGTCTTCGGTATCGAATCGAGCAATTTGCGGCGCGAGCGGCTTCGATCCATAGTGAAGGAGTTCTTGGTATCGACAACCTTGCCGATCGACTGATCATCTAAAAAACGGTCCATAATCTCAGCGGAGCTTATCATATTCGAGCAAGTCTGTTACCAGACCCTCGGCAGGGTCATCCCAACCCAAAGGAATCTCCGAGGTCACAAGAACGTCTCCAAGAGGCGTTTTTACGATTCCCACCCTAGCCCTGGTGGTGATACCCAATCGAGTGAGGGTCGCCCCCTGAAAATCGAGGCCCACAAACTTTACGGGCTGGAGTTGGTAGCCATTCTTTCGAAATCGGTGTTCCTGTAACTGCAAGGCCCTGGTGTCGTCCACCGGTGTTATTCGAATTCGAGGCGAGAGAAAGGCGGGTCGGTCGGCCCTTTCAAAATAGTCTTTCAATTGCTCGAGCTGATAGGACTCACCCCGACAGATCAATCGATTCTCTTCCGCCTCAAAGCTTACCGGAATGCCGACCAGATACCAAACGGTCTTAACTGACTCCGAGTGATCGATCCACTGCGTCTTCACTGTCTCCTCGGTACCGTCGGGACTCCTTAGGACCAACTCCCCGGGTATTGCGTCCTTTTGCTCCGCCTGTTTGATGCCGTCCAGAAACAGAGTTTCCATCCCAGGAGAACCGTGAAAGGAGTACCCCTTTGGCACTTCCACAACCAACCCCGACTGATACCGCATCAAACCGCCTACCCGAGCCCAACCTTGCCAGGGCAACCGATTTTCCAGAACCACCTTGGCAAGCTCCTCATTCCCTGCGGCCACGATGGCAAAGCTGTCCTTCTGCCCTTCAGGGTCTTCGGTCAGAACACTGTGACAGGCGTAGCAGATCAAGAGGCGGTAGCCTCCAGGTAGCTCCAAAGCGTGTCGAGGAGCAAAGCAGTTCGCTCGATTGCGAAGGCTTGCTGACTCCAGGCCTTTGAGAACCTCTGTGCAAACCGTTCGAGCCGCCGGGCCGCTCAACTTCACCTGTCCAAAAATGGGATAGCCGAAGAATCCGCTGTCCGGAGATTCGGGTTCAGGGGAGATGGAGAAGACTTCCACCTGGTCGGCTTGGGAGAGAGCTTCTTTGAGACTCTCAGGTAGCGTTTGGAGATCTGGGCTTGGTTGGGCCCAAAGCAGTGAGCTGCAGAGCAAGAAAAGACATAGGACTTGCTTAGAAATTCTCACGGGAGCGTTACTTTCTGGCCTTGAGGAGCCTGGGATAGAGATCGGTCTCGGCCAGAGCGCGTAAAACCGCAAGAGCCATAAACGCGTAGACCGGAACATGGGTGAGTTGGGCCAGGGTCCTATTGAAAAGCTCTATTCCGAAAGGGGTCCCTTGCACCATCTTTGAGGTAAAGTAGCTCACCATCAAAACCGAAGTAATAGCCTGGGTCACTCCGAAAATGGCCACAAGTCTGAAGTAGACACCGACCGACCCTACCTCTTTCTCTTCCGTCTTCGAGCGGCGCCAGGTCAAGGGATCAACATTTTGGGCAAAGAGAGCGGGGATGAGCGCGGTAAGACCTTGAGTGAGGGTGAAGCCCGGAAAAAACGGCCCCGTAGGCCTGACCATGAACCCTAAAAGATCGGCTATGCATCCCACGGCAAAACCCGTTCTCGGCCCCACCAGTAGCCCTCCTAAGAGGAGAGGAAACCCGTTAAACTTGGTGATGGGACCAGGTAGACTGGGCAGCAACGAGGTCACGAAGCTCAAGGCCACCAACATGGCAGCCACGGCAATTCGCAAAGCGGATGTGCTGGTCTTCATGGCAAGAGATTTCGCGTCGATACGGAAGAACCCCGCAACCCAAGGGTGCAGATCTTCCAAACACGTGGAGAAGGAGAAAAGATGTCAGATAGAGATGGTTGGTTCGACGGTCGAGGTTTAGACCTTCTGAGAGAAGGCTTTCTGGATCACCACGAGGGCTGGAAGAAATATATTGAGGACAGCCAGATCACCGCTGAAGAGATCCTCGAGCAAGAGAACCGGATCATCCACATGCTGCGCGAACTGGAGCCCACCATCGACGATCCCCTCCACAAACGTCTCACCGAAATTCTCCTGGAATACGAAGTTTTGGTGAATATGGCCCTGATTCACTACCCCTCGGTGATGGACAGCGAACAGTACTGGTCTCTCAGTCTCTCTAATCCACATTAATTCCTCAATTCAGGCAAGATTTTCTATCGACAAATAGAATGACTTGTGATAGAATTGAAAGGATATTTCGAAAACCCGAGGCCCTATGAAACAAGATATTGTACTCATTGAGAACACGAAGTTTATCGAGATTCTTCTGCACTATCGCGGCGTGACCAACTAACGACGCCGAAGCCGGGGGGCCTGCTGGTTAGCCAGTAGAGTGAACAGTAAGACTCGACCTCCACTTTGCATCGCAACTCAGAAGAATTAGCTAGTCTTGCTTAGCCCCACTCTATACTCAGCGGAAATACTAGCACATTTTCAGGAAGTTCTTCCCCTCGAGGAACTTCTTTGCCGTCTCGCACACGAATTTCAGAGCCGTATAGACGGCTGTTTGGGTGTTTTGCTGGCTTACCGCCCTATACCGCAAGCTAACGCCGTTATTGGCACAAGTTCCAAACCCAACCCCGAAGTGGAAATTATCGTTCGAACTCTTGAGCAGCAAGGCTCCACCTGTTGCGCCGCTTGCGAGTTGCCCGAAGAAGTCCATATCAAGATTCGACGGATGCTGGGCATCAAAACGGGGCGAGGGCTCCTGTTTCCTGTAAGATCCCTTCCCGAAGCTCCGGTCGAGCTTTCCGTGGTGGCCCTTTTCGACGAATCTCGCCAATCGCCGGAAGAAGTTTTCCCTCAAGCTCACCTCACCGAGCTTCTTTTCCATCTCCGCGGGGCGGCTCTTCGCCAGAGTCAGAACGGAACCGGGAACCAAAGCGTTTCCTCCTCCGAACCCTTTCCTCAGCAGGCAAGTCTTGTCGAGGTCGGCGCGGCTCTTACCACCGCCCTTAACCTGGAAGATCTTTCCCGTCTCATTCTCGAGGTTTCCGCCAAACTGGTCCAGGCCCATCAGGGCTCCATCCGTCTCATCGAGGGTCAGGAAGAGGTCCACCACTTCAGTCTGCAACGCAATGCACAGCCTAAAGACACCGGTCATCTCTTTCTTCCTATCGCCCGTCACGGTCGTCTCAAAGCGCTGCTCAGTCTAGAGCGAGACGCCAAAGAACTGCCCTATGAGGTGGTCAAAACCCTGCGGCAGTTCGCCGACCAGGCCGCCATGGCCATTGAGAATGCCCAGATCTTCGAATGGGAACAAGAAAGAGCCCGAGAAGCCACCGCTCTCTATCAAGCGGCGAGAACAATCGAAGAAGCTCAAGAACTCGACGACATCCTCAGCTCCGCCACCGAGGTCTTCACACGATTGGCAGGAGTTGATCGCTGTATCGTGCTGCTCAAAGACAGCCGGAAGTCATTCTTTGCCGTGGCCTCTGCGGCCGGACTGTCCTACGATCAGGAACAGTTTTTCAGCACTTTTCAACTCTCCATCTCTCAGCTTTCCGCTAAGAACAAGAAGCGACTTTTTCAGGGTACACCGATCCACTTTGAAACGGCACCCGATGCCAAATCAGGTTTCTACAAATTCACCAAGCTTTTGCCCAGCTATGCCAGTCTGGTGCTTCCCTTGAAGTCTCAGGACCGATTGCTGGGGCTGATCTTTCTCGATTCTTCCAAAGGAGCGCACCACTTCGCCCCGGCCAACGTCAGGCAACTCCTGACCCTCAGTCTCCAACTGGCAAACGCTATCCAAAGAGCCTCTCTCATTCAAAAATTGCAAGAGAATCTCGGTCCTCTTAAAGCCCTCTATCAGGTCTCCACCGCTATCACCGGAACTCTGAGCTTGCCTCGGGTGATCCGTCTTATCGTGGATCAGGCGGTGGAGCTATTGGACTCGGTCTCATGTGCGTTACTCGTGCTCGACGAAACCGGCGAGAGTTTCCGCATTGAGACGAGCGGACCCAACGACGAAGCTTTCCAGCAACCAAGCTTTCAAGCCCGGATGGCCAAAACCAGTGTGGAAACGAAAAAGCCGCACGCTCACTATATCGATCAAGAAGATACCGATATCGCGGTTCGTCAAGAGCTCATCACTCACGGATTTGGCGGTCTTTTATCCGTTCCGTTGATCGCCAAAAAGCGAATGGTCGGTGTCCTCAACTGCTTCGTCCCTCCGAAGATCCGATTCCGCCAACAAGAGATAAGACTGATCAAAGGCTTCGCAAACCAGGCTGCCATCGCCGTCGACAACGCCCGCCTCCATGGGATGATCCGGTTCAAGATGAATGAACTGGGGACGCTGTTCGAGGTCAGTAAGGCGGTCACCTCAACTCTCCAATTGAGCCGAGTTCTGGAAGAGATCGTCTATCATGTTCGCACCATTCTCAACGCGGAAGCCTGCGTGCTCATGCTCAAAGAGGGAAATCACCTCAAGCTGAAGGCGATCAAAGGTCTTGAGCCCGAGCAACACAAGGAAACTATCGCGGTGGGGGAGGGGCCTGCCGGAGTGGCCGTCAAGACGGGGCAAACCCTGGTTTATCACGAAGAGAAGCCGATCCCCATCACCGATCCCGAGACCATTATCAAAACCGGTCTTTCCGTACCGATCAAAACCCGCGGAAATATCATAGGGTTGATCAATGTTTACTATCAGGAATACGTGGATCATACCCCGGCCCAACTGAGCCTTCTGAGCACCCTTTGCGGACAGGCCGCCGTAGCTATTGAGAACGCGCGACTCTTTGCCGATAAGGAGCGAGTGACCGAGCTTCTGCGCAGCTCACTCATCCCCGATGAGCGGATGCACTTTAAAAATCTCACCATCGGCCATCGTTTCATCCCCTCCCAGGATCTCTCCGGCGACTACTATGATCTCATTCCTCTCGGGCAGCAGAAGTGCGCCTTCGTGATCGCCGACGTCTCCGGAAAGGGTCCCGAAGCGGCCATTCAGACCATCCGAGCAAAGCATGTGATTCGAAGTTATGCCACCGCCGGTTATGGTCCGTCGGAGATTCTCACCATGCTCAATAAGCACATTCTGAGTTCCTCAGAGATGACTCGAGCGGTCACCGTGTTCTATGCTGAGGCGAATTTGAAAGAGTTGACCCTGGATTACGCCTGTGCAGGTCATGAGCAGCCCCTTTTCTGGCACAGTAAAGACGATGAGGCCTCCCTTCTAGAGGCTGACGGGATCATGATCGGAGCTTGGGAAGATGCTGAGTTCGAACAGAAGTCGGTCAAGTTGAGCAAAGATTCCTGGATTCTCCTTTACACCGATGGACTCACCGAAGCTCGCTCCCCCTCCGGGGAGTTCTTCGGCCTGGAAAGAATCAAAGAGATCGTTGAGCAGCACGAGGGTAATTCCGCCCAACGCCTGGTCAATCGGCTTTACAGTCGCATTCGAAAGTTCACCCGTGAAAAGATCACAGATGACTTTTCCTTGATGGCCGTAAAATTCTGAAGGTAGCCACCGGAGGGCGACAAAGACTCTCCTGTGTCAAATACCCTCACCACGGTTATCCAACTCACACTCTCGCCGGCCTGGGAAGAACTGACTCCACAGGGTTCCGAAAGCCTTCTCAAGGAGTTTTTCAGCTTTCTGGCGGGTTACAAACGCGTCGATGTATGTGCCTACAACTCCCAACCCTGGCATCCGGGAATCGCCTATTTCTTGGTCTGCAATTTCGATTCTTTGAACGACTATCAGAAGTTTTGGAATCGCCTCAATAAACAGCCTCTTCTGGAGACCTACGCCAAGGTTATCGATATCGCTCTAGGAGTTGATCGCAAAGTCGACAACGAACTCAAACCGGGCGGCCACGACTACTGTTCTTTGGTGAAGCTATCCCTCACCGATAAGTGGTTCTCTCTGGCGATTCAGGAGAAACAGTCCCTGATGGGTGAACTGATCAATGTTGTGGACAACTGGGGTCAGAAGATCGATGTCCGTTGGCTCGACGCCGACGCCTGGACCGACGAATACACGGATTATCTTCTCATTCAGTTCACCTGCTTGAGGGAATACAACGAATTCTGGCAGGAAGTGCGGAATCACCCGTATTTCGCCAGCGCCTACTTTCGTTTTCGCGGCACCATCATGGGAGCTCGCAGCCCTCTGGAAATTACCACTCTCTCCATTTAAGTTACCCCACGGGCTACTCAGCGAGCTTTCCTCGTGAAACACATGAACTAGCGACGTGAAACATAGGTATCCCCGCGGAGCTTTAGCCCTTAACGGTATGTCGATATCATGAGGGAAAAGCGACCGAGGAACCGACATGCCCAAGAAGACACTCAAAAATTTCAAACTAGGTCTCGCCGTCTGCGCACTGGCCGTGACCACTCATCCTGCTCTGGCCGGTGTTCCCGGCGGTTCCAATGTCAATGTCAATGTGACCTCCACCACCAATACCGTCACTCAGATCAACGAGATCAACAACGACGTCATCCTTGAGTCACTCTGGAAAGTTGTGGGCGAAGCCTGGAGAGAGAACAAAAAGGGGAAGATTCCGCCGCCAAAGCATTGGAATATCGAACTCACGGTCTCCGACCCCGAGCTTTCTGCCGCCATCTCGCAGGTGAAGAGCCAGCTTTACGATCTCGCTGTCATTCCCGGCCGTCGAAACGCCTATAACGTGGTTCAGGACGAACAGACCGAGTCTCAACAAACCGTGGTGAGCCAATCCTATGAGGAAGTTCTGAGCGGAACGTCCACCGAAACGAGCCAAACCGTGGATGCCGGCGGGGCCACCTTCGGAGTCGACTACATCGGCGATCCCAACAATTATCAAACTTGGATCGCCATCGGCCCCACCGATGTGAATGTGGACGTGAATCAGATCACCACCACCACCCAATTTATCGACGCTATCACCACAACCGAGTACCAGTCTTATGCCGTATGGTCGATCACCGGCGTGCAGTCCGTCAGCCCGCTGCTGTTGGATCTTGATGGCAACGGTCAGATTCAAGCCTCCGGTGGCAAGTGGCTCCCTCACACGGAAGTGGACAGGAGCCGATTGGCCTTCTTCGACTTCCACGGCGACAAGTTCCCCGTGCTCATGGAATGGCCCGGCCCTGAAGACGGCATCCTCTGCAGCCCTAATTCCGACGGCTCCATCGATGGAACCAACCTCTTCGGAACCTCCACCGGCTTCAGTAGCGGTTTCGAACACCTCAAAACTCGAGACAGCAACGGCGACGGCAAAATCTCAGGAGAGGAACTCCAGGGACTCAGCGTCTGGACCGACCTCAACTCCGACGCCCGCCCTCAAAAAGGCGAGGTCAAAACGGTCACATCACTCAACATCTCCGAACTCACCCTCAAGCACAACAACTTTGTGGCAAGCTTCGTTCAAGAGGGTAAGAGCAAGCGCATGTATGACTGGTGGCCACAGAGTTACTCTTTGGACCGCGTTAAGGTGATGCCGAAGAATACTTAAACTGTTATACTCTATCAGTGAGCTTATCTGATAGGGTCAAGAATTTTTTAGGATTATCACCGGTCCGCACTGTGATAGACTGCCCTACCCGCTTTTCCGTC
>JYMV01034118.1_pt1 | contig 18332 bp, 17 predicted proteins | sample 338911 | NCBI WGS metagenome assembly JYMV01 (sample SAMN03354496, study PRJNA234377) | hydrothermal vent metagenome | biome: Deep sea; feature: Hydrothermal plumes at the Eastern Lau Spreading Center, Western Pacific Ocean; material: Seawater | place: Tonga | collected 2009 | depth 2000 m m
GGGAATGCTTTTCGTTTAAAAACAAAAAGACCAATAAACAAGTAGTGAAGACGAGTCCAGGATATAACATGCATGTGAGTTATACGATGGTTAATCTTTCTGGTATTTAACGATATGAGAAAAAGCATTAATTTCCGACCAACTTTATTAAACCCTAAATTTAAATTCAAATTTCTTAAGGTCTTCATTAGCTTTTGTGATCTTTGTTTTTAAATTATTCTTAAAATCAACCATTCTCTGGTGAATACTTTCATCAGAACCACCCAGTATCTGGGCAGCCAATATGCCCGCATTCCTGGCACCATCCAGCCCAACTGTAGCAACCGGAATACCCGGAGGCATCTGCAAGATAGACAGAACCGAGTCCCAACCATCAAGAGAGATTGAAGAACGGCATGGTACTCCAATTACCGGCAAAGTAGTAAATGCTGCAACAACACCTGGTAAATGGGCAGCTCCTCCAGCACCAGCAATAATTACTCTTATCCCATTGTCACGCGCTGCACTTGCGAATTCCATAACCTTCTCAGGGGTTCTGTGGGCCGACAAGGCATTGATCTCAAAAGGTATCTCCAGCTCATCCAATACCTTAGCTGCTTCTTGCATCACCGGCATATCTGATGTGCTTCCCATTATTATACTTACTATAGGTGTCATAATTGTATCTGCATATATTTTTCTTTTGCAAATTTAGAGTTTTTCTACATTTATAGGACATGGATGAAGTAATACCTTTAGTATAAATTCTTATTTTCGCAGGACATTTTCACAAATTTCTATTTCTGACCCAATTAAATGAAACAGATAACAGTAAAAGATAAAGTATTTGAGATTTCTATTCCTCATGAGAAGATCCTCAAGCAAGTCCATATACTCGCAAAAAAGATCAACCATGACCTAAAAGGCCAAAACCCTTTGTTCATCTGTGTGCTAAATGGCTCGTTCATTTTTGCTGCAGACCTGCTAAAAAAGATCAATATTGATTGTGGTATCTCTTTTATTAAGCTTGCTTCATACCAAGGAACTTCTAGTACGGGAGATGTAAAAACACTTGTAGGATTGGACGGTGATATAAAAAACCGCGTAGTGGTAATAATTGAGGATATCGTTGATACAGGAAACACCATCGTTGCTTTGGTAAATCAGCTATCAGCTTATAACCCAAAAGACATAAAGATTGCCACATTGCTTTATAAGCCTGATGCATATGACAAGAATATAAAAATAGACTACATAGCTCTCAAAGTACCCAATGATTTTCTCGTTGGATATGGATTGGATTATGATGGATTGGGAAGAAATCTGGAAAGTATCTATTCGCTTGTAAGCGATTAATCATTTAATAAAAAGCAAAATATTATGTTTAATCTAATTCTATTCGGTCCGCCTGGGGCAGGAAAAGGAACGCAATCTGAGAAATTGATTGAAAAATACCAGCTCATCCATCTTTCTACAGGAGATATTTTGAGAAGTGAAATTGCGGAGGGAACAGAATTGGGATTAAAAGCTAAAGAAGTGATGGACCTTGGTGAGCTTGTACCAGATGAAGTGGTTATTGCCATGATTAAATCTAAGCTAGAAGCCAATGCAAGTGCTAAGGGGTTTATTTTTGACGGATTTCCAAGAACAACGGCCCAGGCAGAGGCATTGGATGCACTTCTGGAAGAACTTGGGCATCCCATTACCATTATGCTGGCTTTGGAAGTATCTGAGAGTGAGCTTATCAAAAGACTTTTAAATCGTGGCAAGAACTCCGGAAGGCCTGATGATCAGGATGAAGCAATTATCCAAAACAGGATCAATGAATACCAAAATAAAACTGCACCGATAAAGGATTACTATTCACTGCAAGGCAAGTTCCGGGCAATTGAAGGAATTGGCTCGATTGATGATATTTTTAATCGGCTCTGCAGCCAGATCGATCTTATATTTTAATAATGTCCTCCTCCAACTTTGTTGATTATGTTAAGATCTGCTGCAGGTCAGGGAAAGGTGGAGCCGGTTCAAAGCACTTCTTCCGCGACAGGCTCAATTCAAAAGGTGGCCCGGATGGAGGTGATGGCGGAAATGGAGGAGACATCATCATAAAAGGGAACCAGCAGCTGTGGACCCTTCTGCATTTAAAATATAAAAGACACATCATTGCGAAACCAGGTGCACCAGGAGGCTCTCAGCTAAAGCATGGAGCTAATGGTAAATCAAAAATTATCGAAGTCCCCCTGGGTACCATAACGAAGGATGCTGATTCAGGAGAACAAGAACATGAAATTACGGAACATGGGCAAACAGCCATTCTGGTCGCAGGAGGTAAAGGGGGTTTGGGTAATGACCATTTTAAATCCGCAACGAATAGGGCACCAAGGTATGCACAACCCGGAGAAAAGGGACAGGAATTCTGGAAAATCATGGAGCTGAAAGTACTTGCAGATGTTGGATTGGTTGGATTCCCAAATGCAGGAAAGTCTACCTTGCTTTCTGTAGTATCTGCAGCAAAACCAGAGATCGCCAATTATCCTTTTACAACACTCGAACCCAATTTGGGCATCGTTTCATATCGAGATAGCAAATCATTTGTAATGGCGGATATCCCAGGAATTATTGAAGGTGCGCATAAGGGCAAGGGTCTTGGAATCAGGTTCCTGAGACATATTGAGCGAAATTCCGTGTTGTTATTCCTAATACCTGCAGACAGCGATGATATTAGAAAAGAGTTTGAAATTCTTTTAGATGAGCTTAAGCTTTACAATCCCGAATTATTGGACAAGAACAGGGTTTTAGCAATAAGCAAATCAGATCTGCTTGACGAAGAGCTGACAGCGGAAATTGAGCTTGACCTGCCAGATATCCCTTACATTTTTATTTCTGCTATTACCAATACTGGTTTAATTGGCCTGAAAGACCTGCTGTGGGAACATTTAAATATATGCGAATATGAATGATATATTGGTTTCATTTGATACCTGGCTATTTCTATTGTTAAATAGCCTTCATTTAGAAGCGCTGGATCCTATCATGGTTATAATCAGTGGGAAATTTACATGGATTCCGCTATATGTGATTCTTCTGCTGCTCGTTATAAAAAAACATCAAATAAAAAGTATGTTGATCGTTGTACCGTTTATTGTTTTGTTGATCACTTCAAGCGATCAAATCTCAGTACACCTGTTCAAAAATTTATTTGAAAGATTACGGCCTTGTCATAATCCAGATTTGGATGATTTCATACATTTACTTGGAAATTGCGGAGGGAAATATGGGTTTTTATCTTCCCATGCAAGTAACACTTTTGCACTGGCAACATTTTTAATTTTATTGATGAAACAGAGAGCCTATCTTTACGCACTGATATTTTGGGCGGGCCTAGTTTCGTACAGCAGAATTTACCTTGGGGTACATTATCCTGCAGATATACTGGCCGGAGCCTGTTTAGGAATATTAATAGGAATGCTTTTCTGGAATTTCTTTATTAAAACCAATGGGAAACTTCATTTATTAAAGAGCGATGACTAACATAATAGCCGTTTTTATTGGGGGCGGACTTGGTAGCCTGGCAAGATATGGAGTATCTTATTTATCCATGGGCTATAATAAGTCTTTATTCCCCATTGGCACCTTAGCCTCAAATATCTTGGCGTGCGTTGCCCTTGGCATTTTCTTGATCTGGTATAAAGAAAGGCTGTTTGATAACAAAATGCTGGAATCATTGTTAGTACTTGGATTTTGTGGTGGATTTAGCACATTCTCAACATTCAGCTATGAAACAATTGAGCTCATCAAATCTGGAAACCATTATTATGCACTGGCCAATGTTTTGGTAAGCTTGTTGCTATGTATTGGTATCATTTTTATTCTAACAAAAAAAGTGATCATATAATGAAATCAATTTATTTACTATTAATTGTCGGCTCATATGGGTTTGGCTCCTGCAATCAGGATGTAAAAAGTGAAGAGCCTGAAAATACTATTGAAACGCCTGAGCAGCAACCAAAGGTTAAGCCAAAAAATATCATTTTTATGATTGGTGATGGGATGGGATTAACCCAGATAACTGCTGGCATGATCGCAAAAAAAGACAATTTGAACCTGGAACGATGTCCCATTATTGGATTATCTAAAACCGAATCTGCCGATAATATTATTACTGATTCGGCTGCAGGCGCAACGGCCTTTTCCACAGGCGTTAAAACCTATAATGGAGCTATCGGTGTAGGTACAGATACATTACCATTAAAAAACATCATTGAAATCGTTGAAACCCATAATATTGCCACTGGATTGGTTGCCACTGCATCTATCACTCATGCCACTCCAGCCTCTTTTATTGCACATCAGAAAAGCAGGTTTATGGACCAGGAAATTGCAGCAGACTTTTTAAATACAGATATTGATGTATTTATAGGAGGGGGAAAAACTCATTTTACCCAAAGAGAAGACCAGCAAAACCTCTTAAAACAACTAGAAGAGAAGGGATATAATATCGCAACGGGAATTGAAGAAGTTGAAGCGGTTGGGGATGGAAAACTCGCCGGATTTATTGCTGATGATCATCCTGTAAAAATGTCTGAAGGAAGGGGAGATGTTCTAACCAGGGCAACGAAGGCCGCCATCAATCTTTTAGTCATGGGTGATAAAGGGTTTTTCCTGATGGTAGAGGGCTCACAAATTGATTGGGGGGGACACGCCAATGAATCAGATTACATTATTAGCGAGATGATCGATTTTGATAATACAATTGGGGCGGTTCTTGACTTTGCCGAAAAAAATGGAGAAACACTGGTTATCATCACCGCTGACCATGAGACCGGCGGATATGCAATCAATGGCGGAGATCGTGCCGCAGGAACTGTCGATGGTGCTTTTACTACAGATTACCATACTGCCACCATGGTACCTGTATTTGCTTTCGGCCCCGGAGCTGAAATTTTCTCTGGCATATATCAGAATACAGCCATCTTTAATAAAATGTTGGCCTCATATGGCATTAGTATAGAATAATATTTGGGGAAAATTAATGTTCTTCAATTTATCTCAAATTTAATTAGACTAACCACCTGAAAACCTGAGCTTTAGTGATCAATGCTCTAAAGAGCAACTAGCAGCTTTTTTAGTTTTTTGATGATCATAGATTTTAAAATTGAGATGTTAATAACTTTTTAATATTATAATAGACAAAACAGCTTGTCGTCGTAATTTTGCAATTGAATAATGAGCCAAGTTAACTCTTGGATTTAGCGAAGGAAATATGGAACAATTGTTAGAGAGGAAAGGAAGCGATGAAGCAATTATTACCAGGATAAGTGTTTCTGAGAAGGTTGAATATCTTCGCATTTGCATTAAATCAAACCCTTTCTTTCTTGGCAATAATTCGCTCACCTTATTACTGAGCATGGCCTTTCTAATCCAGGTAGCGTTTGCTGTTTTAATCTCCAACTCCACAATTAATTTAACTGTAGCAAGTTCTGTAGTTCTATGCATAGGTTGTATTGCACTAGTAATATTCGTAAAGTTTTGGCTCTGGCATCATTTTGGTGAGGAGCTGATCCGTTTTCAAGGCAATGCCTTAGACGTAAATCGAAGCTATGGGCTGTTCACTGGAAAATCCAAAACCATAAAATTTAACAACATGTCAGAGCTTTATGTCAATCGTGCAGATACATGGAGTTGGTTAAAAATGCGTTCCAAAGGAATGTTGCGAATTGTTTCTGGCCAGGAAATGACAGACTTCGGAGTTAAGTTAAATGACGAGGAATATGCGATGGTTGTAAAAGCTACAGCAGATCGTTTAAATTTCCTAAAAGAGACCAATGTTAGCGATAAAGCAATTGTAACCCAAAAACCCAATGGAAAGAAAGTTTTGGTACAAAATAGGATAAAAAGAAATGGGGAAAACAATGGCCATCTCAATGGACAAAATATTAGTCCTTCAATATTAAATGACCGATATGATGGTTCAGAAAAGCAGAATCCAAAAAAACCCAATCAATAAACCGCTTCAGATTTTATCAGGAAGTGGCGACTAAGTACCTGTAAACAGCCAACCAACCATACCATTCACCCTTTTCATTTAGAGACTCATTGTGCCAAACTGAGCATAGCTGTCCTCCAAGTGCTTTTACCTCTAGCATCACCTCATTTATTATTTCTTTCGCCTCTAATGGACTGAGATTCAAATAATCTTTCAAACCCCTGTCCATAAATGCAAAAGGATGTACCATCAATGCTGTTTCTTTTTCATCTAGCAAATTATAAAAAGGGAATGGGATGCTTATTCCTGCCCTGAAACCAGGCTCACCAACATAACCCATAGAATAATCATCTGTAATACCATTTTCTATCAGATGCTGGTAAGTTTCCGGAAATGACATGATCAGGTAATGCTGCCTGCTTTTTGTAATTGAAAGCTGAACAATATCTTCAAGTCGCCTCTTCTCAGCAGCCAAGAGCTTATGATTTTTATTAGAAGCAAAAGAAGGGTGAATACCGATGTCGGAAAATTCAGCTAAGTTTTTTATGGTGGAGATCTGATGGTGATTTGTGTGCTTTAAGTTTTTATCATACTTGCCATAATTCCCCTGAAGCAGGAAGCATATTGTCTCCACCTTAGATTCTTTAGCCAGCTGTCCCATCATTTTATAGGTATCATAAGGATCATCTGCACCAAAAACCAGGACGTTTAAACGCATAAAGAATTCATTAGCGTTGAAAGTTACTACATCCTTAGCCATGCCACCCAAAGATCTCCATAAACCTTTTCCCTTATAGGCAAACGCATTATCAATATCTATGGTGTTGATAAAAGAAAAATCAGGAGGGAAATAATTAAACTCAGAAAACCTGGATTTTATAATCTTCGCTATTTTCAATGCCCATATCTGAACAATTGGCTTCCTCAAGAACCCATTTTGAAAAGCTACACTTTGACTGGCCTCAAATCTGCCTTTTGAATCTTTCTTATGTGGCAAGTACTCCTCATATCTGGAAACCAGATAAAATGAAGCAGAAAATGGATCAAAAGGCATTGCAGAAGGCACTTCTACACCAAAGAAACAGGGAGTTCCTTCATATTCCTCCACAAATAAACTTTGTTCATTAATGCCTTCAGAACTCAAAAGGCCAAATGGTTTCAGAATCAGTACTCCATCATCTGCATTATCGCCATACACAAACTTTGGTCCCTTGACATTCTCAAAGTTCTGTTGATCACTGATAACAGAAACCTCAACACCAAGAATTCTATTAAAAATAAGGTTAAAGGTAAATGATACCCTGGAAGTAATTTCGTTGCAATAAACTGTTACCATTTGCTGAGACCTGAGAAGGGTCATAAACGCATTAATTTAACGACAGGTTTTTGACAATTTCCTCACAGATAAACATCGCTGATTTTCCATCACCAAACAACGCAGGATAAGTAAAATCAGTTTTGGCCATTAGGGTATTATAGCCCTCGATTATTCTGTCATAATCAGCGTCAACCAAAATCGCATTGCCATTTTCCACCAGCTCTACCCATTCGGTTTGAGCTCGAAAAATAATGCAGGGCTTTTTAAAGAAGTAAGCTTCTTTCTGAACACCACCAGAGTCTGTCATGATCAGGCTGGCACCCTTTTCCAAAGCAATCATATCCAGATATGAAACAGCAGGTATTAGTTTTATCAGCTCATTTCCTACTATAGATTTATAAACAGTTTTATCTAAATTCTTCTTTAACAGCTTGGATGTTCTAGGATGCAATGGGAGAACAATTTGCATCTCATTTTCTTTTGATATTGTATCTATCGCACGAAACAATGAAGTAAGGCGTTTAGGTTCATCAGTATTATTGTCACGATGGATTGTCACCAGGACAAACTTGCCATTTTTTATTCCATTATCATCAAGGAGAGAAGAGCCTGCTTCAGCTAACCTTGAAAAGTGAAGACAATTATCATACATAACATCTCCACAATGATAAAATTTAGGATTATCAGCTGTGAATGGCTGCTCATTGCCCTCTCTAAACCCCTCTCCAATTAAATTATAATATCCAGCTTCCGTAGGTGTAAACAATAAGGTTGAAACATGATCACATAAGATCCTGTTGATCTCTTCAGGCATCTTCTTATTAAAACTTCGCAATCCAGCTTCAATATGTATGATCGGAATATGCAGTTTTGATGCTGCCACGGCTGCTGCCAAAGTTGAGTTTGTGTCTCCATAGACCACAACACCATTAGGCTTTTCTTTTAAAAAGACCTTCTCAAGGCCATCTATCATAGCCGCTGTTTGTTTTCCGTGTGATCCGGAACCTACCTTCAGGTTATAGTCAGGCTTAGGGATTTTCATTTCATCAAAAAAGATCCCCGACATATTGTTGTCGTAATGCTGACCAGTATGCAGTAGCTTTTCCTTGATCCTATCAGAAAATGCCAGATTAATCGCCCTGCTGATGGCAGCAGCTTTGATAAACTGAGGCCTGGCTCCGATAATGGTGAGAATTTTTATCATGTGCGAAATTAGCTATTAGAACGATATGGCAATAAGATATTGTATGAATTTTATATCAAACCTTCATCTGCCATACTAAAATAGCCGTTTTCAGAAATAATGATATGATCCAGCACAGGGATCTCCATCAGCTGGCCTGCCTTTTTTAATTTATCTGTAAGCTTTAAATCAGCAGTACTGGGTTTTAAATTTCCTGAAGGGTGATTATGACATAAAATAATCGCGGAAGCCAGATTTTCTATCGCCGTTTTAAAGATGATTTTTGAATCAGCCACAGTGCCACTCACCCCTCCTTTGCTTATTTCATATTTGCCAATAACCAAATTTGCCCTATTGAGCAGCAATATCCAGAACTCTTCATGATCCAGGTCTTCCAGTCTCGGACCAAATAATTCAAAAACATCATTGCTCGAGCCTACCATTTTTCTTTTTAATATCGCCGTTTCCCTTCTTCTTCTTCCCAATTCCAACGCTGCTGCTATGCTAATGGCTTTTGCCTCCCCTATTCCATTGAATTTGCTTAGATCTTTTACTGATAACTTGGCCAATTCATTTAGGTTATTGCTCACACTGCCCAGTATTTCCCTCGACAATTCAACGGCCGATTTATTTCTTATGCCTGACCCAATGAGGATTGCCACCAATTCTGCATCACTCAAGGAAACCCTTCCTTTAAGCAACAGCTTTTCTCTTGGACGATCAGCTGGAGCCCATGTTTTTATCGTTAGCTTATGTTGTGTACTGCTCATAGATAAAGATCAAAAAAAGAAATAAAAAAAAGCCTTTCCTCATGGAAAGACTTTTCATCTTAAAAATAATTATAAGAGGTCAAATTCAACTTATTTAAGGTTGGATACTTGTTTTTGCAAGCTTGACTTAATGTTAGCTGCTTTATTTTTATGAATAATATTTCGCTTAGCAAGCTTGTCAAGTAGTGAGCTAACTCTTTTCATCTCATCCGCAGCTTCCTTCTTATTGGTATTTTTTCTAAGTGCCGAAACTGCATTTCTTGTCGTTTTAGCCTGGTACTTGTTCAACACTCTTTTGGCTTCATTTGACCTGATTCTCTTTATTGACGACTTATGATTTGCCATAATGTTTGTTATATCTTGAGAAATATTGCCCTTATTTGGGTTAAATTTTAGGAATGCAAAGGTAATATTAATTATTTAATAAAATGCAAGCTTATCTAGTGTAAGACCCATTCATCAAATTGGCGGAAAAAGCAGGCACACTAATGTTTCACTAACTTCCTTGACCATGATCTTCCTTGTTCATCAGTAGCCTTGAGAAAATAAATTCCACTGGCTGCCCCAGAGATATCGATGGTTTTATTAGAGAATGTGCCTATTAAATTACCATAGATATCATAAACCTCTAACCTGCTTAACATTCCATCAAAATGTATTATGCCTGTGGAAGGGTTTGGAAAGATTCCGAAGTTCATATTGTCAGGCTTGCTATCAGAAATGCTGACTAGTTCTGAGACCTGCAAATATTCAAGATTAAAACCATTTGCATACACAATATGAAATTGGCTGCCGTCAAATACAATATCAGGCTTAGATTGCGGTCCAATAGTATTTGTTAAGTTCAGGGTGTTGACAGTATCTAGACCACTGATCCCTGTATTGGACGCAATAAAGAAGACATCCACGCTCTGCCCTAAACCCTCCCAAACCATGCCTAAATTTCCATTTTGATAGGCAATTTGTGGATAGTTTGGATTAGGACTGATGCCTGAGGAAATCTGCTTCAGGGTCAACGAAAGATTCTGTGTAATATCATACTCATTGAGAAATACAGTAGCTACATTGTTCTCATAAGTTCTATAAGAAGTCAGGACTCTATTGTCCTCCGTGCCCATTGCATCTGGGCCGGTACTTGGGCATGAGTTCAGGTACCACTGATGATCATCTACCGAAAACCAGCTTGTAAAAGTGGCCCCTCTATCATATGAAACGGTAGCTTTAATATCCCTTATGCTGGTATTGTTATTTCTGAAGAACAGGATTACAGATTGTTCATTTACCACAATTTCAGGTTGGCAACAATCACAGGCTTCATCTCCAATAATTTCACCGGCCACCACCTCACTTTGAAACGTCGCACCTCCATCCAATGAGCGCGAAACAACATATTGTGGATTCAACCCTGATGAATTATGGTCCATGAAAGTAACAAAAACCGTATCATTAAATACTGCAACATCTGGATATTGTCCAAACCCTGTGGCAAGATGATCTACTCGGATCGTATCACCGAATGTATTGCCATTGTCAATTGACTTGACCAGGTAAACATGGCCGGTTTCATACCCATGTGACCTAAAGACAACATACACATTGTCTCCCCATATTGCCAGGTCTGCTCCACTCCAATTATAAGACTGTACTTGTAGCCCCACAGGATTAAGCTGTACAGGCGTATTGAAGTCTGTACCATTGTATTTAGCAGTAAAAACACTTTTTGTTAATTGATCGGTCCAAAGCAAAATGGGGTTATTATCATTGGCGATTTCAATCTGGGGGTGGTAGTTCCCATAGTCCGTAATGGTATCTACACCTGAAGGAACATATGTTTGCGCAAAAACAAATAATGAAATGAAGAGGAGCAGGCTTAGGGAAAATACCTTTTGCATCCCCAAATATATATAAAATTATTTTGTTCAATATCTTCTGCAATTAGATAACCTCTAATGTACATTTTATTTATTTTTCTGGTTTTCGCTGAATTTAATTTGCTTTACATTCATGATTTTGCCAGAAAGAAAAAAAATTAAAGTGGGTTTTTTGAGATTAGATCTTTTTATTTTTTATATTAGCTTAATTGATGGTATTAGCTAAATTGAAGACTTTTCTATCTTAGGAAAGATACCATCGCAACAAGTTATCTATTAACATTAAATCAGTATGCTAAAAACTGGAACATCAATCTATAAACCAAGAAGTTTTAAGCACTTTCTTTTACTACTTGGCATACTAATTTTCTCATCATCTGAAGCTCAATTTCACCAATGGAACTACAGGAATCAAATTACTGTCACAGAGAATTCAGGAAGTGATCTAAGTAATTATCAAGTGTTGGTCAGGGTAAATACTGCAACCCTCATTACTCAGGGAAAAATGAATACGGATGGTAGTGATATCAGGTTCTCAACTGGTTGTGATGGAAATAATTTTGTAGCCTTTTGGATAGAGCGGTATTTGAATACCGATAGTACAGAAATCTGGTTGAGGGTTCCTTTAATTCCTGATAGTGGAACAACAACACTTTGGATGTTTTATGGGAATCCAAATGCAAATGATCAGTCTGATTTTGGTTCGGTTTTTCCTAACGCTTATAAATTGATGGGATCTTCAAATGATATTCTTGGTGGTGTCCAAAATTATGATTGGTTTGAGGTACATAGTGGTGCCACAGTATTTAACCTTTTGGGTGATTCTCTCAAAATAAATGCCCGTAAAATAATTATAAATGGCACCATTGATGGAGTCGGAGCTGGATATAGTGGAGCTATATCAGGAAGCAATGGCAATGGGCCAGGTGGCGGAGGTGGAACATTAGAAGCTGGAGCTGGTGGCGGTGGATATGGTGGTATTGGTGGTGATGGTGGCTCAGATGGTGGAGATTCAATAGGAACCGGCGGCATCACCTATGGAAACTCAGTTTCTATGGCTGTTGATATGGGATCAGGAGGTGGAGGTGGACTTTCTGATTCAATTAGCAAGCTGGGAACCGGTGGCAACGGTGGAGGAGCGCTTTCATTGACAGGGAAAGTTATCGAGATGAACTCCGCCGATATATTTATGGATGGTGCAAATGCAGAGCAAGGCGAAACCGGTGGTGGAGGTGGATCAGGTGGAACAATTTTAATAGCTGGTTATAATGTTGATATTAACTATTCTACCCTTACAGCCAATGGCGGTGATGGAGGCGATGGTTGTTGCGGGGATGATGACGGTGGTGGCAGCGGTGGCGGTGGTATATTAAAGACGTTTTATGAGAACCAATTTAGCAGTTTGATTTTTCCAAGCGTAGTTGCTGGAAACGAGGGGCAAGGCGGTGGCGGTACTGAAGATGGAAATCAAGGCAATGATGGATCATCGTTTGTTGATACTTTCATCTCTACTGAGCCGACTACATCGGTAGGCCTTGAAGTATTAATGGCAAAAGCAGATTTTACTTCGACTGCTCCACAGTGCACTGGTGCGACTGTTGACTTTACAAATACCGGCACTTCTAGTGGGGTAACCTTTTTCTGGGACTTTGGAAGCGGTGCCACACCTGGCAGTTCAACGCAACAGAATCCTACAGCTACGTATGCAGCATCAGGAACCAAATCAATTACATTCGTTGTGACAGATGGAACGTGCCCTGATACAATTGTGCAGAATATCAATATCAGTGAAACGCCTGCATCCAGCTTTAGCTCTACAGCACCGCAATGCGCCGGAGTGGGTGTGGATTTCACCAATACCGGAAGTTCTGATACGCTATTGTCTTACTCATGGGACTTTGGCCAAGATGCTTTCCCTGTTACTTCCTATGCAGAAAATCCTATGGGTGTGGTTTACAGCAGCGGAGGTACAAAAACCGTTACATTAACAATTTCCAACCAAAGTTGTGTCAATACCATTATGCAGAATATTTCTGTTAATGAATTGCCACTAGCAGATGCTGGACCAGATACTACTATATGTGCAAATACAAGCGTCCAAATAGGGAGCTCTACTGTAGCTGGAAATATCTATACTTGGAATGCACCTGACAATACATTAACTAATAGCTCTTTGTCAAATCCAAGTGCCAGTCCAATTGCTGCTATAACCGAATATATTGTTACAGTGATTGACAGCAATTCATGTGTGAACATGGATTCCGTCACCGTAACCATGATGATTTCTGCACTTGTGGATGCAGGGGCAGATGCTGAAATATGCTTTGGCGATTCGGTCCAGCTAGGCATGGGGTTACTTCAGGGCCAAACTTACGTATGGTTTCCTGCGGCCAGCCTGAATTCTGCAGTTACACCACATCCAATTGCAGGCCCTGATAGTACAACACTTTATACAGTTACGGTAAGTTATGAGGGTTGTGCTACTATTACAGATGATGTATTGGTTATCGTGCATCCTCTTCCTGATGCCAATGCTGGTCTTGACGACTCCATAACTATAGGGTCAAGTACACAATTGGTAGCTACCGGTGGCGTTCAATATACGTGGTTTCCAACTACAGGATTGGACAATGCTGGAATTTATAATCCAATTGCAGGGCCCAGCGAGATGACCATCTATTCTGTCGAAGTTATCGATATTTATGGTTGTGTTAATACGGACACTTTAACGCTAACAGTTATAAGTCCTTCTTTCTGGGTGCCCAATGCATTTACACCAGGTGAAACTACAAACAATATACTTTTCGTCAGAGGTGAAGGAATTGATGACTTTGAGTTCTGGATATTCAATCGTTGGGCTGAAACAGTGTTCTCCTCCAACGATATGGGTAGTGGATGGAATGGAAGTCATCAGATATCTGGGGAAATAATGCCGGAAGGTGCTTATGTATACGTTATTAAAGGAACCATGACTAATGGAGATCCCGTAAATACAAACGGACTCATTAATTTAATTAGATAAGGCTCTTAGGGAGCGAATTATAACGACTCATGCTATGCGAAAGAATGTTTACAATTTAAAGGGTATTGGAATTATGGTAATGGTTGCACTGTTCACCTGCAATTTGAATGCGCAAGATGCCAGGATTACACAATCGTTTTATGCCAGTCCTTTAAAGGTTAATCCAGCAATTATGGGAATGAATACCCATCTGAAAGCTATTTTAAACTACCGCAGTCAATGGGGTATCGTTGACGAAGGCTATAGTACTGGCTCCTTCACATTACTTTATCCGCTTTATATGAAAGAAGGAAAGCAAAAATTAGATATAGGAATTAACACAATGAACGACAAGTCAGCGATTTTCAGTACAATGGATTATTCACTGGCACTAGGCTATACCCTTAAATTATCTGATGCAGGTTTTATGAGCTTGTCATTGATGGGTGGGTATATTCAAAAATCTATTGATGCATCCAACCTAAACTTTGACGATCAATATGTTATGGGAAGTTTTGACGCTTCCAATCCAACCAATGCAAATATTGCCAGTGAAAATGTTGGTTATCCTGATGTCGGTTTTGGCATGATGTGGTTTTTTAACTCCTCAAGACAATTTGCCAGTAGGATGAATCTCTATGCCGGAGTTTCCGGTTATCACCTCAATGAACCCAATGAAACCATGGTGGGTGGATCAGGAAAGTTGCCAAAAAAGGTGTCATTTCAAGCTGGCTTTAAGGTGTTAGGCGCAAACCAAATAGACTTCTCTCCAAACTTTAGTGTAAGCACTCAAGGCGGAGCAGAGGACTTTGCTGCCGGTTTGTATATTGATTATAACATGAGTGAAAGTGCTAAAATAATATTTGGGTCATGGTATAGGAAAAATGATGGTTATGCTGCATTATTGGCATTTGAGCACCAGCGTTTCATGGTTGGTTATAGCTATGACATCACCACCTCAGAGATTGGTAAGTATATAAGCGGTTTAAATACCCATGAGATCACCTTGACCTATAAAATGAATATTGCAGAGAAGAAGGGGATTGAAACTGGAAAAAGCATGTTTTGATTTTACTTAAAGCAAAAACCTCACCTTTTAAGATATACAACAGGAATTAATTTCAGGAAAATACTTAAAATAAACACAGTTGAATAAGTGCTTTAGACTTTAGGAATACCCAAATAGAAAAAACCCCTGTTTGCAGAGGGCTTATCTCTCCTGCTGTATCCTTTTCTCCACAGAACCATCATCATAGATATAGAATAATAGAGTATTGGGTGTTAGATGGTTGGTTCTGCCCAGTATATCTGTTATGTAAAGGAGGTGTTTGTCTTTAGTGGGTGGTTCTGGGATGCCTGATGTTGTGCTGGTTACAGTAATGTATCCTGCTTTTGTTTCTAGATCAGAAGAACTGCCATCAGACACAGTTACAAATACGGTGTATGTGCCTGCCATATTATATGTTACATTACTTGGATTTTGCTGTATGGAAGTAAGGCCGTTTCCAAAGTCCCACGACCAGCTATTGGGGCTTCCTGTTGATTGGTCAGTAAAATTTACGCTTCCACCAACATTGATATTCGTGCTATTGACCGTAAATTCTGCATCTAATGTCGAGATGCCTGCACAACCCTGAGAGTGTAAAAGAGAAGAACGCTGTGTATTTATAGTAGCCCACATTCTTTCCTTCTGGCCAAGGGTAAAAATATTCATGCAATAATCGTCAACATAGTCCATATAGTTCATATACATATCATCTGAACCACATGAAACCTGCGATGTGGGGCAAAAACCTGAAAATATTGACTGCAATGGGGTATCACTTACCAAGTCATCACTATTGCATCCAGCTCCGAAATTTGAACCCCAAACATGTTCGAGGTTAAGCCAATGGCCTACTTCATGCGTTGCTGTTCTTCCCAAATTATATTGGGGATCGTCTGTATTTCCAAAACACCGGGGAGATATACAAATGGCATCTGAATAAGTTGGTCCTCCAGGAAATTGGGTAAATCCTAAAGCAAACGTACCAAATACATAAATATTAAGATAGCTGCCAGGATCCCATATATCTTGCCCCCCCTGAGAAGTACTATAAAATGTTGTCTCATCTACACCATTGGTTTGTCTTCGAGTAATCCCCGTGGTTGGATTACCATTTGGATCTAAATTGGCCAGGCAAAATTCAATTTCACAATCAGCAGCAACACCAACAAACTGTAAAGGAGTGTTGGATGTATCTGGATTAAGCCTTCTGAAGTCTTCATTGAGAATAGCAATCTGTTCATGAATTTGGGCATCAGAAATAGTGTCTGTATTATTTTTGTTTAATACATGAACTACTGTTGGTATACTAAGAACTTGTTTGGCCTTTTTATGGCTATTCTGTTTAATCCAATCCTGTATCTGTTTTTCGATGAGTGCCCGTTTGGTTTTAAAATTCGGGTCATTTTTTTCAAGGGCAGCCATAATTTGTTCTTGGCCACAGCTACGTCTGACCGGTTCCCCGATGTCTTTAACCTGGGGCTTTGAATGGTAAAGTGGTTCACTATTAATAAGAGTGCCAGGGGCACTTTCTTGGGCTAAAAGGCTAAAACTATAACAAGAAAGTAAAAGCAAGACAAAATGGTAGATTCTAAGTGGCATAAGATTCGATTTTAGTTATGCCCAAAATTACATACAAGCCTTGCTCAAAATAACATCAAAAAACATTATTTTGTACATTTCGGATTAAAACGCTCAATAGTTTCCACATACTCTACTCCATAAATTTCCTAAGATCTGAGAAGGCGGTTGTTTCAACCGCTTTTTCCTTTCTTTGACCACCCATTTTCCTTCCTCTTCTTTTATTTCATAAGAAAAAACAAAAGCACCTCCCTCCTCCCATCCACTGAGGGTGCCAAATCTGAGGTCGTTTAAATAAAGTACTTCACCATTTTGTTCTACAGTATACCAGCCCTCTGTTAAGCCCATTAGCTTTTGTTTTGTTTTCTCATCTGTAAACACCGACAATAGGTGCTCATTTTTAGGAAAGTATTGCAAGGGTGCATCTCCAGCATCAAAGAACGAATGATATCCCATATAATACCCCTCTTTGGTTTCTATGGTTGCTGCCCACAATACGGCATTAAAAGGTGTGGGCTTTGTTTCCATGTGCAAATAGCTGATTTTCTTGCTTTTTATAAGTTGGTAAAAGTATTGCTCTGCGCTGTACTTTGCGATCAACGTAAAAATCAGGTATACTGAGCTGATTCCAATACCCAGCCATGCCCACAATTTCCTTTTCCGATGGTTCCGATGCAAACGAAGAGCAAGCACCAAACAGACGATAAGGGGAATGGTATATATCGGATCTATCACAAACACACTCTTGAATGCAATCTTTGTAGTTATTGGCCAGAAAATCTGTGTTCCCCATGTGGTAAAACAGTCCAGCAAGGCATGTGTAAAATATGCCCAAAATGCCATCCAGCTCCACTCCTTCCATCCAACAGCAAGGGTATTGTGTATTTTATGGATCAGCCAACCGGTAACTGGCGCTGCCAAAACAAAAAACAACAAAGAATGAGAAACAGAACGATGGAATATGTTCTTGTCAACGTCATTCAAAAAGGCACCAAAAACAAAATCAAGATCAGGAATAGTACCACAAACAGCACCCCAAAGGGCTCCTTTGTTTCCCACCTTACGACCCACGAGTACCTCACCCACTGCCGCTCCCAATACTATTTGCGTTAACGAATCGATGCAGTGAAAATAGCAAATATTAAATTCAATTAAGGTGGGGCTATCTTATTGAGTCAGTTTACTTATATTTGACTATGCTACGCCTAACCCTCATAACCTCTCTCTGCCTAAGTCTCACCATGGCCTCGGCGCTAAACCTAGACTCCCTCTGGGGGGTGTGGAATGACAAAAGCCAGGCCGATACCAATAGGCTAAAGGCTATGCATAAGATAGCTATTGGGATTATCTATTCTCAGCCAGACAGCGCTTTTTATTTTGCACAGTTGCATTACGAATTAGCTGAGGCTACAGGCAATAAAAAACAGATGGCAAAAGCTTTAAATGTGCAAGGAGTATCATTTTATTTTAGAGGCGATTACGACAAAGCCATAGAGTATTACACTAAAAGCTTAAAAATATATGAGGAGCTGGGAGATAAAAAAGGCATTGCTTCCTCTTTGAATAATATTGGGGTTATTTATCAAGAACAAGGCGAT
>JYMV01015598.1_pt2 | contig 18328 bp, 17 predicted proteins | sample 338911 | NCBI WGS metagenome assembly JYMV01 (sample SAMN03354496, study PRJNA234377) | hydrothermal vent metagenome | biome: Deep sea; feature: Hydrothermal plumes at the Eastern Lau Spreading Center, Western Pacific Ocean; material: Seawater | place: Tonga | collected 2009 | depth 2000 m m
GAAAATCTCGGAATCAATTTCAATATCTACCCAAGTAACATAGAAGAAGTTCTTAACGATACATTGACACCGAATAAATTAGTGGTAAAGCTTTCTCATCAGAAAGCCAGTGAAGTCGCTATCCAATTTCCTGAAAAGATCGTTATTGGAGCAGATACTATTGTTGTCTTGGATGGAGAAATTCTCGGCAAACCGGTAGATGAAAAGCACGCCGTAGATATGCTCCGGAAACTTTCTGGACAGACACATTCAGTCTTCACCGGTGTCTCCCTTATTCAATTGTCGCAGGAAGCTGAGATAAGCTTTTGTGAAACAACGGAGGTTACCTTTTTTAAACTATCGGAAAAACAGATAGATTCCTACGTTCGGAGCAATCCACCGCTAGATAAAGCCGGAGGTTACGGGATTCAAGATTGGGAAGCACGTTTCGTTAAGTCTTTCTCAGGATGTCATGATAATGTAGTCGGTTTTCCCACAAAAAAATTCAAGGAAGTGCTTACTGAGCCACGCTTTAAAGAATCATTTGACGTCGATAATTGGTTTGGAAAGGAGTGGGAATCAGCGTAAAATCGTTCCCCAAAAACAAGAAAACACATTATGACATTTTACGGTGATCTGAAAAAAATACGACGCGAGAAAGAGATTGATCTCGGGGAAGTAGCCAACCGGACTAAGATCAATCAGGCTTATCTAGAGTCTATTGAGAAGGGTGATTACACCTTTTTACCTCATGTTTATGTCAGACTATTTCTAAGAGCATATACTGTAGAAATCGGTGCTGATCCTGATGAAGCTGTGAACCAGTTGGAGATTTATCTGGATAAAGAACAAATTTCCCCTCCTGAGCAACTTTCCATCGATGATACAATGGGAGATGACCATTTAAAAGACTATCAGGAGCCGAGCAAATCTCCTCTACAATCTCGCTATGACATTATTAAAGTTGTGATACTTGTAGCTGTGTTTATCTTTGCCATATATATCATCAAACAGATTACTTCTAACGATGATCCAGATGTTGAAATTCCTTCCTTATCGAACAGACAACTTGAAGAGCAAACTTCTACGCCTGAAGAAGCTGGCAGTGATGAATATCAAGTAAAGGATGAAACTTCCGACGAGTTATCTGGCGATAAAGCCACAGAAAGCAGTACCCCCAGTACAACTCCAACCGAGTAGTTCCCCCTCTTAAACAAGGGGAAATCCCCTCCGAATCAGCAGTTATTTCAACTATTCCTTGAATAAAATGTAAAATTTCTCTTGACATTTGTGGGTTAGAGGATTAACATTATGGGTGAGAGTGGGGAATTATCCCATGCTCTTCTTCGAGAATATGATTTCAGAAAACACATTTACCGGCGAGTACCTTTATTCTTTGGACGACAAAGGACGAGTCAATATTCCTGCCAAGTTCAGGTCGTCACTCTCCCCTGACAACGATTCTACATTTATCACGACGAAAGGGATGGATTCATGCATTGTGGCCTATCCATCTTCAGAATGGCGGAAAGTTGAAGAAGGCCTTCGCAAGCTTTCATCTGCTTCTCGCATCTATCGTTCTTTCATTAGATCTACCGTCCGCTATGCCACCCCCGCAAAAATGGATAAGCAGGGACGAATTCAAATCTCCCCTGCCTTGCGGGACTTTGCGGGGTTGGATGGCGACGTGGTGATCATTGGAGTGGTCAATAAAATAGAAATCTGGGATCCAGTAAAACTCAAGGAGATGGAAGCTGAGATGCCGGAAACTGATCAGGAAGAATTTGACAACCTAGCCGATAAAATCATTCTCTAACATTGGCATCAAAATGGTCTTCAGACAAACTTATACACACACCCGTTCTACTCAAGGAAACAATCGATTACTTGAATATCAAGCGGGACGGTGTTTATTTGGACGGAACTGTGGGGTTGGGCGGTCATGCTGCAGCAATCCTCTCGCTCCTTTCGGAAAACGGGGCACTTGTAGGGCTTGACTTGGATGAGGAGGCACTCACCCGCTGTAAAGAATCTATCGGCGCTGCCTCCAATTGTCATCTCATCTCCGGTACATTTTCAGAAATACCCACTATACTCGATACTCTTAAACTCAGTCAGATTGACGGGCTCTTGCTTGATCTGGGGCTTTCCTCTCTTCAGCTTGACACTCCTGAACGTGGCTTTTCTTATAGATTCGACGGCCCACTTCACATGGGGTTCAGCATGACATCCAGCATCACAGCCAATGAAATTATTAATACCTGGCCAGAATATGATTTGCGTATTCTTATAAAAAAATATGGCGAAGATCCTATGGCCGTTTCAGTCGCGAAAGCAATCGTTAAACAACGTTCCAAATCAGATATAAACACTACTACAGAATTGCGCAAGGTTATCTCTACTATTGTACCACCTCGTTACTTAAACAAATCACTTTCAAGAATTTTTCAAGCTCTACGCATTTCTGTAAACAGTGAACTGGAAGCGTTGGCGGAGGTGCTGAAAAATTTTATCAATTATCTAAAACCGGGAGGAAGAATGGTGACCATATCTTACCACTCTCTCGAAGATAGAATAGTCAAGCAAGCATTTCGTGAACATGCAAGAAGCTGCATCTGTCCGCCGAAATTGCCAATTTGCCAATGTAATCAAAAAGCTTCTCTGCAGATACTTACTCCACATCCGATAATTCCATCTGAAGAAGAGATCAATGCAAATTCACGCTCGAGGAGCGCAAAACTTAGAGCAGTTGAAAGAATATGAGCCGACTTCATAGAAAAAGACATAGAAAAACACGGAGAAACCGGCAGGATTTTATCAATTCCCTGCTCTTTTTTGTTATTTCAGTCCTCTTCATATCGGGTTTTTTGACTTACCTGTGGATTTACAATGAAATCAATCTGACCGTAAGAGATATTGTTAAGCTCGAACAGATTCATGAAAACCTACTCACAGAAAACAGAGCACTGGATAATACTAATGCTGCCCTTAGCCGTTCTGATAGAATTGCTTCTGTCGCCCGAGATAAATTAGGAATGATCTCACCTGAGCCGGAAACATTGGTAGTATATGTCGATCCTGAGATTCTTGCCAAGTTGGATGTACCGAATGACTAAATCCTTTCTAAAATTCCGGACGCGTATCCTGTTCCTATCCAGCTTTGTTGTCTTACTCTGGGCAGGACTCGCCATGCGTTATCTCTATATCCAAGTTTTCAGGAGCAATAATTTTAGTGAGATTGTAAGAATTCAAGGCGAGGAAAAGATCCTTCTCCCTGCAATTAGAGGTACAATTCACGATCGAAAATATCGCCCGTTGGCTGAAAATGTCATCCACTACGATTTTGCCATCCATCCTAATCGGATAGAGAATCGTGATTTGATAGTATCTACATTCTCTAGTGTCACGGGGAGAAGTAAAGAATACTACGAGAACCGGCTTGATTCTGAAAAAACTTATGAATTTCTTGAACGGAATCTCAAACATGATGAAAGCAAACCTCTTCTCGCACTAGAAGACAAAGGATTAGTAGCTCACAAACACAGTTCGCGGATCTATCCTCATGGACATATTGCCTCTCAAATTATTGGATTCACTAACATTGATGGAAAAGGTCTTGAAGGACTTGAGCGGCAATACGATGTTGGGTTGATGGGAAAAACCGGGTGGACCATATTAGAAACAGATGGTCATGGTAAATCTCGAAAAAACCAAGCTTATCCTATTCAGAAACCAATTGATGGAAATAATCTAGTACTTACCATTGACGCTGAATATCAAGCGATCCTACAAGACGAATTAGAACGTTCAATAGTTTCCACAGATGCCGTTGGAGGGATGGGAATTATTCTGGAACCATTTTCAGGTAAAATCCTTGCTATGTCTTCTCTACCTGATTATGACTCAAATTCTCCTTCACTGTACCAAAGGGAATTTATTCGGAATCGCGTTATTACTGACCAGTATGAACCAGGTTCAACATTTAAAATTGTCCCGGCTATGGCGGCAATTCACACCGGGAAAGTGAGTCTGATAGAAGAATTTAATTGCGAGAATGGCAGTTATGATTTTCGAGGGACTACAATTAAAGATTGGAGTGATTTCAGCTTACTTACTTTTCCTCAAATTATTGAAAATTCAAGCAATGTAGGAGTAATTAAAATTGCAGTACGCGTCGGCGCAAAAGATCTCTACCATTTTGCTCGAAAATTTGGTTTTGGATCTGAATCAGGCATCTCTTTTCCCGGGGAAGCCAAGGGTCGTCTTAGAACAGTCGATGAGTGGAGCAGAATCTCTATAACACAATTTCCTTTAGGTCACGAAGTTTCCGTCACCACTCTCCAAATAGCACTTGCATACGCCGCAATTGCTAATGGCGGATATCTTATGAAGCCCATCATTGTGGAGAAAATCCTAAATGCTGAAGGACAAGTGATTCATCATGAAAAGCCTCAGATAGTACGGAAGATTTCTTCAATAGAGAATATTGCAAGTCTAAAATCTATGTTACAACTAGCCGTAGAGAGCGGAACGGGAACAAGTGCTTATCTGGCAGGTTGGAATGTTGCAGGAAAGACTGGAACAGCTCAGAAGTTTATTAATGGAGAATACTCTAAATTGAAGTTCATTTCCTCTTTTGCAGGTTTCTTTCCGGCAGATGACCCTCAGTTAGTTGGTGTCTTTGTATTGGATGAACCTAGGAAAGGTCAACATTGGGGAGGACTATCCGCTGCTCCCATATTCAGAAATGTCATGAAAAGAATCATTTACCAGGATGATGAAATTTTGGTGCATAAACCTAGGCTTAAGAGTCGTCCGGCTCCAATTCCCGAAAGACCTCCAGCTGTCTTACTTGCTGGAATAAAGGAAAATGCTCCAGTTACTTTAATGACCGTTGCTGTTGAAACATTCAATCCCGGAATTACTGTCCCCAATCTGCGGGGAATGAGCCTTCGCAGCGCTATCGCTACGGTCAAAAAGTTTGGATTAACTCCGAGAGTGGAAGGTTCCGGAGCAGTTGTTTATCAGTGGCCTATAGCGGGGACTGAAGTATCTCCCGGGTCCACATGCTCAATCAAATTAAACTGATGGAAAAACTAACCTCAATACTAAATGGAGTGGACTTAATCTCAGACATTCCTATCGATGTCCCTATTCAGTCCATCTGTGCTGATTCCCGCCGAGTTTGGCCCGGATCGATATTTGTTGCCATTCATGGCACTCAGCAGGACGGTACCAAATTCATCCCGGAAGCGCTGGCGAAAGGTGCAACTGCAGTCGTTTCAAATGGCGATAGAATTGATGCGGAAGTGACGTCTAACTCTCCATTGATTCGTGTTCAGGACCCCAGGCAAGCGCTATCACAGATGGCAGCGAATTACTACGATAATCCATCAGCGGTCATGACCGTCGTAGGAGTTACCGGAACAAATGGTAAAACCACCACATGCCATATTCTGTATGACATTCTGGAAACTTATGGATTGAAGGTGGGAATCATGGGTACGCTCGGCGCCAAGTCTCAAGGGATGGAGGCTTCTACCTCTCTCACCACACCAGATAGCTTAGAACTTCAGCGACTGCTGAGTCTCTTTCGTGATGGGGGTGTCACCCATGTAATCATGGAAGTATCTTCGCACTCCCTGGAAATGCAGCGGGTGAGCAATGTTCTGTTTGACTACGCTGTTTTCACCAATCTAACTCAAGACCATCTCGACTTTCATGTTACGATGGAAAACTATTTCCAGGCTAAATCAAAACTCTTTTCCATGGTGAACAGTGAAGGAAAGACAATACTTAATTCCGCTGATCCGTGGGCCGAAGAGTTACGGAAGTTCTGCTCCTCCCCTGTCGTCAGTTGTGCAATTGAAGGGGATGAGGATGTGCATTTCGAGGAGTGGGGAATGTCCCGCGATGGCATCACCGGAACAATTGTACTGGGAGACAGAAAGATTTCAGTGAACTCAGCTCTTCTTGGTGTCCACAATCTCGAAAACATCCTCTCAGCAGCAGCAACCGCTTGGAGTATGGGAATTCCGTTGGAAGCCATTGAAGCCGGAATAACTGCCTGTAATTCGATTCCGGGGAGAATGGAGCAATTCACAACCCGAAATGGCGCCACAGTTGTAGTGGATTATGCTCATACGCCAGATGCTTATGAAAAATTGTTCACTTCACTTAAATCACTTTTAACAGACGGCGGAAAATTATGGGTGATATTCGGCTGCGGCGGCGATAGGGATCATGATAAACGTCCGTTGATGGCAGAAAAAGCGGAAGCGTATGCTGATAAAATCTTTGTCGTACCGGATAATCCACGGATGGAATCACAGGAAAATATCAATATGGAGATTGAATCAGGATTCAGTCAGAAAAAACATGAAATCCTTAAAAGTCGCACCAGTGCCATCGTTGATGTAATTACTCAGATGGATTCTGACGATATACTGGCTGTGGTAGGCAAAGGACGTGCCAATTTTGAAATCGTGGGAACAGAGCACATCCCGTATTCTGATGTGGATACAGTCCTGAAAGCGATAGATGAGAATTGACCTTCCTGAACCAGAAGCGTTTAAACGAATGATCTCAGAAATGACAAAACAAGAGATAACAGTTGAAATAACTGGCATCGGTTTAGATAGTCGCGAAATCCACCCCGGTGATCTGTTTGTAGCTCTATCAGGTGAGAATATGAATGGACACGATTTTCTCGGTCAAGCGAAAGAAAATGGTGCTGTTGCTGCTGTAGTATTAAATAATCGGGATAATGTAAATCTTCCGCAAATTGAGGTTGAAGAGCCTGAAATACTCGTCGGGATGCTTGCCGCAAAATGGCGAACTAACTTTTCCCTGCCAGTCATTGGGATAACAGGCAGTAACGGCAAGACAACAACCAAAGATTTACTGATGCATATATTTTCCGCATCTCATACTGTACACGGGACTCGCGGTAATTACAACACTCACCTCGGATTGCCTCTCACCTTACTCGAGCTTACCTCGCACCATACCTTCTCAATCCTCGAAATGGGCGCTAATAGAACGGGCGATATTGAATACCTAAGCAATCTGTCACTACCTCGGTACGGATTAATAACCAATATCGCTCGTGCCCACCTCCAGAGTTTTGGGAGTATTGAAGAGATCGCTCGAACAAAAGGTGAGCTTTTCGCCTCTCTTCCTGAAAAGGGTACAGCATTTATTAACATGGATGACAACTACATTCCGGAACTTGATACACCGGCCAAAAAGGTTACATACGGTTTTAATCCGGACTGTGATTTTGCTGCTGACCTCCATCGAGATAATGATGGTCTTCTAACCATCATTATCAATGGTGAGGAAATAACTCTCAATTCATGTGACGAATCTTTCGCAAAAAACAGTCTCGCCGCTGCAACTGTTTCTATCACCCAAGGAATTTCGTGGGAATTATTTCAAGAATCAATATTAACTATTCAGCCGACCAAGGGGAGATGCGAAGTAACAACTCGTGATGGTATCACTGTGATTGATGACAGTTATAACGCCAATCTTGCATCAGCTATTGCAGCGGTAGACTTGCTCTTAAGTCTGCCAGTAAAAGGTCGGAGAGTAATCGTTTTTGGGGATATGCTTGAACTGGGAGAAATATCTTCATCGGATCATGAAGAATTTGGCAACAAATGTGCTAGAATTGGATGCGATCTGCTTCTCTGTTACGGTCAAGAAAGTGAAGTTACAGCCGATGCAGCACGGGGTAAAATAGATGCCCGCAGTTATTCTGATAAAAGTGAATTGGCTTCAGTTTTGAAAGCTTTTTTAAACCCGGGTGATGCGGTCCTTTTTAAAGGATCACGAGGAATGGCGATAGATACCATTATAACCGAGGTTTTTAAAGAGTAGTGCTGTACCATCTTCTCTATCCGCTGCACACGAAAATTTCCGGATTTAATCTGTTCCAATACATAACGTTCCGCTCTGCTATGGCAGCATTGACTGCGCTGCTAATTAGTTTTATCATCGGCCCTCGAATCATTCGATTTCTGCACAAAAAACATATCGGAGAAGAAATAAAAAGTTTGGGACCGGAGTCCCATATCTCGAAGAAGGGTACGCCAACAATGGGGGGAATCATTATCCTCGCGGCGGTGATTCTCCCCACTATCCTTTGGGCTAATTTGACCAATCCATACATCCTGCTGATCTTAACTGCTACACTGTGGATGGGGTTCATCGGATTTATCGACGACTACCTGAAAAATATCCGCAAAAGTGAAAAGGGGTTGATAGCACGATATAAGTTAGCCGGTCAAATTATTCTTGGGATTTTCCTAACCGCAATAATCCTCACGAGCCAGGATATTCAGATCTTCCAATGGTTTACACCGGCGGAAGGTGATCCTATAAAGAATTCGTTAGAAGCGACGATCACTACTGTGCCATTCATGAAGGAATCTGTGCTTGATTTCCAGCATTGGTTACCTTATGCACTGTTCGTTATTTTTGTAATAACCGCCACCTCCAACTCGGTGAATCTTTCTGATGGATTGGATGGATTAGCTTCAGGTCTTATCGCCATTGCTGCATTTGTTTTCGCCGGGATTGCATACATCTCAGGCCGGGCAGATTTCAGCAGATATCTCAACATTCTTTATCTGCCCGGTGCCGGGGAATTGACCATATTCTGTGTCGCTTTAGTAGGCGCAGCACTAGGATTCCTTTGGTTCAATTCCCGTCCAGCAGAAGTTTTTATGGGAGATACCGGATCTCTCGCTATGGGAGCAGCCATCGGTGGTGTAGCAGTTTTGCTGAAGAAAGAGTTCCTCCTCCCTTTCGCCGCGGCAATCTTCATCATCGAGTCCGTTTCAGTAATTCTGCAAGTTCAATATTTTCGATTCACCAAACGTAAGTATGGAAAAGGTAAACGGCTGTTCCTTATGGCTCCGCTGCATCATCATTATGAACTAAAGGGATGGGCGGAAAGCAAAGTAGTGGTTCGATTCTGGATACTCGGAATTTTATTCGCGTTGATGACATTAAGCACATTCAAAATACGATGACAAACTGGGTGGACAGACCCACTCGGGACTTAAGCAATAAAAACGTAACCGTTGTGGGAGGTGCTCGAAGCGGAATGGCGGTTTGCCGTCTTCTAGCTGAAGTGAAAGCTACAGCTTTTCTTACAGATCAGAAGGAGCCGGTTAACTGGACAGAAAAAAAACAAGAATTGTCTCAACTCGGAATTGAGTACGAAATCGACGGACATACAGAAAAATCATTGGAGGCTGATCTCATTGTCGTCAGCCCCGGAGTCCCACTGGATGCGGATATCCTGACCCAAGCCGGTGAGAAAGGCATTCCAGTTGTATCGGAAGTGGAATTGGCAAGCTGGTTCACAAACCTGCCAATTGCCGCTGTAACTGGATCCAACGGAAAAACAACAACCACTACTATGCTCGCAGAAATGTGTCGTTACGGAGGGTACGAGACCTTTCTCGCCGGTAATATTGGATTCCCTTTTTCAGATGCCGTCAGATCCATCATCGGTAATGAGCCAAAAAACGGACTGCACGTGCTGGAAGTCAGCAGCTTTCAGATGGAGCATATTCGTCACTTCAAGCCCAAGGTGGCTGTACTGTTGAACTTGACAGCTGATCACTTGGATCGTTATACAGACATGGATGCTTACGCCCGAGCAAAAATGAACATCCTCAATAAAATGACAGAAAACGATCAAGTGGTCTATAATGAAGATGATCCCGGACTCAAGCCTTATCTAGAGACTTCTGCACAATTAATCCCATTCTCACTCTCAACTGTTCCAAATGCTCTCTTCACAGTAAATGAAACGAAAATCTATAACGCAACAGATGAAATCTTGATTTACCTCAAGGATGTTTCACTCCGGGGGAAACACAATTTATCTAACTTCCTCGCAGCTGCAACAGCCAGCAATTTGCTGAATATCGATTCCAATTCTATTGGTAAAGTTATGAGCTCCTTCCCCGGTGTAGAACATCGAATTGAATTCGTAGATAATCTTGAGGGAGTAGAATTCTACAACGATTCCAAGGCGACGAATGTGGAATCAGTTGAAGTGGCGCTAAAATCTTTTGACAATCCGCTTTTAGTCATAATGGGTGGACTCGATAAAGGGGGAGATTTCAGACAGTTGATACCGTTTATGAAGTCGAATGTAAAGAAGATCGTACTCGTTGGAAAAGCGGCGGGAATAATTGCTGAAGCATTTTCAGGAGTCGTTCCAACCCAAAATGCCAGAGATATTTATTCAGCAGTGCAAATTGCCTTCCAGTTGGCTCAATCCGGAGATGTGGTGCTTCTCTCACCCGGATGCGCAAGTTTTGATCAGTTTGAGAATTTTGAGGAACGAGGTAAGGCATTCAAAGCTGCAATTGCCAATCTGAAGAGGACAGCATCATGAGTGTCATAGTCTCTTCAAAAAAATATGACCGCCCTCTACTTCTTTTAACAGTACTGCTTCTGATCATTGGAACGATAATGGTTTTTAGCGCAAGTACAAATATTTCAATGGAAAAATATGGTAATGGAACACATTATTTCTGGAAGCACGCTTTTAGAGTCTTAGCTGGATTAGCTGCCTTGTTTGGCGCTATGTTTATGGATTACCGCCTTTTAAGGAGAGCAGCCGTACCTCTCATTATCGGTGCAATTGTGCTGTTAATCATCACAAAACTATCATATGTCTTAAGGGGTATTGATGCACCGGCTCGGTGGCTGAGACTGGGATCGTTTTCTCTGCAAACTTCTGACATTGCACGATTTGCTGTAATTGTCTATCTCGCCGCATATATTGACCGGAAGCGGAATCAACTCAGCAGCTTCACCAATGGATTTCTCCCTCCTATTATATTAATTGGAATCATCATGGCATTGGTCATTATTCAGCCTGACTTCAGTACTGCATTAGTGATTGGTGTTATTACTTTTATTATGCTCTTTTTAGGAGGCGCCAAGGCCTCTCATCTCGCTGGTATTGTCCTTGTAGCTAGTGCAATCTTGATTCCCGTATTATTCCTTGCTGAATACAGAGTTTACAGATTGACTTCCTTTGGAGATTTCTCCACCAGCTTGGTTGGAAAGAACTACCAGCTTCAGCAGTCATTGATTGCTCTGGGGAATGGCGGTATTACCGGTGTTGGACTGGGAGAAAGTATCGGGAAGAATCTCTTCCTCCCTGCTCCACACACTGATTTCATCCTCTCCATCATCGGTGAAGAGCTCGGTTTTCTAGGTGTCTTTGTGGTTATTACGCTGTTCTTGGTACTTTTTCAACGAGTCATCACGATTTCAAAAGGGTGTACAGATGTTTTTGGCATCCTACTAGGACTAGGCTTCTCAGTAAAAATTATTCTTTACGCGTTCATTAATGCAGCTGTGGCTTCCGGTCTGCTGCCAACTACCGGACTACCTGTTCCATTCATAAGCTTCGGCGGTACAGGGTTGGTTATCAATTTAATGACAATAGGTATTTTGCTGAATATTTCCATGGCGAAGCGTAGAGCCAGACCCCCAAAATCATCAAGGATTCTCTTTGCAAGATAGACAATTAAAAGTGATTATCGCAGGAGGAGGAACGGGAGGTCATCTCTTCCCTGCCTTTGCCATTGCCGACGCTCTGAAAGAACGAGAAGAAGGAGCTGATATTCATTTTGTTGGCTCAAAACACGGCGTGGAACTTCGTCATTTTGAAAAACGGGAAGAAGACCACACTCTCCTTAACATTCGCGGATTTCAGCGTGGCACATCACTGCAGGCAGTCGGCAGAAACATCCTGTTCCCCTTTCGCTTTTTGTCGTCTCTCATCCGCTCCAGAAAGCTAATGCAAAGATTCAATCCCGATGTAGTCGTGGGAACAGGCGGTTACGCCAGTGGATTGCCTCTACTGACTGCAATAAAAAAAGATATCCCAACTCTTATCCACGAGCAAAATTCTTATCCCGGCTTTACTACCCGATGGTTGGCAGATCGAGTTGATTCTGTCTGCATCAGTTATAAAGACTCCGAGCGTTATTTTAAAAAAAAAAGTGCATTCTCACCGGAAATCCTGTCAGACAGGAGATTTTGAATATGTCACGTGAGAATGCCAGGGAAATTCTTGGGTTCAGTAGTGACAAACCCGTCGTTGCCGTCATTGGAGGAAGTCAAGGTTCACGTGCCATCAACGATGCATTTAGAGAAGCACTACCGCTGCTGCGGGAGAATCAGGATATCCACATCTTCTGGCAGACCGGTCAATACCAATACGAAGCTTTGCGGGATTTTGCCCAAGACAACATCACAATTGTTCCATTCACCGACAAAATGGGAGCCGTTTATTCAGCCGCAGATCTCATTATTTCCAGAGCCGGAGCGATGACATTGTCAGAAATCACAGCTTGCGGTAAGCCGTCGCTTCTCATCCCATTCCCCGGTGCCGCGGCTGATCATCAGACAAAAAATGCTGAATCCCTGGCGGAAAAAGGTGCTGCAAAAGTTATCCCAGAAGTTGAGTTGACGTCCGACAAGCTCGCCGAAGAGACTGGTCGTCTTCTCGCGGATGCGGAACTTCTTGGTAAAATGGCAAATGCGGCTCGTGATGCAGCGATATTGGACGCTGCCGATCAGATTGCAAATGAAATCATAAGGTTAGCCCAAGCATGATGTTTGGCAAAGTCAAAAATGTCTTTTTCGTTGGTATTGGCGGTATCGGCATGAGCGGAATCGCAGAACTGCTGCTCAATTCAGGATTCGGAGTAGCCGGTTCCGACTTGGCTCCATCAAAGATCACTGATAATCTGGCCCAACGGGGAGCAGTTATTTACAGCGGTCATGCTGCTGAGAATCTTGGAGAAGCTGATGTGCTCGTTTACTCCTCTGCCGTGAATAAGGAAAATCCTGAGGTCATAGAAGCAAAAAATCGGAATATCCCTGTGATTTCCCGGGCAGAGATGCTAGCAGAGCTGCTTAAACTTAAACCGACTTCAATAGCTGTGGGCGGAACCCACGGAAAAACAACTACGACTTCTCTCCTTGGCACTGTTTTGACGGAAGCTGGGCTTGACCCTACTCTCGTCGTAGGCGGCATAGTTAAGAGTCTCAATGTGAACGCAGTTTTGGGGAAAGGTGACATTATCGTGGCGGAAGCAGATGAATTCGACCGGAGTTTTTTGCACTTGACACCCACTTACGCTATTATCACAACCGTTGATCACGATCACATGGAGTGTTACGAAGATGAGAATGACCTCATCCACTCTTTCGCACAATTCGCAAACGCTGTCCCCTTTTACGGGGCCGTTTCAGTCTGCATGGATGATCCGCTTATTAAAAAAGTGATTCCTCTGATTTCTCGTCCTTTGCTGACAAGCGGTCTTTCAGATGATGCAGATTTCACTGCAAATAACATACGATATGAGGAAGTATCTACCACATTTGACGTTCTGCAAAACGGAACGATTTTAGGAACTATTACTCTGCAAATTCCCGGACAGCACAATGTGACGAACGCTTTAACAGTTATAGCACTATGTCTGGAAATAGGAATACAGATGGATGTAATTGCTAAAGGAATGAATTCTTTTACGGGTGTACGGCGGAGATTTGAGATTAAGGGTGTTTTCGATGAAATAATGGTTGTTGATGATTATGCTCACCATCCAACTGAAGTAAGTGCCACATTGAAAGCCATTCGCGAAGGTTGGAACCGACGAATCATAGCAGTTTTTCAACCTCACCTTTTCTCACGAACTCGGGATTTTTTTCATGAGTTCGCTACTGTTCTCACCATGGCCGATTGCATCGTTATTACCGATATTTATCCAGCCAGGGAAAAACCGATTGATGGAATCACTGGAAAACTAATCGCAGACAAAGCAGCATCCCTTGGGCACGATGAAATTCATTGGATTCCAGATAAAACTGAGATTCCTATCACACTTCAAGAGATTGCCAAATCCGGAGATATTATAATCACTATGGGCGCAGGCGATATCTGGAAAATGGGTGATGAGTTTATCACACTAATGGGACAGGAAACTGTAACGGCTTAATGTGTCTAAATCAGACAAAATCGATGCAGCAGAAAAATTGGAGGGGATCATGAATGGTGAATTATTAATGCATGAGCCGATGGCAAAACATACGACCTATGGAATTGGCGGACCGGCACTGGCTTATTTTCACCCTGCCAATGTAGATGATCTCGTTGTCATTTTAAAAACAGCAGATGAAAAATCAATTCCAATCTTCTTCGCAGGATCTGGTTCCAACTTACTAGTGAGCGATGATGGTTTTGATGGTTTTGTTATCAGTTTGGCCAAATATTTTCGAAAGTTAGAATTCAATGATAAACACGTTCTGGTAGAGAGTGGTGTCATGATGGGGCGTCTAGTTAAGGAGTGTATCAGCCGGAATTTATCCGGAGTAGAAAGCCTCATAGGTGTTCCCGGAACAGTTGGTGGAGCCATAAGGATGAATGCGGGGGCATATGGCCATGAAATTTCAAAATCACTCGATAAACTCAAAGTAGTGACTATGACTGGAGATCTGAAAGAATATGGCAGGGATGAAATAGACTTCGACTACAGATATTCATCTTTGCAGGATGATGAAATCCTGGTCTCTGCTACATTCCAATTCGAGGAAGGAAAACGAGAAAAGATTCAAGAATTGAGGAGCCTGGCAAGTGAGAGCAGAAAAAAATCTCAACCTCTAAAGTTCAGATCCGCCGGAAGTGTGTTTAAGAATCCAACAGGCGGTAACTCTGCAGGATATTACATTGACCAAGCAGGATTAAAAGGAACCCGTTCAGGAAATGCTGAAATTTCTACAAAACATGCGAATTTTTTTGTCAATCACGGTGGTGCATCTTCAGAAGATATTTCTGAATTGATACGGTTGGCCAAAATCGCTGTTCGGGAACAGTTCAATATCGAACTTGAATTGGAGATAAAAACACTCGGCTTCCCGCCAAACCATTTTGATGCATGAAACTATTCACTAGAAAAAAGATCTACCGAAAAGTGAGAAAAAGACGATTTTGGAATCGTACCACTGTTATCTCTTTATTAGGCAAAACTTTGGCATTGATTTCTGTAACCTTTTTGATAGTTACAGCTGTTTGGTGGGGCAATCTAACCAATCAATTCAACTTGAAAGCAATCCAATTCTATGGAAATAATTATCTAAATGAAAATGATTTGCTCTACTGGTTAAGTATATCTGAATCGTATGACCTTACCCAACTCGACCTACAGAAAATTCAAGATAGGCTCAAGGAACATCCTTATATCAAAACAGCCCGAGCAAGCCATAATTATCCATCAATTCTGCGTATTGAAATAATGGAACGTAAACCCTTAGCCTACTTGAATCACAAACCATTTTATCTGGTGGATGGAGAAGGTGTAATACTTCCTCTTAGTCATGGCAGGATAGAATTTGATGTGCCTTATCTTTCAGGGTTCAACTCCAACCCTCAGCTGTATCCTGAAGGTAATAAATGCCTGTCTAATAAAGTAATAGAAGCTCTCGATTTTCTAATGATCGCTAAAAACGATTTCCCGGACCTTTATGAGGACATGTCGGAAGTCCTCATAAATCCACAAGATGACTTCGTAGTGCTTCTTTCTAAGCGTCCAACAAAGATAATTCTCGGGTCAGAAAATCTTACCGAACGGATAATAATCCTGGAGGAATTCAAATCCACACTTAAAAATATCCGTACGTTACATGATTATAAATCAATTGATCTTCGCCATCGGCGACAAATAATAGTGAAGGAATGGGTATGAGGAAATTAACTATTTCTCAAGATCGAGGAATTTTAGTCGGTCTCGACATCGGAACTACTAAGATCTGCTGTATCATTGCTCAGCAAAGTACCAACGATGGCTTGAAACTGCTAGGAGCTGGAATTGGTTCTTCTGCAGGAATTGATAAGGGTATGGTAGTCAATATTGAAGAAGCTGTGGACTCTATAGAGTCGGCGGTTAGTAAAGCTGAGAGTATGGCTGGACAAAGAGTAAACAACGCTTATATAGGAATTTCAGGTGATCATATACGAGGCATCAATACTCAAGGAGCTATTGCCATTTCGAAAAATGGACACAGTTCAGTCTATGATCATGAAATCACCAATCAGGATATCAATAGAGCACTGGAATTAGCACGGGCAGTCTCCCTCCCAATTGACCGGGAAATCCTCCACACTTTACCTCAAGAATATATAGTGGATGATCAGCGGAATATTAAAGACCCATCAGGAATGGTCGCTAGGCGCCTGGAAGCTAAAATCCATCTTGTGACTGGTGCAATTACCGCTGCAAAAAACATGAGAAAATGCGTAGAAGAAGCAGGAATTGATGTGAATGCATTGATTTATCAACCTCTCGCTTCAGCAGCGGCGACATTGGAGCCGACTGAAAAAAAATTGGGTGTAGTACTCGTAGACATCGGTGGCGGAACAACGGATGTTTCTGTTTTCTACAACAGTGGAGTACGACATTCAGCGGTCATTGCTTTAGGAGGCAATAATATCACAAATGATATAGCTATGATGCTAAATGTATCACTCGATGATGCCGAAGATATAAAGATAAAATACGGTTCCGCCAAAGCTGCAATGGCTTCCACGGATCTAGAATTTGAGCTTTCTCATCAAGCTGGAGAAGAACCTCGTATAATCTCTGAACACGAAGTATCACGTTATGTTGAAGCGCGCATGGAAGAAATGTTTCAATTAGTAAATAGAGAAATTCTTCGGGCCGATGTGGAAAGTCCGATCAGTTTTAGTATCGTCCTCACTGGTGGAGGGGCACTATTAAAGAATATCACCAGCCTGGCAGAAGAAGTGTTAGGTGGACGGGTAAAGATTGGTATTCCAAAGGGATTGAACAGCCTTGTTGAAGTAGCGGCCAGTCCTGTTTATGCCACTGCCATCGGACTTATCCAATATGGTGAACAAATCGCAGCGGAATTCAACATCGGGAATAGAGAAAAATTTACAGGTGACAGAACTATCACAAAGTTAAAACATTGGTTTGCTGGAATGTTTTAATCAGCAAAACATAATGAGAGAACAATTTCAAAGCCAAGCGGGAACAAAATAAGGAGGAAATGACATGTTGTTTGAATTCGACGCACTATCAGATCAACAAGCAAAGATCAAAGTGATCGGGGTAGGTGGAGCTGGAGGAAACGCCATCAACCGGATGATCGCCTCGGGACTGAACGGTGTTGAGTTTGTAGCCATCAATACAGACGCTCAAGATCTGGAGAATAATAAAGCTGAGATTAAAATCCAGATAGGAAAGAATCTCACTAAAGGTCTGGGAGCAGGTGCCAAAGCGGATATCGGCCGGGCGGCCATTGAGTCCGAGAAGGAATCCGTAGCCAACATCCTCGAAGGGGCAGATATGGTATTCGTCACTGCCGGCCTGGGCGGAGGGACCGGAACAGGAGCCTCTCCGGTAGTCGCTCAAATTGCCAGAGAGTTAAATGCTCTTACGGTTGGAGTGGTGACAAAACCGTTCAACTTTGAGGGTCCTAAGCGGAAGAACCGTGCCTCATCGGGGCTTGAGGAAATGCAGAAAAATTGCGATACTCTCATAGCAATCCCAAATCAGAAACTCCTCTCGATAGTTGATAAGTCAACGACAGTTGTTGATGCGTTTAGAATCGCAGACTCGATCCTATTCGAAGCGACAAGAGGAATTTCTGATCTGATAAACGTCCATGGATTGATAAACCTCGATTTCGCAGATGTTAATACTATTATGCGGGAAATGGGTGAAGCCATCATGGGAACGGGAGTCGCTAGTGGTGAAGAACGGGCAGTTCTGGCATCTCAGCAGGCTATCTCCTCCCCACTTCTGGAGGAAGTCAATATCAGCGGTGCACAGGGCGTGTTGGTTAATATTACTGGCGGAGATGATCTTACATTGATGGAAGTAGATGAAGCGACATCAATCATCTTCGAAGAAGCAGGTCAAGATGCCAATATCATCTTTGGCGCGGTAATTGATCCTGCAATGACCGATGAAATACGGGTTACAGTAATTGCGACCGGTTTCGGTAAGTTTATTCCCGCCGGGAAGCGAACGGAAAACCTCGAAGATGATATTCCAACTGAGAGAGAAATAGAAGCTATTAACGTCCGAAATACGTTCAACCTTCCCACTCATGAGAAGAAATTGGACGAACCTGTCGAAATCAACAGAGAAACAAACCTCCCTGTTGAACCCAATAAACTAAAAGGGGATGACTTCGACATACCTGCCTTTCTTAGGCAGAGACAATAACAGTCTCTATCTCAAAAATAAAATCCCGCTCACATTGATTGTGGCGG
>JYMV01053691.1_pt1 | contig 18327 bp, 14 predicted proteins | sample 338911 | NCBI WGS metagenome assembly JYMV01 (sample SAMN03354496, study PRJNA234377) | hydrothermal vent metagenome | biome: Deep sea; feature: Hydrothermal plumes at the Eastern Lau Spreading Center, Western Pacific Ocean; material: Seawater | place: Tonga | collected 2009 | depth 2000 m m
TTTTTCGGCCTTCCAGGGAATCCTGCCGCTTGCCTCGTGTCCTTCGAGATCTTCGTCCGTCCGGCTCTGGCGAAGATGGAAGGGAGAAAAGATGGAGAGTTGCCGAGGAGGAGCGCCGAAGTGACCGGGGAAATTCCTCTCGGGGACAATCCCCGGCTCCAGTACCTCCGAGGTCGGGTGGAATTCGATGACGATGGCATCTACCGCCTCTCTCCTGTCGGCGAGCAGGGATCCCATCTCCTCTCCAGTTTTGCCGATGCCAACTGCCTGATTGAAGTTCCTCCCCATCGAGGGAACCTGTCCGAGGGTGAGCGAGTCGAGGTCCTGATACTCGGGGTGGGAGGGCCTTGACAGATGACACGCCAGAAAAAAATTCTCGGTCCAGTCAGCATCTCCATCAAGGACCCGCAAGGGACATCGACTGTCGAAGTGGAACAAGGCTCGAGAATCACCATCGGTCGAGGTAAGGAGTGCGATCTCAGAGTCCGGGACTCGAAGACTTCTCGCAAGCACATCGAGATTCGCCATCTTGGAGAAAAGATCGAAGTGGTCGATCTCCGCAGCGCCAACGGAACACGGATCGCAGGCAAGAGAATCGACAAGAGTTCCCTCGGAGAGGACTTCCAGATCGAGTTGGGTGACTCCCGGATCGAGGTCTGCTTGACACCGGGCAGGTCGCCAGGCCCTGCCGCACCGATTCGCAGGAGGGATGGGTCCCCCCGTGGTGAGACTCCGGTGCCCAGGCGCCGTTTTCAACCTGTCGCCAGGAAATCCGCCGGAGCCCGCACCGCCATCACGGTGATCGCCCTTCTGGGAGCGATCGGATTCGTCATCGCCGACCTGATCCAGCCGCGCGATGCGCCCCCCCCGATCACCGCGATGTTGCCCAACGACGGTGCCCCGGAAGATCCCGGCAACTCGATCATCCCGATGCCACCTGAATTCGATGTTTTCCTGCCAGTCGCCAGGGAAATTGACGACAACCGCGGAGCCTTCCCCGTTTCCAGCGGCACGGAAGACGAGGACTGGACGGGGATCCTCGACACACCAACGATCGATCCTGCCCCCAGGAGCGAGGACGATAGGGCCGACGTCGAACGCCCTGACGTGGTCGTGGTCGGGCCACCTGACAGCGAGCCGATCACCGACCCCATCGCCCTGCGTCTCATCGCCGACGCCTGGCCACTTTCCGATCGCGTGATCGCCTACGAGTACAACCAGAAGAACCACCACAGCCCACCGGACCTGATCGATCGGCGCCGGGGGGAGGATCGTCGGCGCTGGACCGGCAAGCAGAAACAGTACCGCGTGGTCGGGGTGGAGGTGGAGAATCGCAGCAACAGCGCCCTGAAACTCAAGTTGAGATCCCCCAGCTATCAGCGCGGAAAGAAGATCAGCCTCGAGGTCGATGCACGGTCCTCCCTGCGCAAGTACATCCCCATTCTCGATCCCGGAACCCAAGCGGTGAGATTCGAACTCCTCGATCTCGAGGGTGAAATCGTAGAGGAGCTGGAAGAGGTCCTCACCGGCGGGAGAACCACCTCCGTTCCCGAGGAAGCGATCGCCATCGCACGCGAGAGGGAACGAGAGGAGTGGGAGCGCCTGCAACTGCAACCTCGCCCTGTCGGGGTCAAGGTCGTCGACAACAGCGGGCGCCCTGTCCCCCGGGCAACGGTGCTCCTCCTCCTCGAGAACGGGATGGCAATTCTGGAGGGGGTCACCGACGAGGAGGGTCGCTGGAGAGGAACCGGTCTCCCCGGAGCCTACACCGTGGTCGTTCACTCGCAGATTCCCGAGGAAGAGGTTCCCGAGGGGCTGACCAGCGTTCGACTGCTGCCAAGACTGCTGATGATCACCGGACGCCTCGACGCCGGGGCGGAGGAGGTCACCCTCGCCCCGGACCGGGAAGTCCTCGTCACCGCCGCCGTTGCCGATGGTGATTCCCTTCGTATCGAAAGGGTCTGGCTCACCCCTGAACCGATCGCTGCTGCTTTCCAGTACGAGAGGATCGCACGGCAGATCGCCGGCAGAGGTCGTCTGGAATCGGGGGTCTCCATCCAGGGAGGCAGGCTCAAACTCCTCCTCGGCGGCCTGCCGGTCGACCTCACGGTGATCGCCAGAACTAGCGAGGGCAGCCCGGTGATGCTGCGCGGACGGACGGCAGGGAACCGCGAAAAATTGCCTCTCACCTTCTACCCCGATCGCTTCTCCCGGCTCACCTGGAACGCCCAGAGCGCCGCCGGAGGCGCTACCAACGCGGTTGTAGAGGTGGTCTCGATCGACGGTTTTCGCGAGCGACTCACCTTCGAGTCGAAGGACTCGAACAGCTGCTACCTCTTCCCGGGTGAGTACAGGATCGACCTTCGTTGCCATCTCCCGGAGGGAGAACGGGTGAATTTTCTGCCCTATCGCGTCACCCTCGATCCCGGAGAAAGTCACGCCCTCGAACCGCGCGCCCCCTGGAAACCGCTGCTCCACTTCAAGCGCAAGGGCAAGGATGTGCAGTTCTGGCTCTCCCTCCAGGAGGAAGGAGATCGCATCCTCGAGAAAGTACCGGGCGACGATGGGGAACTGGTCTCCACTGATCGCCGGGGGAATGTCGTGATCCAGCGCTCGCTCGGAGAGTTGCGCTGGCAGGAGATAGAGAAGCTCCAGGGCTCCGACATCGGCAAGCTCAGAACCGTGGTCACCATCCCTTTCGGCAGTGAGGTGATCCGTGGGCTCGCCTCCGCCGAGAGGATGCGAGTCGTCAACGCTGCCGGCTGCAGCGCCGAGGGACCCTCCGTCTTCGAAGCCAGGATGCTGGCGATGATGCCGGAGGTGAAGAAGTCGATGGTTGGCTGCTGGGAACACCTCGGGCTTCCCGACGGCCCCAAACGGCTGCACATGTCCTTCGACATCTTCCTGCCACCGGGGATCGGTGGTCTTGGCGGCGGCGGGGTCATCGTCCTCGATGCGGTCCAGCTGTACAGGTACAGCGGTGCCGGAGACATCCTTCCTGGAGCATACCGTCACGAACTGGGCCACAATCTCGGATTCGGGCACGACCCTTACATGCTGTTGGCGGACCACGGCGTCGACGAGGGTCTGTACGGCGAACTGGGATACCGAATCCTCCACGCCGAGTCCTTTCAGAAAACTCTGGAGTGGCTCTTTGAAAGAAGGGGCGAGATGAGGGAGGCCTGGCAGCCGGGCTCCGGGGTCTTCCCCGCTCTCAGGTTTCTCCATGGCAAGGGGATCCACCGCAAAATGATCATCGAACGGCGCAGTTCGGAGCAGACCCTGAGGCTGCACACCCTCTCCAGCATCGAGAGAATCGCCTCGCTCTATTCTCTCAGCCTCGGACGGAACGTGGCATGGGTGTTCCGAGCCAACGGCTGGCCGGTCTTCGACGACCGCGTCGACATCGGCGGCACCGCGGTCCTCTTCGCCAAGAGCCACCCGAAACAACTCAACTACCAGCGCCTCGAAGGCACTCCGATGCCCGGCTGGTGGGTCAAGGGCCCCCTGGAGGCTCTCGAGAAAGAGGGAGATTGGCGTCGTGTCCTCTGGCCGACAAACTTCATCGACCTGGCGACCGACCTTCCTGCAACCCGGACCCATCGCCGCTGGCTGCTCCTGCGCCGGATCGCAATCCCCGAGGACGTCGAGGCGAGAATCGTCTGTGCTTCCGATGTCCAGTTGCAGCTGCGCATCAACGGAATCGCCATCGGATTCATCGACGCTTCACCTCAGATGTCGCAACCGGCCCACGACGAGTTGATGCTCGACCAGAAACGGCCTCTCTCCGTCCGCCTCGCACGGGGAGAAAATCTCCTCGAGGTGGCAGTGAACCAGCCGCCAGGAAGCCGGGGGTTCCACCTCGAACTGATGACCGTCGATGGAAAGCCATTGAGTCTCGCAGTTCTCGATGAGGGCCCGGATGGGGAACCTCTCTCCGAGACGATCGATCGCTTCGGGTCGCTGATTCCTATTCGAGATGGCTCCTTCGATCTCAACTCCACCTACTCACCCGACTGGATCACCGGCGCGATCGAACCCGGGGGATCTCTCCGCTTCGACATCGACAGCGAGATCTTCATCGACCAGGAGCAATCGTTGCGTGGGGAACTGGTCAGTCCAGGGTCCGGTGCGGTGATCCAGCGCATCGTCGTCGAGCCGAATTCGAAATACCGCCTCCATGGCGCGATTCGCACCGAGGACTTCGAAGGGGAGACTTTTGTCGGGCTCTTCACCGGTGAACTCGGCGGCTGGAAGGCGCGAACAGAACCGATTCGCGAGAAATTCTCCCAGTGGCACTCCGTCTCCTTTGACTGGTTCCCCGGACCCAGTCGCGTCGTATACATCGCCTGCTACATCAAGGGGCAGGGTGGCAAGGTGTGGTTCGATGGCTTGCGCCTGGAGAAACTGCGCTGAGCGCGATCAGGGGCAAGGCGGCACGGCGCAACCGGCCCCGAGAGGATCGGGCCCACAGGTCGGGAAGGGCGGGGGCGGCGGCAATCCTCCGTTGAAGAGATACTCCAGCACAAAGATGGGATCGGAGATGTCCCTCGAGGCATCGCCATTGCTGTCCGCCGCAGCCAGACAGTCGACTAGGATCCCGGTGAAGAGATGCTGCAGAAGCAGCACCACGTCGCTGAGGTCATGAACGAGATCTCCTCCGATATCTCCGCGTACGAAGATGGGCATGGCCGGCTTGGGATGGTCGAGTAGGTACTGGAAAATCAGCGGTGACATGTCGAAACTTGGAACTGGAAGATGGCCCCCGAGGAAGATGGACCAGAGTTGCGTCGAGCCTCCGGGGGAACAACCGTCCTGCCACCGAAGGACGCTCGTCTCGTTGCCGAAGATCAGCCCGTCGAGATTGATGTTGGAATCCATGACCGGCGGCCCGGGGCAACCATTGTGTGCCGCCCACTGCTCGACCGTTCCCATCGCCGAAGGGTAGAAGTCGTTGATGAAGCCACCGAAGTAATTGACGATGGGATCGAGCGTTCCATGAATTTGCAGGGTATGGAGAGCGGTGCTGGGATTGCAGCCGGTCGGGTCGATCTGGGCAGCCCCGGCGAAGCTGACGATGGAGGCGAAGCGCTCTGCCTCCTCACAGGCGAGGCGGTAGGCCATGAATCCACCGTTGGAATGGCCGACGATGTGAACTCTCTGGGGATCGACGTTGTACTCGCTTGCGATCAGATCCAGAAGCCCGGTCAGGTAACCCACATCATCGATACCGGAGCCCTCCAGGTCACAGCAGGCGCTGGTGGCATTCCAGTAACGCTGCCCGAGAGAGTCGAGGGTGCCATCGGGATAGGTGTAGATGAAACCGTGTTCCTCGGCGAGAGGGGAAAAGTCGAAATAGGCATCCATCAAGTCGGCGTCGAAGGTGTATCCGTGGAGAAGAAGGAGTAGCGGCGTACCCTGAGCAGGATCGTAACTCGACGGAATTTGCATCGTGACCGGGCCACGCCCGGCATCGATTTCCACCGTCGTCTGAGCGATGAGCCACGACCCATCGCAGGCGAGGAGGAAGAGGAGGGCCTGGGTTATCCTGGCGATCATGGCGCTACCGTTCGGGTTCCGTTGCCCTGGTCACTTCCATCCTACGGTTCCCTCTTCTGATCACAACGACAGAAGCCCCTGGGTGTGCCCTGACGGCGGTTTGAGTTAATATTCTTTCTGGGAATCATTGAAGGAAGCGTGCCGATGTCAGCCAATCGAGCCAAGGATCACGGACCTCGTCTGCAAGAGGTCGCGCAATCCAGGGGGATTCCAGGCCTGCTCGAAGAAATCACCTCGGAAACAAACCCCGACGAACGCAGGGCGCTCTACTCTGCTGCCTGCCGGCACTTGCCACGAAACCAGTGGGAGGGAAAGAACCTCGATCAGGTGATCCTCCTCTACCGGGCGGCGATCACCGAGTTTCACGGCCAGTCCTCCTCTTGCCCCGATCCAGACACCGCCTCTCGCCTCCTCGATGGAGCAAACGTCCTCTCCTACAACCTGAGCGCCGACCTCGCGCCCTGCTGGCCCGGCGACGAGGAGATCCGGGAGAAACGCCATTTCGAGGAAGGGAAGCGAGCCGCCGGCGACTGCCTGCGCTGGCGTGAGGAACTGGGGAAAGGCCCGGGGCCCTTTGGCATGGCGTGGTGGGCCAGGGGCATCCATTGCCTCGCCCTGGGGGAGTTCGAGAGCGCTCTCGACGCCTTTGAAAATTCGCTGGTGGCGGCAGTGGAACTCGCGGAGGAAAAGGGAGAAGCGACGACTCTCTCTCTAGAGGCTCCCTTTGTGGTCCTGCTCTCCCACGGCTATCTCGGCCTCGCTCGCTCCATCGTCAATGACGCCGAGGGGGAGATCATCTTCCAGAGAGTCATCGATGCCTTCAGCTCCCAGGTCGAAGCGAGCGGCGATCTTTCTAAAGACGCCGCCTTCGGGCGGGACCAATTGCAGGTGGCCCAGCAACGGTTCGCGAGAAACGGATGATCTTTCCTAGAAAACCTGCAGGAATCACGGTTCTACACCAGGACTCCGACCTTTGCGCCATTTCAAAACCGTCTGGCATCAGCACCGTCAGCGAGCGCTGGGATCGCGCTGCGCCGACGGTCATCGACATGCTCTGGGATCTCTGGCGCATCGAGGATGCCAGTGCTCCCCGTCCTCACGTTGTCCACCGACTCGACAAGGGGACCAGCGGAGTCCTGCTCTTCGCCCGCCACAGTGATTCCCAGGCGCACCTCCGTCGGCAGTTCCACTCCCGGGAAGTCGGCAAGGAATACCTCGCCCTGACACGCGGAGTTCCGACTTCGAGGGAAGGGGAAATCATCATCGAGGTCGCCAAGGACCCGCGACACCCGGGGCGGATGAAGGTGGTCCACAAGGGCAAGGCGTGCGCCACCTCCTATCGCGTCGAGGAGGTCTTCGGTGAAATCGCAGTGGTCCGTCTCCGCCCTCGCACGGGGAGAACCCACCAGATCAGGATCTCCCTCAGGGAGGCAGGGACACCCTGTATCGCCGACCCCTTCTATGGAGATGGCAAACCACTGCTGCTGTCGTCCTTCAAGGGTAACTACCACCCTGGCAGGGGAAATGAGGAGAGGCCCCTCCTCGACCGCCTCGCTCTCCATGCCACCCGGCTCGACTTCCTCCATCCCAGCAGCGAAAAACTGACATCCATCGAGGCCCCCTTACCCAGGGATCTGGCCTCCTCATTGCGCCAGTTGCGCAGATGGGCGGGCACTTCGATGTGATGCCGTTGACCCCAACCGCCCCCGCGGGTATCCCCCACACACAGGAGGCAACGATGGGTTGGGTCGACTGGCTGGCCGAGAACATCTTTGCATTGACGCTGGCCCTCATCTTTGCCAGCGCTCTCTTCAGCGCCTTCGTCAAGCGTCGCAGCCGCGACCGCTGCCTCAAGGTTCTCCATGGCAACATGGTCACCGCCGTGCTCCCCGATGGAAAGCGGGTCTGGGGGACGATGCAGGTCTTCCCCCAGGGGATCGAATTGAAATACACCAACGAGCATACCGACCGCGATGGGCACACCGAGACCAGTTCCATCCTCTTCGGGGACCAGCTCAATAAGGTGACGGGTTTCCATCGCTACCACGCCGATCTCGATGAAAAGAAACAGAAGCGCAGGAAGAAGCAGATCCAGAAGGCGTGGCATCCATCGCTCTTCAAGCGATTCCTTCCTTCGGTCAGGAACATTGCCAATACATTCCGCGACGCATTCCAGCAATCTTTCGGGATGACGCTCTCCCAGATTCAGAAGAGCCCCGGCGGCGCGGCACTGAAGGGCCAGGACAAGCAACTCAAGAAGATCGGCGAGGAGGCACTCGGAGCGGCCGGCAACGCTTTCGAGCCGATCCTGGAGCGCCATATCGGCCGTCGAGTCGTCGTCGAGGAGTTGATCGACGAGGAATGGGGCGAGCTCCCTGGAATCCTCACCGACTACACCAGAAACTGGCTTCTTCTCCTCGAATGCCACCTCCAGGAGAGGCAGATTCTCGACCTCAGCCATCCCGAGGAACTGGAGGCCGCCCATCGACTGAAGGTCACCGTCAGCAGCGAGAGGGAGAAGTCCCCCAGTGACGATCCCGTCGTCCAGTTGACTGTCTCGGACACCAGCGACCTGGGATGGGTTGTCGAATCCCTCACCGGCGAGGATTTCGAGGTTCTGATCGAGGAGAAGCTGAAGGCGGGAGGGAAACTCTCGCCCACTCTCTCCTCGGTTCCGATGGCACTCCATCCCGACCCCGACGGCAGCGCTCACGCCCTGAAACTCAACATCCGGACCACCCGGGAGGCAGACCTCTGCCTCCCACGTGCCAGGGCTGTCGTCCGCCACGGCAGCGAGGGAAGCGTCTCGAGCGGGAGGAAAGATCGTGTCGAGAACTGACCCGGGAGTCGAGGACTGCGTGATCCTCATCGGCGGCGAGGGGCGCAGGCTCGGCAGACGCAAGGAATCGGTCGAGATCGGCGGTGAGACCCTCCTCGATCGCCACCTCGAGAGGTGGAAGGCACTCTTCCCCCGTCTCTGGGTGAGCCGCAGAGAGATCAGCGAGGACGGTGGCGAAGGGGGAAGCCACCCCCCCCACGTCATCGTCGACCCGCCCGGAAGCGAAGGTGTCATCGATGTCATCGCCGGGATCCTTGAGCAAACAGGAGCACCGACGATGGTGATCGCGGTCGACCTGCCCCTTCTTCCCGTCTCGCTGGTCGAGCGACTGATCCAGCTCCATCGTCGAGGTACCAGTGTCATCCCGCGAAACAACCTGAGACTCGAACCTCTCGCAGCCGTCTACGACCCATCTGCAATCGATGGAATCGCAACTCTGATCGACAACGGCTGCCGGAGCTTGCAGCAGTTGCCCTCCGCCTGCTCCTGCTCCCTGCCCCGATGGCCTCAGGACCTGGAAAAATGGGCTGGCGGAGTCGCCGACCCGTTCTTCAACCTCAACACCCCCGAGGACCTGAAACAGCTGGACGAGCTGGAACGATGAGCGGCCTGGCGCGCGACGACCTGATCGATATCCAGCGACGTCTCGTCGATGAGGTGAATGATGAGATCGAGGGGTCTCTCGGTACCCCACCTGCAGGTCTCGAACGTTACCGTCACTCCTATCTCGAGATCCTCGATGGTCCCTTCGAGGAGGTGGCGATCGGCGAAGTGGTCGACGGCATCGCCACCGCCGGCATCGTTTACTTCGGCGACTATCACACCCTCCGTGAGTCGCAGAAGGCGCCTGTCAGGATTCTCAGGCGAATCCTGCGCCGCGGGCGCAAGGTGATCCTCGGAACCGAGGTGTTTGCCATCCCGTTCCAGGCTCATCTCGATGCCTATCTGTCCGGTGATCTCCCAGAAGAGGACCTGCTGAAGGAGGCGGAATACGAGAAGAACTGGGGGTTCCCGTGGAGGAATCACCGGCTGCTCATCGAGTTCGCTCGCCAGGAGGGGCTCGAGGTGATCGCCCTCAACTCCGACCCGGAAGTGGTCAAGGATCACCTCCGGGCCCGGGATGTGATCGCTGCGATGCGGATCATCGAATCGAGGGAAGAGAACCCCGATGCACTCCTGGCGGTGGCCTTCGGCGACCTCCACGTTGTCCCGTGCCATCTCCCAGCCGAGGTCGAGCGCCTCGCAGGGAGCAGGAAACTTCCCCGCCAGAACCAGGTTGTGGTCTACCAGAACTCCGAGTCGATTTACTGGCGTCTCGCCGCAGACCGTCGTGAGCAGGAGGTCGACGCGGTCGATATCGGAGGTGACCAGTTCTGTCTCATCAACAGCACCCCCCTGATGAAGGTTCAGTCCTATCTGAACTGGCAACTGAATCAGGAAGAGCTGGAAGAGTCAGCGGGTGTCGAGGAAGAGCCACGGATCTCCTCGAACGTTCTCACCGACCAGGTGATGACCCTGGTCTCGCAGATTTGCCAGTTCCTCAAGCTTCCCCAGGAGGGGTACGATGACTTCACCGTGTACACCAGCCGCGATCTCAACCTCCTGGAGAAGATAAAAAGCAGGTACCGCCTCACCAGCCAGGAAATCCGGGAGTTCCGCCAGCAGATCGAGAATCAGGAGTCCTTCTTCCTCACGCGAGGCAACCTGATCTACCTCGGCAACCTCTCCCTCGACCACGCTGCTGAGGAAGCGACCCACTACATCAACACCCGGCTCGCCGGTCATGTCCGCAACCCGCCCGACAGGCACTTCGAGTTCTACTACCGGACGCTCAAGGAGATGATCGGGTTCTTCGGCTCGAAGGTCGTCAACCACAAGAGGTTTTGTAACCACCGCAGGCACTACGAGGCGATTCTTTCCGACCTCCACGGGCGACAACTCACAGGCAAACGCGCTCGACTGCGTCAAATCTCTCGCGACGTCCTGCGCCACCTCGATGCCGAGGAACACTGGCTGGAGAAGAACGGGCGTCTCCCCCGGTTGCCGTCACTGGTCGATTCTGAGTTCAAGGTGATGGTGGGGGTCACGCACTCCCTCGGGTACATCCTCGGGGATCATGCTCACCGTGCGGTGATGGATGGGAGCATCGGAAGGGAGGAAATCCTGAGCCTCTTCAGGGAACCCTTCGAAGGCCCCGACTGCCCGCGCAGAACCTACTTCACCTGGCTGGAGAGGCTGCGCAACTCGGGCTAGCCGCTGGCGACGGGCGTGTAGACAGCCCTAGTCCTCCGCCAGTTCGAGACGGGGGAAGACGATCCCCGGCGGGGCAATCGGATCCCCCCCTGCCAGGGTCCTTTCACCGAGGGCGTCGAGATCGCTTTTCAGGCCGTCGCCGTCGGGGAAGGCGCCCCGGAGCAACTTCCCGGACTCGGGCAGAAACGGCGTCAGCAGCAACGCGACCGCCCGCACCAGTTCGAGGAGGCTGGCGATGTCGGTGCCACAGCCCTCCGCATCCTCCTTGCGACTCTTCCACGGCTGAGCCGCATCGAAGATCCGGTTTCCCTCTCTCGCCAGGCTGACCACGGCACCGACAGCCTCTCGGATACGACAGGCTTCGAGGGAGGTTCTCCAGCTGTCGCGAGCGCCGGCGATGACTTCTAGGATTCTCGCAAGGTGCTCCGATCGCTCCCCTCCTGCGGGAACCTTGGAATCGAAGTACCGATCGGTAAAAACGAACACCCTGTGGCAGAGATTGCCGACAACATCGGAAAGATCATCGTTGTTTCGAGCGATGAAATCTTCCCAGGTGAAACTGGTATCACGATTCTCCGGAGCGATCGCAGTCAGGTAGTAACGGACGCGATCGGGAGAATAGAGGGCCAGGATCTCCTCCGCGGTGACTCCGTGCCCCTTCGACTTCGAGAACTTCTCCCCCTTGAAGTTGAGGAACTCGTTGGCGGGAATGTTGGCCGGCAGGTTGAAATCACCCCGTCCCAGCAGCATCGCCGGCCATATCACCGCATGGAAAAGGATGTTGTCCTTGCCGAGGAAGTGGACCAGTGACGTCTCCTCATCCTGCCAGTAGGGCCGCCAACCCTCGGGGTCTCCACGCTTTTCGAACAGTTCCCTGGTGAAAGATATGTAGCCGACGGGAGCATCGAACCAGACGTATAGAACCTTGCCATCGGCCTCCTCGAGGGGAACGGGAACTCCCCAGGAGAGATCGCGGGTGATGCTGCGAGGCGGTAACCCCTCACGCAGGAGGCCGAGGGCGAAGTTCTTGACGTTCTCTCGCCACCCTTCTCTAGACTCGAGCCACTCCCTGAGCGCATCTTCGAATCGATCGAGAAGGAAGAACCATTGGCGGGTGTTCCTGGTCTCAGGGGTCTCGCCGCAACCGACACAGCGAGGTTCGGTCAGAAGTGTCTGCTCGAATCCCTTGCCGCAGGAATCGCACTGATCGCCCCGGGCATCCGGGGCCTGACAGAGCGGGCAAATTCCCTCGACGTATCGATCGGGCAGGAAGCGCCTGCAGGCCTGGCAATAGAACTGCATCGTGTCACGCGCCTCGATGTTTCCCTTCTCCAGATTGGTCAGGAAAAACTCACTGGAGAGATCACCATGGCCAGGGCAGGTCGAAGTGCCGCTGTAGATGTCGAATTCGATGCCGAGAGACGTGAAACCCTCTTCCTGGGCCGCCCGATAGCGGGAGACAACCTCCTGGGGCTCACATCCCTCCTTCTCGGCGCTGATGGTGATCGGCACGCCATGGTCATCGGAGCCGCAGACGAAGACCACGTCGTTGCCCGTCATGCGCAGGAAGCGAACGTAGATGTCAGCGGGAAGGTAGACCCCGGCAACATGCCCGAGATGGGGCTTGTTGTTGGCATAAGGAAGCGCTGCGGTCACCAGGTACCGACGTGTCATCCCCCGCTGGCCTCTGGAGGAGGTTGACTCGCCTGCTCCTTCTGGGCATGGACCACCTGGGCGTAACTGAGACGAAGCTGCCTGAGGAGTTCCCCCAGGAGGGTTTCCTCATCCCCGGCGAGGTTGCCTTTCGTCTTTGTCTCGATCATTCCGAGAACCTCGATCGATTCCCGTGCCAGGTTGAGGTCGAGCCCCCTCTGGCCGGTGTGAGGGTCTTCCGCCTGGCCCATCCCCATCATCGCCTGGGCGGCGAGGTTGTAGATCAGATTGCGGAACCTGGGATCGGCGACCGTCTCGCCAGGAGCAGCCGGATCGCCCTCTTCGATGCTGCCCCCCGGCTCACCCGCTGAAGCCCCATCAGTTGCAGCGGGGGCACCGGCCTGCGCCTTCCGCGATTCCTCAAGGAGTTTCTCCTTCTCCTCTTCGGCGCGCTTCTTCCAGTCCTCGTCGACCCGTTTCTCGTCACTCACGATGGGCCTTCCTCTCGAGGGAAGCCCCAACAAGACCCTTGAAGAGCGGGTGCGCATCGATCGGCTTCGACTGGAACTCCGGGTGGAACTGACAGGCGACGAACCAGGGATGGTCCTCCACCTCGACGATCTCCACGAGTGAACCATCTGGAGAGGTTCCCGTGACCTTGAGTCCCTTCGCCTCGAACTGATCCCTGTAGTCATTGTTGAACTCGTAGCGGTGGCGATGGCGCTCATCGACTTTCTCGAGTCCGTATTCTTTCCTCGAGGTGCTGTTCAGGGTGATGGTGCAGGGATACGCCCCCAGGCGCATCGTCCCGCCCTTGTCGGAAATCCCCTCCTGCTCATCGAGAAGAGCAATCACCGGATAGCTGGTGTCGCTGCACACCTCGGTAGAGTTCGCTTCCTCGATGCCAAGAACGTTCTGGGCGAACTCGATCACGGCCGCATGCATTCCGTAACAGATCCCGAGGAAGGGAGTCCGGCTCTCCCTGGCGTACTTGATCGCGGCGATCTTGCCCTCCAGCCCACGCTCCCCGAATCCTCCCGGTACGAGAACACCATCGACACCGCCCAGAGCGATCTCCGCTCCCCCGTCGGCGAGATCCTCTGCCTGAACCCGCCGGAAGCGAACTCGGGCGTTATTGGCGATCCCACCGTGGGTCAACGCCTCGTATATCGACTTGTAGGAATCGGTCAGTTCGATGTACTTGCCGACAATCGCAATCTCGACCTCGCTCCTGGGGCTGCGGAGAGAATCGACCACCTCGATCCAGCGATCGATGTTCCCCGAGCCAGCAGGCCTGCCGAAGTGCTCGAGAATTTTCTGGTCCATCCCCTGCTGCCGGAGGAGAAGAGGCAACTCGTAGATGGAGAGTTCGACATCCTTCTCGATAAAGACCAACTCTCTCGGGACGTTGCAGAAGAGAGCGATCTTGTCCTGGGCCTCGACCTCGACATCCTTCTCTGTGCGACAGACGAGAATGTCGGGAAGGATTCCGATCTCACGGAGTTTTCCAACCGAGTGCTGGGTCGGCTTCGTCTTGATCTCACCGGAAGCTTTGAGGTAGGGCAAGAGGGTCAGATGGATGAAGAGAACGTTGTCCCTGCCCTGCTCGTGGCCGAACTGGCGCAACGCCTCGAGGAAGGGAAGACTCTCGATATCCCCGACGGTGCCACCGATCTCGGAGATGACAATATCGATGTCCGAGGATGCGATGCGCGAGATGCAATCCTTGATCTCGTCGGTGATATGGGGAATCACCTGCACCGTCTTGCCGAGGTAATCTCCGCGACGTTCCCGCTGAATCACCGACGAGTAAACCTTGCCGGTGGTGTAGTTGGAGTGTCGCGAGAGATCAGCGTTGGTAAATCTCTCGTAGTGCCCGAGATCCAGGTCGGTCTCGGCGCCATCACGGGTGACGTAGACCTCGCCATGCTGGAAAGGGCTCATCGTCCCGGGGTCGACGTTGATGTAAGGATCGAACTTCTGTATCGCGATCTTGAGCCCGTGGCTCTCCAGCAAAGTCCCGATCGCCGCGCTCGTGAGCCCCTTGCCGAGACTCGAAACCACCCCGCCAGTCACGAATATGTACTGCGTCATCTGTCTCAGCCTCATCCTCCAGATGGCCGGGGCAATCCCCCCCTGCCTGCCACTGCCGAACGAAATTGCTCGACGAATCTGAGGTAGTCCTCCTCGGTATCGATTCCCGAGGCGGCGCTCTCCACCACCCCAACCCTGACCCCCATCCCCATCTCGAGAAATCTCAGTTGTTCCAGTCCCTCTTCGACCTCCAGGCGACCCGGCGGTCGCGAGGCGAACGCCTCGAGAGCCTCGATCCTGAAGCAATAGATCCCCAGGTGTTGAAACCATTGAGCAGGAGGAGCACCGCCATCGCCTCGGCAATTGGGAAGTGCCGAACGACTGAAATACAACGCCCTTCCCGCCTCGTCCTGGACCACCTTAACACGGTTCTGGTCGGTCCATGCCGATGTCGATTCCGCCCCCCCCCGTCGGAGTGCGAGGGTCGCGACGCTGCTTCCCTGATCGGTTTCGAGGAGTTCGAAGAGCTGGCCAACGTGTTGCGGCTCGATCTCCGGTTCATCCCCCTGGACGTTGGCGACCAGGTCGGTCTCTCTATCGAGAGCCAATCGCTCGACAGCGGCAGCGACCCGATCGGTGCCCGATGGGAGGCTAGGCTCGGTGAGGACTACCTCCCCACCAAACCCGGCGACCGCGTCTGCGATCTCCTCGCCGTCGGCGGCAACAATGACTCGCTGCACCCCTTCGACCTCCTGGCATCGTTCATGAACGTGCCGGATGACGGGCCAACCGGTGTCGTCCCTGAGGACCTTGCCAGGTAATCTTCGGGATGCGAGTCGCGCAGGAATTACGATGACTCGCGCCATGGACTGGGAGCATATCCGCGACTCCTGCGGGTGTCTACCGGAGGAGCCCTCAGGCGTGGGCCGTTTCTCTCAGGGAGGCATAGAACGCCTCTGTTTGCGCCAGCATCTCACGAGCGGGGTAGTGCTGGAGCACGTGCTCCCGGGCCCTCAGGCCGATCTTCTCCCCCCTGGCGGGGTCAGCGAGGAGGTCGAGGGAAGCCCGAGCGAGCAAATCCGGCTCTCCAGGGGGAACCAGCTCGCAGATGCCCTCTTCTCCGAGGAAGGAGAGAACATCACCGCCACCTGTGGCGATCACCGACTTGCCGCGGACCATCCCCTCGAGAAGGTGGACCCCGACCCCACCCCAATCGCTGACGAGCACGAAGAGATCGAAACTCCCGTAAACCGCATCGAGACTCGCCGGCGGTTCCGCGAAGGTCACAGAACCCTCGAGGTCGAGTTTGCGACAAACCCGACGCAAGCGCCCCTCGTCTGGACCCTCGCCGAGAATGGGAAAGAGAACCTCACCCAACTGGTCGGAGATGAGCCGGGCGGCGTTGAGGAAGTCGTCGAGTCGACGTCCAGGTACCAGCCTTCCGATCGTCCCGATCGTCGGGATCCGTTCGGTGATCGGCAGTTGCACCGGGATCGGTCCAGGGTCCTCTATCCCGTACGGGATGACCCTGACGAGGCTCTTTTTTACGCCGAGGGAGTTGACCAGATTCTCGCGCAAGTCCTGGTTCACAGCGATCACTCCAGCGATGTTCCTGGGCAACCTGAGGGTTCGGTCATTTGCGAGCCATGAGTGAACGGTGTGAATGAGGGGACTCTCGATGTTGCGGGCGATCCTCGTCGCAATGGTGAGCGCTCCCTTGCCGCCGACGGCATGAACCACGTCGGGAGAATACTCGCGCAGGAATCCGATCAGACGACGATAGGGGAACCAGCTTCCGTGGAAATCGTAGACCTCGATGCCCAGCTTCCGGAACCGTTCGATGGCAGGACCGGGGAATCCCACCAGTTGCACCTGATGCTCCAGCGCCAGCAGTCCCTTGGCGAGCGAGAACGCATGGCGGGTCGATGTCGACCATGCCAGACGGCCACAGACAAGCAGAATCCTCAAGTCACCCTCCCCCGTGGGCCGGTCGGCCCACCACCGCGGTGGTTGTGGCACCGACGATGACATGATAGAGCAATCACTGATCAACGGCCACGCCGCCTGATCGGACGGGGGTGAAAGATGTCACGGAAGGGACAGATCGACGGCATCGCCCTTGCCAGTGGCGGCCTCGACTCGAGTACGGTGCTGGCGATCGCCGTCTCGGAGGGACATCGCCCTCTCCCCCTCACCTTTTCGTACGGCCAGAAGCACTCGATAGAGATCGAAAGCGCCCGCGCCGTCGCTCGTTCCCTCGACCTCCCCGAACCCCTGGTTCTTTCCCTCCCTTTCGGGGAAATCGGAGGCTCGGCACTCCTCGGTGACGGAGCGATCCCGGAGGAACCTGCACTCGGTGCAACCTCCCGTGAGGGGATTCCATCGACCTATGTTCCCGCCCGCAATCTGGTGTTCCTCTCGGTGGCAGTGGCGACCGCTGAATCCCGTGGTGTTCGGGACATCTGGATCGGAGTGAACGCCCTCGACTTCAGTGGTTATCCAGACTGTCGACCTGAATTTCTGGACGCGTTTTTCAAAGCAGCAGAACGGGGAACCCGTGAAGGCTCGACTTCCTCGGAGCCGTGGTGGCGCTTGCGTGCTCCCCTCGTCGAACTGACCAAGGCAGAGATCATCCAGCGAGGAACGGAACTTGGTCTCGACCACTCACTGACCATCTCCTGCTACGACCCTGACCCCGCAGGACGCGCCTGTGGTCGCTGCGACTCCTGCGGACTCCGTCGCCGGGGTTTCGAGGAAGCCCAGGTGGCGGACCCGACTTTCTACCGGCAGTAATTCGTCGCCGTCAGATAGCGAACTCCCCCCCCTTGACCTAGAATCCTCGCTCGACGAGGGCGCATGATCGGGCTCCATTCGGAAGGGATCAGCCGAGATGAACGCAAGGGTACTGGTCACAGGTGGAGCTGGTTTCATCGGAAGCCACCTGTGCGAGAGACTCCTGAGACGCCAGGATGAGGTGATCTGCCTCGACAGTTTCGATGACACCTACGATCCCCGGATCAAGCGGCGCAATATCGAACCGTTCATCGGGGAGGGAGGATTTCAGCTCATCGAGGGAGACATTCGCGATGGCGAACTGCTCAACAACGTGGGTCGAAATCTCCCCATCGACATGGTGGTACACCTGGCGGCGTTGACGGGAGTCAGGCCCTCGATTGGCAGACCTGCCCTCTACAGCGACGTCAATCTGCTGGGGACCACCCGTCTCCTGGAGATGGTCCGCGATCAGGGGATCAGGAATTTCGTCTTCGCCTCCTCCTCCTCGGTTTACGGCCAACGAGATGAGGTTCCGTTCTCGGAATCGGATCCCGTCGACCACCCCATCTCCCCCTACGCCGCAACCAAGATAGCTGGAGAACTGGTGTGCCATTCCTTCCACAGCCTTTTTGAAATCGACATCACTTGCCTGCGCTACTTCACCGTCTACGGCCCTCGCCAGAGGCCGGAGATGGCGATCCACCGATTCACCTCTCTGATCGACAAGGATGAGCCCGTGACCCTATTTGGTGACGGCACCTCGAAACGGGATTACACCTTTGTCGATGACATCGTCGATGGCACTCTTGCCGCTCTCGACAACAACCACGGCTATCAGATCTACAACCTCGGTAATCACCGGATGGTCAGCCTCTCCGAGTTGATCGACGGCATCGGCAAGGCTCTCGGCAAGACCCCTCGTATCGAACGGCTCCCTCTCCAGCCGGGGGATGTCTCGATCACCTGCGCAGATCTGACCCACTCGCGGGCTGGTCTCTCCTACACTCCGAAGATCTCTCTCGGTGCCGGGCTCAGGCGCTTTGTCGACTGGTATCACAAGGAGAGCAATTCCAGCTTCGAGGACGACAGTTGCAGCATCCTGGAAGGAACGGCTTGAAACCGATATCGATGGTGGCAGTGGGCCCCGACGACGAATCCGAGCGCCAGCAGTGGCTCGATGCCATCGCCGAGGTGATCGATGACCGCTCCTTTTG
>JYMV01012701.1_pt1 | contig 18305 bp, 7 predicted proteins | sample 338911 | NCBI WGS metagenome assembly JYMV01 (sample SAMN03354496, study PRJNA234377) | hydrothermal vent metagenome | biome: Deep sea; feature: Hydrothermal plumes at the Eastern Lau Spreading Center, Western Pacific Ocean; material: Seawater | place: Tonga | collected 2009 | depth 2000 m m
ATCGGAAGAAGACCACCAAAAAAACAAAAAGCAATCAACTGATATAGAAGGTGATATAGTACCTATTACGGGCAACTATCCCAATGTTCCAAGAGCAAGCGTAATCCTGAAGTATATTCCTGATCCTGACATGCTTGAAGTCAAGCATGGCGAAGAAGAGTTTACACTGATTACAAATGACGGTACGGCCGTAACTACTGAACTATGCTCAGCACTTATTTCAAGAGGTCACAAGGTAACAGTACTCACGTTTCCGAAAGATCTTATACAGCCAGGAAAGCACAAGCTTCCCAAAGGAATCAAAGAGGTTAAACTTAGAGATACTAATGATGCAACAATAGGTGCTGCCATATCAGCATTGAAGGGTTCAGTAAGCCAATTTGTTCATTTGCATCCACACCTCAGGTTTCCACTGGGAAAGCTTGGATTGCAGTTTGAAAAAGAGAAAGGGCTTATAAAATCTGTCTATTTCCTTGCTAAACATTTAAAAGAACCACTTACGGATCTTGCTGAAAAACATCGAACAGCCTTCCTGGTTATAACCCGTATGGATGGGGCCATGGGCATGAAAAATCCCGGTAATATATCCGTGTTCGGAGGTGGTTTATTTGGATTGACCAAATGCCTTAACCTTGAGTGGAACAAAGTGTTTTGCCGAGGTACAGATATTGCCCCACAATTGAATGCAAAATATACAGCACAGAAGATCTATGCTGAGCTATATGATGCGGATCAATGCCTTACTGATACCTGTTACAGCCATAAGGAAAAAAGATACACGCTGCTGGCAAAGCCCATGACCGGAATTAAAAAAGGACAGGAAATAAAGTTTTCCATTACAGATAAAAGCGTATTCCTGGTAACGGGTGGTGCACGGGGCATAACAGCAGATTGCGTAAGACAGATGGCGGTATCATTTAAATGCAAGTTCATCCTGGTAGGACGTTCAGAGCTACAAACCAAAGAACCAGAATGGGCTATTGGAATAAATGAGGAAAAAGACCTCAAAAGAAATGCAATGGAGGCCCTTAAGGCCAGTGGTGAAAAGCCATTACCCAAAATCGTTCAGGGAATGGTAGGTGATGTAATGGCCCAGCGTGAAATTGAAGCCAATCTAGCATTTATAAAAGAGCAGGGAGGGCAATTTGAATATGTGGCAGCTGATGTTACAGATGCCAAAGCATTAAAAGCAGCTATAAAAAAAGGAAGTGCCAAACTTGGAAATGTCACTGGAATCATCCACGGCGCCGGAAGATTGGCGGATAAACTTATTGAAAATAAAACAGAAGCGGATTTCAATGCTGTTTTTGACATGAAGGTACAGGGCTTACTTGCTGTAGCACAATCGGTAAATATTGAGGATATAAAACATGTGGTGCTATTCTCATCTGTTGCCGGATTCTATGGTAATGTTAGCCAGACGGACTACGCCATTGCCAACGAGATCCTGAACAAGATGGCTCACTTATTTAAGAAAAACCATCCAAACATACATGTGGTATCCATCAATTGGGGAGCATGGGATAGCGGAATGGTTAGTCCTGAGCTGAAAAAGATTTTTAAAGAAAATAAAATTTCACTGGTTCCAACAGATGAGGGGCCAAAAGCAATGATAGATCAACTGAGCAAGGTGTATGCAAACCAGCAACAGGTTATATTGGGTGGCACTTTACCATCGGCAAAGGCTGCAACAGATGGTCCTTTAAATACGTTTGTCTTGCACCGAACCCTACTGGAATCGGCAAATCCATTTTTGAAACATCATGTTATTCAAGGTAATGCCGTACTTCCCATTATCAATGCATCTACGTGGATGGCACAGTCAGCAGCTGATCTGTATCCAGGGTTTCACCTGGCTGGAGCTGAAGACGTAAAGCTGTTTAATGGTATTGTATTCGATGGTAACCAGCAAGATGAGTACCTGACCAATGTTGAGGAGATCGAAAAATCTGAAACCCTGATCAAGGTTAAAGTTAATATTAGTAGCGACAATGGCACGAAACTGCCTACCAATCACTATCGATCCATAATTACATTAACAAGTGAGCGCCGAGAGGCCCCTTCAATAGCATTGCCTGATATAAATTCTTATAATCCTGTAGAACCTAATGCTTCAATTATCTATGAGGATGGGACACTGTTCCATGGTGATGATTTCAGGGGAGTAAAACAGATCCTGGAGCTGAATAAAGAGGGAACCTTGCTCCTATGTGAGCATGAGGGCGTAGACCCTAACCGGCAGGGGCAGTTTCCTGTAAAGGAACTCAACGTTTTTCTTACAGATGTCATGTATCAGAGCCTGCTCATATGGATCAGGAGATACCACGATTGCGCCAGTCTGCCATTAAGTACTGAAGCTGTTGAAATCTATAAGGTGCTCCCTTTTGCACGTCCATTCTTTGTCTCTCTAAAGGTGATAAGCTCTGATGATTTTGGCATGGAAGCGGATATTACCGCTTTCGACGCAGAAACAGGTCAGGTCTATATGATAAGTCGTAAAGCCAGGGTAACGATGAGCAAAGAGCTGCAATGGGCTTAGCAGGCTGATTATATCAAATCAGTATTCAAATGAAGAAAGAAAAGATAGCCATCATAGGTATGAGTGGGTTGTTTCCAGGATCGGAAACAATAGAGCAGTTCTGGGAAAACCTCGTTCAGAACAAGGACCTGGTCACATCCTCTACGGAAAAGGACTTTGGCGTTTCACCTGAGATCTTTTACAACGAAGAAAAAGGCAAGCTGGACCATTGCTATGCACTCAGAGGTGGATATGTACGAGACTTCAGCTTTGATCCAAAAGGTTATCTGCTGGATGCTGATGTACTGTCCAAGCAAGGGGATCAATTTCAATGGTCGCTTTATGTAGTACGAGAAGCCTTAAAAGATAGTGGCTATTGGAACAGCAAGGCACTGAAAAACGCCGGAGTAATTGTTGGCAACCTGTCATTTCCTTCCAGGCATTCACGACAATTGTTGTCAGCATTGTATGCGGAAATGTGCGAAGAGGTCATTAGCGAGCTGACAGATAAACAGGTAAAAGTAAAGGCTTCCAAAACCAATTATTCAGCTGACTTAAAAGACACATTGCTAACAAATGCTCCTTCAGCATTAATTGCTCAGGCAGTAGGCCTAAGAGGCTTACATTATTCCATCGATGCGGCATGTGCTTCAAGCTTGTATGCGATAAAGCTTGCATGTGATGAGCTGCTCTTGGGAAAAGCAGACATGATGCTGGCCGGAGCAGTAAGTGGATCAGATGCACTGTTCATTCACATGGGCTTCTCATATTTTCATGCTTATGCACGTGAAAATGAACCGTCGGTACCAATGCACCAAAATTCTGGAGGCCTAATTTCTTCAGAAGGAGCAGGAATGGTTGTATTAAAACGATTGTCTGATGCGCAACGAGATGGCGATAAGATCCATGCCGTAATTGATGCGGTTGGTTTGTCAAATGATGGTGCTGGTCAATTCCTGTTAAGTCCTAACCCAAAAGGTCAAAGACTAGCATTTGAAAGAGCTCATGAACAATGTGACAAGGACCCTGGAGAAATACAATACCTGGAGTGTCATGCAACTGGTACGCCACTAGGGGATAAAACCGAATTAAACAGCATTTCAGAATTTTTCATAGGCAAAGACGGAAAGAAACCGATCATCGGATCAGCTAAATCAAATATGGGACACCTGCTCACCTCTGCTGGTATGGTGGGTTTGTTAAAAGTAGTCCTTGGCATGAAGAACAATCTTATTCCTGCTACGATCATGGTGGACGAACCAATTTCTTCAAAGAACGGCATCATCGGATCAGACCAGATAGTTACTCAAAACATGGAATGGCCAAAAAATAATGGAGCTGATCACTGCGCAGGTATTAACACTTTCGGATTCGGGGGCACCAATGCACACCTTATACTTTCGTCCTACAATGAAAAAGAGAAACCCAAGATGACAAAACCTGCAGTTTCTACAAATCAGTCACTAGCGATTGTTGGGATGGGCCTACATTTTGGAGATTGTTCAGACCTCGAAATGTTCTATGCTTCATTGTTCAATGGAGTACAGCATTTCCGGCCCTTATCTGAAAATCGCTGGAAAGGATTGGATGAGCTAAAGAGCCTGCAAACTGCATATGGTCTGCCACCACGTGAAAAGCTTAATGGTGCATGGCTCGACGAATTTGAGCTGGACATCATGAGATACAAGATCCAGCCAAAAGAAGCAGAGCGCCTGACCTTGCAACAGACCCTCATGCTGAAAGTAGCTTCAGCTGCCATGGACGATGCCGGACTGAACGAGATATCAGGCAATGGAAATAATATTGCCGTTATAACCGCAATGGAATCTGAACTGGAGATCCATCATCGCATGGGAAGATGGGACATGTCATGGCAGATCAATGAAGCATTGGAAGAAGCAGGAATTGAACTTGACAAGGCACGTGAAAGCAAGCTTTCCAACCTACTGAAAAACGCTATCTTTCTCGCACATGAAGACCACTCCCCAAGTGAACATACGGGATTTATTGGTAATATCATGTCAAGCCGGATCTCTTCACTGATGGATTTTACCGGCCCATCTTTTACGGTCTCATCAAATGAAAATGCCGTATTCAAAGCAATGGAGATCGCCCGTAATTTGCTAATGATGGGTGAAGTTGAAGCCGTAGTTCTTGGAGCCATAGATCTTACCGGAAGTCTTGAAAGTGTTATAAGCAGGCAAGCACTGCACCCAATGAATGATGGCAAAGCATCAATGGGTTGGAATTGGTCAACCAATGGCTGGATCCCAGGTGAAGGAGCAGGTGCCATCGTGCTGAAGCGCTCTGGTGATACAGATAGTGGCAAAGTATATGCCCATATCGACGATCTCGCTATTATGCAATCTGAACATACTTCCCTCAGAGGTGAAACTGGTAAGGATGCTGTTTTTAATGTGGCAAACACAGTCCTCACCCGGCAAAACCTTAAACCCTCTGACATTGGGTTCCTGGAATTGTCTGCAAGCGGAATTGCGCATGAGGATGAAGCTGAGATCAACGGCCTAACCAAAGCTTATAGGTTAAAAAATACTGAATTAACATGTGCACTTGGCAGCAGCAAGGCTCATGTAGGGCATACTTTTTCTGCCTCTGGGATGGCCTCGATCATTAAAGCATCGCTATCTCTTTATTACAGGTTTCTATCTGGAGTTCCAAATTGGGAAGGCCCTGAACAAGCAGAACCTTTTAAGAAAACGCCTTTTTATGTGCCGGAACATTCACGCCCTTGGATCTCAGAAAAAGGACAAAGCAAATTACGTGCAGCCATAAGTGGAATCGGTTCAGATGGTACGGCTGCACATATGATTCTTTCTGAAGGAAATCACCCAACAGCTGATGAAAAGAGCCCTTATTTATTAAAAGGTGGTGCACGCCTCTTCCCTATTGGTGGGAAATCTGCTGACGAGCTGGTAAAAGGATTAGAAAGCTTGAACACCAAGGCGGAAGAAGGTACACTGGAATATATTGCAGATGAGACGTGCAGAACGTTCGATAGCTTGCCTAACAAAGAAAAATATGTCATAGGCATTGTCGCTGCCAACACAGTGAAACTCAAGCTTGAGATAAAGTTCTTCCTAAAAGAATTGGCTGGGTCCATGGATTCAACAAAACCGTTACAAACGCCTACTGGCAGCTACTTTACCCCCAATCCGTTATCAAGCAAGGGGAAGGTGATGCTGGTATATCCGGGGTCAGGAAGTGCATACGTAGGTATGGGAGCAGGAATGTTCCAGGCATTTCCGCCGCTGTATGATTTTATTAAAGGCAGGGTAAATGATATTTCAAATGCCTTTTTTAGTGCAGAACTTTATCCGCGCAGCCTGTTCAAGCTAACAGATGAAGAAAAAAAAGAACGTGAACTGAGATTGCAGACCAATGCGCTGCCCATGATGGCAGCAGGCTGCACTTTTTCTGCTGTTTACACGAGTGTCTTGCAGGATTACCTTGGTGTTCAGGCAGATTCTGTTATGGGATGCAGCATGGGGGAAACAAGTGCCATGTGGTACAGCCAGGGAATCTGGGATGCCCATCAGGCTGACAAAAAATTCCTGGAAGCCCCTTTATTTAGAGAACATGTAGGTGGTGAGATGAAGCTCCTGGCAAAGCAATGGGGCCTTAGTCCAAAGGAAGCACGGGAATCATGGATCAGCAGCCTGATAAAACTCCCTGAGGGTATTGATGGATACACTTCACTGGCGGACTGGTATTACAAAGAGGTTGAGAAGAAAGAAGACAGGGTATTTCTCACCTTTATACACACGGATACAGAAATTATCCTCTCGGGACATAACAAGGATATAGCCAGGGTCCTGAATAAAGCAAACCTCAGTGCTGTATCGATGAAGATCAACAATGTCGTGCACCATGAGTTCTGCCGAGACTTGATGGATCAGCTGCTTGAAATGCACGACCTGAAACTTGAAGTAAAACCAGATAAAGCGTATTATTCCGGCTTAACAGGAACACCATTAAAACTGGACAGGAAATCCCTGGCAAAGAATGCAGCAGAAGTATGCTGTGAAAAAGTGGATTGGCCTTTCCTTTTAAATAAAGTAGTAGAAGATGAGCACAATATATTTATTGAGCTGGGGCCCAATTCCACATGCTCCCGATGGATCAATGAGCTACTTGCAGACAAGGATCATCTTGCTGTGCCTTCGGACCGAAAAGGAGCAACAGCATTGCGCACGCTAAACAATATGGCTGCCGTTCTGCTTTCACATGGCGTTCAATTAAAACTCAGTACCCTTTATGATGATAGTGTGATTAAAACTGAAAAGAAAAGAACTTTATTAAAAAAACTGCGCACTGGTGGTCCGCGATATAAAGAGCTCCTCTTAACACAAGAGAACAGGGAATACTTCTCAAGACGTACAGTAAAACAACAGATGAGCCTGGAACCTGCCATAGCCACCCAGAATAAATCTATTACATCAACAATGGTAAATAAAACACAAGAATTAGATACTGTAATAAAAACAGATGTGCCATCAGAAACAGGCAAAGGAAATCAAATTGGGGAAAATGGGCTAGCCCTCCAGGACTATACATCTCCTGATCACCTTTCAGGAAAAACACTTATCTGGAATGAAAAGGACCTCCTCACATTTGCTGAGGGAAAGATCGCCGATGTATTCGGAAAAGACTTCTCAATTATTGACACCTATAAGAGAAGGGTAATGCTTCCAATGCCACCATATTTATTGGTGAGCAGGGTAACAAAGCTTCAGGCTACAACTGGGGTATATGAACCGAGCAAGGTCACTACCGAATATGATATCCCTTATAATAGTTTTTATGCTACAGACGGACAGGTCCCCTGGGCGGTAGGGGTTGAATCAGGGCAATGTGACTTACTATTGATCAGCTATTTGGGTATAGACTTTCAGAACAAAGGCGAATATGTATACCGTCTTCTCGACTGTACGCTTACCTTCCTTGACGATCTTCCTTTTGAAGGGCAGACGCTGCGTTATGATATCAGTATTAACAGCTTTGTTCGTAATGGGAACAACCTCCTGTTCTTTTTTAGTTATGAGTGCTTTGTTGAAGACAGGATGGTGCTTAAAATGGATGGTGGTTGCGCAGGTTTCTTCAGTGATGAGGAGCTTGAACAAGGCCAGGGTGTTATCTACACGCCACAGGAACTTGAAGAACAAAAAAATAGGCAAAAACAATATTTCGCCCCACTGCTGGAATGTGATAAAACAAGTTTTAACAAAGAGGATCTTCTAGCATTGGTAAATGGCGACCTGGTATCATGCTTTGGTGATGCCTATCACCCTGATGGAAAAAACAAATCTCTCAGATTACCTCCGGAAAGCATCTTGATGCTGGATCGGATTACAAAAGTAAATAGGCAGGGAGGCTCAGCTGGCCTGGGATTCATTGAGGCAGAGCTGGACCTACATCCAGATGACTGGTACTTCCCCTGTCATTTTAGAGACGATGAGGTGTTGGCGGGCTCTCTGCAGGCAGAGGGTGGCGGACAACTGCTGCGATTCTTTATGCTATTGCTTGGCATGCAGCGACTAAGCAAAGATGCTCGCTTCCAGCCAGTACTGGACATACCGCAAAAGGTAAGATGTCGAAAAGAAATACCGGCAAAAGAAGGCAAGCTGATCTATCGCATGGATGTTAAGGAAATAGGACTTACACCCGAGCCATATGTGGTTTCAGACCTTGAGATCCTTTATAATGGATTTGTTGCCGTTTGCTTTGAAAACCTGGGTTTGCGCTTGCAAGAGAAAGACGATCCCACCTATTTAAAAAGGCCTGAAAACACTGAGCACGGGATTTATGTGAAGCCAGTTAGCCCAATACCCCTGCTGAACGAATACCATATTACACAATTTGCCTTGGGGCCGGTACACAAGTGCTTTGGGGATGAATACAAAATATTTGAAGGGAGGGAGCTTTCGCGCCAGCCCAATACGGATTTGCAGTTTATTTCCAGGGTACTGGAAGTAAAAGGGGAACGGCATGTTTTTAATAACAAGCCGGAGATCGTGGCTGAATATGATGTGCCTGCAGATGCCTGGTATTACAAGCAGAATGCAGCACCAATTATGCCGTATTCCGTTCTGATGGAAATTGCACTTCAACCCTGTGGTTTCCTGGGAGCCTACCTGGGAAGCACCCTGCAGGTTCCAGGAACTGATCTCTTCTTCAGGAACCTTGATGGCGACGGTGAGCTTATCAATGATGTTGACTTGAGAGGTAAAACCATTACCAATAGGTGTGTACTTGATAGCCATACCAATCTTGCCGGCACTGTACTTCAACGTTACGGATTTCAACTTTTCGTGGACGGAGAACTCTTTTATAAAGGCTCCTCCTCCTTTGGGTTCTTCACAAAAGCAGACCTGTCCAGCCAGGCTGGCCTTGATAAAGGCGAACATCTTACTCCGTGGATTAATAACGAAGGAAAAGATGCTGAAGGAAAACTTACATTCAAGCTGGATTCGCTTTTTGGGAAGATGAAGCTTTTCAAATCTACTAATCCTGCCTCTCCGCAACTACATCTTGCTGGTGATCAGCTGAATTTGCTGAACGAAGCAAGTGTATTAAAAAATGGCGGTAAATATGGAAAAGGTTACGTCTTCGCCACAAAAGCAGTTAGGCCATGGGAATGGTTCTTTACCTGCCATTTTTACCAGGATCCTGTTATGCCTGGTTCCCTCGGAATAGAAGCAATCTTTCAGGCCATCCAGCTGTTTGCACTGCAGCAGGGCTATGGAGCAGCATTGAAGCAAGCAACTTTCAAGCAGGCAGCACCAAATAAAACCATATGGAAATACAGGGGTCAGATCTTGCGTAAAGATCCGGAAATGAATCTTGAAGTGCACATTCGTGAAGTAAAAGATAAGAACAGCAGCATTACCATCATTGCAGATGCCAGTCTCTGGAAAGGTACACTGAGAATTTATGAAGTTACGGACATGGCAATAATAATCTCATAAGTTTATACATTATGACAAACGTTACAGCAGAAATCAAGCAAAGCAACGGCATTACAATGGTTGCCAAAAAGGTAAGCGCCAAATGGTTTGGAGATAAAAACGTTTTATCTTTTGATGCAAAGGGAATAAAAAAAGTACTCAGTAATGTTGGCCAATCTTGCTTCATCGTAAGGGATCCAAATGGACTGATCGGAGTCGCAGATCGGCTGGGAACAGATGACCCCTCAAAGCTAACAAGCATGGAGCTGCTGGCTACGGTACCGGCATTTCTTCCAAGTCAGCTTGGTGATCCGGAGTTCAGGAAAACCTACGGACTGCAATACAATTACATGACTGGGGCTATGGCAAATGGTATCGGTTCAGCCGAACTCGTTATTGCTATGTCAAAGGCGGGGATGTTAAGCTCCTTCGGTGCAGCAGGGATGGTGCTTTCCAGGGTTGAAAAGGAGATCAATGCCATTCAAAAAGCGCTTGGAGATAAGCCGTTTGCAGTGAACCTGATCCATAGTCCGAGTGAAGAAGCATTAGAGCGTGAAGCCACGGACTTATTCCTGGAAAAGGGTATAACCATTGTGGAGGCCTCTGCCTTTATGGATCTCACACCACACATAGTCCGTTACAGGGCCTCTGGATTGTCACAGGATGCTGATGGTAAAGTGGTTATCAAAAACAGGGTCATTGCAAAAATTTCTCGCTCCGAACTGGCAGAGAAGTTCATGAAACCGGCACCGGACCCACTATTGGATCAGCTTGTGGCAGAAGGTAAGATAAGCAAGGATGAAGCTGAATGTGCAAGAAAGATCCCTATGGCTGATGACATTACTGTTGAAGCTGATTCGGGTGGGCATACAGATCGTCGTTCATTGGTATGTCTTTTGCCGGCCATCATTGCCTTAAGGGATGAACTTCAGTCCAAATTTCAGTTCCCAAAAGAGGTAAGGATAGGAGCTGCAGGAGGATTGGGCACTCCAAAATCTATCTTTGCTGCTTTTATGATGGGAGCAGCCTATGTAGTTACAGGGTCAGTCAACCAGGCATGTCTGGAATCGGGCTCCTCCGACCCCGTACGCAAGGTCCTTTCTGAAGTGGATATGGTAGATGTAATGATGGCACCAGCCGCAGATATGTTCGAGATGGGCGTGAAACTTCAGGTAGTGAAAAAGGGATCTTTGTTTGGATTAAGAGCACAGAAGTTATATGACATTTATGAAGCCTATAATGGTATGGATGAAATACCTGAAAAGGAGCGGGGGAGTCTGGAAAAAACATTGTTTAAAGACACACTGGATAACATCTGGAAAAACTGCGTGGATTTTTTCAATGAGCGGGATCCTGATCAAATTAAACGGGCAGAAGACAATCCCAAGCGCAAGATGGCACTGGTATTCCGCTGGTACCTTGGCTTGTCTTCAGCATGGGCAAATTCCGGTGAAAAGGGGCGGGAGTTAGATTACCAGATATGGTGCGGACCGGCAATGGGTGCTTTCAACAAATGGACCAAAGGATCATCACTTGAAAACTGGGAAAACAGGAAGGCGGCAGAAGTAGCAAATCACCTGCTAACAGGTGCCGCACATCTCTTCAGGATTCAAAGCCTGGAAATGAGTGGTATCAGGATGCACTCTGATTATAAACATTGGGAAATTGCATAAAAATGGACGATGAATACATCCTCCTGCAAAAGAAACAGGATGATATTGTTGTCGATATTGGCCTGCTGGATGAGGAAGAGCTTCATCGGTATAATCGCTACATTGATTCAAATAAAAAGGCAGAGTTCCTGGCTGGCAGATGTTTCCTGAAACAGGAGCTGTCAAAAATGGTGCAGATGCCACCACATGATATACGGATCTCTCTTTCAGCCAATGGAAAGCCATACCATACAGGGTCTAGATTGGCATCTCCTCATTTTAACTTGTCGCATAGCAATGGTGTGCTTGTGATAGCATTTTCGAAATTCCCTATAGGAGTTGATATAGCATTCCAAAGCGATGTATCCATAGAGTCCCTTCAGCCATTTCTCAGCGACAAGGAGCTGTCCGTTCTGAAAGATCAAACAGAAACAGAACAAAAAGAAAGCCTGATCCATTTGTTCACGATGAAAGAGGCTTTTATTAAAGCAACAGATAAGGTATGGGGTTTAGACCTTATCTCTTTTAACTGGAACCAGGACGGCTGGCAGCTCTGGCAACCAGTAGAAAACTGTTCATTTAAGATACACAAAACCAAAGAACATTTCATCTCTATCTGCCTTCTAAAAAATGAATAACCCTTTGCCAAAATATAAACCAGTCGGCAAATATTCCATTATTCAATAAGCATCAGTCTATCAAGATTAATTAGGATCAGGAAAAAGTTTTCCTCAATTAATCAATTGTATATCTATCTTTGCCACGCAAATCACGAATTAAGACGGGAATGGATGCATACATATTAGAGTACAGGCCAATGCTCTTGTCAATTGCGATAAACCTTCTCGGTAATATCAAGGATGCTGAAGATATGGTGCAGGATACTTTTGTGAAGTGGTTTGAAAGAGATACCACGCATGTGGTACAATCCAAGGGATATTTGATCACTACGTTAAAGAATGCTTGCTCAAACTTTTCCAGAAGTGATAAAAGGCAGGATGAATTTAAAGAGGAGATGATCATTGATCAGAAAAAAAATGGATTTTTTCCATCAGATTGGTTTGACTTTGACCTGGAAAATGACTTAGCCAAGTCGTATGCAAACCTTAGTAAGAAACTCAATATCTCTGAGAAGTCCGTATATATATTACGTGAGGTCTTTAACCTGGATTACCAGGAGATTTCATCGATGCTGGATAAAAAGGCGGAGAACTGCCGTAAGATACTCGATCGCGCAAAAGAACGTCTGACAGAACAGAAAGAACGCTTCCAAATTGAGGCCAACAAACACGCTGCCTCATTTGAATTATTCCGTGAAGCCTGCAAAACAGGCAAACTATCTAAGTACATTTCAAACCTCAAAGATGAGGTTTTGGAGAAGGTCCGCTGATTACAATAATATCAAGAACCTGTCCATAAAAAAAGACCGAAAAACACTGAAATTTTTCGGCCTCATTTGAGCGGTCCGGACGGGACTCGAACCCGCGACCTCCTGCGTGACAGGCAGGCATTCTAACCAACTGAACTACCGGACCAAAATGTTAAGAACGTGCAAATATAATTCATTAATCTAAATCTGTGCCTTTAAAAAACCCAGGACTTCCTTAATTAATTCCGACTCCCAAAGTCAAAATCAAAACAATATATCGCTCCGCGATATTCGATCTTGATCTGAGCAAAACCTCAAGCAAGCTTGGCTTTTGCTCAGATCAATCCCGTTTTCTTGTTTTGATTCATTGGCGGAGAGAGAGGGATTCGAACCCTCGGTACAGTCTAAACCGTACGCCAGTTTAGCAAACTGGTCCTTTCGGCCACTCAGGCACCTCTCCAAAACAGGAATGCAAAGGTAAGAAATCATAAATCTTCACCAAACACAAAAAGCATCATTTCGTTAATGTAAGCAGGAATTTTGCCACTGCCATCTTTGTCTCATCCGGCAAATAATCCTGTGGAGGCATCTCAGGAAATTCCTCCCGCCGACGTATTGGTTCAGTAATGTAATCCACAATACCCTGGGGGTTGTCTTTGTAAATGATCTGTAAATGCTTGGTCGGTGGGCCGATCAAGGTTACATTGTATGAATGACATCCAGAGCATATGGCGTAGTAAGTGAGCTTGCCTTGTTCCTCGATACCAATTTCCCTGGGGGCCACCGGTTCATCCAGCATAAATGTGGTGATATTTGCTGTGCTGGCTATCTCACAAGTTCCGAAATTATCCAGACCAAAGGTGCGGTATCGGTTTTTGTCCCAAATACAAGAACCTGTGCCGCCACCTACTGCGAGAATGTCTGGTCCCCTGGCACTTAACTGGGTTGCCATGAGGATCTTAAGCTCTCCAGTAGGTGCATTGCCGTTATTACTCATAAAATTATCCAATAAAACCAGGCGATCGGGATTGGGTTCCGACTCAGGATCCTCAGCCACATTGGTAATATTGGACAGATCTGCAATAGTAATGCCTGCATTATTATTGCCGGTAATAATATTATTCTCGATGGTCACCTCATCGGCTGCCATAATTAAAATTCCAGTACCGCTGGGAATCCCGGCCACAATTGATCCAGGTGCACCAAAATTCTCGTGGTTATTATTGATCACAAAATTGTTCCTTACAATTATATCAAAGCAGGTTTTAATGGGCAGCCCCGGAGTAACAAAAACCAATATGCCACCCGTATTGTCATGCGAGTAATTGTTCTCTACCAAACAATGCCTGGAATTCTCAATCTCTATCCCCGCAACATTTTCATAGGTCTCATTGTGCAATACATCCACATTATCACACATACCTACATAGATGGCTGCATCTTCAATACCCGAAAGGATATTGTGTTCTATCAATCCATTTTTGCCAAACTGGGGAAAGATGCCATAAACACCGGCATCAACAATCCAGTTATTGCGCAGCACAAAATTATTTCCTGCCTGCCCCATAATTCCATTACCCTTATAGTTGACGATCTTGAAGTTCTCGATGCTGATGCCATTACCGGAATATAAAAAAGCATCGTTCAGCTCTTTTTCTCCATCCAATACTGGCCATGCCCCTTCAATTATAATTCCCTGGAACTTAATGTCGTCCTTATCGATATACACCGTCTCTTTATAGGTTCCCGGAAATACCCGGATCAGGTCTCCTGGTTCTGCAGCCTTTACAGCATCCTGTATGGATTCCCCATCTTTTACCTCTATGATCTCTCCACTGAAAACCTGACTAAGGCTGGTATCGGCTTCTGCCAGGCCTGGAGTTTCTTCACTTTTGACCTTAAAATAATTGGGTGGTACCGGTGGACCAGGGGTAGGTGTCTTGCTTGTGAGCAGGAACTTCCCCACCACAATACCAAGACTGAATATTACCAATAAGATCAGGAGTTTTTTTGATGTTTTCATGTTTGAATAGTTGTTGAGGCTAAAACTAGCATTTTATGTTGAAACCATTGGTTTTAATCCAGATGGCAGCTGTTTTGGTATATGGGGTTTAAAACGTTCATCAGTCAATGTTTTTAAAAAATCAACCAGCCGGTCGAGCTCATAATTTGTTAAATTGGGGTTCCATATATGCCAATGCAGCATGAGGTTTTCTTCTTCAGGGACCGCATGTCCCCTGCCTCCTGTATAAAAATCCACCGTCTCCCTTAATGTGGCAAAGGTTCCTGAATGCATATAGGGTGCAGTAAGATCAATATTCCTCAAGCTCGGCACCTTGAATCCAGCTCGTAGGGAAGACTTATGAAAGATCTTCTCTGCTCCGACATCTAAGGGCATTCCGGCAGGTTCTGGTGTACCAAGTACTGCAATCTGCTGATTGGTAAATAGTGGAGGGGTATGACATTCAGCACATCGTGCTACAAATGAGCGAAACACATTCATGCCCTCTATTTCCTTATCAGTCAGCGCCTCATGATATCCATGTGCATAATGGTCGTATCGGCTATTGAGTGAGATGAGCGAAGTTTCAAAAGCGGCAATTGCTAAATGTATATCATTGAGCTGAATTTGTTCGGCTGAGGTATTGGGAAATGCCTGCTCAAAGAGTTGGCTATAGGCCGGTATACCATTTAAAGTAGCCACCAGGTTTTCAGGGGTGTTGCCCATCTCCTCTTTTGAATATAAGGGCCCAGCCATTTGTTCCTCCAAAGACTTTGCCCGGCCATCCCAAAAGAACTTTTGCAAAAATGCCACATTCCATAGGCTGGGTGCAGAACGTGACAGAACATTTTGGTTTATTCCAAGTGACCTGGCCCTGCCATCACTGAAACCCTTATTAGGATCATGGCAAGAGCCGCAAGAGATGGTGCCATCACCTGATAATATGGGATCAAAGAACAAATAACGTCCAAGGTCAATCTGCTGTGGCGAAAATCCGTCACGTATTTCAGGCAAGGCTGACTTCAAGCCCCCCACTCCACTGTTTCGCAGAGAGGTATACTGCTGGTATAAGTGCCTGCATTTACACTGATTATCTTCAGACAGCTCAAAGCCCGGAGGACAGTAATCAGCCAGCATAATATCTTTGGTATGGTGATCTGCAAAACTTACCAGAACCAAGACAATTACGACAATTGTAAAGCTTACTTTAGCGATTTTCATAAAGGGGCAATAAACCAAATATCATTGATGCTGCCAGCACTTCCTATTAGCATTCTGTGTATTTCGCTTGCAGCGGCCTCCAGCCTTCGTGGTTGCAGTGCATCGAGATGCTGTAGCCTTCTTCTTCACCGTTGGAGTGGTAACACCCGAAACCTGGGCCTGATGAACATGGCAATACCCGTTATCAATCTTGGTTCTGTTTAAGCAACGGATCCCAGTAGAGCTGGCCTTGCCCAGACACTGTGCAGAATTAGATGCCCTCTTTGTATTGGATATTGACAAGGGTATAAAGGACCAGCGAGAAATATCCTTTCTGGATTCGAGCAGCTGCTCCAAGTCATCTGGGAGCTCCGGAAAGAAATCAATCCCTGTAAGAGATTCAACATGATCAATCGTCACCACATAATTCGTTAATTGATTCACCCCTTTTTCATTGGGCAGCACAAAGGCAATGCCCTTAACTTCCGGTGTAGTATAATCCAGTATTACCTTATAGTAGAAATTGGGTATTACAACCTTATTACTGCCAATAGACGCTGTTAAAGAGCTGTCCAATATCGGTCCGGTTACAATATAAAGATGCTCATTCTGGATGGCCCACTCGCGTACCTGTGCTTCCAGATTTTTCCAGATTCCCCTGTTAAAGGAAGGGTCCTGTGGACTCATATTACTCATAAAGAAACATTCAGTCATTGCGGTCTCATCAAATTTCATATCCGCTGCTGGCGCCAGATGGCCGCGATCATAGCCAAAACCCTTATAATCAGACAATTCCGCTGAACCAGAGCTAACCTTAGGATCTGCCCTGAAATCGTTAGACCTTCTATAGGCACCCCCAACCCTTTCTTTTGAAAGCTCATAAGCGACCCATTCTGCCTGTTCAAACTCTTCTAAATAGGACAATGTGAGATATGAGTGTGAAACTACCTGTTTGTTCTTAGATAAAGGAAGGTAATTGAATGATTGGGACCAAATAATATTAGCCGAAAATAGCAGGATGCTTAGTAAGATTATTTTTCTCTTCATTGATCTTTAGAAGTTTTAGATGCAAGTATTTATTTTACTATTATTATTTGTCTTCCAACCTCACCATGCTCTGAATTTAGCTGCATAAGGTAAGCGCCAGCAGGAAAATTATTGGTACTTATCTGGGTTGCACCATAAAATGATGATTCCAAGATAAGCTTTCCTAAATAATTATATAATTTTATGTGAACCTGTGCAGGATAATCACTAAGCACAAGTTGAAAGACATTATCTACAGGATTGGGAGATACGACAAAATGTATATCTTTATTCGGCCCAGGAACCATGTTCACGAACAACATAACCACTTCGTTATCTTGTATAACGCAGTCATTTGCATCGGTAACAGTAACATTATAAAAGCCTGCTGTAAGGCCGGTAGCTGTGGCAGTACTCTGAGCTTGAGAATCATCCCAAGCATAAGAATATGGAGGCACCCCCCCTGATACTATAACAGAAATAGTTCCCTCTGCATTGCCTGAATCCATAGTAGCACTTATAGTGTTTGTCAACAAAGCTGGTGCTGCAATATTATATGATGTACTGCTGCTATCACCCAGGGAATCCCATACAATTACCGTAACAGGGCCTTCACATAAGCCTACGGCATTTGCTGTTGTCTGCGCATTTATATCACTCCACAGATATGTATAGGGTGGGACTCCAGCGTATCCCTCAACTGAGGCCGTTCCATCACATGCACTATTGCAAGAAACGTCTGTTGAGCCATGATTAACAGCGATGAGCGTAAAACCAGCAGGCAAGGATGGCAAGATCCCACGCAGCTCAAACCAATAATAGCTTGACACATAATTAGCTCCTCCATTGAGCAAGCTGTCTGCGTCCAGATAAAGATAAGCAGCATCTGTCATGCTTATGTTTTGTGCATAGCTGTATAAGGATTGCAAGGTAATCTGATCGGCCGTCTCTCCTCCTATCATTTCCCAAATCTGCATCAATGTGGATGCCCATATTTCACCATCAGCATGTATGTCTCCTGACAGACCCCCCGGATATTGTTTTGTAGTTACCATGGTTCTGCCAGGCCAGCATGAATTATGTCCATCCCAGCTAAACATTTTCTCCCAGTTAAAAGGATTAATATTTCTCGAATATGAAGTGGCAAAATAATCTCCCAATCCTTCATCCATTGCTTTTCTTTGGCTGCCTACCCAAGTGTTAGGGGCTGCATGGGCAGTTATGGCATGTCCATACTCATGTATGATGACATCTGCATCCTCGGCATCATCTACACATCCCTCTCCAAAATATAAACGTTTTGAGCTGTACATGGAATTATCACTGCCATTTAAGGCATGTGCATCTACCCCCATGGTATAATCAACCAAATTTAAAAAACCCAGGTACTCCATATAATCTTTAAATGCACTTAGATGGTAAAAGCTGTTGACATCCTCAAATTCCTGCTGGGAACGCGTATAAGAAAACATTGGTGTTTCGCTAAAGGCAATAGTAGTTACTGGACCGATGTAAATGACTGCGTTATACAAGATAACGAAGTGGTTATGTTGTTCGTGAACATGGTTCCTGG
>JYMV01048067.1_pt1 | contig 18301 bp, 17 predicted proteins | sample 338911 | NCBI WGS metagenome assembly JYMV01 (sample SAMN03354496, study PRJNA234377) | hydrothermal vent metagenome | biome: Deep sea; feature: Hydrothermal plumes at the Eastern Lau Spreading Center, Western Pacific Ocean; material: Seawater | place: Tonga | collected 2009 | depth 2000 m m
TGTGTAAGTTAAGAACTCACGTAATTCCTTGGCTAAAGGCTTAAGTTGATCTTCAGTGAGTGCACGTAAGTCGGCCGGTGTCTCTATCTGATTCAGTAAGGGGTAGTTGCCTTGAGAATTCATGGTCATTTTTAAAGGTCAGGGATTCGTAGGTTCGCAGTATAATCGGGTGATTCGACGACTACTGTAATTAGTGGGTACGCTCAATGATGTATAAAGACAGGGCGCGCAGTAAATCCGCCTCAGGCCCAAAAATAGCTAAACTTTCTAGGGCTTGCCCGTGTAGTTCTTGAGCTTTTTGTTTGGCACCATTGAGACCGAGTAATGCGGGATAAGTCGGTTTATCATTTGATTGGTCTTTGCCTTGAGTTTTACCGAGGGTCTCGGTGTCACTTTCTTCGTCAAGAATATCGTCTTTGACTTGGAAGGATAGACCTATACATTTAGCATAGTGATCTAGGTTTTTAATGCTGGTAGCGTCAATATCAGGTTTAGCTAACGAAGCTAATTGTATACTTGCACGAATTAAAGCTCCGGTTTTATGAATATGCATGCTCTCTAGTTCAGGGAGCGAAATTTTCTTTCCGATCGATTCAAGATCAATAGCCTGACCACCGACCATGCCTTGTGAACCACTGGCCTTGCCTAAGGTGGTAATCATTTTTAGACGATGATCAGCGGGTGTGGTAATAGTGGGGTCGGTAGCAAGGATTTGAAATGCCAATGCCTGAAGGGCATCACCCGTTAAAATAGCCGTTGCCTCATCGTAAGCAATATGACAGGTGGGCTTGCCCCGGCGAAGATCATCGTCATCCATGGCAGGTAAGTCGTCATGAATTAAGGAATAAACATGAATGAACTCAACAGCACAAGCCGGGCCATCGAGTGCTTCAGGCGGAATGCCAAGCACTTGTCCTGTGCAATAGGTAAGCAGTGGGCGCATACGTTTACCGCCATTGAGAACAGTGTAGCGCATGGCTTCATGTAGTTTACGAGGCAAAATATCAGCGGAAGGCAGGCGGTGTTTCAGGGCATTCTCAGTGCGAGACTGACAGATTTTAATATAATCTTTTAGCGCGTTATTCATCGTTAAATTTTTCTAATTGCTCAGTGCCATTTTTTTCAAGCAGTATTTGTACTTTTTGCTCGGCCTCTTGTAATGCGGTTTGGCAGGCGCGCGTGAGTTTAACGCCTTGTTCAAAAGATTTTAATGATTCTTCCAACGATAAATCGCCTTTCTCAAGTTGCTCAACCAGTGTTTCTAATGCGGCCAATGTTTCTTCAAATTGGGTGATATTTTTTCGAGCCATATTCAAATTATCGAATTATTTTAATGTTACGATAGCCAAGTCGCAGTTAAAGCGGTCATTATATATTAAAAATTAGGGAAGAAAGACAATATAGCCATGAGTGATACATATAATTCAGCTGCGATTGAAGTTCTGAGTGGCCTTGATCCTGTTCGTAAACGCCCGGGAATGTATACCGATACAACGCGGCCGAATCATTTGATTCAAGAAGTTGTAGATAACAGTGTCGATGAAGCCTTGGCAGGGTTTGCAACCATTATTGGCGTTAAGTTACGGGCCGATGGCGGCGTTGAAGTCACTGATAATGGTCGTGGAATGCCGGTTGATATTCACCCAGAACACGGTATCTCAGGGGTTGAGTTAATTCTGACACGGTTACACGCCGGGGGTAAATTTTCTAATAAAAATTATCAGTTTTCGGGTGGCTTACATGGGGTTGGTGTCTCAGTGGTTAATGCTCTGTCACTGCGTTTAGAAGTTGAAACTAAGCGGGGGGGCGGTGTTTATCAAATGGATTTTGCTAACGGTGACAAACAAACCGAGTTAGCGCAAGTCGATACAACAGGTCGTAATAACACCGGCAGTGCGGTTCGATTTTGGCCTGATGAGCGTTATTTTGATAGTTGTAATATCTCCGTTGTTAAATTAAAGCATGTCTTACAAGCCAAAGCCGTTCTTTGTCCCGGGTTGCAAATCAATTTAAACGTGGAAGCAAGCCAAGAGCAATGGCAGTGGTGTTACGAGGATGGTTTAAAAGAATATTTGCTGGAGCAAATAGGTGAGGCAGAATGTGTGCCTGAGCCGCCATTTATGCAAGTACAAGCCGGTGAGCATGAAGCGGTTGAATGGGCTGTTACTTGGTTAACCGAGAGCCGTTCAGAAGGAACGGCGGAGAGTTATGTTAATTTAGTGCCGACACCTTTAGGCGGAACCCATGTTAATGGTCTTCGTGCGGGTCTAACCGAAGCAATTCGGGAGTTTTGTAATTTTCGTTCGTTGTTGCCTCGGGGCGTAAAAATTGCGCCGGAAGATGTTTGGGACCGATGTCATTTTATCTTATCGGTGAAGTTAGAAGATCCTCAATTCTCCGGTCAAACAAAGGAACGATTGAGCTCGAGAGAGTGCGTGGTTTTTATTTCCGGTGTTGCAAAGGATACCTTTAGTCTTTGGCTGAATCAACACCCCAGTATTGGTGAAGAGCTTGCAGATATAATTATTGCAAGTGCACAAAAACGACTTAAATCCAGTAAAAAAGTGGTACGCAAGAAAATTACCTCAGGCCCTGCGTTGCCCGGTAAGTTAGCGGATTGTTCGGCACAGGATTTATCGCGAACAGAGTTATTTCTAGTGGAAGGGGATTCTGCGGGGGGATCAGCTAAGCAGGCGCGGAACCGTGAATTTCAGGCCATTATGCCGTTACGTGGGAAGATATTAAATACTTGGGAAGTTGATTCAATGCAAGTCATGGCTTCGCAGGAGGTGCATGATATTGCTGTGGCATTGGGTGTGGATCCGGGCTCCGATGATTTGTCTAATTTACGGTATGGAAAAGTGTGTATTTTAGCCGATGCGGATTCTGACGGTAATCATATTGCTACTTTGATCTGTGCTTTATTTTACCAACATTTTAGGGCGGTCATGAATGCCGGTCATATCTTTGTGGCCATGCCGCCTTTATATCGAATTGATGTCGGTAAAGTGGTTTTTTATGCGTTAGATAATGCAGAACGTCAAGGGGTCTTGGATCGTATAAAAATGGATAAATTAAAAGGCAAAATAAATGTTCAGCGGTTTAAAGGGCTGGGTGAAATGAATCCATTGCAATTGCGGGAAACAACCATGAATCCTGACACGCGTCGGTTGGTTCAGTTAACGGTTGAGGCAGAGGGTGAGGCAACAGAAATGCTGGACTTATTATTAGCAAAAAAACGTTCTCAGGACCGGCGGCAATGGTTAGAGGAAAAAGGTAATATGGCCGATGTCTAGCGGTTTTGTTTTAAATTGGGATGTTTTGAAATAATGGAAATTCAAGAAAACTTTGAGCGCTTACCTCTTCAGGAATTTACTGAGAAGGCCTATCTAGATTACACCATGTATGTCATTCTTGACCGGGCCTTACCGAATATTGCGGATGGCTTAAAACCGGTTCAGCGCAGGATCATTTATGCCATGAGTGAATTGGGCTTATCAGCCTTAGCCAAACACAAAAAATCAGCGCGCACAGTAGGTGATGTTTTGGGGAAATATCATCCGCATGGAGACACCGCCTGCTATGAAGCAATGGTTTTGATGGCGCAGTCATTTTCATACCGTTATCCATTAGTTGATGGGCAGGGTAATTGGGGGTCACCGGATGATCCTAAATCCTTTGCGGCTATGCGTTACACAGAGTCGCGCTTAACAGCATATGCTAAAACACTCTTAAGTGAATTGGGTCAAGGGACTGTTGAGTGGACTGCTAATTTTGATGGCACATTACAGGAACCATTGTTGTTACCTAATCGACTCCCAAATATTTTATTAAATGGCACCACAGGGATTGCGGTAGGTATGACTACGGATATTCCACCGCATAATCTGCGAGAAGTGGCGAGTGCTTGCATTTATTTGTTAAATAATCCTGAGGCACCATTAGAAGCGCTTTTTGATTATATTAAAGGTCCTGATTATCCGACCGAGGCAGAAATTATTACCCCGCAAGAAGATATTCGAAAGCTTTATGTGCACGGTAATGGTTCGATAAGAATGCGAGCTAAATATGAGCTTGAAGACGGTCATATTATTGTAACGGCTTTGCCGCATCAGGTATCAGGCGCAAAGCTACTAGAGCAGATAGCGGCGCAGATGTTAGCGAAGAAATTACCGATGATTGAAGATCTCCGCGATGAATCTGATCATGAAACGCCCACGCGGTTATTGATTATCCCTCGTTCTAGACGCGTAGATGTTGATGAGGTGATGTCGCATTTATTTGCAACCACTGATTTGGAAAAGAGTTATCGGGTTAACTTGAATATGATCGGGCTTAATGGCCGTCCCCAAGTTAAAAATATTAAAGAAATTTTAACAGAATGGCTCACCTTTAGAACGGCAACAGTACGGCGACGATTGCAAGTACGTCTAGATAAGGTTTTAGCTCGATTACATGTTCTCGATGGTTTGTTGATGGCCTTTCTTAATATTGATGAGGTGATTAAGATTATTCGTTATGAAGATGAGCCTAAACTGGTTCTGATGGCCCGGTTTAATTTATCTGAAATTCAGGCAGATGCTATTTTAGATTTAAAATTGCGTCATTTAGCCAAATTAGAAGAAATTAAAATTAACGGTGAGCAAGAAGAGTTACAAACCGAGCGGGAAAGTCTAGAAAACACCTTAGCCTCGAGCCGATTATTAAAGAAATTAATTAAACAGGAAATTGAGTCGGATGCTGAGGAATTTGGCGACGATAGACGTTCTCCGGTAATAACGCGAGGAGCATCACAGGTCTTGGATACGTCATTACTGATTGCTAATGATCCTTTGACTATTGTGTTATCTCAAAAAGGTTGGATTCGAGCGGCTAAAGGGCATGAAATTGATCCACAGACCTTAAATTATCGTGCGGGCGATAGTTGTTTACATACGGCTTTAGGGCGAACGACCCAGCCCGTTTATGTTTTAGATTCACTCGGGCGTTGTTATATGACCAGTGCGCATGATTTACCGTCTGCCCGCAGTCAGGGAGAACCTTTGACTGGACGGTTTAATCCGCCGGTCGGCTCTTTGTTTGCTACGGTCTTAGCCGGTAATCCAGAAGATTGGTATTTGTTAGCAAGTAGTGCGGGCTACGGGTTTCGGATGCAATTAAAAGAGTTAGCCACTAAAAACAGAGCCGGGAAGGTGGTGTTAACGTTGCCGGAAGGCGCCGGCATATTGAGACCGGCACGCATCTATCATGAAAGCGATCAGGTGGTTGCAGTGACTCAGCAAGGGCGGATACTGATTTTTCCTGGTGACGAATTGCCGTCATTAGCGCGTGGTAAAGGGAATAAACTGATACAGATTCCGACTAAGGATTTGATTGCTAAAGTCGATGCGTTGTTGTTTGTCGGAGTGATTTCCAGTGCGTCTGGACAGACGATGAAAATACTTTCAGGAAAACGGCATTTAAGATTGAAAGCAGTCGATATTGAGCATTACAGTGGTAACCGTGCACGTCGTGGGTTGTTTTTGCCACAAGGCTTTAAACGCGTGGATGGTTTAAGTATGGAATAGTAACGCGTTAGAGATTAAGCAGTAGCTTTTCTGGGGTTTCTAAATTAGCGATGATAGCCTTTAAAAAGAGCACCGCATCACGGCCGTCAATCAGGCAATGATTATAGGAAAGCGCCACGTTCATCATCGGCCGGATAACGATGTTTCCTTTTTCTACAACCGCTTGTTCTTTAATGGCATGCATACCTAGAATAGCACTTTGTGGGGGGTTAAGCAGTGGTGTTGATAACAATGAACCGAAGGTTCCACCATTGGTTACGGTAAAAGTTCCGCCGATCAGGTCTTCATAAGCAATAGTACCATCGTTGGCTTGTTGTGAGAAGGCGGCGATTTCTTTTTCAATTTGTGCGAAGTTTAATTGATCCGTGTCGCGTAAAACGGGAACGATTAATCCTCTGGGTGAAGAAACAGCGACGCCGATATCGTAAAAGCCATGGTAAATAATATCTTTGTTATCAACGCTGGCATTGATAATGGGGAATTGCTTCAAGGCTTCTGTGGCGGCTTTGATAAAAAAGGACATGAAGCCTAGTTTCACGCCGTATTGGCTCTGAAAGTGGCTTTTATATTCGTTGCGAATAGCAATGACGCTCGCCATGTTAATTTCATTAAAGGTTGTGAGTGTGGCAGTGTGTTGTTGTGTTTGTAATAAACGCTCGGCAATCTTAGCGCGTAGTCGGCTCATGGCGACTCGTTTCTGAGGGCGGGATTCATGGCTATTTGCACTCACTTCATCGTTGTTGGGACGAGTCGTAATCGGTGACTTGGTTTCACTACTGTGCTCATCTTTTTTAAGGTGATTTTGAATGTCTTGCATGGTGAGATGTCCGTGTTTCCCCGTCCCTTTTATTTGCTTGATATTTAGTTGTTTTTCAAGAACAATGCGCCTGATTGCCGGGCTTAAATCAGAGCGCTCCGGGTGGCCATGTTTATTATTAGTTTTTATCGTATTGCTAACTTCTGTATGTGCTATTGATTCGAAAGTGGCAAGGATTTCACCACCCGTAACGGTAGTGCCGTTTGCTTTGAAGATATGAATTAAGTGGCCGGATTCAGGTGCCGGCACTTCCATAACAACTTTGTCGGTTTCTAAGTCGATTAAGTTTTCGCCTTTAACAATAGGCGCACCAATTTCTTTTTGCCAACTGATCAGCGTTGCATCAGCAATTGATTCAGGAAGATTCGGGACTTTTATTTGAATAATCATAAGCGTTATTGAATGGTTTTAGCACGAGTTAATGCTTGGTTGATAACGGTGGCTTGTTGTTTGTTATGGTTAGCATAATTCCCTGCTGCGGGTGCAGCTGAAGGTGGACGGCCGACATAATTAACAGGGAATCGACCGGATACAATTTTTCTGAGTCGGTGTTTAACCTGATTCCATGAGCCTTGGTTGCGGGGTTCTTCTTGACACCAAACAAGCTCTGTTAAGTTTGGATATTCTTCGATTTGCTCAGACAGGGCCTTGGCCGGGAATGGGTAAAGTTGTTCAATCCGAATCAATAGTATATTAGGTAACTTGATTGTTTGTTTTGCACGGGCCAAATCATAATATATTTTTCCGGAACATAAGATAAGTTTCTCAATTTTGTTGCAGTTATCTGGGCAGGCGTCTGAAATAAGAGGCATGAAAGCGCCATCGGTTAGTTCTTTAAGTGTGGATGTAGCCTGTTTGTGCCGGAGCAGGCTCTTGGGACTCATAATGATTAGCGGTTTTCTGACCAGACGTAGTTGTTGACGGCGTAGTAAATGGAATATTTGTGCCGGTGTGGTGGGGACACAGACTTGGATATTTTTGTCAGCGCAAAGTTGTAAAAAGCGTTCGAGTCGAGCGGATGAATGTTCGGCACCTTGGCCTTCAAAGCCGTGCGGGAGAAGCATAACAAGACCACTGAGTCGGTTCCATTTACTTTCGCCAGAGCTGATGAACTGATCAATAACAACTTGTGCTCCATTTGCAAAATCACCAAATTGAGCTTCCCAAATGACCAGTGTGTTCGGGCTCGTTGTGCTGTAACCGTACTCGAATGCTAATACTCCAGCTTCTGAGAGTAACGAGTCATAAATCTCAAACCGGCCTTGGTTCTTATCGATATGTTGTAGTGGAATATGATATTGGCCATTGTTTTGGTCATGCAATATAGCGTGGCGGTGTGCAAAAGTACCTCGGCCGACATCTTGGCCGGAAAGGCGAATATTTTCATGAGCGAAGACTAGGGTGGCGTAAGCCATGTTTTCGGCAAAGCCCCAGTCTATAGGGGTTGTCCCTGCTATCATTTGACTTTGCCGGGACATAATTCTGGCGACAACGGGATGAATTTTAAAGTCAGAGGGAAGTTTTAATATCTGTTGGTGGCAGTGACTCAGGGTTTGTAATGAAACGTGGGTTGCACAGTCAGTATCCCAGGGGTTGTTGAAATATTTATCCCATTGGGTCGTGTATGAATAGGTACTGTCACTTAATCGGGGTCTTGAGACTTCTTTATTGTGTTTAAGTGATAATTCATAGTCCTCAGCCATTTTGGTGGCTTGTTCAGGGCTGATGATATTGTTTTGTATTAATTGTTCGGTAAATATTTTGAGTGTTGTGGGGTGCTGGCGAATGGTTTGATACATTAAGGGTTGGGTGACGGCAGGTTCGTCGGCCTCGTTATGACCGTGGCGACGGTAACAGATAAGATCAATAACCACATCCTTATGAAAATGCATGCGAAAAGCAAGGGCGATTTGGGTAATCTTGAGTACTGCAATCGGGTCGTCACCGTTAACATGAAAGATAGGTGCCTGAATAATTTTGGCAATGTCAGTGCAATAAAGTGTTGAGCGTGCATCCAAGGGGTGACTGGTGGTAAAGCCTATTTGATTGTTGATAACAATATGAATCGTTCCTGCTGTGGTGTATGCGCGCGTAGCAGACATGTTCAGAGTCTCCATAACAATCCCTTGGCCGGCAAAGGCAGCGTCCCCGTGGATGACAACCGGTAATACATGAGAGGGTTGGTTCTTATCATAACGATCTTGTCGGGCACGGGTAGAACCCATGACTACGGGGCTGATGATTTCCAAGTGGGATGGGTTAAAGGCTAAGGACAGATGAATAGGTCCGTCAGGAGTGGAAATATTGGAAGAAAAACCTTGGTGGTATTTCACATCACCAGCACTATTGGAGGCAAGTTCACTGGGAAGGTTTTCAAATTCTTCAAATAAAAGCGCTGGGCTTTTCCCTAAAATGTTGGTGAGTACATTAAGGCGGCCACGGTGCGCCATTCCTAGAACAATTTGGTTTACTTTTTGGCAGCCTGCTTGTTGAATAAGTTCATCAAGTAACGGGATTAAACTTTCTCCGCCTTCGAGGGAAAATCTTTTTTGGCCGATATATTTTCGGTGTAAGTATTTTTCAATACCTTCAGCGGCGGTCAATATTTTTAATAGCGCAATTTTTCTTTCGTTACCAATGTGAGGGGTGCCATGTTCAAGCTGAGTCTTGACCCAGTCAGAGGATTTAGAATCTACAATATGCAAATACTCGGCGCTTATGCTTTGGCAGTACACTGTCTTTAAATGGGCAAGAATGGTTTTTAAAGTGAGTTGGTTTTCATTGGCTAGGAGATCTGAGGAGAAGTAACAGTCTAGGTCGGATTGACTAAGACCGTAGGCGGTCATGTTAAAACCAGAGTCGGGTTCAGGTGTCGGATGAAGTGGGTTGGTGGCAGCAATTCGATGGCCGTGTTTTCGGTAGTAATGGATTAGTTTGTCGACGGCCGCTTGTTTTTGGTTGTTTAGGGTATTTTGTATTTGTGCATTGGCGCTTCTTTTTTTGGGCGGTAATGTACTCAGTGTGTTGAAATATTCTAAAATAAGACTGTGTCTGTTCTCGGTGTTGGTATTTCCTTTGATCGTTTTGAAGGTTTGCTGCCACCGTTTGGAAACCGACTCCGGGTCGGTCAGGTATTGTTCGTAAAGGGCTTCAATATAGGACGCGTTACTTCCATTTAGCGCTGACGTAGACTGAAATTTTTGTAGCCAATTATCCATGAGAACCTTTAGGAGTGAAAGTTAATATAGCCACCCATTTTCATTTTTAAAATGATACATTAACAACCTATCATATTTTGTTCGGCTTACACGTTTTTTTTAAGCAGTGTATTATTAAAAATTGCGCATAATTGAGGATGCCATGGCAGAAAATAAAAAACCGGTAGTGATAAGGGTTAATTTAGCTAAAAATAACACAAATACCAATGTAGTTTCACAGCATCGAATGGTCACGGAATGGAATTATGGCCGTATAGCTTTAGTGGTTTGTTTGTTATTAGCGGTGGTGTTTGTTTTTTATGGAGTGTTTACGGGTTCTGACACTGCTTTAGAAACGACTGCAGAGGTTCCACGGGGAGTAGCTATTGTGACCCGGCAAGCTATTGAACCGGTCAGTAGTCCCCGAATAGTTCAAAAACAAGGGGTGGGTGGTCAAATTAAACAGAAAAATGACCCTGTGTCAGTCAAACAAAAAAGTGCTCCGACGGTCAATGCAGAATTACCGCGTGGAGTGACCCGGGCGCGGTTAGCGCAAGGGGTGGCCAATCGAGAGCCTTTTGGACAGGTTGAGCGGCCGGTTAAGGTGAATAAGGACTTCGCGGTAGGGGTGTTCTATTTTACTGACTTAAACGGGATGAAAGGTCAGACGGTTTTACATAGATGGAAACGTAAGGGGAAGGTTGTTTTTGAAAAAAAGAAGGTTATTCTGGGTAATCGGTGGCGGACTTATACCAGTAAACTGCTGACTGCTTATTCAACGGGCTCTTGGGTGGTTGAGTTAATCAATGAGGACGGCGTTCCCTTGCATGTGATTGAGTTTGAGGTGGTCATGGAATAAGGCGTGAGGGGGTTAATTTTATTTTATATTTTGTTATTAGGGACAATTGTAGAAGGTATGGTTAAATCATGGAAAATCTAAAAAAACTTTTGGACAAGAATGCCGCATGGGCAAGAAGAATAAAGGAAATAAAGCCAGATTTTTTTTCAAAATTAGCGCAGCAGCAAACACCTGAGTATCTTTGGATCGGTTGTTCGGATAGCCGAGTTTCAGCTACTCAGGTTCTCGATTTGCCCCCGGGTGAGGTATTTGTTCATCGTAATATCGCAAATATTGTGGTGCATTCTGATATGAACTGCCTCTCGGTCATACAGTACGCGGTTGAGGTTCTTGAAGTAGAACACATCATTGTTTGCGGTCATTATGGCTGTGGGGGTGTTAAGGCTGTTTTAGACGGAGGGGATCACGGTATGATTGATAATTGGTTAGGACACATTAGAAATGTTCAGCGGCTGTATTCAGAACAATTGAGTCAACTTGATGTCGATGAGCGTTTTGATAAATTGTGTGAATTGAATGTACAGGAACAAGTGCGAAATGTGTGTACTACTACAGTAGTACAGAATGCTTGGAAGAAAGATGCTAACCTTTCCGTTCATGGCTGTGTCTATGGTCTCAGCGACGGTATTTTAAGAGAGCTTTGCACGCATACTGCTAAGAATGCCCCCGTTTTTTCTTGAAGAGAGTATTGAAATAGCTTGAGAGGAGTCAGCTTAGTCGTTCTTGCGTTGTAGCATTTCTTCAGCATTGAGCAATGTCATAATAGCCACTTATAAATCAATGCTTTATGATTATGTTTAGGTTGTCGAATACCATTTCGTATGCCATTCATATTGATAGTTACGACATTTTGGTTTTTTTCAGCGTTTAAAAAGATTGAAAATTAACTATCAGGAAAACCTAGAGCAACTCAATCAATAAATTATCTAACAGTTCCTTAGGGGAAATATTCTTAATGCGTTCTTCTGTAATTATTTGTGTGATTTTTTTAAATGGTTTGAAGATACCCTTGCCAACAAATAAATATTCAAGCCAGCCTTTCTCAGAAATTCTTTGCTTAGTAAACGTAACATCTTGACTTTCAGGTAAAACAGGCGCTAAAAGAAACTGTCTTTTCTTTTTAAAGAGTATACGTAAATTGTAACCACTTTCAATTTTCACGGGGTCAAAATATTGGCTTGCCGCTGATACTAAGGAAGACTGGCTGTAGTAGAAAAGGTGTGCCTTGAAGAAAATATTATGCGGAGAGGCATCTTTCGTAAAGATATTCGGAACTTCAACAAAAAGAAGCCCATCATCAGTCAAAATTTCGGCAATCTTTTTCATTACGGCTTCAGGTTTAGCCATATGTTCAAAAACATGACATATTGTCACAATATCAGTCGAACCAGAGCTTAGCTCATCTAACATTTGGGTTTTAACATCAATTCCGTATTCTTCTTTTGCGTAGTCTGAATAGCCTTTATTGGGCTCAATTCCGCATGAATTAAAACCGCTCTTCCCTGAGAGATATACAAATTCCCCTCCACCAGCACCAATATCCAGTAATTTTAATTTACGCGAAGCATTTATGTGTTCGTTTAAGAAGTTAATTCTGTCAATTGCCACCAGTCCAGCTCTTCTGACATGTTTCAGTTTTGGTGAATATGTGTTTTTATAGTCTTGTCGGTAATGATGGGAATAATAAACTTTTAGCTCATCATCTAAGGGGATATTTGTTTGCTGTACTAAGCCACAATTTTCGCAAACAGATATGGGAAGAGTCCCTCCAGATTTGGCATCAGCCACTTGCAGGCCCATAGCCACATTCATTGAACATAATTTACAATTAAAAGCCAAACCCAGTATTCCTTTATAAGTTCATTTCTAGCAGTATATTAACTTTTTTTATTAGTAGAATAACTATTTATTTAAATTTTAACTGTCCTATGAACAGTTTACCCACTAATACTTACTATCCTGAATTATTCACTCTGAGGTTGACTAACTATAAAAAGAAACTGTCGGGAAAGGGGGTCTGGCTACTTCCCTCTTGATAGTATGTTTTATCTTTTTATAGCTAAATAATAGTTAAGGTCATCACTCCTTGCGCTTACTGGGCTGTAGCCGTCATAGGGTCGGCATTAGGTTTGCACAAGCTGTCATAATCATCGTAAACGGACATTGCTAGAGTGCATTCTATCGTTAAGCTTCAGGAGTATGTGATTCAGTTACTAAATATTCTTTTATCAACACACAAGTTGTTTCAGCTTTTTTAGACCCAGTTACCGGCTCATCCCACGGTAACAGTCCATTACTCAATTCATTATTACTCATTATTTAGCACTCCATTTAATCGAGAAATATTTTGCAAGTCGTTTGCCAGCTAATGCACTACGCGGATAATATTTTTCAGAAACTTTTATGCTGTCATCATCAATTAGGAGTTTAAAAAAAAGTATTTCAAGTAATTCATTAGATAATTGCTCTGGTGTTAGTAAGCCTGATTGTCGGAACTGTGTTCTTCTTTGGGGAGGGTTTTCGTGGTAAATATCGCGGAGCGATAACCCCAAACTTTCGAGGATAAATTTCGGGTCGCATGAGCGATTAAAACATGTTATTTGTACGCGGTTAGTCGTATCACGGGATTGATAAGTTGTAGTCTTTGCCCTCGTGGTAGGGCATTTAAAACGTCCAGAATTCGTCTTTTCGCTGACGCGTACAAGCGCATCATGGACAACATTAAATTGTGTAGTGCTCATAATCGGGTTCTCCCTGTCAAAAGGAAAACCGCTAAAAAAAGGGTATAATTATTTCGGATAAAAAATAAGTCACCTAATTTTAGCGGTTAGGTGGCTTTTTTATTTTTCGATGAGTCCGAAATATTTAGCGCATTTTTTTACGTCATAAAATGTACAACTACCCAACTTTTTAGGGTGAGGGAAGTTGTAATCAGATTCTCGCAAACGATACAGGGTTGGTTTTGAAACGGAGTAGCGTGAAAGTAGGTCTTTCTCGCAAATGGTTACTGCATGTGTTGCTAATGTTGCCATTTAATTTTCCTTTTAGTAAAAGGGTTGTTAAAACGGCATCGGGTGACCTTGATTTAATAAATGGCACTTACCGGTTAGTAATATTTTACTAAGATACTCATTGTATCCTTACCGGTAAGGTGTTGATAATAAAACTGTCCGCTTTTCAAGGACGGTATCTCTCATTTCGTATCTATAAAGACGATACAGGGCTATATGTTGCCAAGTATTGGTTTCAGTTTTTTATTCCTTATAAATCAAAGTCTTGCGTAATTAGTCATTGCGCTTATATGCTTTTTTTCCAGCTCTATTAACAGTTTTGCCCATTCTTTTTATGCTTGTGTGCGCTCGTCTCTTTGTGTTGATTTGTTGTAATGAGCGACAACACCACGAGTGACATGACCTAAACTTATCTCCATTGTGCGGTAATCAGCTCCTAATTCTTCTTGTGCGTGGGTGCTAAAATTTCTGCGTGAATCATGTCTACGAAAGTCTGGGATATTAAGCTTTTCTCTAACAGTATTATGGGAATAGTTCGGAGTGTTTTCGCTGATGTGTCCAGTTGTGCTTGAGTCGCTTGGAAAAACATATTCTGAATGAGGATTAAGTCGTTTTAACTCGCGTAGTATTTCGATTGACCAGTCAGCTAAGTAAACGGTGTGACGGTTACCGTTTTTAGTTTTGGGTAAAATGTACGCTCGATGGTCTAAATCAATGTACTCGCTTGAGGGCTACAATTTCGTTTTTTCTTGCGCCATTCAGGGCGATTAATTCAATAGCGTATCTGGCAAGTGGGTTGGATATTTTGTTGACTTCGTTCATGTATGCGCCCAGTTGATTTAAGGTCAGCATATAATCACGGATAGGCTTTTTGAAGTAGTTTTTGGTTTTAATGGTTCGAGCAACATTGTTCGGAATTGCTTTTTTCATCTTCAGCTTTATCAAGTATGTTTTTTAGGTAGCTGATGGCTATTTTCTACTGGCATTACTCTCCATGTCATCTAAAAAATCAGTGATGTTTTTCTTAGTTAATTCTGCAAGTTTAATGTGACCAATGGCTGGAATAATGTGCTTGTAGACTACACCTTTTATGTTTTTGAATGAGCGTAGTGTGGTGTTTCGCTCGCGCGTTGGTAAGACGTCATCGGAGTAAGATTCAACTGTTTCGGTGCGCTTGGGTTTCTTAGGATTATCACCGCGCTTTAAGTCTAATTGAATTTGAGCGATACGCATTTTTGCTTTCTCGTATGGCATCAGTTCGTAGTCGCCTAATTTGAGTAAATGTCTTTTTCCACCAAAAGAGTAGCGAGCATACCAAGCTTTTGAGCCACCACTCGATTTAGGGTTTACAGTAAGGTATAGATTTCTAAATACGGGCTTACTGTATCGCGCAGATTTTGGTCTAAATTTGCCAACTTGTATGGCGGTAAGGTTAGCCATTTCGGATACTATTGATGCTAAATAAAAAGAGATGCTCTGGTATGCGATAATACGCCAAATTATTATTTTATCAATAGAATCAATTGGTTTGGGTCTTTGTGGAGCTTATAAAAACTTACTCGGAATTGCCTTGTAGCATTTCTTCAGCATGCGCCAAGGTTTGTTGGGTAATCGTGACGCCTCCTAACATTCGGGCAATTTCTTCGATCCGTTGCGTTGTTGTTAGGGTGGTTATGTTGGATGCCGTGGTGTCAGTGCTATGTTTTTTGGCAACAAATAAATGGTGGTGCGATTGTGAGGCAACTTGAGGCAGATGGGTTACGCAGATAACTTGACGTTTTTCCCCCAGTTGGCGCAATCGATGACCAACAATTTCGGCAACACCGCCGCCAATGCCGGAATCGACTTCATCAAAAATCATAGTAGGGATTGTCTTGTCGTGACTGGTGGCGACTTGAATAGCAAGACTGATTCGCGATAATTCACCCCCTGATGCTATTTTTGCTAAGGGCTTAGCCGGTAGGCCGGGGTTTGGACTGACGAGGAAGGTGATATCTTCTTTTCCGTGAGCCGTGAGGGTATTGGTGTTGGATGGCGCACATTCAATAATAAATTCGCCATGGTCCATGCCTAAATTTTTTATGATTGAGGAAATTAACGTTTGTAATTTAACGGCCCCTTTTTGTCGTTGTATTGATAAGGTGTCGGCTAAGGGGTGATATTGTTCTTCAAGGGTGTTAAGTATTGTTTTGAGGTGTTCAATTTGATTGTCATTTGCAATTAAAGTGTTTAATTCAGTCGTGAGTTGTTCGGCTTTACGGGGTAATGCTTCGGGGTTAATTGAATGTTTTCGGCAGAGCGTATGAATAAGGTCTAATTGTTCATCCAGGTAAGCTAATTTTTGTGGGTCAATTTCTTGCGCTTCAAGAAAGCGGTTAAGACCTTGTGCTGCTTCTGATATTTGTAGTTGCGCTTCCGTTAAGAGAGTAGTGGTTTCTTCGAGTTCAGGGGCCAGATTGCAAAGCGGTGTTAGTTTGGTCAGCGATTGGTTGATAAGGGCGAGTGCTGAGTGTTGTTCATTGTTGAATAAGCCATGGAGCTGTTCTTGGCCAACCGATAGGATGTGTTCAATATTAGCCAGTCGAACATGTTCAGTATTGATTGTTTCATAATCAAAGTTTTCCAGGTCAAGCTGTTGTAATTCATTGAGTTGGAATTGCAATAGTTCGGTGCGTTCAGAGAACTGTTGCTGGTCTTTGAGTTGTTGATTTATTTTATCGTGGGTGGCGTGCCAGTTTTGGTGGATTGAGGCAACATCGAAGGCCAGTGTTTCGGTATTGGCAAAAGTGTCCAATAAGCTGCGTTGTTCTTCGGGTTGTAACAGCTTCAAATGGGCATGTTGACCGTGAATCTCGACTAAGTTCTTGCTGAGTTGTTGTAATAACTGTAAGGTCACCGGGCGGTTATTAATGTATGATTTTGAAGGGCCATCATGACTAATAATACGTCTGATTAAACATTGTTGGTTGTTGTCAAGATCGTTTTTTTCAAGCCATTTTTGGGCAACTGGGGCATCTGAGATGTCAAATTCAAGATTAATTTCTGCGCGTTTACGGCCCGGCCTGATATAACCGGAATCGGCCCGATCACCGAGGGCCAGACCTAAGGCGGTGAGTAGGATAGATTTTCCTGCGCCGGTTTCTCCGGTGAGGACTGACATACCGTAGTCAAGGTTCAAATCCAGTGACTCAACAACAGCTAAATCTATTATCTTGATGTTTTGTAGCATTGCTTTTTAGCTAGTTATGATAACCCGCACTCCAGTCTAGTTTTTCACGTAGGATGTGGAAAAACTCATGTTTTTCCGGGTGCAATATGGTTATAGGATTGGGGTCTTTTTTGATGAGAATCTTATCGCTGATAAGTACTTCTGGAATCTGGACACTGTCACAAGTGACAAGCGCATTAATTTGTTTCGTTTGGCAAAAACTGAGTTCTATTTCAGCATCATCATTAATGACAATGGGTCGGTTGCTCAAGGTGTGAGGGTTGAGTGGTACCAGTACGAGTGCATTCAGAGCTGGATGTAAGATGGGCCCGCCTGCAGACAGTGCGTAAGCCGTTGAACCCGTTGGGGTTGAAATAACCAAGCCATCGGAACGTTGTGAATTTAAATAGACGCCATTAATTTTGGTAATTATTTCGATCATGCTGGGTGTTACCCAGCGGTGTACTACGACTTCATTGACCGCCGTATCTTCATGAATGATTTTGTCATTGCGAATGACTTTAGTGCGTAGAAGGTAGCGTTCTTCTTTTATAAAGTTGCCATTTAAAATTGGAAGGAGGTTAGAGGTCAATTCTTTGGGTGAAATATCGACTAAAAAACCGAGACGACCCAGATTTACACCAATGAGTGGAATGTTATGGAGGGCTATAGTTCTGGCGCCGGTTAAAAAAGTACCATCGCCGCCCACGGCGATTAACAGGTCAACCTTTTTCCCTAAGTTTTTCAGCTCGCAGGGGCTTGCTAATGCGTTATCGATAAATTGAGCGCTATTGTTGTCTATAAAGACTTGATGGCCATTGGCCTGCAGAAATTGACAAAGAACATTTAAAGTGGCAGCAATGCTCGGGTCGCTGGGTTTGCCAAGGATACCTATTTTTTTAAACTGAGAAAGCATGTAAATGGTGAATAAAAAAGAAATTTGCCGACTAGTTTATACAAAATACCCAAGTAACCCAATGAAAATTTTAGATTAGTGAGTTATTTGAATGTCGGTTATTGAGGCTTAGGATGATTGTTTTTTCTTTTTTTTTGGCCAATCATTATTGACATCGACCGTCTTACTGCTTATTCTGCACAGGTTAGTTAGCACTCTCAGCAATAGAGTGCTTTTTTTTTGGGAGGGGGAAGCGTAGCGTTGTCGGATTTAAATGAGCGATCATTGCAGTTATTAAAGTCACTGGTGGAGAAATACATTAGTGAAGGGCAACCCATTGGTTCTCGGGTGTTATCAAAAGACAGTACTTTGGACTTAAGTCCTGCGACAATACGCAATGTTATGGCGGATTTGGAAGACTTAGGCCTGATTCATTCGCCCCATACCTCGGCAGGTCGCGTACCGACAGTTTCTGGGTATCGTTTGTTTGTTGATTCGTTGTTAACGGTAAAACCGATTAGAAATCAGGAGGTTAAGGGGTTTTTGGACGGTTTTGGTTTAAACCCTGATAATGTCGCTGATATTATTGGTAATGCTTCGAAAATGCTGTCTAATTTCACCCAGATGGCGGGTGTTGTGACGCTCCCCAGACAGGAAAGTGTCACTTTTTCACATATAGAGTTTTTGGCCTTGTCTGATCGCCGTGTTTTGGTGATTTATGTAACCAACCAACAAGAGGTTCATAAT
>JYMV01053195.1_pt1 | contig 18299 bp, 18 predicted proteins | sample 338911 | NCBI WGS metagenome assembly JYMV01 (sample SAMN03354496, study PRJNA234377) | hydrothermal vent metagenome | biome: Deep sea; feature: Hydrothermal plumes at the Eastern Lau Spreading Center, Western Pacific Ocean; material: Seawater | place: Tonga | collected 2009 | depth 2000 m m
TTTTAGGTCGGAGGCCTGAAAGCCCCATTCTATTAGTTTCTCTTCTATATAAAAGTTCTTGGAGTTTATGATATTGATAAAAACGGGTTGGATCTTATTTACGAAATCATCGTCTCGTTGAATGGCATCGTACACCTCCAGTGCACTCAGCATACCCGAATTCTCAAAATAGCCGCCATCTAGATAGCTTCCTTGGCCGCGTATTTTCGCTGTTGGACTAAAAAGCGGGAATCGGTTCGTGGTCGATACCGCCCCATAGTAGGTCAAGGTTACATTAGAACCGGTTTCATTGTCATAGAACTGTGTTAGATTATCAGCCCCTGCAAATGTACTATCTGAAAATCGCACTGTCGCAACAACGCCTTGTCTTCCCGCTACAGAAGTCGTATTCATTACGAGAAGTGGATACTTTCTTTTTCGTTTGTCGTAAGTTCGTTCCCAGTATTCAGAAAAGCCGTAGGTATTGTAATCCTTCAAAGGCATGCCTACATTTTTCGCATGCTTTTGCATGCTGTAATACGATCGATCCTTACCGCGATAGTTTCCGAAGTGCGCATACTCCCGAAGCATATCCCATCCCATTAAGTAAGTTAGCTCTGTAGACAACACATTAGAGACTCCAATTCGCTCTATCGCCTCGCGCAATCGTGACGGATCATCCTCGTTCGCCACTAAAGCCGAGTAGTTTCCTATTCCTACGGCACCGCCGGAAACACCGGACATGACCACTGTTCGCTTCATAAAATCCCCTTCACTAATTTCATCCAACCTGTTGAGCAGCAAAAGATTCCACAAATTTGCTTTCAGTCCGCCACCATAGGATCCCACGAAGAAATAATTAGGTTTCTTCTCTGTGTTCTGCGAAAGTTTATTCTTTAAGAAATCTGTGAACTCCAGTCGAGGTTCAGCTTTTGTTAAGCTTAACGAATGCAAGTTATTAGGCTGCCCGGCGCTATATACACACCAGCCAATTATGGAAAATACGATGAGCGGAATTCCAAATCTAAAGAAGTTAAGCGCCTTTTTTTCCTCTTTAAGTCGATAGTAATACAACACATGTTTCCAAAGCAAAATAATAAAGGAGTAGAATAGAATAATGTACAGAATAATGATGTTTATCGGATTTAGAGCCGAAGAAAAACCGATCCAAATATTAGCAGCAACAATGGTAACAAAAGAAAAAATACCACTCCATCGCATTAAATTCAAATAGCTGATGTTATCACTTAATTTAGCGAATTGTCTATTCACTATCGCTACTTTCTGGTTTTCTACTTTCGCATATTTTTTAAACAGTTCTAAAGTGGTAGCATCGAACATATCGGAATTACGGTTATAAAGCGAATTCGAATAAAATACATACTTAAAGAAGGTGCGACATATTTTAAAGTAGATATAAAGATACATCTGGCAAATAATCGTTACCAACATGAATATCAAGGGAATTACACTCCATTGATATACCATTGCTAGGACCGCGGTTGCTAGTACCATTAGCGTACATAGACCGAAGTACCACGGAAAGAAACGGACATATTTGACTATTGTCGCGATGGTTCGCCGAATTTCCACTTGATCGCTTTTGTCTAAGATGTGTTTCCAATTGTTGTACATCTGTCCCCACACATAGTAAATGACGTACGTAATGATCAGCAGGAAGAAGGTGACCTTAACGGTATCAAAGTAGATCTCAAAATACCGAGGAATCAAGGCAATAAAAATATGAAAAACAGCCCCATAGATAAGAACGCCTAGACTACGTCTTAACATTTTTACATCTTCGTTGTTGAATTCGTTCTTTTTTTCTTTGGAAGATCTATGGGTACCGTAGTAAATAATTCCGAATCCGAGAATTCGAGTATGCCGTTTAGACATATTCAGACTCACACAATCACGATCGCCGTACAACCATATATCCACATAGACCGGAAAATGAGACAGCAAAATGGCTAAAAAGGTAAGTAGGAAAAATAGGAATAGAATGTTCAACGGACTGTAGAACAGCGTAACTAACAAGGTGCCACCTTGCGGCATTGCAGTTACCAATAAATAGATAATTATAATAAACAAGACACTAAGTAGCGACGTTTGTAAAAATCGTATAAAGTTCTTTGCCTTCGGAAAAATAAATCGTTGCAACGCCCAATACAGAAAGAACAAAGCGCATATTACATATAATCCTAATTTGATGCTTACTATAAGTTCAAGAGAGATGAGTTGTCTAACCCCCTTATAACCATAGGCCAACGCTTCTATTATTTCTATTATGAGCAACAAAATTACAGCAGTAAAATAGATCTGTCCTGCGGTAATTGTTTTAGAGCCAATCGTGAAAAATCGAGACTTTAATAGCGTCCGAATAAAATAGGCAACGATCAACAGTAAAAATGCCGCCCAGAAAAAGTCCAACACAAAAAAGGTCTTGAACCATATGGCGGTCCAATAGTGTTCCTGGCTAAAAATTATGGCGTTGATTGCATCTGCGTGTTCGAAGTGACCATGCTGCGGATGCGCGATAAAATCGTTGATCCTAAAGAGAGAGATGCATATAATGAGTACTATCGAAAGTCCTATCCAAACTGCAATTTGATAGTTAACTCCTCGTTCCAACCAATTTTTCATAAGCAGAATCGTTTATGCTTGGGGAGCTAAAAGCATCATTTAGAGTTCAATATACAAAAAACTTGGGCATCACAGCTTTGATACTTCGATAGACATGTGCGTTCAAAAAATAGAATACCTCTTACCGATATTTACGTACCACTTCCATGATGTGGCGACGTTTTACTTTGCCCGTCTTGGTATAAGCGAATTTTGAGACAGTATAGATTCGTTTGGGTTTTTCGTACGGAGCAAGTTTTGAAAATGCTTCGGTATAGTTAGGGAGTTGTTCATCGCTGTTTTTTTCAAGGACCAAGATTAAGCGCTCTCCTAAGGCTTCATCCTTTTCCGAAGCAATGATAAACGGATACGAAATATACGCTTGAAGCTGTTGTTCTACCGATTCCGGATAGATCTTAATTCCACCGCTATTAATCACGTTATCGTAACGGCCTAACCATCGAAACGAGGTCTTTGATTGTAGGTCGACGATGTCGTTGGTCTTAAGCACCTCATCGACTATTTTAGGGGCTTCGATTCTTAAACATCCTCTTTTGTCGACATCAAACTTAACGTCGGGCATAGCCGAATACGTGTTGGAACGGGCCGGACCATTTAGTCGTCTTACTGCAATATGGGTACAAGTTTCGGTCATTCCGTAGGTTGCAAAAGCTTCGGTATCTACTTTCTGCAATTTGGCTTCCAGTTCGTTAGAAACGGGTCCGCCGCCAATAATGAGCTTCTTCACCTTCCCCAAGTCCTTAATGGAATGATTTACTTGGTAGGGTACCATGGCAGCAAAATCGTAATCATTATCGTATTGTGTTAGCGCGTCCTTTTCCGGTGCCACCACATGTAATTGCCAACCCATTACCATCGCCCGTACGATCATCATTTTACCGGCAATAAACTTAGGGTGCAGACATAAAAGAGCGGAAGCGTGTTCGCCTACTTTAAAAAAGGTACCGGTAGCCATTGCACTATTGATCATTGAAGATTTGGACAGTGCAATTTTCTTAGGCTTTCCTGTAGAGCCCGATGTTCTTACGGGAATAGTATCATTATCATCCAACCAACGAATTAGAAACTTCCCCATGCTCACTTCATGTTCATCCCCGTCTGCTTTTAACTGTTTTGCAAAGCCATGTAGTTCTTCGGCTGTTTCAAAATGCAAACCGTTTAGCGTAAAGGCAGGGTGAATATGGTGTGAGGTTCTTTTCACCGTGCTTATGGTATTTCTGTGGGTTGCGTTTGTGGTGGAGGAACCACTTTTCCGAAGAGCTTATACTTCCAATCGCTCCATTTATAACGCCACGCCATAATAGCAAGAAAAATAGGATAAACGATAAGAACCGGTATTAACACATCGAAGCCAGCGCTGGGATCAGACACATCCTTTAAAACCGAATTTGTCTGAAAAACCGTCCAATCTGCCGTTACCAGCAATGCAGTAATAAGATTGTTACCGGCATGGAATCCCAATGCCAGTTCCATTCCCTCGTCCATAAGGGTCATAACACCCAAAAAGAATCCGGTGCCTATATAATACACCATGATGATGTTGCCTAGTTTTTCTACTTCGGGATTAAAAAAGTGTAGCCCGCCAAAAATAACCGAAGTGATCACTAGCGGCAACCAGCGATTTTTAGCGATCACGCCTATCCCTTGCATTAAATACCCTCTAAATAGGTATTCTTCAAAACTGGTTTGTAAGGGCACCATTATAATTGCGATAACCGCTAAGATTAAAAAGGGGATCAAATCGAATTGCAATACATAACTGTCAGGGTTGGTGTAGTAATCGATAGTTGTTAACACCACTGTGGTGCACACGATCAATAAAAATCCAAACCAAATACGTCCCCAATCCGTCTTTTTACGAGCTGTGGTAAGTGAGCGCATGGATTGATTGTGCAAATATTTAACGATCAAGATCAATACGGCAAGACCAATTGCAAAACTTAACAACATTAAGAACAATGTAAGATTAGAGTCGAGCACCGTCATTAATTTGTTGGGATCTTCCAGAGCGCTAAGATCTTTGCCTTCACTCATTAGTTTATAAGCTACTGCGCCAATAAAAGGGATGGCCCCAAACTGACTTGCTAAGAAGATTATAACCGCTCCAACCAAATATCGCCACCAATCGTTTAAAAATCTAAATGCCTGCGCTATGTACATAAGTTCAATAAATTTTAAATGTGGCTGTAAGTCCCCACTAGACTGTTTTTGTTACATAATTTTATTAAAATCCCAATTCCCCTCCTGTTTATAATACAAGTTTCCATGAGCTACCTGTAACGGGGATGGAATGTTGTTGGTGTATAAACTACCTGTTCCTAATCCTTGTGGCAATTTACTATTTTTTGTGTAGGTGTATTGTGAAATAGCGTTTAATCCTACATTACTTTCCAGAGCAGAAGTGATCCACCAACCAATCGATCGTGCTTCTGCGAGTCGAATCCAGGTGTCACTGGCTTGAAATCCACCAATCAAGCTAGGTTTTAATATTATATATTGGGGTTGAATGCTGGTTAAGAGTTGTTCTTTCTTTTCTTCGGAAAAAACCCCGATCAATTCTTCGTCTAATGCAATTGGTAAGGGTGTTTGTTCGCACAATTGAGCCATTGCCTCCCACTGTCCTTGTTGAATTGGTTGTTCGATAGAATGGAGGTTATATGCTGCCAATTGGGTTAATTTTTCTAGGGCTTCGGAAGGCTGAAATGCACCGTTGGCATCGACACGTAGTTCTATGGCTGAAGCATCGAATTCAGATCGTATATAACGCAATAATTCTAGTTCAGTCTGAAAGTCGATCGCGCCTATTTTCATTTTGATACAGCTGAAGCCTTGTTCAATTTTTTCGACGATCTGCGCCCTCATAAATGCCTTATCCCCCATCCAAATGAGTCCGTTAATGGGTATGGGAGCTTTATTATTTGTAAAATAAGTTGGAAACAATTCAAAAGGAGTGTTGGCTCTCAACGATTGGAATGCCGTTTCGATTCCAAATTGAATGGAAGGAAATTCGGTGAGCGCATCGAGGAGCTGCGTTTCTCCTTTATCTATATGATCACAGACCCATTTTAGAGTTTCTTCATAATCTGGGCGATCATCAATGCTTAGCCCACGCAATAAACCACATTCGCCAATTCCTACTTTTCCCGACGCTTTCAGTATTAGAAACCAAGTCTCTTTAGTCTTTAACACACCTCTAGAGGTACCGCTGGGCCGCTTAAATTGCAGTATGTGTTTGTGGTAGGTAGCTTTCAAGTTTACTATAGTTCTATCGAATCACCAATTTCCAGCAGCATGAGGTCTTTGTCTGCATCGTAGAATTTTTTCTTCGCCGCTTCATGATCAATTTCAATATAGCCAAAGGTGTCGTAGTGTACGCCCAGAACCTTGTCGCATTCCACAAAATCGCTAGCAAGGATCGCATCATCGACCCCCATGGTAAAGTTGTCTCCTATTGGCAAAATAGCGAGATCTAATTTTGTTTGTAGCGGAATCAGTTTCATGTCCATAGTAAGTGCCGTATCACCTGCGATATAGATATTCTTATGTTCTCCTTCGATGACAAATCCGCCGGGCTGACCGCCATAACTCCCATCTGGAAATGAGCTGGTATGGATGGCATTCACATACTTGACATAGCCAAAACCGAACTGCCAACCACCTCCGTGATTCATTGGATGTACTTCAAAACCTTTGTTCTCGTAGTGCGTAGCAATTTCATAGTTACTTACAATAACAGCACCTGTATTTTTGGCGATTGCTTCTGCATCTAATATATGATCTTGGTGTGCGTGCGTAAGCAGAATATAATCGGCTTTAAGCGTGTTGATATCGACCTTGTCCTTGGCCAATTTATTTCCGGTAATAAATGGATCGATGATCAAATTTTTACCTCCTACAGTTATTGCCAGGGAATTCTGCCCATAAAATGTAATTTTCATATTTAGTAATTTTTACTAAAAATACGCTTAAATGAACTGAGTTGCAAACAGCAATACTGAAAACAGAAAAGTGCTTAGTGCCACTTTTTTTAATTCAGGGTCCAACAAGGCGAGAGAGTGCGTTTTAAACACCGTAACCACGTTTAAAAACAATGGAATGAATGCTAATAGTGGTAGAAGGTCCCAAAGCGCTTCGTAATGAATGCCTAAGTAGAGTACCGCACTTAAAAAAGCAACACCAATTAGTAGACCGTGATACAATTTTACTGTTTTTTCACCTAGTACAACCGCCAAGGTATTTTTGTTCACTTTGGCATCTGCCAATCGGTCCCGCATATTGTTTACATTGAGCACTGCCGCGCTTAACAACCCTATAGTAACTGCAGGCAGGAAAATATACTCCAAGACACTTTGTGTATAGAGAAAGTAGCAACCCATTACGCCTACCATTCCGAAGAAAAGAAAAACGAACACATCGCCTAAGGCTCTATACCCATAAGCTCTTTTACCCACCGTATAAGTTACGGCAGCAATGATGGCTGCAATCCCAAGGTTGAAAAAGATAAGTGACAAGATAAACCTCTCTCTTCCGAAGGCTGCGAAAATGAGCATACTTGCTAACAACAAGGTGATAGCACCTGTAATGATCATACCTCGCTTTAACTCTTTTGCCGTTAATAAACCACTTTGTAGGGCTCTTGCCGGTCCTACTCTATCTTTATTATCGGTGCCTTTTACGCCGTCACCATAATCATTGGCAAAATTGGACAGTATTTGAAACCCTAAGGTAGTCGCGATAGCCAGCCCGAAAACCAGTCCGGAAAATGAGTTTACATGTAAGGCCGCAGCGCTAGCGGTCATTATCCCGGAAATAGACAAGGGTAAGGTTCGCAATCTTGCGGCAGAAATCCAGGCGCGTACTTTGGTCATGTTGTTACTTTATGCGACAAAAATACAGTTAAAAAACAAAACCGGCGCAACGAAATTGGAACTGCTTTAACCGTTTTCGCTATTGTATTTATTATTGGGGAGGGCAATTTCAATATTCAAATACTTTTTATACTTTAGCCTAAAACAAACCAAACTACTTATGAGATCTACTGTACATTTCGGACTATTAATTCTACGTGTTGGCGTTAGCATTTTAATGCTCTTTCACGGAATCCCCAAGCTATTAGAAGTTATACAAGGAAATTTCGAATTTGGTGATCCCATAGGCCTAGGCCCTGTAATTTCTAAGATAGGCGCAGTGATTGGTGAAGCGATCTGCCCAATTTTAATCATCATCGGGGTTAGAACAAGATTAGCAACAATTCCTACGATCATCACTATGGCTGTGGCAGCCTTTATCGTGCATGGAAGCGACCCGATTCAGCGTAAGGAATTAGCGTTATTGTATTTAGTTGCTTTTGTAGCGATAGCGCTTACGGGTGCCGGTAAATATTCTATCGATCGGAAATAGTTTCCGAAGAGAACATAAAAAAACCCTAATTGAATGGCAGGATTCTTTAAGCGATTTAAAATTAATGCCGTTACCGAAAAACGCCTTGGCAGCTATCTGCTTTACGCCATAGGGGAGATAATTTTTAGTCGTGGTTGGAATCCTAATTGCGTTACAAATCAATAACCATAACGAACGAAACAGACAAGAAGTACGCCTATACACTATTCTGAAAAATGTTTCCTACGATCTAGAAATGGATACACTTATGGTATCGCAAGCGATCGCCTATTATGAAGATAAGGAAGAAATTGCAGCCGAAATTTTAAAAGACACCTATACTGCCGACACCTACGAAACTTGTATTCCTTGCGGAAATATGCTAGGCACCTATTTTCCGCTTACGTTAAACGACAAGGGGTATACACAATTAAAAAGTTATAACGAGGCCTCTAAAGAAAAAGATAGCCTAGCCATTGAGATCGTGCAGTTTTACACCGCTTTTAATGCGCTAGTAGAAGAGTTTACTGCACAAGTAAAGGACAACACCTTCGACAATTTAAAACATTGGAGAGATACCCAACCCTGGTTCTACAAGGTCACTTCACAACAAAGAGATCCTAGGTTCTTTGAATATATGACCACTTTAGATTACAAGAATCGTGTTGCTTTTTACGATGCGATTGCTTGTAAAAATTTAAAAGGAGTGCTCAGCGGGTACAAGACCAATGCAAACGAAGTATTGCGAAGAATAGAATTGCGATTAGGTGAAGACTAATTAAAGATCGAAACTAACAACTCCTTTAATAGATCGCCTTGCGACATGTTTGCGGCACCTACACCCTTGCTTTTCATATCGGTCTCTCTAATTGCGGCAATGATAGCACTTACCTTTTTCATTGGATAATTACGGGCTGCTATTTTATAATCTTTCAGAAAATAAGGGCTTATACCTAATTCTTTGGCTGCGTTCGATTTATCTCGAAGGGCATGATACTTCATCACTTTAGAAAAAAAGCTGTATAACAAGGCTACGGTCATCACCAAGGGATGGTTCTTTGCATTTTGGCCAAAATACTGAACGATGGCATAGGCCTTTTTTATATCCCGCTCTCCAATTGCATTTTGCAGTTCGAAGTTATTGAAGTCCTTGCTAATACCAATGTTCTCTTCTATTAATTGGGGTGTTATCTGCTCTCCGGGCTTAATGATTAGCTGCAGTTTTTCTAGTTCATTGTTTACCTTTCCAAGATCGTTTCCAAGAAATTCTACGAGCATTTGAGAGGCTTTAGGTGTAATGGTATAGCCTTTACCGGCCAAGACCCTTCGTATCCAATCGGGTACCTGATTCTCGTAGAGTTTTTTACTTTCAAAAATAACGCCTGTTTTTTTTATTGCTTTTGAAAGTGCCTTACGGGCATCCAATTTCTTATACTTATAGCATAAGACTAATACGGTTGTAGGTTGCGGATTGTTGGCGTAGGAAGCTAAATTTTCGATGGTTCGCGAAAGGTCTTGTGCCTCTTTAACAATGACAACCTGCTTTTCTGCCATCATTGGATATCGTTTCGCGTTGCTCACTATATCATCGATGCTCACATCCCTGCCGTAGAGTACCATTTGGTTAAAACCCCGTTCGGCTTCCGTCAATACATTATTTTCAATAAAACTTGCAATTCCATCGATATAATACGGTTCTTCGCCCATTAGAAAATAAATAGGCTTAGTAGCTCCGTTCTTTATGTCGTTAATAATGGTCTTGGCTTTTTCTAAAGGCATGCAGCGTGCTTCAATTAGCGGTTTAAGAGATTAGTTTATATCCTCACTGTTTCAATAAAACAAAGAGAAGTTGTTTCTTTGTGGGATGCAACCACTTCACTTCCCGGAGTATGATTTTCGTTTCAAAAGTAACGAAAACAAACCATTGATTTTTGATGAAATCCGAAAAAAATTTGTGGCATTGACACCCGAAGAATGGGTGCGTCAACATGTAGTTCGGTTTTTACGTACCGAACTGAACTACCCGGCTTCGCATATAAATGTTGAAAAGCAATTAAAGCTACACAACACCCTGAAGCGCTATGATGTGGTCGTATTTAATCGCGACGGCAGTATTCTACTCATTGTAGAGTGTAAAGGACCTACTATTCCCATTACTCAAAATACATTCGATCAAATTGCACGGTATAATTTGGTGCTGGACGCGACCTATTTAATGGTCACCAATGGACTGGAACATTATTATTGCCAAATGGATCGTGAACTAGAACAGTACACCTTCCTTAAGTCGTTACCAAAAAAATAAGGACTAGTCCAATAATGTAACTTCAATATTTTCGGTTTCGATGGTAGACAATAATTTTAGCTGGTCTAATGCATACAAACTATCTAGTTCTGCTGTAGCAATTCCCTCTACTGTGGGTTTGAAATTCTTATAATCTACAAACCGTATGCCTTCAATAGTTCTCGGATTATAAGCCTCTCGAAATCGTTGTCCACCGCCATCGGTAACATAATCATACGCCAAATAATCTACCGTAAAATTATTTTTGTGTATCCAGTACACATAGTGATCTTGATAGTCGGTTCCACCGCCCTCTTGCTTAAATTGAACTCCAATCTTATAGTAGGGAATTCCTGCTATCTCGGTCTCTTCTAACAACTCTTTAATAACCGCATCATCGTTTAAACCATAGGGCAATTGAACGAAATAATGTACCGAATTAACACTATTTGCATACTTTATTGCTGTTGTATCTGCTATTTTCTGAAGCGAATCATTTCTATAACGTGCAAAGCCATTATTAGTTAAAACATCGCGAACGCGACCAAGGGAATCTATTGTGATTCGTTCAAACTGAAAGGTTCCGTTATTTCGAACACTCTTATACGTTCTATCTCGAAAGGTAAACGAGACAGCTGCATTATCACAATTCCCGCTACAAGCGACTTCTAAAGCCCGATCTACAATTTCTTGTGCGGTGATCGATCTTTTTTCACAGGACCAACCTGCAATTAACAATAGAATAGCTAGTACATATCTCATTTGGTATATTTGTAACAAAAGTACGGGATTTACGTTATGATGTGATACCCTTTCAAAAATAAAACAATTAGATGCGCACACTATTTTTTAGTATACTCCTCTTCGCTACTAATCTCGTTTTAGGACAGTCTGAATCGTATGCAGAAGCTCTTGAGACCTTCCAAGCTAATTATAATGCTAAGAATCCTCAATTGATTTTCGAGCAATTTGACGAAGAAATGCAAAAAGCGGTCGATCTGGAGGCGGCGACCTTGCTTGTAACTCGCTTTCAGAAGCAATATGGCGATCTAAAAGCTATCGATTTTAAAGAGAATACCGGTACGCGGGAACAGTACATCGGGCATTTTGAACGAGGGAAGATCAATATCTTTATCTCCTTGAATGATTCCGAAGAAATTAACGGACTCTTATTCAAACCATTTGAAGATGATGGATCCCCTGGAAAGATAACACGTAACACAACAGCTTTTATACTGCCGTTTAAAGGAACCTGGTTTACAGTGTGGGGCGGTGACACCAAGCAACAAAATTACCATGTGATCGATAGGGCGCAACGCGCTGCCTTCGATTTTTTAATTATTGGCAAGAACGGCCGTTCGTACGAGAGAAGCGGCACTCGTAATGAGGATTATTATGCCTTCGGAAAGCCTTTATATGCTGTCTGTGACGCCACAGCAATAAATGTAATTACCGGTGTTGAGGATAATAAGCCAGGCAGTATGAATCCCGCGCAACTGTTAGGCAATAGTGTTACACTAAAAACGGATGCAGGCGAGTATATCGTGTATGCTCATTTTGAAAAAGGAACACTAAATGTAAAAGAAGGTGACCGTGTGAAACAAGGACAGTATTTAGGAAATTGCGGAAACTCTGGTAATTCGTCAGAACCACATTTACACTTGCACGTACAGGATGGTCCTGACATCTACACGGCCACCGGAGTGCGTTGCTATTTCGAAGCCATAATGGTAAACGACACCTTAAAAGAAGACTATTCACCCGTTCGATTGGATCGCATTTCCCGTCCTGAATGATTTAACGCCCTCTTAACGCAAAAGATACTTTAAAGACTGCATTATTAATAGTAATTTTGCAACCTATGGCGCTTCAGAAAAACGTAAAGATCAAAAATCGCAAAGCGAAGTTCGAGTACGAGATCCTAGATACGTATACCGCAGGTATCGTCTTGGCAGGAACCGAAATTAAAGCCATTCGAGAAGGAAAAGCATCTATCGCGGAGAGTTTTTGCGAGTTCAACGACCACGGCGAGTTGTTTGTGATCAATATGACGGTACAGGAATACTCGCACGCAAGTGCCTATAGCCATAATCCGAAGAGCGAACGCAAACTGCTTTTAAACAAGAACGAGTTAAAAAAGTTGGAAAAGGAAGTTCGAAATTCGGGACTTACTATCATTCCATTATTATTATTTACCAACGATCGCGGACTCGCGAAAATGAAAATCGCCTTATGTCGTGGTAAAAAACAATACGATAAACGCGAATCGATAAAGGAGCGCGACACCAAGCGAAACCTCAGCCGAATTAAAAAAGCGTTCAACAATTAGAAAAACAGCTGCTATATCTGCTATTGGTACTTGACCAATTGGTTTTTATTCAAATAAAATTTAGGCTTCGCAACATTTGGGTTTGTATCTTCGTCTTTTGAAGTATACATTGCACCTATGAAAATACCGCTACTCTGCTTTTTTTTATTGTCATTTTCACTTTGTGAAGCGCAACTAATAGGAAAAGTAACCGACACCAAAGGTGAGCCTTTGCCTTATGTAAATATTTATTTGGAAGATTCGTATTCAGGTACTACTACAAACGATGATGGCAACTATTCGTTGTCTGTTGCAGAAAACACTTCGCAAACCGTTATTTTTCAATTTTTAGGATATAAAACACTTCGGAAAGAGATCACGCCCATTTCATCACCCTATATTCTCAATGTGGTCATGGAAGAAGAGACCGTTAGTTTAGATGCTGTGGTCATTTCAAACTCCGAAGACCCGGCGTATCGCATCATTCGAAACACCATCGCCAACCGACGCGAAAATTTAGATCGTATCTCAGAATTTACAGCCGATTTCTATTCTCGTGGTCTGTGGCGCGTAGAAGATATTCCGGAGAAGATCCTTGGGCAAGAAGTAGGTGATTTCGACGGTGCTTTGGATTCCACCCGAACCGGTATCATCTATCTTTCAGAAACCATTAGTGAGATCGCCTATAAGAAACCAAACGACTTTAAAGAGAAGATCATCGCCAGTAAGGTAAGTGGCAACGACAACGGATTTAGTTTTAACAGTGCCCAAGAGGCCAATTTTTCTTTTTACGAGAACACCCTAGACCTAAATGCCGCGATCGTTTCCCCTATCGCCAATAACGCCTTAAGTTATTATCAATACAATCTAGATGGTGTTTTTTACGAAGAAGACAAGCTTATTAATAAGATCAAAGTGACGCCACGTCGACCCAAGGACCGAGTCTGGGAAGGCTATTTGTATATCGCAGAAGATGATTGGCAGTTGTACGGTGTGGAGTTAACTACTAACGGAGATGCAATTCAAGTTCCATTTATCAATACTTTGGTGTTTAAACAGAATTTTAAATACGACGAACAGACTAACTTTTGGATCAAGATCTCGCAAACGATCGATTTTAGTTTTGGATTTTTTGGTGTGGAAGGCGACGGCCGCTTTATAGCCGTATATAGCAACTACGATTTTACGCCCGAATTTAATAAAGGTTCCTTTACCAATGAAGTCCTATCCTTTGCCGAAGCCGCAAATAAAAAAGACAGCCTGTTTTGGAAAGGTACTCGTCCGGTTCCACTTACCAACGAAGAATTAAATGATTACATAAAAAAAGACAGCATCCAAACACTTCGAAAATCTAAGGTATATTTAGATTCTATCGATGCGAAACAAAACCGATTACAACTGCTCGACCCATTTACCGGTTACACCTATCAAAATAGTTACGACCAATGGCGTATTCGATACGAAGGTCCACTCCCCGGGATCCAGTTCAATACGGTGCAAGGGTGGAATGGTAGTGCCGGATTGTCGTATTTTAAATGGTACGATGAGAATCAGACAAAATGGTTACAGGTATATTCGAGAGCTACCTATGGTATCGCCGACGACCGACTGCGACTTACCGGGGGTATCGTTAAAAACTTTAATCGAACCAACCGACTTCGCTTATCGTTGTACGGCGGAAGCACGGTACAACAATTTAATGCAGCAGCACCAATATCACCGTTGATCAATTCGATTGCCACACTGTTTTTTGAACGAAATTATATGAAGGTATATGAAATGAATTACGGCGGCTTCGGATATAGTCAAGAGGTATTTAATGGACTGCGACTGTTCACAAATTTTAGTTATGAAGAACGAAAGCCCCTTTTTAATAATACAGACTATGTGACCATTCCAAATGACGATGTATCCTACACGTCTAACAATCCATTAAATCCTTCCGAAGAAAACAGCACAGCTATACTAGAACATACTATTTTCAAATCCAATATCACAGCCAACATTACCTTCGATCAAAAATACATGACTTATCCTGACGGAAAGTACAATTTAGGTAATGGTGATTATCCCGCGTTGCAGATCACATTTGAAAATGGGACAGCAGCTTCCGATGACGGCTATAATTACAGCCAGTTACGAGCAAGTTTATACCAACGAATTACGCTTGGCAATAAAGGCGATTTTAGATACCGGCTAAAAGGCGGTACCTTTTTCAATGGGGATGCTATTTCGTTCGTGGACTATCAACATTTTAACGGCAACCAAACACGAGTTGGCACCACGCCTAATTATACAAATTCTTTTAACTTGTTGCCATATTATGCACTAAGCACCAATAAAAGCTATTTTGAAGGTCATATAGAGCATGATTTTAAAGGGTTTTTCCTCGGAAAGATCCCGGGATTGAACCAACTTAATTTTAATCTCATTCTAGGCGCGCATGCCTTAAGCATTGCCGATAATAAGCCATACACTGAAGTATCAATAGGAATAGACAATTTGGGTATTGGCAAATACCGACTGCTACGTTTAGATTACGTTCGTAATTTCTATCAAGGTACAAGTGAAGGTGCATTCATATTTGGACTAAAGTTTTTGAATATTATTGAATAAGAAGCACGCAACCTTTTTAATTTCTCATGTCATAAGGAAAACAACTACCATGAAAACTGTATATACTTTACTTCTTTTTGTTCCTCTATTAATATCATGTACTAGCGATGATAGTCAAGGAGACACGACACTCGAATTAAATGGAATTTGGAATTTGATACATGTTACCTGCCTATGCGAACCCGGCAACTATGAAGTTGGTGATCATGTTTGGACCTTTAAACTGGCCGAAAATGAACTGGAAGTGATCAACAATGTAGAAGACGACCTACAAATTTTAGCAACTGGCACCTACACGCTTGAACAAACAGAGACCACACTTAGTGTCGATGGAATGACCTTCGATTATTATTTTGAAAATGACACCTTGTATCTTGAGGACATGCCCGAATTGGATGGACCTCGACTAACGTTCGTGAGTGAATAACGATAGAAAACTAATGTGAGTTGTTAGTTCTTATCTTCTAACAATGGTACAAATCGGAATTCGCCAAATTCTTCTTTCTCAAACTCAGTTTCAGCGGTACGCGTAAATACTGTCATGATCTGTACATCTTCGCCTACGGGAATAACCAACTTCCCTCCTACTTGTAATTGCGCTAGTAATGGCTTAGGCACGTATGGCGCACCCGCTGTTACAATGATGCCGTCGAATGGTGCTTCTTCCTCTAATCCTTTATAACCATCGCCAAAAATTAATCGTTTTGGTCTATAGCCAAGCTTTGATAAGAATAGTTTTGTCTTTTTAAACAATTCGTTTTGTCTCTCAATCGTGTAGACTACGGCGCCCATTTCAAGTAGCACAGCAGTTTGGTAACCGCTTCCGGTACCTATTTCTAACACCTTATCGCCTTTTTCGATCTCCAATAACTCAGACTGTCGTGCGACGGTATAAGGCTGCGAAATGGTTTGATCGGCTGCGATAGGAAATGCCTTATCGACATAAGCATGATCTACAAAACCTGAGTCCATAAAAAAATGTCGTGGTATGGTATTGATCGCCGCCAGAACCGCTTTGTTGGTGATTCCTTTTTGCTGAAGCGTCGTTACCAGCCGCTTGCGCATTCCTTTATGGGTAAATGTATCTTTCATGGGTAACAAAGAACGGAAATGATGTTCCAAATTACAAACCTTAACTTTAAAAACAGCAATTTCTAAATCGGTAGCCATGCTTCGATAATTCTAATGAAACACGTACCTTTGTGAAAAACAGATTTCAATGCTAAAAGCAGGCGTGCTGGGTGCTGGTCACCTCGGAAAAATTCACTTAAAATTATTGAACCAATCGGACCAATATGAACTGGTTGGATTTTACGATAGAGACAAAGAAGCTTCTGCAACGATTGAAGCAGAATTGGGTTACAAGAGCTTTCCGACGATGGAAGCATTGATCGAAGCCTGCGATATGATAGATGTGGTCACACCTACCATCTATCATTTTGAATGTGCAAAACAAGTAATTGCTGCCGGTAAACACCTCTTTATCGAAAAGCCGATCACCCATACCGTAGATGAGGCGAACGAACTACTGCGCTTAGCCAAAGAAAAAGGCATGATGGGACAAGTGGGACATGTCGAACGCTTTAACCCGGCCTTTATGGCGGTTCACGAAAAGATAGACAACCCAATGTTCATTGAGGCACATCGCCTCGCTGAATTCAATCCGCGCGGCACCGATGTTTCGGTAGTCCTCGATCTAATGATTCATGACATCGATGCTATCTTAAGTGTGGTCGATTCGAAAGTTAGTAAGATTAATGCGAGTGGGGTTTCAGTAATTAGTGAAACACCGGACATTGCTAACGCCCGTATCGAGTTCGAAAATGGATGTGTCGCTAACTTAACAGCAAGTCGGATTTCGATGAAAAAAATGCGCAAAGCACGATTTTTCCAAAGAGACGCCTATATATCGGTAGATTTTCTCGAAAAGAAATGTGAAGTGGTAAAGATGAAGGATGCCCCTGAAAATCCCGATGACTTCGCCATGATACTTACCAACGCCGAAGGGATCAAGAAACAAATTTATTTCGATAACCCGGAGATAGATAACAACAACGCTATTTTGGATGAGTTAAACGCGTTTGCTAATGCCATCCACAACAAATCAACTCCTATTGTGACCCTAGAACAAGGAGCAGAAGCCTTGCGAGTTGCCATGCAGATCATAAAAAAATTTAAGCACTTATAATTCAACATACAATGAAAAACATAGCCGTAATTGGAGCCGGTACTATGGGAAACGGAATTGCCCACACCTTTGCTCAATATGATTATAAAGTACAATTGATTGATATTTCACAAGCTTCCCTCGACAAAGGAATGGCTACCATAGCGAAGAATCTAGATCGCATGGTGGCTAAAGAAAAGATTAGTGAAGAAGATAAGCAGCGAACGCTCAGCAATATCACTACCTATACCAACCTAGAAGAGGGTGTAGAATATGCCGGACTAGTGGTTGAAGCCGCCACTGAGAATGTGGATCTTAAACTTAAGATTTTTAAAGACCTAGACGCTTTTTGTCCGGATGACACTATCTTGGCCAGCAATACGTCCTCTATTTCTATCACACAAATTGCGGCTCAAACATCACGTCCGGAAATGGTAATAGGCATGCATTTTATGAATCCGGTGCCGGTAATGAAGTTAGTAGAGATCATAAAAGGGTATAGCACAAGCGATGAAACCTACGCTACCGTTGCCGAGCTGTCTAAGAAATTAAATAAAGTCCCTGTTGAGGTAAATGATTATCCAGGATTTGTCGCCAATCGTATTTTAATGCCTATGATCAACGAAGCGATCGAGACCTTGTATAATGGCGTCGCCGGTGTTGAGGAGATCGACACTGTTATGAAACTTGGTATGGCTCACCCTATGGGGCCGCTACAACTTGCCGATTTTATTGGTCTAGATGTATGCTTATCTATTTTACATGTAATGTACGACGGGTTTAAGAATCCGAAATACGCGCCATGTCCTCTACTCGTAAATATGGTAATGGCCGGTAAAATGGGTGTAAAGAGCGGCGAAGGTTTTTACGACTACAGCGAAAGCCGTCGAGCAGAAAAGGTAGCAGCACAATTCTCATAATTA
>JYMV01006224.1_pt1 | contig 18296 bp, 11 predicted proteins | sample 338911 | NCBI WGS metagenome assembly JYMV01 (sample SAMN03354496, study PRJNA234377) | hydrothermal vent metagenome | biome: Deep sea; feature: Hydrothermal plumes at the Eastern Lau Spreading Center, Western Pacific Ocean; material: Seawater | place: Tonga | collected 2009 | depth 2000 m m
ACATACCCTCCTTATAATACCAATAAGTATGCCAAAAACCAAAAAAATTATCAGTTTAATATTTTATTGACGGAGAAATAATAAAATTAACCACCCCTATGGACATGCGAGGTCAAGTGAGATGTCAACATATGTTACATTAGGGAGAATATTTCCTAATTCGTTGCCAGAGCTTCGTACATATCCCAGATAGGCAGGAAAATTGACAGGGCCAGGGTCAGGATCATGATACCCATAAATACGGTAATGAACGGTTCAATGGTTGCCGTCAGTTTCTTAACCCGGTCCTTGGTCTCATTATCGACCATGATTGCGATCTCCTGGAGCATTTCATCCAGCGAGCCGGCATTCTCGCCAACCCGGATCATGGTCAGCATATGAGACGGGAAAAAACTGCTGCCGTGTTCCTTCAGCGATTCAGCAATCTGCTTACCGTGCTCAACATCTCTTTCAGTGTGGATCAATTTTGACTCTATGTACGCATTACCGGCACTCTTGCAGGAAATATTAATAGCTTCCAGGATGGGAACACCGGTTCGGTCCAGTGTTTCCAGCACATGGCAGAACCGGGAAATCGCCATGCTTTTGATAATGCGGCCAAAGACGGGAGATGACAATAAGAACCGGTGATAAGCAAGCCGGCCGGTCTTGGTTTGAATTGAACGGTAAAATGCAAATGCTAGTACCACCAGTCCAAAGATGACAAATAATAGATAATCCTGCAGGAACTGGTCAATACCAAGGAGGATTCGAGTGGGCAGGGGCAATTCAATTCTGGTTGAAGAAAAAAGCGTGGAGAAACGGGGTAAAATGAATGTAACGGCATAGATACCTACAAGGACGGTAATGCCCACCACGATCATGGGATAGCGAATGGCCTGTTTTATGCCCATTATCAGTTCCAGGTCATAGCTGATGAATTCAGCAAGCTGCAGGAGAACCTCATCCAGGACTCCTGCGCTTTCCCCTGCCCTGACGATATTTACAAACATTTCATTGAATACCTTAGGGTGTTTTGCTAAAGCATCGGAGAGTGATATACCTGAATTAATGTCATCAATCACTTTCTTAGTGGCTTTTTGGAGCATGGGGTTGGAGTCATCATCGGCCATGGATTTCAGGGCTTCCAGCAACGGTACACCCGCCCGGAGCATGACAGAGAGCTGGCGGGTAAAGTTATAGATCGCTGAAGGGGAGACACTTTCAAATAAATTGATTTCCAGATCCCAGATGGATTTTTTCTTTACAGTGAGAGAGATGGGTTCCAGGCCAATTCTCTCCAGCTGTTCTATGGCTGCCGGCTTGCCTGATGCCTGCAGTTCGCCCCGTTCAATGCCATTGCTCGTGTTCCGGGCAATATAAGAAAAATTAAGGACAGAGCTAGTCTGTTTTGCGGAGGCCATACTGATCTAGTTTTCTATACAGGGTCATGCGGCTGACGCCCAATTGTTGGGCGGTATGGGTTAGATTCCATCTGTTACGCTCTATACCGGCTTTGATGGCCTTCATCTCGATCTCTTTGAGGGTCATGATCGGTTCAGGGATCTCCTGCCCCGGCGACATGCCGTCACTATCGGCTGAGTCTGACGATTGACTGGAGTCTTGTTCTAACCGTAACTGTTTATCTAATAGGGGTTCAATATCCCTGGCACGCAGATAGGTTTCATCTGAAATAAGTACGGTGCGTTCCAGTGCGTTCTCCAATTCGCGAACATTCCCGGGCCAGGAATATTCCATAAGCAGTTCCTGCGCATTCGGATTAAAATAGCAGACTGAAGTATGATGTTTATCTTTGAATTTATTCAGGATATTGAGCGCGATCAGGGGAATGTCTTCTGGTCGGTCCCGAAGCGGGGGCATCGTCACCGGGAATACATTGATGCGATGGTACAGGTCCTGCCGGAAGGTTTTTTGACGGATTTTTTCCTGCAGATCCTGGTTTGTAGCCGATATCACCCGGACATCCACGCTCAATGTTTCAGCCCCGCCAACGCGCTCAATTTCTCCGCTTTCCAGCGCTCGTAATATTTTAGCCTGGAGGGAAGGGCTCATATCTCCGATCTCATCGAGAAAGATTGTACCGCCGTTAGCGGCAATGAATTTTCCATCCCGGCGTTCAATCGCACCGGTAAAAGAGCCTCTCTCATGGCCGAATAGTTCACTTTCCAGCAGCTCTGATGGGATGGCTGGACAGTTAACGGCAATAAACGGTCGCTGATACCGACGACCATTCCGGTGAATGGTTTTTGCTGTCAGGGTTTTGCCGGTTCCGCTCTCGCCATAAAAGATGGTAATCACGTCCTTGCTCTGGATCTGCAGCAGCAGCTGGAACACTTTTCGCATAGCCGGAGACACCCCGACCAGGTCGGATAAACCACAGGGGGTCATGTGTTTTTGCTGCCCTTTCGGTAAACCCTGAACGAATTTTTGAAAATCAGCGGCATTACCAATTAGTTTTTCCAGTTTGTCAACGGATGAATTTTTTGGTTCAAACCAGCCAAAGAGACCTATTTTGAAATCATCCAACAACTGATTCCTTCGCTCATTGTCGCGTAGCAAACAAATAACCGGAACCTGGCTGTGATTTTTCAATTCACTGATCAGCCTTGATGGGGATATCAGGGGTAGTTGATCTTCAATAACCACTGCGCTGTATGGATTACTGGAAAGTGCGTTCATCGCGATCATACCATTCTGTACACTATCCACGGTTCGACCGGTCTCCTGCAGCATGCTTTCCACTGTTGTTCCTAGGGTTTCTATCACTTCTGTCATGGTAGTATCACCCCTTTTTACCTTTGTAAAACTATCTAATCGGAGGGTGATCATACCTCTTTGAATGGCTTTTTCTCTGATGGTGTGTGCCGGGGAATTTTTCATGACCAGGTCTGCGATATGATCATCCATCATGAGTAATTCAAAAATGGCAATGCGGCCCCGGTAACCGGTATTGCGGCAGGCAAGACAACCCTTACCCCGATAAAGCGGTATGGATGTATCAACCTTAATACCCATTTTAGCAATTTCCTCGGGCGTGGCCGGGTATTCTTCACGACAGGATGTACATAATCTCCTGACCAGTCTCTGAGCTAAAATTCCCTTCACTGTTGATGTGATCAAAAATGGTTCCAACCCCCAATTCAGCAGCCGCGTAAATCCTGTTGCCGCATCGTTGGTATGAATAGTACTGAATACCAGATGCCCGGTCAGGGCAGAACGGATGGCCAGCTCTACCGTTTCATCATCACGGATTTCCCCCACCATGATAATGTCCGGGTCCTGACGAAGTATCGCCCGCAAGGCAGAAGCGAATGTTACTCCCGATTTCACATTGACCTGGGCTTGGTTGATGTTCTTAAGGTCAAACTCGATCGGGTCTTCAATGGTTACAATGTTGGCTTCCGGGACTTCCAGTTTGTTCAGTGTTGAATAAAGGGTTGTGGTTTTACCGCTACCCGTAGGACCGGAAACCAGAATGATTCCCTCGCCACCCACGAGCATGCTCTCGTATTTCTTCAGGATGTCGCTCTCAAATCCGAGGTTAATTAGTGAGTGCAATGCCTCGGAAATATTCAATAAACGTAACACACATTTTTCGCCGTGGAGTGTTGGATAGGTAGATATACGCAGGTCCAGGCGCTGGTTATCTGTCTCAAATAGGATTCGACCATCCTGTGGCCGTCTGGTTTCGGCAATATCCATTTTGGCCATTATTTTAAAGCGGGATAGTAGAGCATTACTAACGGATGATGGCAAATTTTGGAATTCAGTCAGTTTGCCATCCAGGCGAAAGCGGACCCTGATGTCATTTTCTCGATTTTCAACATGAATATCGCTGGCCCGGTACCGGATACTCTGTTCAATGATACTATTAACTAATTCTACAATCCTTGATTCATCAATGTCTTCCGGTGCACCGTCTTCCACTGTCCCTATACTTTCCTGTCCAATGAACTTGGACATGCCATAGTGCATGTCAATGGCAGCTTCCAACTCGTGTTTAACTGCAATAATCGGTTCCGCCTTAAGTCCTGATGCACTTCGAGCTGCAATAATGGGTTCTGGATCCACAGGGTCAACCACTGCCACATTCAGGGTATTATTCAATTTAAATAGCGGCAGGACTTTGTATTGGCGTACAATACGTGCCGGGATCATTTTAATTACTGCTTCGTCGATTTGGTAATGTCCAAGATCTATAACCGGTATTCGTAGCTGCTGGCTTAAAAATCTATTGCGCTCCGGCTCATCTAACAATCCCATTCCAATTAATATCTCACCGATATAAGCGTCATTTTCTTCTTGTTTCAGAAGTGCCTGGTCAAGTTGAGCCTGCTCGATCTTTTTAGCCTGGATCAGCAGTTTTCCGATTGTTTGTTTGCCAACTACCGCCATCTTAAAACATGGTTGTATAGTACCAGTTAAGAATGTAATTGCCGCCACCAGGCGTTTGAGATAACCATGTAATAATGGCTCCGGCAGAGATGAATGGTCCGAATGGAATGGGATTTTCCCGGCTGATCTTATTCAATACCAGTAATACAATACTGAAAAATGCCGCAGTGATAAAACTGAGAAACAGGGTCAGAACTGACCATTCAATGCCAAGAAAAGCACCCAGAACAAACCCCAGTTTTACATCGCCGAAACCCATCGCCTCTTTCTTAAAAATCCAGTTGCCAAGAATCCCCAGTAGGAATAAAGCCCCTCCAAACCCAAATGCACCCATTAATCCATCTTTCCAGTTGATCGGAATCAGATTCAATCCATGAGCCACGACAGCAAGTCCGAGAAAGATCAAGACAAATTCATTGGGAATGATATAATGATCGAAATCAATGAAGGTGATAGCAATCAGCATATACGTCAAGGATAGTAACAAGATAAATAATAGTGAAAAACCATAAATGGAATAAAGCAGAACGGACAGAATTCCTGCCAGAGTTTCTACAAAAGGATACCTGAGATTGATCTTTTCAGGACAATAGCGGCATTTCCCGTGCAATAGTATAAAACTCAACAGGGGAATATTATCTTTCATTTGGATTGGTTCTTTGCAGCTTGGGCAATGAGATCTTGGCTTGACAATTGATAGATCATTTGGAAGTCTGTAAATGATAACATTAAGGAAACTGCCGATAATTAGTCCGATGATAAATAAAGCCAGGTAAATTAATGCAGGGTTAATAGGCGGGTTCAATTGATCGATTCCTGTATTAAACCTAGTATTTCCTTAAACTTAAATGGCTTTGACAGAAGTTTATCAGCGCCAGATTGGGAAAACACTTTTTCCGTATTCGCTCCCGATGAAGAACTCATAATGATGACCTGGATTTGCTTATAGCGTACATCAAACTTTAACAACCGGCTAATTTTATATCCGCTTATGCTTGGTAATACATCATTCGCGATGACAACTTGGGGTTTTTCCTGACAGGCACGTAAATAACCCTCATAGCCGTCTGGTGCAGTAATAACAATCATTCCCCGTTTTTTTAAGCCGTTGGAAATATTTGCCAGGATTGCTTCATCGCTATCCACGACTAGGACCGACTTTTGTTTCAATTCCGCCATTTTTGTTGAGCGCGGGATACAGTTCTAGGGTACACCCACCACCTCAGATTGCCTGAATATAATAACATAAATAGACATTATAAAATAAATAAGTGTCTCAATTGTAGACGGTCACTGTGCAAATATATTCTCTTTGGCTTATACTGAGACAGTTATTGCTAAACTATATCCACTATATTGTAACAGATTCAATTTGAGCTATCGATTGATTCAGCTGGGTTCTTTATCAGAATCATCCGAATTCTTCCCAGAATTAAAACCTCTTTTGGTTTGATTCTGGCAGCAATAAACTTTTTCCTTGAAAGCATCAATATTTTATCTAAAAAAGTAAACAAATTTTAATCTGAAAGTCTTTTGTCGGTTTTTAATACACCTGCCCCCAATTTATCCAAAAAGGAAATACAATTAATTGTACAAGGCAATTATAAGCTCTCTGTTGATGCGCTAAACCTCACCGGTGAACGGGATCAAAATTTTTTCTTGATAGATACCTCTGGGAATGAATACATCCTGAAAGTATTCAACTCTGCGGAGGAAGTTGCTGTGGTAGAGATGCAGAGCCAGGCCATGTTCCATGTAGCTCAGCTGGATTCTTCCATACAGGTATCATCGCATGTAAAAACCATGGACGGCAGCGATATATTAGAATATATCCATGATAATACTGCACACATGATACGTGTTGTAAACAATATACCCGGCAGGTTCCTGAAAGATATAGATCACAGCGCGGTATCACTGGGTGCTCTGGGTGCTTTTATGGGAAAGCTTGATCACGCCCTTAGCGGGTTTCATCATCCCGCAGCGAAGCGGGAATTTCCTTGGGATATTCGCTGTATTGGATTTATTGAGACCCATCTTTCGGAACTGGGTGATGGGCATAAGAAGTCTTTGGTGGATCATTTTCTCAATCAATACAAACAAAATATTCTGCCGAACGAGACCCAACTGAGAAAAGCGGTAATACACAATGATGGGAATGATCACAATGTTCTTGTGAATGAAAGTGGAAACACCACAGCAATTATCGATTTTGGGGACATGGTTTATACCTTCATCGCTTGTGAGCCGGCAGTCTGCATAGCTTATATGGTGTTAGATAAAAAAGACCCGTTCGATGCCGCTGCCCAGGTTCTGGATGGGTACCATCAAGTTTTCCATCTGTCAAGGGATGAGTTAATGGCGGTAATATATCTGGTTTGTGTCCGCTCTTGCATCACGGTGACCATGGCGGCTTATCGTAAAAAATTGTTTCCAGATAATGACTATATTTCAGTTTCAGATAGACAGGCTTGGGAATTTTTAACCTATATGCAAAAGGAAGACCTAAACGATTGGGCAGAAAAATTATTACAATATGTTAACTCATAAGGAAATTCTTGAATTACGGAAACAATTTATAGGGCCTTCCTTCAGTATTTCCTACCGGGAACCTCTCCATATTGTCCGGGCCGAAGGACAATATCTGTTCGATGACCATGGTAACCGCTATCTTGATGCAGTAAATAATATCAGCCATGTAGGTCATTGCCACCCCAGGGTTATCGCTGCGGCTGAAAAACAGGCAAGGTTGCTTAATACCAACGCCCGCTATCTCCATGATAGTATAGTTCATTATGCGCAGGATCTTACAGGTACGTTTCCAGATGGGCTGGATGTTTGCTATTTCACCAATTCCGGGAGCGAATCTAACGACCTGGCTTTGCGCATGGCGCGTCTTTTTACTGGCAGCAGGGAATCAATAGTGCTTAACGGGGCCTACCATGGCCATACAGCTGCCCTGATCGAAATAAGTCCTTATAAGTTCGATGGGCCGGCCGGTGCCGGTGCTCCGGAATATGTTCATGTTATACCCATGCCGGATCCATACCGGGGGAGATTCCGGGGAAATGATCAAGAAACCAGTACTCAATATGCCGGTCTCATCCAGGATGCGATTGAAAACATTAAGAATAATGGTAAACAAGTGGCTCTGTTTATAGCGGAAGCTATTATGGGGTGCGGTGGGCAGGTCATTTTCCCTCAATCTTTTTTGCAGCAAGCATTTGAATTATTAAAAAAGGCCAGCGGTATCTGTATTGCCGATGAAGTGCAGATTGGTTTTGGACGGGTCGGCACCCATTTCTGGGGTTTTGAAACCTGTGGCGCGATCCCGGATATTGTCACGGTGGGGAAATCTATGGGAAATGGTCATCCGCTCTCCGCAGTCATTACCCGAAAGGAGATCGCCAATGCCTTTGATAATGGGATGGAATATTTCAATTCGTTTGGTGGGAATCCCGTTTCCTGTACGATTGGACAGGCAGTCCTGGATGTTGTCCGGGATGAACATCTTCAGGAAAATGCTCTGGAAGTTGGCTCATATTTGCTGGATTTATTAAAAGAAGTAAAGAAAAAACATCCGATCATCGGGGATGTGCGTGGCCAAGGCCTGTTCCTTGGTGTGGAATTGATCAAGGATCATGATGATTTAATTCCTGCAGGAGATGATGCGGACCTGACTGTCAATATGATGAAAGATGAGGGCATTCTGCTCAGTTCGGATGGGCCTGATCATAATGTCTTGAAGATCAAACCGCCCCTGGTGTTCACGAAAGACAACGCTCTAGAATTGGCGGAGACGTTGGATAAGGTGCTCAATCAAGATAATTTCAGGATAGATTGATGAAAAATCAGGTACTCATTGGTGCTGGAATTTTTGCCTTGGTTGCAGTTTTGATCTTTATGAAAAATGTAAGCGGTAATAAGAATATTCCTGAATGGGAAAACCCTCTCATTTTCCAGGTTAACCGGGAAGAACCACGTGCTCATTTCTTTCCTTTTGAATCTGGACGGTTGGCTTTAAAGCGGGATTTTGAACAGTCAAAGTTTTTTGAACCGCTGAATGGTGTCTGGAAGTTTCATTTTTCTCCTTCTCCGGATCAGAGACCAAAATCATTCCATGAACCTGATTTTGATGCTTCAGGTTGGGATGATATTAAGGTGCCTGGCCACTGGGAGTTGCAGGGCTGGTCCGTCCCCATTTATCTGGATGAGGAATATCCATTTCCACCTGATCCGCCCTTTGTTCCCCGCGATTATAATTCAGTAGGATCTTACATACGGACTTTCCGCATACCCTCCTACTGGCAGGATCGGGACATCTTTATCCGTTTCAGTGGTGTTCGCTCCGCATTTTACGTATGGATCAACGGGCAATTCGTGGGCTATAGTCAGGGTTCGAAAACTCCAGCTGAGTTTGATATTACCTCCTATGTAGGTAGTGGTGAAAATAAAGTGGCTGTGGAAGTTTACCGTTTTTCAGACGGCAGTTATTTGGAAGGACAGGATACCTGGCGGGTCAGCGGAATGGAACGGGATGTCTATGTCTATTCGATGCCGAAGGTTCACATTACTGACTTTTTTGCACGGGCTGGGCTGGATTTAAAAAATAAGACCGGCATCTTTAAGCTGAGCATAGACCTGAGGAACAAAGAACGGTTTACAGGTAACTATTTGATTCGAGCCGTGTTGACAAGCTCCGGCCGACGTACCAGGACGGTCTACGATTCTACCGCCAGTTCAGTGCTGGATTCAATTACAACAGTTCAATTTAAAACACGCGTACAAAACGTTATTCCCTGGTCTGCCGAAGATCCTCATTTATACTTGCTGCAGGTCACTCTGACTGACCCCTATGGTAAAGTTGTTGAAAGTTTTGTTCAGCAAGTGGGGTTCAAGCGGGTGGAAATAAAAAATGGTAATTTATTATTGAATGGAAAAGCGGTCATGTTCCGCGGGGTGAACCGACACGAATGGGATCCTGTACTCGGTCGTTCCATCACGGAAGAGACTATGATCAAAGATATCCAACTCATGAAACAGCACAACATCAATGCGGTCCGCACCAGCCATTACCCCAACCAGGAACGATGGTACGAACTCTGCAATAAATACGGACTTTATGTGATCGATGAAGCCAATATCGAAGCCCACGGCATGCGCTTTCACAAACAGAAGTATGGACAGATCACCAACCATCCCGATTGGAAAGGACAGTGGCTGGATCGGGGTAAACGCATGGTGGAACGGGATAAAAACCAACCCAGTATCATTCTCTGGTCCATGGGTAACGAAGCTGGCGATGGAAAAAACTTCGAGTCCCTCTATTCCTGGATCAAAAAACGGGATCCATCCCGCCCGGTGGTCTATGAACCTGCCGGCCAGGAAACCCATACCGATATAGTATTTCCCATGTACAAAGATTTAGAATTCATCTCTAGCTATGCGGAAACCGCAACGGATCGACCCCTTATCCTGTGTGAGTATGCCCATGCTATGGGCAACAGTGTGGGGAACCTTCAGGATTACTGGGATACGTTTGAACGGTATGCGGCACTGCAAGGCGGATTTATATGGGACTGGGTGGATCAGGTTATTAAAAAAACGGATAATACTGGATATGAATACTGGGCCTATGGTGGTGACTTTGGCGATGAATTTATCGAGAATGATTCAAATTTTTGCGCTAATGGGCTCATCGCGGCGGACCGAAGCCTGAATCCTCACATATTTGAAGTGAAAAAGGTTTACCAACCGGTGAAGTTTGAAGCAGTTGATCTCCAAAACGGAAAAGTGAGGGTAACAAACCGCTATGATTTCATTGATTTGCAGCATTTGCAATTTTCCTACAGGATTACTGGAGATGGAAAAACAGAATTGGCCGGCACATTGGGCCAGTTGAACTTGAAGCCAGGTGAATCTCGGACATTGACCTTTAATCTTTCTGCTATGATCCCAAAACCAGGGACAGAGTATTTTCTTAATATCGAATCGCGAACTCGCCAAGCCCAACGATTGGTTCCAAAAGACCACCTGGTGGCCTGGGAACAGTTCCGGTTACCTATCAGCCGTCTCCAGATGCCTAGCAATCCGGAAAACCTTCCGCCTCTACAATTGCATGAGAATAATGACTTTATCCAAGTGACCGGTGTTGAGTTTGAAGTAATCTTTCAACGCGATAAGGGATATTTAAGCCAATATACCTACAAAAATGTGCACCTGCTGGACTCGGGCCTGGAGCCACATTTCTGGCGGGCACCCAATGACAATGATCTGGGTAACGGTATGCCGAGACGAACCGGATTATGGCGGCATGCGGGAAATGAACTATCCCTGCAGGCATTAAACGGAACATTGGACAAGAATGTGGCTACAATTGAAGTTATTTTTGGCCACGATAACACCGGAACAGTACTGGAAACCCATTATTCCATTTATGGGAATGGTTTGGTTAGCATCAACCAGCAACTGATCCCAAGCGGGAAAAAAGTCCCGGAGATACCTCGTTTTGGAATGAAAATGACACTGCCAGGAGATTTTAGCGAAGTTGAATGGTTTGGCCGCGGTCCCCACGAAAGTTACTGGGATCGGAAAACATCAGCTGCGGTTGGACATTATTCAGGGACTGTTTGGGAACAGACATTTCCGTATATAAGACCCCAGGAGACTGGCAACAAAACAGATGTTCGCTGGATGGCCCTCAAAGGAGATTCTTTAGGTCTTATGGCTATCGGAGAACCCACATTTGACGGTAGTGTCCATCAATATCCCTACGCAGACTTGGATTACAATCCAAAAAGTCAGCGTCACGGCAAACTGGATCTGCGTCCGAAAGACCAGGTAGACTGGCTGATCGATTACCGACAAATGGGTGTTGGCGGCGATAACAGCTGGGGAGCCCGGCCTCACGATGAATATACCCTGCCAGTGGATACCATAAAATATGAGCTCCAATTTGGCATCATTCCATTCGATAAAGGCACTGACCTAATGAGACTGTCAAAGATAAGCATAGAACGATAACCGACAAGGAGCATCCATAAACACCATTTCAATTATTTCTTTTGTACTGGCAACAGCTGCGGTAGCCTTCTTTACCTATACCATTGTTGTCCGGATGAAAAAATCCGAAAATGTCACAGAAGAATATTTTACAGGCGGTAGGGCATTATCTTGGCCTGTCGTGGCTGGCTCCCTGTTGCTGACGAATCTATCTACAGAACAACTGGTAGGTTTGAATGGTGCGGTTTTCGGTGATAAAGCTCTGGTAGGTGTGGCTTGGGAAGCTCTGGCTGCATTTGCAATGATTGCCACGGCATTGCTGTTTTTGCCAACTTATATGGCCAGTGGTTTTACCACCACTCCGGCCTTTCTGGAAAAACGATTCGATAAAATGACCCGCTCTATGGTTTCAGGCCTTTTTCTTTTTGGCTATGTTACTGTCCTATTACCAGTAGTTCTCTACACAGGATCCCTGGCCTTGATCGGTATGTTTGATCTCAATATACCTTTATGGATGATTGTTGCAACTATTGGTACCCTGGGTAGTTCCTACGCCATATTTGGCGGTCTCAAATCAGTTGCTGTTAGTGATACCTTAAACGGGATTGGGCTATTGGTTGGCGGTCTGACGATTCCATTTCTGGCCCTGGTAGCGCTGGGAGGTGGATCATTTTTTGAAGGGTTGTCAATTTTGGGCAGGGACAACCCTCAGTATCTTGCTGTTTTAACCCAGACTAATGTTGATAATAATGTTGTATCCGTTCCTTGGCCAACGCTGTTCACTGGAATGATGTTTATCCAGGTCTTTTACTGGTCAACGAATCAAGTTATTGTGCAACGGGCCATGGCGGCTCGCAGTCTGGAGGAAGGACAGAAAGGCGTTTTGTTTGCATCAACCATGAAACTGGTAGGTCCGATCATGCTCTGCCTGCCTGGTATTATCGCTCTACACATGACAGACCTAAATATTGAAAAACAGGATCAGGTTTATGGTGCCATTGTACGCCATGTATTGCCGGACTGGTCGCTGGGCCTGTTTGCCGCAGTGCTTATGGGTTCTATCCTGAGTTCTTTCAACAGCGCATTGAACAGTGCCTCTACGTTATTTTCATTACAGTTTTATCAAGGTTATATAAAACCATCTGCTTCCGGTGAAGAAATTGTGAAAACCGGAAAATACTTTAGTATCGGTCTGGCAGTGGCATCCATTCTTATAGCACCGCTCCTGGCCCAGATGCAGTCCATTTTTGAATATCTACAGAAAGTAAATGGTCTCTACAGCGTTCCCATCATTGGTATCTTTTTATTGGGTATCACTACGAAACACATTCCAGCCCTGGCTGCAAAAGTGGGCATGGTAGTAGGAATGGTCTTTTATGCCTTTTTCACATTTGTGAATATTAAAGATGTACCTGCGTTCTTTGCCAATGGAGAGGGTGATCTGCATTGGCTCCATGGCTATTTTATTAGTTTTCTGGCCTCTGTGCTTGTTATGCTGTTCCTAGGACAGTTGTATCCCAAGACCGCAGCTGAAATTGCAGTCAGTGATGAGCAGGTCCCGGCACCGGTAGATATGACGCCCTGGTCCCAGGCCAAAAATGTATCTTTTGGTATCATGTGCGCCACCGTTGCCATTTATCTGTTTTTGACCTGGGCCGCAAATTAACTTACAAATATTAGATCGCTTCGTGATCAAACAGCAGTTGCTTAATAATGCAATATTCAATTTTTTTGGTTAGGGCTTGTCTATGCCAGGTCACGGCAATGTAACAAGATTAAAAACCGCCTTCCAAGGATCGAACGAATCAATCCTTCGAAGGGATGTTTTATTTTGAGATAAGGAGAAAATTATGCCTAAGAAAATAAATCGCAGAAATTTTATTAAAACCACTGCTTTGGTTGGCACTGCTGTTTCGGTGGCTCCAAAATCCCTGATAGGTACCCGCGCATCTGATCAGCGTGTGAGACTGGGATTTATTGGCACCGGGTTACGGGGTCAATGGATGCTGTATCTGGCGGCTCAAAGGCCGGATGTGGATATTGCGGCTATCTGCGATATTGATAATCATATGATCGGCCTGGCTATGGATGTGATCAGACAGCAGGGCAGTCCGCCTCCTGATATTTATAATAATGGTGATGAGGATTTTCTTAGCGTGGTGCAGAGGGATGACCTGGATGCAGTTTATATAGCTACACCCTGGGAATGGCATCATCCCATGGCTATCGCTGCCATGAAACAGGGGAAACATGTAGGAACCGAAGTTCCGGCAGCATTAACAGTAAAAGACATTTGGGATCTGGTGAATACGTCGGAACGTACTGGTCGACACTGTATGATCATGGAGAATGTCTGTTACCGCCGGGATGTGATGGCAGTCCTGAATATGGTACGTCGGGGACTATTTGGGGAATTGCTGCACCTGCAGTGTGGATACCAGCATGATATTCGCCATGTAAAATTTAATGACGGCAACCAGGCTTACGGCGGCGGTGTGGAATTTGGCGAAGAGGGGTACAGTGAATCCAAATGGCGTACCCAGCATTCTGTGGATCGAAATGGTGATCTTTACCCCACCCATGGCGTTGGGCCGGTTAGCACTATGCTGGATATTAACAGGGGTAACCGTTTTGTTCACCTGACATCGACTGCCACCCAGAGCCGTGGTCTTCATAAATATATTGTAGATCAAGGCGGTCCGGACCATCCCAATACCGCCGTGAAGTTTAAACTGGGGGACGTTGTATCCACAGTTATCAAATGTGCCAACGGGCAGACTGTGATAGTGAGTCATGATACCAATTCTCCAAGACCCTACAGTCTGAATTTTCGGGTGCAGGGAACAGAAGGAATATGGACAGTGGATAATGATTCTATCTATTTACAGGGCAGGAGTCCGGAAGAACATCACTGGGAACCTTTTGAACCCTATCAAACGGATTATGACCATCCTTTATGGAAGAGATTCACGGATGCTGAAAATACAATTGGGCACACGGGTCATGGCGGGATCGATTTTTTCATTTTAAATGCATTTGTAGAATCTTTGAAACAGAATGTTCCCCCGCCGATAGATGTGTATGATGCTGCCAGTATGAGTGTCATCAGTCCCCTGTCTGAAAAATCTATTCGTCTGGGGAGTGCCCCAGTGAAATTTCCGGACTTTACCCGCGGTAAGTGGAAAACAAATAAGCCAGTTTTTGGTCTCAACAGCGAATACTGATCTATGAGCCTATCATCGCTGGACTTGACCATTATTGGCCTATATTTTGCCCTGTCACTCGTGGTGGGCATTTGGGCAGCTAGGCAGGCGGGCAGGGATACCCAATCCTTTTTTCTGGCAGGGAGGAACATGCCTTGGTGGCTATTGGGCGTCAGTATGGTGGCTACGACCTTTTCAACGGATACGCCCAATCTGGTTACGGACCTGGTGCGACAGAATGGGGTCAGCGGCAACTGGGCCTGGTGGGCGTTTCTTTTAACCGGTATGCTGACCGTGTTTGTTTATGCCAGGCTCTGGCATCGATCCGGCGTACTCACCGATGTGGAATTTTATGAGCTGCGCTATAGTGGCAAAGCGGCAGCGTTTCTGCGTGGTTTCCGGGCTCTTTATCTAGGTCTTGTATTTAATGTGCTGGTCATGGGTGCAGTGAGTCTGGCAGCGGTGAAATTTGGTGAGATTGTCCTGGGCTGGCCCGGCTGGTTGACACTTACAATAGCCTGTTCGATTACATTGACCTACAGCACTTTGGGCGGGTTGAAGGCGGTCATCATTACCGATTTTGTCCAGTTCACCCTGGCCATGATCGGTTCGATCTGGGGTTGTCTTTATATTTTAGGTTTGGAGCAGGTTGGCGGCCTATCGAATTTGCTGGCCCATACCAATGTCACTGACAAACTGGCCTTGATTCCTGACCTTTCTGATCCTGATGTCTGGGTACCAATACTGCTGGTGCCTTTAGCGGTACAATGGTGGGCCAGTTATTATCCCGGATCTGAACCTGGCGGCGGCGGTTATATTGCCCAGCGCATGTTTTCTGCCAAAAACGAATCTCATGCTATAGGCGCTGCCTTTATATTTAATGTTGCCCACTATGCATTACGGCCCTGGCCGTGGATCTTGATAGCTTTAGCATCCCTGGTTGTTTTCCCGGAACTCACGGATCTTCAGTCTGCATTTCCGGAACTGCCTGCGGATAAGCTGGGCCATGACGTTGCCTATCCGGCTATGCTGACCCTCCTGCCATCGGGATTGTTAGGTCTGGTGGCAGCATCCCTGATTGCTGCTTTCATGAGCACCATGTCCACCCAAGTTAATTTAGGGGCCAGCTATCTGGTAAATGATTTTTATCATCGTTTCATCAAGACGGATGCCAATGAGAAAGAGTTGGTCTGGGCCGGACGGCTTTTTACTGCCGTATCCATTGTTCTGGGTGCTGGACTGGGACTGTTGCTCACCAATGCCGGACAGGCATTTTCCTTGCTGCTGCTTATGGGAGCGGGTACGGGGCTTATTTATATCCTGCGTTGGTTCTGGTGGCGGATCAATGCTTATACGGAGATTGTGGCCATGGTTAGTTCGCTTATCATTGCCGGTTATTTCAATTTTATTCATGAAGGATTGGAAGACTGGCAAAAGATAGTTATCGGATCAGTGTTAACAACAATCGTCTGGATTGTTGCCACCTATTTCACACCGCCGGATGATGAAGAAACACTGCGCAACTTTGTTATGAAAGTGAATCCCGGAGGGCCTGGCTGGGCGCGGTTCACCGAACCTGGCAGCAGGGAACCATGGTCGGTACCAAATGGAATCCTTGCCATGCTTTTGGGCTGTGTGGGTGTATACAGTATCCTATTGGGTGCTGGGTTAATGATCTATGGTCAAACCGGGCTTGGTTTTGTCATCTGTAGCTTGGGGGCCTTGGCATTTCTCGGATTATTTAAACTATGGAAATAAGTACACCAGGCAGGATCTGCCTGTTCGGCGAACACCAGGATTACCTGGGACTTCCAGTAATCTCTATGGCCATATCTCTGCGGGCACGAATTGCGGGTAAGAAGCGGGCGAATAGAGAAATTATTATTCACAAACCTGATATCAATGAAACAGAAACATTTTCATTAGATGACTTGGCTTATTCCCGACCGCGGGATTATTTCAAAAGCGGTTTGAAGGTGTGCAAGGATGATGGGCTGGCATTTTCCCGGGGATTCGAGTGCGAATTAATAAGTGACATTCCGATCCAGGCAGGAACTGGCAGTTCATCGGCCATCATGGTCTCCTGGATTCATTTTTTATCCCAGATGGCAGATGAACCGGTCTATTGGGATCAACAGAATATTGGGTCAATGGCATATAAAGCAGAAGTAGCGGAATTCAACGAACCGGGCGGAATGATGGATCAGTATTCCACCGCCATAGGGCATCTCATTTATCTGGAATCGGAACCAGAAATATTGATTAGATCCTTGAATACAAATTTAGGCACGTTTGTACTGGGTGATTCATGTGAGCCAAAGGATACCATGGGCATCCTTCAGCGCTGCCGGGATGCAAGATTGAATATTATAGAAAAACTAAAAAAACAAGATACCGGTTTTGATTTGCACAGTTGCGGAGATGATGTGGATTTATCTTATTTGAATGAAGAAGAAAAATCTTTATTTCAGGGTACGATTAAAAATAGAGATCTCTTCAAACAGGCTCTGGCTGAATTAGAAAAAGATGAACCAGACCATGAATTGGTCGGTCAACTTTTATCAGAACATCACACAGTGTTGAAAGACGTATTACAAGTTAGCACTCCGAAGATAGAAACCATGCTGGCTGCGGCAATGAAAGCCGGTGCATTAGGGGGAAAGATCAATGGGTCCGGCGGCGGCGGATGTATGTTTGTTTACTGTCCTGAAAATCCCCAGGCAGCAGCAGATGCTATTGAAGATGCGGGCGGTAAGCCATATATCATCAAGCCTGATGAAGGCACAAGAATTGATTAATATTAATGCGGATTAAAGGACGATTTATTTTATGAAAAATATAACTCTTCTGGTCATGGCCGCCGGTATGGGCTCGCGCTACGGGGGACTAAAACAGCTGGACCCGGTGGGACCCAACGGTGAAACCATCATCGATTATTCCGTTTATGATGCCATTGAAGCAGGATTCAGTAAAGCGGTTTTTATTATTCGTCGAGATATTGAAGATGAATTCAAATTGAAGGTTACAGATAAATATACCGGGAAAATTCAGGTGGAATTTGTCTACCAGGGTCTTCAGGATCTACCTGACGGATTCAGCTGCCCCGCAGATCGGGAAAAACCCTGGGGAACAGGCTATGCCATTTTGTCCGCAGCGGGCCTAATTAATGAGCCTTTTATTGCGATCAACGCTGATGATTGTTACAGTCGTGAACCGTTTAAAATTTTAGCTGATTTTTATGCTCATGATCAGCGATCATTCGTTATGGTGGCGTACCGGTTGGACAACACACTTTCTTCCTTTGGCGGTGTCACACGAGGTGTATGTGAAGTGATTGACAATCAACTATCATCCGTGATTGAAACAGATAATGTTCAGAAAACGGAGTCAGGTGTCATTTCTGATCGCGACGTTGAACTGGATGGCAGTGAACCCGTTTCAGTGAATATGTGGGGATTCACACCAGTTCTTTTTGACTATCTTAAAGAAATGTTTGTTGATTTTTTGGAAGAAAACGGTCAGGAACTCAAGAGTGAATTCTTAATTCCATCTGTAGTTAATGATCTTATTCAAGCTGGTCGCGAAAGTGTCCAAGTTTTGCGTAGCAATGCTGGTTTTACTGGGGTGACCTATAAAGAGGATAAACCTTTTGTTATGGGTGAAATCCAAAAACTCATTGCTGCCGGTGTCTATCCA
>JYMV01025597.1_pt1 | contig 18290 bp, 15 predicted proteins | sample 338911 | NCBI WGS metagenome assembly JYMV01 (sample SAMN03354496, study PRJNA234377) | hydrothermal vent metagenome | biome: Deep sea; feature: Hydrothermal plumes at the Eastern Lau Spreading Center, Western Pacific Ocean; material: Seawater | place: Tonga | collected 2009 | depth 2000 m m
CTGCATTGTTGGCGAAAAGACTGAAGGGGGAATCGATATCATTGGTATCGGTACCGCACCTTCTAAGGGATTGCGTAAGGGGGTTGTGGTCAATATTGAGTCCACGGTCGCCAGCATCAGGAAGGCTGTAGAAGAGGCCGAACTGATGGCGGGTTGCACAATCTCGAACGTTTATGTGGGAATTGCGGGTGCTCATATTCGTGGTTTCAATAGCCGCGGAATTGTCGCTGTTTCTCAAAACCGGGAGGTTGTTGAGGCCGATATTGATCGTGTCATTGATGCCGCTAAGGCGGTTCCCATGCCATTGGATCGCGAGATCATCCACATTTTGCCCCAGGAATACGTCATCGACGAAAACGATGGCGTCAAAGAGCCTGTGGGCATGAGCGGGGTAAGGCTTGAGGCTAAAGTGCATATCGTTACGGCTGCCTCGACGAGCGTTCAAAACATCATTCGCTGTTGCAACCGAACCGGTCTGGAAGTGACCGATGTCGTTTTGGAGCAGTTAGCAAGTTCCGAGGCCACTCTATTTGAGGACGAAAAAGAGCTTGGCGTCGCGTTGGTGGATATCGGTGGTGGAACCACTGACATTGCCATCTACTACAATAACGCGATTGTCCATTCAGCGGTGATCCCGATTGGGGGAAACAACGTGTCCGGCGACATTGCGGTGGGTCTCAGAACACCACGAGCGGAGGCGGAGAAGATCAAGCAGAAGTTTGGTTGTGGTCTCACGTCACTCGTCGGGGATGACGAAATTATCGAGGTTGCGTCGGTAGGAAAGCGGGAGTCGCAAACCCGGTCACGGCAGATCTTGTGTGAGATTATTGAACCACGGGTGGAGGAGATCTACATGCTGGTCCAGCAGGAGATTCAAAAGTCCGGTTTTGAAGATCTCATCACGAGTGGCGTGGTTCTTACCGGCGGCGGCGCCGTCATGGAAGGCATGGTCGAACTTGCCGAAGAAGTACTTGGGTTGCCTGCGAGAATCGGCCAACCCGAATCGGTTGGCGGCCTCGTTGATGTAGTTCGAAATCCCAAATATTCCACGGGCGTTGGGCTGGTTGTATACGGCATGAATCATCGACCTCTGGGTAGGGATAAGGGAGTGGTGAAGAGCCCATTCTGGAAGATTTGGGGTCGGACTCGCGAATGGTTCTCGGAAGTATTTTAGTAAGTTTATGAGAAATGTAATTTTTAGTTTTCAGGGGAATTCAAACAAAAAGGCGCTAGCGAAACTAGTACCAATGGGGAGCACACTATAATGGAGATCAAGTTTTCATCGAATTCGACATCACAGCAACAGGAACGGAAACTCACAAGTTCCGGCGCTACACCGGGTGCCCAAATCAAAGTGATCGGTGTTGGAGGTGGCGGAGGTAATGCCATTAACAACATGATTGCTGATGGTTTGGAGGGAGTGGAGTTCATTGCATGTAATACCGACCATCAGGCGTTGATGGATAGCAAAGCCAGTCAGGTACTACAAATTGGCGAGAAGCTAACCCGTGGTCTGGGAGCCGGCGCTAATCCGGAGATCGGCAAGAAGTCGGCCATTGAGGACAAGCAGCATATTGTTGATTTTGTTTCAGGTGCCGACATGGTGTTTGTCACGGCCGGTATGGGCGGTGGAACCGGTACGGGCGCAGCTCCTGTGATTGCGGAAATTGCTCGTGAAAGCGGCGCACTGACAGTCGGTGTTGTGACCAAGCCTTTCACCTTTGAAAACAAACGGCGTATGGACCAGGCAGAAGAAGGTATTGAAGAGCTTCGGGCAGCAGTGGATACGCTCATTGTTATCCCGAATGACCGCCTGCTTGAGTTGGCCGATGATGACACACCCATGTTGGATGCATTTGCTATGGCCAATAGCGTGTTGCTGAAAGCAGTCCGCGGTATCAGTGACCTGATTCTGGTCAAAGGTCTCATTAACGTGGACTTTGCCGACGTCAAAACCATTATGCGCGATCGTGGTCGGGCATTGATGGGTTCAGGCATCGGCAAGGGTGAGAATCGCGCTGTTGTTGCGGCCAAAAATGCGATTACCAGTCCGTTGCTCGAGGAGAGCAGCATTACCGGTGCTACCGGTATTCTGGTTAACGTGATGGGTGGCCCTGACATGACTCTCAAAGAGGTCTATCAGGCGATTACTCACATTAACTCAGTGGCGGATCCCGACTGCAATACCATCTTTGGTGCGGTCATTGATCCGGAGTTGGTGGACCAGGTGAAAATCACCGTAGTTGCCACCGGTTTCGAAAATGCCGGCGTCAGTGATTCCAATGATGTGGAAATTGATGCGAGTACCACACTCCAAACTGAAGAAGTTGTTGATGTCGAGCCCGAGACGGTGCCGGTTCGAGCCCAGTTACCACGGGCTCGTTTTGCCGCTGCTGCCCTGGGTGAAGACGCCGTCGATTTGGAACGACCTGCCTACACTCGTCGTGGCAATGGACAACTATCGGACAACCACCGTGATCCCGTGACGAACAATCCCTTTGTCCAGTCGGACGAGAGTGAGTTCGACACGCCCACGTTCCTCCGGAAGTAGTACCCCTTCCGGTTTCCCCCCGTCCTCTTTCGACCTCGGTTCTGCCCCGTTCCGAGGTCGGAAGCGGGCATTTTGGGAAGTGCCGTTTTGGCACTTTGAACTTCTGTTTTGGGACTTAAAAAGAATAAGATTAGCGTGCAACACGCTGATTTTATAGAATTAATAATGGGGCATGGGTCTTGCTCTGTTTCTTGCTGATGATCTTCAATCAATAAGGAACATGACAATGAGTTATCTAATGAGCGTGTCCAGTCTCGGCTATGTAACGCGTCTTGAAAGCGACGCGGACTATCTCAATTTACTGACCAGAAAGATTTTTCATTCGGGTTTTAACAAAACTCTTGTCAATCAAAAATGGGATGCCTTTGAGGAGTTGTTTCACGGGTTTGATGTGCAAAGAGTTGCAACCATGACGAATCAGGAAGTGGTGGGACTTTTGACAGACAAACGAATCGTTCGTCACCGCAAGAAGATCGCTGCCACAATTTGGAATGCTCAACAGTTCTTATCTATTTCAACGGACCATGGAAGTTGGATGAATTGGCTTGCTTCGTTACGGTTATACCCTTACGAGCAACGTGCCGACACACTTATGGCTCTGTTTAAACACTGTGGTCCTAATACCATCTTCTACTTTCTATTGGAGGCGGGTGAGGCCGTTTGGGAAGACAAGCCGGACCATGTGAAAGGTCCCACAGACTAGGCGGCCTGGCCCAAGCGCTTGAGGTGAACTAATAAGACACTGATTGCTGCCGGCGTGACGCCTTCTACACGGCTTGCTTGACCAATTGTTCCCGGTTGAATGCGGGTGAGCGCCTGACGAACCTCATGGCTTAGAGTGGTGATTTTGTCATAGTTTATTTTGGCAGGAATCTTGAGTGATTCCAGCTTAGTGTGACGTTCTACCTGCTTGTTTTGACGCCGAATATAGCCTTCATATCGGGCCCGTATGGCGACTTGTTCCCATGCATCCGATGGGTGCTCAGATTGAAGCTGAGGAAACCATGAAGCGATTTGCGAGGGGCTGAGTTCTGAGCGTTTGAGCAATTCGTAGAGCGAGAGGGTGTTGCTTAGCGGTGAGCTCTGGGCAGTTTCAAGTTGCCTGTTGAGCTCTGCGTTTGGGGTGATTTTGAGTTCATGTGCGGTCTTGGAAAAGCGTTCAATGCCCTTCCATCGCGACTCAAAAGTAGCATAGCGGTCGTTGTCTACAAGTCCGAGTTTGCGCCCTTTGGGGGTGAGTCGTTCGTCAGCGTTGTCTTCTCGTAACAGCAAGCGATGCTCGGCACGGCTTGTAAACATGCGATAGGGCTCTGTCACACCCCGCGTGACCAGGTCGTCAATAAGTACCCCAATGTAGCCTTCGGACCTATCAATGACAAAGCGCTCTGGTTCGCTGCCGGCCGGTGAAGAGGCATACAGGGCTGAGTTAACGCCTGCCATGAGGCCTTGGGCCGCTGCTTCTTCGTATCCTGTGGTGCCATTGATCTGACCGGCCAGAAAAAGACCCGGCAATTGTGGAATCGCAAGACTGTGATCGAGTTGGGTTGGATCTACGAAGGTGTATTCCACAGCATATCCGGCACGGGTAATCTCGGCCTTTTCGCACCCAGCAATGCTACGAACCAGCTCTACCTGCACGTCGAAAGGCAGGCTTGTAGAGATACCGTTGGGATAGATTTCATTCGTATCCAGACCCTCCGGTTCCAAGAATATTCGGTGACTGTCCTTATGGGCAAAGCGGACTATCTTGTCTTCAATGCTTGGGCAATATCGCGGACCAGTGCCCTCAATCTGTCCACTGAACATGGGACTTCGATTGAGGTTGTCGCGGATAATTTGATGTGTCCTGGCGTTGGTTTCTGTAATCCAGCAGACCCGCTGTTCCAAGACAGGACCCGGTCCATGAAAACTAAAGCCAAGCGGTGGAACGTCACCCAATTGTTCGGGCAAGCTCTTGAGGTCCAGCGTTCGGCTATCCAATCGAGGTACAGTACCGGTTTTGAGCCGTCCCGTTCGGAGCCCCAGTTTGGCCAGGGTCGCTGTAAGCCCAGTTGACGCCTTGTCTCCCGCTCGACCTCCTGGTTTTTGCTTTGGTCCCACGTGCATCAGGCCATTGAGAAAGGTGCCGGTAGTCAAGATGACGGCTTTACACTGGAACTGGACACCCATGCCGGTCAATACGCCCGCAATCCGGCCATCTTCGAGCACCAGGTCATCAACCGTTCCTTGTTTGATGGTTAGATTGGGCGCGTTTTCAACAGTGCTACGCATGTAGTGAGCGTATTTATCTTTGTCTGATTGGCATCGCCGTGCACGCACAGCAGGCCCCTTAGTGGTATTTAGACGACGGAATTGTATACCGGTGGCATCTGCTGCCAGTCCCATGAATCCGCCCAGAGCGTCTACTTCACGAACCAGGTGTCCTTTGCCGACTCCACCCACCGCGGGATTGCAACTCATTGCCCCAATACGATCGATGTTCATGGTGAGTAGCAAGGTATCGCGGCCCATCCGCGCGGAGGCGAGTGCTGCGTCACATCCTGCGTGTCCGGCGCCAACAACAATTACGTCAAATGGTCGTTCATAGATCACTTTGGGCATCTTTCTTTGCTCAACGGTTTGGCTTTGATTGCTTCCGGAGAGTTTCTGTATGATTTGACCAGGAATCGATACATGGCCAGGGCTTTCTTGCAGCTACCACTGTCCTTGAGAGTTTCGGCCGTAAGTAATAACGCCGTGGCGGCCTCAGGTTGCTTCGGGAATTGTTTCCAGACCTCATGAAACTCTTTCATAGCAATCTTGAAACGACGTTGCTTGCGGAGAATTCTGCCAATGGTGAGTTTGGCGGTGGCAATACCCGGATGTTGGCCAAAGTTCTTAATAAAGTGCCGCAAGACCGCGCGGGCTGCGTCCAGTTTCCCTGCCTTGAATCGATTAACTCCATCCTGGTAGAGCGCTCCAGCTTCCTTGGGTAGATTTTCGGGGAGGGAGAATACGGCGGCTCCGAATTTTTCGTCCAAATATCGTTTGATGGAATCGATTTGGGCCGTGATCTTCTTTTGGAAGAATTCCACTGACTCGATTCGGCCACGCATACGTGTGACGTCTTCGGAATTGCCATCAACCGAGGCAGCCAAACTGGCACCACGCTTTGTTAGGAGACTCGTGGCCGCATCAAGTTGCTTGTTGAGATCCTCGAGTCGCACCACATCTTGTTTGAGTGTTTTCTGTGTTGTTGTCTGGAATGCTTCGAGTTGCGTGACTCGATCTTCCATAAGTTCGTGCCGTCCTGTGGTGACACAAGAAGACAACAAAGTCAGGGTGGCTAGAATGTAGATACAAGGCTTCATGAAATACAACCCGCAGGGGGCGGGCAGCCTACTCGAAGATGAATTCGGCGCGACGGTTCTTGCCCCAACATTCTTCGTTGTTTTCAGTGCAAGTGGGGCGCTCTTCACCGTAGCTCATAGTACGCAAGTTGCTACCAGACACACCCAGGGTGACGAGGTATTTCTTGGAGTTGGTGGAGCGACGCTCACCCAATGCCATGTTGTACTCTTCTGTGCCGCGCTCATCAGAATGGCCTTCTACTCGGACAGCTGACCCTACTGCTTTGATACACTGACTTGCAGTGTCCAGCTTTTCACGTTGATTCACGCGAATGCGGCTCTCGTTGAAGTCAAAGTAGACAGCTTCGATGCTGCAAGCGACACATTTGTTGTCAGCTGTACAACGTTTTCCATCTGGACATGGGGTTCCAGGACCGCATTCCCAACCGGCAATGCATTTTCCAGGAGGCGCACAGCCGTGACCGGCGGGACAGGGGTGACCAGGGCCACATTCAGGGCCACAAGATCCTGATGCCTGGCCGGCTTCGATCCAGCATTTTTGCCCGGGGCAATCGGCATCGGTGACGCAGCAACCTTGTCGTCGCGTGCAGCTATTACCGGCACAACTACCACAGGGATCGCTGCTATTACATTGACTGTCGTCTCGGCACTGCTTGCAAAGTTGATTTACGCAAACTTCATTTTGTTTTGCGCAATGCTTATCCGTTTCGCAGTTTGGGTAAGTGGGCCCACAACCCATAGCAAATACAAGGGCCAGTGAAATCGCCCAAATCATTGAATTCCGAACCATGTTAAGTTTCCCCGCGTTAGTTTTGCTAATTTCCGAGCACTTTAAATAGATATCCCACAATGGGGCGAGCTATAGCTAAAGAGCTTCTGAGTGTCAACGTATGGATGGATTTTAAATACATGTTTCACACCACTACTTAGCCTGGGATTGGCCATACGGCCTACCTTTGTTGATGCGGCACGCTTGACTGGCCCCACAATTAGTAGCGGCTGTATAACAGTTAGTACTGGAAGGCATTGGCTGCTGGTGCATTTGCATGCACGGACTGCTGGTCGGGCAATGCTCATCTGTGCGGCAAGCCATGCGAGCACCGTTCACGCAGTAATCACTGTCACAGTCTTGATCCGCCTTGGATACTCAGGTTGCTGTTTTTGCCGCCGAAGGGGCTCCATATACATTATTAAGAGCCAGAAGCCCGAGCACGCCGATGCACGTCATTATGACCTTAAAACAGGCGTTGCAGCACACTCCTGATTCGGCATAAAACGATTTTATTCCATCAGGTTACGGTTGTTTTCGGATGCGGTGTCAACGATAGGGTGGCGCATTTCTCATGCCAACCTTGCCTTTGACGGGAGGCGGGCATAGGCTGCGTTGCGCAGTTGAGACCTGGTACGGGTCGAGGAGTATATGGGAAAGTGAATCTTTTGGTTGACCGAAAACTCGGAAAGACCATTCTTCATTTGGCCTATCCCATTACCATTGCAATGCTGACCCAAACCGCCATTACATTGGCGGACACCATGATGGTGGGGCGATTGTCGACAGAGTGGAGCATTGCGGGCCAGAGCGCTATCGGCATTAGTTTGATCTTACTCTGGGCGTCAGGTGGGTTAATCGCATCTATCGGCGTGGGAACACAGGCCATTGCAGCGCGTCGTTTTGGTGCGGGAGAGTTCAAGAAGGCCGGTCAGGTGCTGGACAACGCTGTGCTCATTGCGTTGGTGCTCTCAATTGCCGCCACAATCGCGATCATATCAACCCTTCCCGACTTCTTTCCGTACCTTCATAGCAACCCCAGGGTGATTGAACTGGGTCTCGAGTATTGCACTTATCGCATGTACGGAATGGGTTCCATGGCGCTCACTATTGTGTTTAAGGGCTTTTTTGACGGTATTGGCCGTACCAAAGTGCACATGACTGCCGCCATTCTCATGAACATCGTCAATATTGCGCTCAACTACAGCCTGATATTTGGGGTCGGTCCTTTTCCACAGATGCATGTTGCTGGTGCGGGCCTGGCCTCGCTCATCGCTACTTTTGTTGGCTTGATCGTGATGGTCTATTTTGCGGCCGAGAAAGGAAACCGGAAAAAATTCAGTCTTTTTCATCTGAGCAGCTTTGATTTCAAAGTTGGTTGGAATGTCGTCAAATTGGGTCTCCCGGGCGGTATGGCCACCGTCTTTGTTATGACCGGTTTTGGTGCCTTTATTACAATTGTCAGCTGGCTGGACGCAGACATCATTCGAGCCGCAGTCGCCCAGGCTCCGGCCTTTGATAGCATTTCTGTGGGTGCCTTTGTCGCCAAGCCTTCCGAAATATGGAATGCGTCTCTGTACGAGCAGATCTACAAAGACAATCCCCCCATCTACACCGCTGCAACCAAAGTCATTATGGACGCAATGCAGGTCATCTTTATGACCGCAATTGCATTTGGGCAGGCCACCGCCACACTCGTGAGTCAATCGATGGGTTCAGGTAATCCCGACCAGGCTGAACGCTACGGTTGGGAATCTGTTAAGTTGGGCATTTATATCCTGGGTAGTGTCGGTCTATTTATGGTTCTTTTCCCGGATATGGTTTCAGGGGCGTTTAATCCTGACAAGTCGGTCATCGCCGCTGGACATACCTCGTTGATGCTAATGGGCGCGGGCTCTATTTTCATTGCTGCGGGTATGATTCTCTCCCAGGCCCTCTTTGGAGCGGGTCACACAATGTTCGTTATGGTCGCAGAGGCCATTTTGCATTTTTTCTGTTTGATTCCAGTCGCTTATCTGTTCGGTGTGTATTGGAGTGGCGGCATGGTGGGAATATGGTCGGCCGCTCTGTTGTATGTAGCTTTGTTAGCGGTGGTAATGGTCATCAAGTTTTACCGTGGTGGATGGAAGACGACTCAAATCTAATGTCAAATAAGCGAACAATTATGATTGTTGACGACGAGCGGAATATTCTCGTCAGTCTCAGTCGAATGTTGGACCTTGAGGGCTTCAGCGCTGTTGTGGCTGGTAGTGGCCGCATTGCTCTGGAGAAATTGGCAAGCACACCTGTTGATGGGGTGTTGCTGGACGTTCGCATGCCCGAAATGGACGGTCTCCAGGTGCTCGCTGAGATCAAGAAGCAATGGCCACAAATTCCGGTCATCATGATGAGTGGACACAGTAATCTCGAAATTGCTGTTCAGGCGATTCAGTCCGGTGCACATGATTTCATTGAAAAGCCCATCAGCACTGACCGCTTGTTGGTGACCCTCCAAAACGCTCTGAGTTTTAGCAATCTGGCCCACGAGAATCGCAGTCTTAAGGCGCGGGTTTCCAGTGAGAATCCTTTGCTTGGTAACGGGCGTTCAATGCTCCGGTTGAGAGAGTCCATTGAGTTGGCGGCGCCCAGTCGTGCGCGGGTTCTCATTACCGGCGAAAATGGAACCGGCAAGGAGTTGATCGCACGCGCTATTCATACCGGCTCCGATCGAAGCGAGGCGCCTTTTGTAAAAGTGAACTGCGCAGCAATACCATCAGAACTTATTGAATCTGAGCTGTTCGGACACGAAAAAGGTGCATTCACTGGTGCTCACCAGAGCCGTAAGGGCCGTTTTGAACAAGCTGACGGCGGCACCATCTTCTTAGATGAAATCGGTGATATGCACATGGATGTGCAGGCCAAGTTGCTCAGGGTTCTTCAAGAAGAAGAGCTCGATCGAGTGGGTGGCACAGCGCCTATTTCGATTGATGTGCGTGTCTTGACGGCCACCAACAAAGATCTTCCACATGAAATCCGTGAAGGCCGTTTTCGAGAAGATCTCTATTACCGCATTAACGTCATTCCCATTTTGGCGCCCGCGTTGCGTGATCGATTGGAAGACTTGAACGAGTTGGCACAGCATTTTATTGCAATGACATGCCGTGAAAATGGTCGGCGCCCCATGTCGCTAGGTGCCGATGCGATTGAGTTGTTGTCCACTCATGCCTGGCCGGGCAACGTGCGCGAGCTTAGAAATATTTGTGAGCGACTCGTCATTTTGACTCCCGGTGAGACGCTTGGTGCCCAACAGGTGCGTCGAGTACTGCCAAATTTCCAGGAGCGATCGATGGGAGGCTACGATTCTGAGGCTTCGCTTAAGGATCTAATGGCTGAGGCCGAGCGTCAGTTCATCCTAGCTCGTTACACCGAACAGGCCGAGCACATGACCAAGACTGCGGCCAGCCTGGGGCTGGAACGTTCACATCTCTATAAGAAAATGGAAAAGCTGGGAATCCGTTAGACCCTAGTAATCCTGGGTGATCATGCGACCTTTCCAGAACTTGTGGGGCGTTACCATCATGTCCTTTGGAAAGGGGCGAGTTCGTCTGCCGCCGTCGGCGGGGATATAGGCCCAAAGCGATCCAGCGAGACGTTTCTTGTCTTCGCCGTACCATTTCTCCCAGTCATTTTGCACAAAGACGGTGTGGGTGAGTCGTTGGTTTTCTACCAACGCCATGGTGGCGTAGCTCTGGGTCTGAAAATCCGGTGCGTCATGTCGTGCAGCGCGCACTTCACGCAGGTCTTGATTGAACCCCCGGCGGTCCGGAAGTTCATGTTTGCCCCACTCCATGAACTCCATGTCCGAGTCGAGTATCACGCGCATTACGTTGCGTAGGTTGAATTGTGGTGTCTGGTGGTCCATATGGGCGCTCAATGTATGGTCATAATTTGAGTCGGGATCGCCGGCTTGTATGGGCTTGTGTGAGCATGGGTTTTGCTCTTTTCTGGCAAAGATTGCTTCTGCTGCCTCATCAACGGTGACATCCAGAAACTCCGGGGCATCGGCGTTGGTGCCGCGAAGCGGCCCAGCCCAAAAGCGCGCTTTTGCGTCTTGGTGCGCCAGGCCGTTCTCGGGATTATCCGCATCGGCCAGAGCCCATACCCGAAGATTGAGAGGCTGTATCTCAGTCATCAGCACCCAACTTGATATGAAGTTGATCGGTGGCCTCTTCGTAGTATTCGGAGGTGTATTCTCGGTCGATGACTACCCCGAGAGCTTCTTCGAGATCTTGGGTTATCTTGGTGCAATCGCGGCCTTTGGCGCCTTCCACGGTAATGGTGATATTGCCGTCGTTATCAATGGTGAAAATGATGTCTGTTGCTACCGCCATGTGCGCACCCGAACCTGAATCGTCTGGTCTTCTTGGACTTCTTCGCTTTCCAGGGTGTAACCCTTGTTTGCAACTTCCTGCATCACTTTGTGGTAGCTGTAGCGCTTGGTCACCTTCTTTTGAAACTCCTCCTGGTCCCATCCCCGGGTCGTTTCTACGCCCCACCAGTCGGCAACAAACTCGACATTGCCCTGTTCGTCCACCTTCACTCCCACATCGTAGGTTTTGGAGATGTGAATGGACATTTGCGCTTGGGTGGAGTCTCCCTGATAGCCCTTCACAAACGCTTTTTGCTCCTGACTGGCTTCGGTAAATGCAATATCCAAATCTTTGAGTGCCCGTTTGAGGCACACCAGATCGTTGATCTTGGTCTTGACCGTTGTGAAATGACTCATCTCTACAGTTCCACCTTGCGGCTGGCGTCAGAGATACCCAGTTGTTCAGCGGTGCCGAGTGATGCGGGTCTGGCGCGGGACTTGGCCCATTCGCGCATACGATCAATGTCCTCTTTCATGGTGTAGGAGAGCGGGATGATCTCTTTGCAGCTTTTGACGACCCGTTCTGTGTTGATATCTGCTTCAGGGTCGTCGGCCCGCGCCTCAAAGGCATCGTATAAAGCACTGATGACGCCCTGCTCTATCTCCGAACCACTAAAGCCCTGACAGGCACTAACAATTTGATCCAGGTCAAAATCGCGTAAGCTACGCTTCTTCTTCTGGATGTGGATACGCACAATCTGCTTGCGCTCTTCTGCGGTTGGCAGGTCCACAAAGAAGATTTCATCAAAGCGACCCTTACGCAGCAGCTCCGGCGGCAGCTGATGTACGTTGTTTGCTGTGGCAATCACAAAGACGGGTGACTCTTTCTCTTGGAGCCAGGTGATAAAGCTCGCAAAAACACGTGAGGTGGTGCCGCCATCGGTTTGACCGGAACTTCCCGTCCCCGAGAACCCTTTTTCCAATTCGTCCAGCCACAAAACACAGGGAGCCACGGCTTCGGCGGTCTTGATGGCCTTTCGCATGTTTTCTTCTGACTGCCCAACCAAACCGGCAAACACCCGGCCCACATCCAGGCGCAATAAGGGCATTTTCCATTGATGACCAATGGCCTTGGCGCTCAGTGACTTTCCGCAACCGGGAATTCCCAGCAACAAGATCCCCTTAGGTGAGGGCAATCCAAAGTTCCGCGCTTCGTCCGAAAAAGAGCGCTGTCGCTTCGCCAACCAGTCTTTGAGGACCTCCAGGCCGCCCACGCCCTCCAAACTTTCGTTCGTTTCGTAAAACTCTAAAACGCCGCTTTTTCGAATGATGTTCTTTTTTTCTTCCAGCAGGGTTTCAATGTCCAAATCACGCTTGCGCGCATAGGACTTGTAGAGGGCGTTTTCGGCCTCTTCCGCTGACAGACCGAGTACGGCATCGACGACTCGGCCGCGTTCCTGGATATCTTCAGCCGCCTTGAGAGCATCTTTCCCTGAGATTTTGCCGCCAATCTCGTCAACAACCTCGTCAACGATTTGGGACATTTCTTCGCGGTTCGGCAAATCGTAGTCCACAACAGTCAGGTCTTTTTCTATTTCTGCTGGGACATTGAGTGCTCCTGACAACAAGATGATTTTTCGGTCGTGAGTGTCGTGGTTCTTGAGTTCACGGTTCATGTCGCGCAAACGCCGCGTGACCTGTGGGTTTTTCATGTAGGGGTGGTAGTCGCGTAATACAAAGATGGCATCGCCCTCGTAGCTGCCAATCTTGTCCAACGCCTTGAGAGGGTCACGAACGTCACCGCCCAGTTTGCAGCCACCGCTAAGGCCTTCAAAGCCTTTGGTGCAGGACCACGCAATCACGTTGCGCTGTTTTTTTAGTTGAACGGTGGCAATGTCAACAATGGCTTCTTCAACCCGCGCTTCTTCAGATGAAACCACGTAGGTGAGAACATATCCTGCTTTGATGAGTTCGGTAATTTGTTGCTTGCTGGAAATTGCGGCCATGGTTGCTTTACTCCTAGTCGTTCAAGGTGTCTTTTGCCGCATTAAGCGTTCTTTTGAGCGCACGCGAATCATCACTCAGTAGTTGCAGCAGATTTTGTGCTGCCTCAAGGGCTTCGTGTGGATTCGCGACTGCAAGTGCCGTCGTGAGCGCTTTAGGCAATTTACCCTTTTGGGGCAATGCCTCTGCAAACGAAGCCAGTTCCCCCAGGCTGTTCTTGAGCAAGGTGAGGTTGCCGCGCCACTCTGCAGCGGCTTCATCCAGAGTTTCCAGTTGTTCACCCAGTGCCGCATGACTGCTGCTTGAGGCTGTTTTGGCTGTTTCGAGTTTTTCTTCGAGTGCGCTGTTCTTGCGCTTTAGGAAGGTGAGCTCCCCCTGGAGCTTTTTGCGATCCTCTTCAGAGAATTCGTCCAATTTGTTGCTGGCTGTTGCGAGTTCCGCCAGTACCTCACTAAGTTGTTCTTCCAAACGCTTGACTTCTCGTTGCCTGGCCTTGAGATCCGGATGGTCGCTGATATCCGCTGCGGCCGCCTCCCGACGTTGGAGTTCCGCCTCTAATTCCGAGATTTTTTCGTTGAGTTCCTGGGTTTCCAATACGTCGGTCTTGAGTTGATCACGCAAAAGATCCGCTTCTCGATTCTTCTCGTAATAGTCCTGGAGTAATTTCTGTTTTTCTTCTTCCAGGTCCGTGATTCCCATGCCCATACGCGCTTGGCGAATCTCAATGTCCTTGTTCTCTGCTTGCAACCGGAGCTCACTGATCACGTTTTCTTTGTCAGTGATGATCTCCCGCAACTGATTGATTTTCCGTTCCAGCTTCTGCGTGTCGCCTGCGCCGGTGTTGTGTTCCTCTTGAAGGGAGTGGAGTTCTTCTCGCGTGGCGCGCAACTCAAAATCCAGAAGATCGAGTTGTCGCTGGGTTTCCTCTAATTGCCGGTCTTTTTGTGTGATGCGTACCTTGAGGTCGGCCAGGGTTTCTTGAGACGCATTGGACCGCTCGCTCATGGATGCCAGATTGTCAGTGAGCTCAGTTATCTGAGTCTCCAAAGCAAAGACCTGGTCCTCCTTGTCAGCGGCTTCTTCCCGGGCTTCTTCCAAACGCTCTTTTTGGAGTGTGAGCTGATCTTTGATTTGGACGTACTTGTCGGTAATGGAATCCAGTTCCAACTCATAGCGCGTGGCCTTGTTTTCCATCTCCTCAAGCTTGCGTTCAAGGTCGCCAACCATCTGTGTCTTGGTGGCTAGATCTGCCTTGAGCGCCTCAATTTCGGAGCCCTGCTCTTTTATTTGCTGAACGAGCGCCTGGTTCTTCGCTGCGACTTCAGCCTTTTGTTTGGCACTGACCTTGGGCGTCTTTTTTACCGCTCGCGCACGAGATGGCCTTCGCTGTGTTTTGGGCGGTGGGCTTTGGGACTTTGGCATGAGAGTTGATCCCTCAAGGCCCAGATCAATATCAATGGAGATAGGACGCATGGTTTTCTTGTGTTTGGCGTGGCGCGACGGCACTTGAGCGATTTTCTTGGGTGCAGATTCGGTTGAGCGAGCGGCTTTCTTGCGCTTGCCACCGGCTTCATTGTTGACAAAGGTAATGACAAAATCACCACATCTAACCAAATCTTCGTGGCTCAATGTCTGTTCTTTGATTCGGTCTTCGGTGTCGTTGAGATAGGTGCCGTTGGAACTTCCCAGATCCTCTACCTTCCAAACACCATCATCTTGAGAAATCCGGCCATGATTGCGTGATACGGACGGATTTGAGGTGTAAATTGCTGATCCGGGATTGCGGCCAATACTGACCGTCATGCCGTCAACCAGATTCAGAACAGTCGGTCTGCCCGTGTTATCAATGTATTCAAGTCGCGCCAAAGCGGGTTATAAACTCCACAAATTCAAATCAAAATCAGGCCCTGAAAAGAGGCCCGGCCTCTCTCAAATAGGTCAGCGCATTATAAATGCTACGGAATTTACTGTCTACCGGTGCTCTAATCGAATTCCACCATTCGTGAACGCTTACGTCGAGTTGGTGCTGCTGGAGGTGATTGGGGCGCTGCATCAGCGTTGCTTTCAGTGGGAGAATCAGGCGTTTCGGGAGCGTTATTTGGAGGAGCTTGCGGGGCAACAGTCTCTGTTCGGATGGGTGTGCTCACAGGTGCCCGAACGGCCGGCGCACTGCTCCCGGACAGTGCGGGCGAATCAATCACATAGGCTTTTGTGAGGTGGCTCACTAGCTCGATTAGTTCCTCTTTGGAGTGATTTTCCAGGGCATCCTGGATTTGATTTTGTTCGCGCAATATTTGAGTCTTAGTGGCCGACAACTCAATGAGTCGGTTGAGCGTTTCGTCCTCAATCTCAGCCTGTTTGAAAACTGAATCAATCTGAATGCAGCCGTCAAAATTGCAGTGGGTCAAATTGGCCTGTTTGAAGTTGGCGCGAATGAGGACGGCACCACTGAAGTCCGCTGCAAACAGGTTGGCCCGGCTGAAATCCACATCAATGAGAATGGCATTTCGAAAATTAACTCGCTCCATTGCCGCACCGTTGTCGGCAGTGTTTCCTGAAAAAGAACTCCGAATGATGGAGGCTCGTTCAAAGTTTGCACTACTGAGGGTTGAATCTTGGAACGTGCTATTGACGATTTTGGCGCCTGAGAAATTACAGGCGGGCAATTGCGAGGAGTGAAAACGGACTCCCTGTAGTGTGCTGCCCAGAAAGATGGCTTCCTGCATTCCACAGCTTTCAAATTGGCTGTCTACTAGAATACTGGTGGCAAAATTGATGCCGCGCATCCAAAATCCGCGATCGTCACTTGTGTTGACGCTGAAGGTGATATTTGAAGCCTGGCATTTCCTAAAGTTCACGCCAATCAGGGGTGTGTTTTGAAAGCTGACATGGTTCAGCGTGTATTCAGCAAAATCCCAAATGCCCAAATCCACACGTAGGATTTCGACGTCTTCTAGATGTTGCTCACTACATTGTTCATCGACGTCGTTGAGGGTTTTGCAAAGTGTAGTCATTGTCAGTCACCTTATCATTGCTGTGTGCGCAACAAAACACGGCGGGTGCTTACCAGTCGCAGTCGGACCATCCGCCGCGGTTCTCTTTGTAAGCTTTATTTTCGGCGTCCAGGATTTCCCATTGAAAGTCCATTCCCTTGAGAAACTTGTGATAGGCGCGTGCATCGCCCATTCGAACCAGGCGCGCGTTTTGTTGAACCCAACGTTTTCCGTCGTGCATGTACACGTAACGCAATAGGCGGCCATACATGTCTTTGTTCTCTTGTTCGCTGTCAGGCTTTAGACAGAGCGGTTTGCCCTCGGGGATGAGAGCCGTCAGTGCGTTCTTGGCTTCAGCTGAATAACACTCGTCCTTGAAGATTTCTGACGCGTCGACGCCGATGTAACGCACGGTGTTTGAGCCGTCGACCAATTGCTTGAGTTCAATCGTGTCGCCGTCCTTGACCTTACGTACATAGACTTGATTCTGTGCGATGTCGCAAAAACCAGTGCCTTCTACAATCCAGTCATCGGGACCGTCATCGATGGGGTCGCCGGTAACGTCTTCAGTGACTTCTTCGCCCGTAGTATTGCCGGTCGTCTTGTCTGATGTATCAAGAAACGCTGAAGAGTGATCTGCTGCACATGAGAGCATCAATGTGCCTGTCAAAACTATGATCAAAGACCTCATCAGCCTGGCTCTCCAAACACCCCAAATGCCATGGGTGAGCTTACTTGGTGCAAAATACTATCACAACGCCACCTCTGCCAATCATACAAATCTTAATAGAGGTCCACAACAGCTAGACTGGAAGCAGGCTCTATCGACAGGGTAAATCGCTGATCTGTTGTTGAGATCTCATACATGGCCATAAAACGAAGCAGGTCGCTGCCGATTTGGGTGACCTTTAGCGGGCTTCCATCCTGGGTACGAGCTGAAATTTGTGCGTTCTCCCAGTGGCGGCGACTGAGGTCATACCACGAGATTACAAGGTGCAATGGACCTGACCCGGTGGGAGCCGGCACGTCTAGAGTAAGACGCTTTCCTGGAGCGCAATCGTTCAGGTCCGGTCCCGAGAATATCTTGAACGCACTCTGTTCTTTGTTGCCCAGGTGGGACCATCGGTAGGGGATCCGGATTGGGCACGCACGGCCGCCACGAGAACAGCGTATTTGGTGATAGTCGATCCGTTCCGGCGCGCTTAGCAGGGTGAGTTTGCGGCCGCTCCCACCATCTACAGTGCTCTGTTTTCCGGGCGGGAGCGGGAAAGCGGGTACGCCCACCACAATGCCTGCTTTGGGGGATCCGGCGCAGGGGGTGTCACTGCGGCGAATCAGGTTGAGGTAGTTGGTGGCCTGCAGTGGTCCAAAGATTAAGCCGTGTGCGTGTTGGCGAAGTTGGGCATCGTTGCAGAGAGTCGTGCTCGCTGCGTCGAGAACACTTTGTTGCTCAGCAAGGGTCAAGACACCGTCTTCTCTGGCGTTGTCCGTGCCGCCGGGAAAGATGGAACACCCCATGACAAGCAACGCAATGAGCACTCCCATCTGCGGTGCGAGGAGTCTCTTGAGCCCAAGACCCGCCATAATAAGGAGCGCTGGAATGAGCGCTGAGAAATAGCGAGGGGCCAGATTGATCGATGAAAGGGCAATGGCCATGCTGAGTCCAAGCAGCATTTGAATGGCGACCCATTTCATGTAGGAGTCATTGCTTTGAAATGCGTTTTTCACGCCGATCAGAGAAAGGAATAGCAGCAACCAACCCCAGGGTGCTCCCAGCCAATTGTGCCATGCAGAGCCCAGCATTAATGGAAGGGCTGACAGAGTTTCTAAAATAGCAGGACCATCGCCAGCGCGTTGTTCACGCAGGGCCCCGGTGGCCGCCCAATCCAGACCGGCCAGAGAGATAGCAGTGCTTGCAATGAGCGCTAGAGCAATGAGCGCTGAGACGCTGATAGAAAGCGTGCCTAGCGCGCGACCGTGACGTTTTAGGCACAGGAGATGAATGGCAAGTAGCGGGGCCAGGTAGGCCAGGCTTATGACGTGCAGTTGAAGCATGAGTGCTGTCAATAACCAGAGGCTCATCAACAATCGACCACGGCGTTTCAAGTTCAATGTGCTCAGCGCAAAACCCAGGAGGCCCAACCACAAGAAGGCCATTCCCGGTAACATAGCGTTGTGCCATATCTTGGTCATGACGGCGGCGAGCCACGCGCTCGAGATGATGAGGGTTCCCACCGCAAAGGCATAAGCTCCTCCGAGATAGTGTTGAAGCGCG
>JYMV01029098.1_pt1 | contig 18285 bp, 16 predicted proteins | sample 338911 | NCBI WGS metagenome assembly JYMV01 (sample SAMN03354496, study PRJNA234377) | hydrothermal vent metagenome | biome: Deep sea; feature: Hydrothermal plumes at the Eastern Lau Spreading Center, Western Pacific Ocean; material: Seawater | place: Tonga | collected 2009 | depth 2000 m m
GAGGACGAATCTGATTTTAGTTCCATCAATCAATTCCGGAAAAATGTAGTCTCTCTGCCCACCCCAATCTTTAGCTAGGCATTCGCCTCCATTGCTCTCCATTTTCATCCATGCTTCTATGGTTAGAGCTTTCTTAGGGTTAAGACTCTCGCTATCGGGAACCTCAATATAGGTTTTCCCATCTAGTTGTAACGCGATGTTAGCTGCATTAGACGCTGTAAGACCTAAAACTGTCAGTGTAATGCCTACAGAGTAGAGTAACGATTTCACGATGTCACCTCTTCAATTTAGTGGCTGATCAAAGTTAGTAGTTGTCGATTTAACAATTATGAAGATTCACGAAAAGTTGTTCCAACAGTCTATTATCAAAACGTGAGTTCGACAAGAACTAAATGGCGTTTGCGACAGAAGCATCACTCAAAACTGGGGTAAATATGGTGCCTCCATGAGAAGAGCTGACGTCACCATCTAGCCAGGACGCAGGAAATATACTAAGGCTTCGCCAGACCTCTCCGAATTCTGCCCCAAGTGGAGGCAAGCTTATTTCGGACATTGACGGCCGTGGATAAAAGCGGTTTCAGGTTCAACTCTTTCGTCACATCGACATACTTCGGTGTACCAGCAGCTTTCTTGCCATTGTTCTTATTTGCCGTATTATCATCGGCATTCTTTTTATCAAAAGTATTTAAATCAGGCTCATCTCCCATCAGTGTATTCATCATGAAGTCGTTAATTTCTTTTTCTGTTCGGGCAACTTCCCAAATACGGATTTCGTCTATGAGGCCAGTGCAAGCCCATTGCGCACTATCCCCTACACCTATATACAGCGACGCTTTAGAATCATTTAGCTCCTTTGCATTATATGGGGATGCACCGATCTTCTTCCCATCCACATATATCCGCATTTCCTTGCCATCCCAAACGCCAGCATGATGCTGCCATTTCTTAAGTACCAAACCTGGTGCGTCTAAGATTTTTGTTTGAGGCCAGAGGACGAATCTGATTTTAGTTCCATCAATCAATTCCGGAAAAATGTAGTCTCTCTGCCCACCCCAATCTTTGGCTAGGCATTCGCCTCCATTGCTCTCCATTTTCATCCATAATTCTATGGTTAGAGCTTTCTTAGGGTTAAGACTCTCGCTATCGGGAACCTCAATATAGGTTTTCCCATCTAGTTGTAACGCGATGTTGGCTGCATTAGACGCTGTAAGACCCAAAATCGTCAGTGTAATGCCTATAGAGTAAAATAACGCTTTCACTATGTCACCTCTTCGATTTAGTCGATTTAACAATTATAAAGATTCATGAAAAGTTGTTCCGATAGTCTATTATCAAAACGTGAGTTTGACAAGAACTAAATGGCGTTTGCGACAGAAGCATCACTCAAAACTGGGGTAAATTATGGTGCCTTCATGAGAAGAGCTGACGTCGCCATCTAGCCAGGACGCAGGAAATACAGACTAGGGCATCGCCAGACCTCTCCGAATTCTGCCCCAGGTGTCGGTAAGCTTGTTTCGGGCATTAACGGCTAAATTTCCCGGCACATTTTCTCCTTCAATAACAATATCATCAAATATAGCCTCTCCTTGCCAGACAGATAGACCTATGACACCTGTTTTGAATGACTTTTCTTTATCTTGCCAAGTGTTGATTTGCTTACCATTGAAGTATCCACTCAAAGTAAACCCTTCCACCACCAACTTGATGGAGAATTCTTTCTTGATATCGAGAGGAATATTGTCCACGGTTTTTTGGGCATAGGCTCCCTTCTTTATGTACAGATCTCCTTGCTTGTTAGCCAGATCAATCCACCAATCGTAGTGGTTATCGATATCCATCCACCGAACATGAATTGCCAGCCAAGCACCTTCGGCATTCCACACTTTGACCTCAATGGAATAATCCGGACCCCACTTTGGATCGCCAATCAAAACCGCCCCTTCTACACCACCGGGTTCGACCCCATGATATCCGCCATCTTTGATTTTCCAAGTTCCACCAACTCTCTTCCATCCATCAGGCTTGTTATCGCTAAAATCGTCAACGAATGTTCCAGGCCAAACTATTAGCGTTGTCATACTTAGAACTGCTACGAGAAGAAAGGGCAAAATTCTAACGCATCTTTGTGAGATCATCTGAGTACTCTCCTTAATCGTTGGGTTACATTTTCTTTAACTTTGCCCTCAAATCCAGAATGAAGGATACCATAGAGAAAAAACTGAACACATGTTCTTGCGCTTCTCAGAGTAGCAAAAGACAGGATAGAAATCAATAATAAACTTACGGAACCAATGGGACATGAATAATTTAACAATATAAATCTATAAGCAACACTTTCATAACAGGTCTCTTTACCCTTAAGTTCCAATCATGATAGAATGCGTCAAAGGCTGTTGGTTTAATTTAATTGCTAAATAGCGAATTTAAAATCGATAAATTTAGGTGTTAGAGGTCGTCTCTAACATCCCAAATGGGCGCGGGTAGAAATAATAGTGGAGTCCTTTGCTGGAGCAGGGCAACCGATAAAGATATCACACTGACGGCAGTCAGGCTAACTTCATTGTAAACCCTTGTTAATTGGAGACGAATATGACAAAGCTGGTTTTTCCACCTAAAAAACAACGAGAAGATTTGATACATCTTTTCCAGAAGGTTGCTGATTGTTTTACAAAGGAGATTTTATGAGATCGATTCACGATTGGCTAAACGAGTACGGAGAAAGTCATCAAAATCCAATCAATAAAATGATCCATTGGATTTGTGTACCTCTAATTATGCTGAGTCTAATGGGGTTGTTATGGACTATTCCAACTCCTTTTAATTTAATCTCAATTTTAGGTGTTCCGTTAAACTGGACATTATTATTTATTCTCTTCTGCATTATTTTCTATTCTCGTTTATCCATAAAAATCACCTTGGGCATGGCATGTGTAGGCATTTTATTGGTTTTGGGAGTGCTTTGGCTGAATACATTCGAAACAGCGTTATGGAAGATTTCCGTTTTGATTTTTGTACCGGCGTGGTTGGGGCAGTTTATTGGACATTTTATTGAAGGTAAACGCCCTTCTTTTTCCAAAGATCTTCAGTTTCTATTAATCGGACCAGCATGGTTGATATCATTTATTTTTAACAAGTTAAAGGTTAAATTGTAAGTGAGTTGGGTGGATACTTCCCACCTTGTGATGACTTTCACAAACCATCTATAATCTAAGTGGATCTGGTCAACAGTTACAAAGGCATATTAGGATGAGAATCCGCAGCATTTCGCCCAGAATTAAAATCACGTTTTCCGCCGCATTATTTTTGTTGATCTGGGGTGGGGCTATGTCTGACACAAGATTCAAAACCGAACCAATCGAGGTTAATTCCAAAGGAAAATCTCGATCAACAAAAATCTTGAAAAACAAAAACATAGAGCGGACAAAAACCAGCCAGTTCGGCGGTTGGCTGGATCGGAATCTGGGTGGCACAGGTTTCTTTCGCACCCAAAAATTCGAAGGCAGATGGTGGCTTGTTGATCCCAACGGGTTCCTGTTTATTAGCATGGGTCTCAACAGTTTTAAACCCAATGATTCTGTTCAAAGTACGTCAATTATGGAAGCAACGTTTGGTCACAAAACAGGTTGGATTAGTCACGAGACAAAAAATTACAAAAGCGCAGGATTAAACACGCTCGGCTGTTGGTCGGATTGGAAGCAGGTGCGGCAATCTGAAACTCCAATCCCATATACCCGGAGATGGAACTTCATGAGTACCTACGCCAAAAACTATGTCGCCCAAAAAAGACGCCGAGATTACTACGCTGAAAATGGGGCTATCTTTGTCTTTGACACTGAATTTGAGCAATTCTGTGGAACATGCCAAACAACTGGCAGAAACGAGAGAAGACCCATACCTTTTGGGACATTTTTCCGACAATGAGCTGCCATTCTATAAGAATAAGCGTTATGGCAGCATGTTAGCCCGTTTTTTAGCACTTGCTAGAGACGACCCCAGATACATCCACACATATCAGTGGCTAGTAACACGGAAAGATACTGAACATACACCGGTAATCACGAATCAAGACGAAACGGATTTTCAACAATATGTTGTAGCCACCTATTATCGCCTCGTCAGCCAAGCAATCAAAAGATATGATCCCAACCATCTTTTCTTAGGTTCACGTTTCCATGGCGGTGCCAAACGAAGCAAGGCAGTCGTCAGAGGTGCGGCCCCCTACGTTGACGTGTTTTCTTATAACTATTATGGTGCCTGGACACCAAGCTGGAAAAACATGGATCTATGGGTACAATACGGTGAAAAACCTTTCCTCATTACGGAATTCTATGTCAAAGGCAATGATACAAATATGAAAAATGACGAGGGAGCAGGTTGAATAGTTCCCACTCAAGCAGACCGCGCTGCCTTTTATCAACACTGGGCCATTTCGCTCTTATCACATCCGGGTGCGGTTGGTTGGCATTGGCACCGCTATCAAGATCATGATGATCCTAAACGAGATTCCAACAAAGGCATTGTTAATCGCAATTTTGAATGGTATGCACCAATGGAGGAAGCAATTTCGAATATCAGCCGCCAGGTTTATCCTCTCGCCTTATTTTTGCAGACGAATTGACAAAATCAGCTAATCAAATGTATGGATTAATTGGGTTAGATTATACAAGCAGGTTCGGCCTTAAACTATAGGCATGTTGTAAATAAAGGAGTAAAACATAAAAATTTGATCGGAGCATGTCCTCTTATCGTATGAATCACTATTTAGTTACACAGTAACAGTGCGTGAATATTCGCTGTACCATCAGCCATCGCGGTTAGTACCTACATCATTTATTGGAAGTAGTCCATATGGAAAGTACTTCCCATTTTTCTGTCAACACGCATTACAGTCTACTAACAAGGATACAGATGACTCCCACCCAAAGATACCTATTTGACCTTAATGGATACTTGCATTTGAAAAACGTACTCAGTGGCACAGAATTGAAAGAAGCACAAGATACTGTTGAACGCTGCATTAAGATTCCACCGGACCAATTACCGCATGGTTGGAATTTTTCCTTCGATAAATCCCTGGAAGCTTTGACAATGCATCCAGTAACCTGGCCAATTATTAAAGAACTATCGGATGACAAACCACGTCTTAATCGCGGATCTCTAGCCGTTGATACACATGAAAAGGCATCAATCACACCCTTACACTGTGCACGAGAAGGACAAGGTTGGCAAACACGCCGCTACGAAGTTAAGAATCGGCGCATTTTCTGTAATGATATTGTAGCCTTTTTTTACTTTACAGATGTCTATCCCGGCGATGGTGGATTGGTTGTCGTTCCAGGTTCACATAAAAGTGAATTCCAACGTCCCGAAGGGTTGTTTTTTTTGGATTTGGAAGACCCAAATCCAAAACTTCACCCAGCCCTCGAGAATATTACGCCGCAGGCAGGAGATGTTATTGTTCTCTCTGAGCTGACCACCCACGGCGTATTGATTTGGAAGCCTAAAGACAGAGATCGACGCTTTCTGCTTCTGCGATACAAAACGCAATACTTTCAAGATGAACAGGGGGAAAGATATGTTTATGGTCAGGAACTTTTGGGCAGACTCTCCCCAGAAACGCTGGAGTTGATGGCGTATGCCTCCTACCAACATACCAAAGAGATTGTCAAACATGATGTCATTCATCTCAGCTAACGAATTCCGGGAACAGATAACCCATAGACTAACAGTTCATTCGGAAAGCCGATCGAGTACATTGCAGGTGATGCGCTCAACAACAGCATCATTACCCCGTAACCCGTGCGACCAATCAGTCGTAGCAGCAGTAAAAACTGTCCCTCCGCGTGTGTAGATTCCCATCGTTGCGGCCCCTGTACGACCTCGTTCCCATCCTTGGTACCATTCACAGTCATCCGGATGCCACCGCACAGGGGCAGTGGATAAAATGGTGAACCCTTCCGGTGTACCATCCTGATGAGTTGGAACCGGCAGCCCGCCTTCAAGCAGAAACTCACAACCGTCACATTCGTAACCTACAATGGTATCTAGCCCACCGAAAGTATCTCCGCTTTTCAGACCCGTACCTTCAAAAACCCAGTGACCCGGCCGATGCACTTGGTATTCACCGGAACCGTCCATAAACTGACCATGACTGAGATGGTAGCCACCATATAGGAAACCAACGCCCGTCAACCGGTTCTCCGGCCGATTGACGAGATGGTGGCTCCACAAGGTACTCAGCAACCGGAGATCATCTGTTTTATATACGGGGTCCTGATTATACAACTGTTTCCAGCAGGTCAATACCCGTCCCTCTTCTTCGCAGCGAACCTGCCAACAGACAGAATTCCCACTGAAAAAAGCCGTGTTTCCACCATTGGCAATGAAAGCTTCCAAGTTGTCTCGCATTCCTGCAGACCAATATTCGTCATGTCCTACACTCAGCACCAACTTGTAATGTTGCAAAATTTCAGGATGAAACTCTAGATCCGTGTTAACGGCATAATCAAGCACATAGCCGTTTCGTTCCGCCCAAGCTACAAAAGGCTGCTCCCAATTACTGAAAAAACCGCCGAGCGGTCGATTGAACGAAACACGGTGTCCCTGCAAGTTACTGCGTCCATGAAAAGCATACAGGCTGAATCCTCCCCAGTTATTGTAAGCGTTGTAGCTATTAGTGGCTAATTGGATCAGGATCTTGGTATCACGCCCCGGTTGCGCAGGTCTTACCACAAAAAACAGTGAACCCTCCGCAGTTCGATGGTTTCGGTGTGTGAACACACCACCACCATCGGCTACTTGCATCTTAGCCACATAGTACCCGCTTTGCCATGTATCAGGAACACGAAGTTTAAAACTAACAGGCCAGTGACAGCCATTTGAGGAGGCATCTTCTGGGATTGGATATGCAGTTCCCGGTAGATCTTTTTCTTGCCAAACGACTTCGTAATCTGCGCCGACACGTGCAATTTCAAGTGAATATTGTGAAGCACTGGTAGAAAGATGAAAGTCAATCTCGTCACCGGACTGGTAACTGAGTTGATTTGTATAACCTTCAATATATAATGGCCGAATCTGTCTTTCTGAAACGGCTAATAGTCCATTGTCCATGGGCACTCCATTCATAAATAAATCTTCTGCCAGTTCGATCTATTTTTAATAACCAATGCTAGCGAGAAAAACCTGTTCTAATGTAAGATTAGATGTTACTGTTTTGACTGAATCCAACGAATTTTCACTCCAACCATTATCTAATCAGACTCTCTATAAGTTGTCTTAAAAGCTTCGAGCTAACATAAATTTTATGTAGATTAACATTTCACACAAGCTTAATCGTACCAGAATTAACAAAACACAATCTTTCAAGTAGTAAGCATTAACCAAAGTAAAGATGAAAAAACCATGGTCAGAAAATCGACTGTGCCATTCACAGAACAAATTTTCATTAATCTTAATTTGAAGCGCAAATGAACTATTTGATTTATATGCTGAGCCTGATTGGGTTCTTGGTCTTACCTGGTTTGTTACTTGCTATCCGGCTACCACGTGAGAAGATTATGCCTTGGTGGTTATTAATTCTCTTGGTTCTGATTCTCAGTTGGGGGTTGCTTAACTCAGGAGTTCATTCTTACTACGAATATCTTTTCGATTTAATTGAATCAACACCAGATCCCTCCCAAGAATTGTTGGATGAATTTGGGTCTGACGGCGCTAAACTTGTTTTCACTCTATTCTTTGGCTGGTTATATGGTTGTGTTTACTTGGTGCCGTGGTTGTTAATCTACCAGATTTTAAGGTTTCTGCAACGAAAGTGGAGTGCCTCAAGTAACAGAGACACTCAGGAAGGAGATAAGGTAGTTGATCCAAAGTTTCGTGGGATCGAGATTCAACAACACCAGAATGGGATTTCTCAAATTGTTGGATTGAATTATACAAATACGCTAATCGATGGAACCATATTCCCACAATTAAAATCTGGGATTTAGATAATCCCCAGCTAAATAAAAAAGCCTGTCGGCTGGTTCTCACTAGCCGACAGGCTTTTGTTTTTCGATTAAGGTCTTGAACAGTTTCGCAACTGCTATGGCCCAGCGAAAAATGGCATAAAAACTATCGTTGGGATTTCAGTGTTGACCAAGTTGTGGAAAGCTTACCTATTGGTTCGACTGGTTCGACTGCGGTGGTAGCTGCGAGGCCTTCTTCCACAATTCTTTTGATGAAACCCGCATTTAAAGCAACATTGAATACGGCAACCTCATCAATAGTTCCGGTAAAGGGTAAGCCACCTCCAACTCTCCGGCCAATCTCCAAAGGATTCTTCAATGCCATGGTGTTGGCATTAGCTTTATCGAATTCCCCTATTTTAATGCCGTTTACATAGGCAATTTCTTTCTTGCCGTTCAAGGTCCAAGCGAGATAATACCATGTGCCAAGTTTCCAATCTGGATCTACTTTTCCTTTCATGCTCGCAAAGATGCCTTCGTCGTAACCTTTCCCATCACCTTTGTTTGTGTAAGTGTGAATATTTCCACCATCGTAAATACCAACCTCATATTCAGTGTAGTGTTTCCCAATGACAACTTGCCGGTCAGCCCATCTTGTGGCCTGTGCCATCTTTTTCTCAGTCTTGAACCAAAGGACAACAGTCATTTGTTCTATCATACCCAGACTTTTACTGTTGGGGATTTCAACGTAATCGGTGGCTTTCCCAGCAAATTCCAGACCTGACCCAAACTTACCTTTGACCCATTTGACAGCGCCTTTTAACGTGCCATCATTTTTGTTCAGAGCTTCAGAAGAATCTTTGGCCACTGTGCCTTTTCCCTCTTCAAACAGCCATACACCAACAGGAGGAACATTTTCCACAACTTTACACGCATCGTGTTCAGAAAATTTTAACTTGAATATAATCCCTACTTTCAGTATGTTCTTGTTATTAAAACGGATAGAAAAAGGACAAACTAACTATGATGCCAAACATTGCCAAGAAGAAACGTAATCAGTTAATCGAGGACGGGTATTGTGTTATTGATAATATTTTAAATGAAGAGTTCCTGGATGAGCTGCGTCAGGAATCGGACCGAATGCTTGACGATGTTGAACATCCACCACATTGGAAATACCAAGGTTCTGACCTTCATGTGTCAGGGAGAGATGAACCAGTGATTGACCAGCTGATTAATTGGAAACCAGCAAGGGACGCACTTGAAGCGTTAGGTCTGGGTGATTTTAAATCGCATGGTGGATTTATCATCTTAAGCAAACCACCGGGAGGACCGCCCCTATACTGGCACCAAGATTGGATGGGTTGGAATGACCCTATCAGTTGCGCTCCTTGGCCACAGTATCTTTTCCTTTCTTATTACCTAGTTGATACCAAGATTGAAAACGGTTGTTTTCGTATCATTCCCGGCACCCATCTCAAGCGAATTCCCTTACATGACCACCTCGTTCCTGCCCATGCTGAAGGTGGTTACCATATACCAGAAGATAATCCGCATATGTTCTGTGACCACCCCGATTCCATTGACTCTCCAATCAAGGCAGGTTCACTTGTCATTGCGGAAGGGCGAGTTTTACACGCAGCAAGGGGAAACCAAAGTAATCATAGACGGACATTACTTTTAGGATGGCATGGCCGTCCAGCAACAGTACCTGAAAATTGGGAAGGAGGCATACCAGAAGAAATCCTGAATCGGGACCCTAGCGCAAAGTATGAACCAACTAGGATACCAAGCCAATACTTAAAGTAATCAACAAACAGAAAGATCAAAGCCATTGTGACTGAGCTAGAGTTGATCGGTCGAGATTAGTTGGATTGACTGAAGAAGCAATCCCTGACTTGCTATCTCCAAATCCAAAAGTGCTCCAATTCAAGTCCATGAAAAATGCCCCCCAACTGGCAGTTCGAGACTGGAACATTCAGGTTTGCAACCCAATCGGTTATAAAGTCTTGCTCTATTTCATATGATGCTGTATAATCGATTGCGTTTTTGCCCACGCCGTGATTATATGGGATCAGATGTATCACGTCCGAATCCTGGCTTCAGGCAGATTCAGTGGGGGCCTTCCTTCACCTTGCTGTATGAAACAGATTATAAAGGTGCTGCGGCAGTAGAACCCCATTCAAAACTTGGACACAGGAACAACGTAGCGCAGGTCTGAAAGCGCTATATCAATATCTATTGCAGTTCATTTTAGATTAACATGTGCTATGATAACACGTCGATTTTAAGCTTACCTGATTTTAAAAAGTGAGAAATTGTTTAGATGAACCTAACAAAGAATTTCCCGCGAAGTCCCTATGAAAAGGTTGGCGGTTACATGATGCTCGGTCGCACAATTGACAAAGCCCATGCGACACTTCAAAGTCTTCTTGGTGAATACATGTACGACTGCCCGCTGGATAAACGGTTATTTGACTTTCTTGGTATCTCAGCAGGCCAATTATTAAAACTGGCGGAGAATTCTGAGAGTGATGAGGGTGTGGTCGAGTCACTCAAAACCATTCAGGTTGAACGAAACACCGAAGAAATTGAGAAGTTTAATGATCAAATTTCAGAATCCGGACCAAACGACGATGAAAGTCGAGTTTATTTTGAACGGCTCCGCCAGAAGCATGTCCCAGATAGGCCGGAAATTTCATCTTGGTTCGACATCATAGAAGCGGAGGAAGGTCGATTAAAATAAGGTGTAGAAAATGAAAAAGCTCATATTCTGTTTTCTTTTCTTGGTTATCGTGTTGCCATCATCGGCAGACATGCTCGAGATAAAGCCTATGACTGAAGCAACCAATCGAATTTTCATCGGTTCAGCCTTGAAGATGACACGCATAAAATATGAGTCAGGTTTTATGTTTGGCATTAGCGGTGGATGGGAAATTGACAGAAACTTAGCACTTGGGCTTGCTAACTATCGACTTATCAGTAACATTGAAATGGCAAGAGTTGATGATAAACCCCAAAATCTTAATTTCAGTTACAGAGGTATAACAGCTAGGTATATTGCCAGGAAAAGTTTGGGTTCCGGCTATTTGTCCATTAATGCACTCATTGGACAAGGAAAGATAAGGTATATTGTAGGAGACGAGAGTAAGTTTCTAGTTTTTGAACCTGGAGTTGAGTTTGAATTTATACCCGTTCTCAATCTCCAAATGGGCGTTGGGGTTAGTTATCGATACGTGCGTGGGATTGAACTCGATAGCCTCCATGACAACCAGTTTCGGGAGATGACAGCGTTAATCAGACTCAAGCTGGTTGACTTTTCATACTGGTTTGTAGATGGTAGTACGGAGTGATTGTTACTGTGCTAAACTCTCATAGTATTGATTAACTACTGATCGATACTCCGGTGGGACATCCTCTTTGGCCACTCTTGCCAGTTTCTTGGCCTGTTGGATCTCTAGCAATCGGTTTTCCAACGCCTGTTTAAGCTTGTTTATGTCTGTCAAAGCGAGATCGAAATCCGGGAACGCTACGTTCCTACCTCCACGACTCGGTGTTAAACTCTTCAGCAGACCCAACCAGAGTTCTTCATATTCGCCATCCGTTGCTGTTTTACTCGCGACGGATTTCTGTTTGACATTTTCTCGTATTTGCTTTTGTTGTTCCGACAGTTGCTCCTGACGTTTTTGCTGGGCTTGGGCTGGTTGTTGATCCATCGCTTCCAATTCCCGCCGTGTATCTTCTACCCGATTTTCCCACCGTTCGAGTTGCTCAAGCGTTGCTTCAAGCCGTTCTTCTTCCGTCTGTGCCATGCTTAACTGAGCCTGAAGCAACTGGTCTCGTGTTTGTTCCAAAGACTCCAAGACTTCCTGCTGATTTCGTTCGGCGTACTCAAGATTCCTCCAGCGTAATGCACGTTCTGCGTCTGTCATATCTTGTTCTGTTTGATCTTCGATCAATCGTCGATTGGCGCTGGCAACGTTACGCTCAGCCTGTGAGTTACCTTGTCGATTGAGTTCTTTCTGCAAATCTGTCAAATTCTGTTGCAAACCTTGCAGATCCTGTTGAAGGCTGCGCTGTTGTCTCGAAAGATCAGTGACTTGCTGTCGATTCTCGGAGGTGGAACCATTTTGTTCCATATCCTCTTTAACTTCCGTTGTTTGGGATCTAACCTGTGATTGCTGATTGATCATCTGGCTAACTTTCTCTGTGGCATCGGCTAACGCTTGATCAGTGAATTGCGCAGCCACCTTCTCAAGCTGATCAATAGCCTCTTCCAGTTGTTCTGTTGCTTGTGTACCCTTTGCCGTACTTGCCTGTGGTTTTTGCCGTTCGAGACTATCGGCAGATTTCCGCTGTGATTGTGAGGCCCCCCGCATAGATTGAGCCGCTTGTTCCAAACGTTTCTGGCTTCGGTTTGACTGTGGTCCTCCTGATTGTTGGTTGGCCATTTTCTGTGTTTGTTGTGCCATCTGGTGTGTTTGCTGCGCTAGTTGCTGCTGCTGTTGGCTATTTTGTTGCATCTGTCGTCGAGAAGGCTGGTTTTCACGTCCCATTTGCTGACCCTGCTGGTTTAAATTTTGTTGCTGTTCAAGTACTTCGCGTGCCTCCTCAAGAAGTTCCCGTGTCTGCTCTCGCATTTCTTGCTCAAGCTGCTGCTGATCTTCAGCAAACTGATTGTCGAGATCCTCCAATTCTACTTCGAGATCTTCAGCTATCTGCTGATTTTCGCTGGATTGCATTTGGGTTAAGACCTTCTGGAGTTTCATAATCGCTTTCACCACCAACTCAAGCGCATCCTGTTCGGCGGGTAGCGCGGGTTTCGGTTCAATCCGGCCCAAGTTGCCAACAGCTTCTCCCATTTTATCAATTGCCTGTTCAAGTAACATGAGAATCTCCGGATCAACCGAACCTTCCTGCATAAAAGCACCAATTTCGTCGACAACCCGCTGCACCTGATCCTTTAATTTCTCCTGTTTCTTAGCTGTCTTTTTTACTTCAGAGGTATACTCACCACTGATTTTATCCGTTTGGGAGTTGATATGCTTCCATGTTTCTCGAATAATCTGCTTTTGACCTCCCGCTAACTTGGCCATCAATTTTACCGCCGGTGAGTTTTCATCCTGGGACTCTCCCTGGGAATCCATCTCTTCGTATCGTTCGTTGAACGGTTTAACCTCAATAAAGTAGATTTGTGACGTTGCTTTACCGGGACCGGTACGGGTATTATTATCCGTGGCTTCGGCGAAATATGAGATGACGTCACCAGGTTCAATATCTATTTCCTCCAGATAAAAGGTGTAAGATCTAGAAATATTTTTATCAGTTTCAGTCAGTGAAGTTTCAATTGGCAACTGCCGGTTCGCACTCGACCCAACTGAGTATGTCAGATCTAACTCTGCCAATCCAAAATCATCTGTAGCCTCAGCAGTTACACTGACCTCTTCCAGTTTGGTAGCTTTGATATCACGGCCCGGATTTTTAATAGCAACTTCTGGTTTTTTATCGGGGATGGCAATGATCTCATACTCAATTGGTATTTGGTTCTTGAACCCATCAATGCAAAATAGGTCAACTGTGTATTTCGTGTTTTCGAGGATTTCAGCTTGGTATGTAATCAGTTCGTCAATCTGCATTGATTTTTGCTCGTTGCCTCCAACCTGAATGGTAGCAGTTTGAATCGGTTTATTGGGCGTAATCCGAACAGTTGCTTCTGTTCCAACGATCGCGCGAATATCTCCATTACCTCTCTGAATCACCGGTTTCATTTTGGTGTAAGCCGGAAAACTATAGCTAATCTCAATATCTTCAACTTTTGGTACGTCGAAAACCTTGACTGTAAAATGTTCGGACTCCGTTTCGTTCACGACGATGTAATATTTCATCTCGTGATCTACGTTAAAAATCTCATATCCAAAATAATTTTCCTGGGTTTCAAAAGGGACCATTTTAATCTTTTTTTCGATTAACACATCAGTTTGGTTGGGATCCAGCCTTGTATAGATGATTGTTGCTTGATCCGCTTTTTTTCCGGTTATTTCGACTTCAATTGGCAGGCTTTGACCACGGAGGATTCTCGCTTTTCCCGGTTTCACTGCCAGCTTTGTCGTTAGGATTGGATCAGTCTTTTTCCACGGCGTAAAAATACGCCGGAGCGCCGTTTCTGTTTGGTTTGGAAACGTTATTACCGTTAACCCACAGATCAAAAAAGCAAGAAAAGCGGCAGCTACGCGTTTGTTTTTTTGCCTTTTGTCGACCGTGGCTTTGAAGTCAATCGATTTTGATTCCTCAACGGCATCCGTGACAAGGCGATTAATCATGTGAGCTTGCATTGGGTCATCTGTTGGCCGGTCACCGAACTGAATTGCGCTGACGAGTCGATCCTCAAGCTCCGGATGACGTTCTTCCACTTTCAGGGCGATATCACGTAGAGTCATGGGAGCGAAATGCCGTTTGATGATATGCTTAAAGCAAAGAAAGCCAACAGAACTGATGAGTCCGACAAGAAGTAGAATCCGAATGATGCTTGGGAGCGGCAGGAACAGATCGATTAGCGCTCCACCGAACAAGAGGCCGATGAAAAATACGGTAACGATAGCCAAACCGGTCCAGAAGATTGTTCGCTTCCATAGACGGCGAGTATCTAGAATTTGCGATTTTAGCCCGTCAAGGTTTTCTCTGTGTAACATTTCCCAACTCCAACTGGTCTGATTATAACATATTTCGCTGATTTGGAAATGTCAATTCTACTTTATCGCAGCAGTGAGGAAAAAATGACTCAGAAGATGTATCGGATACTGATTTTACTACTGGCAGGATATGCTCTTGGCGGTTGCAGTGAACAAGAATCAGGTGGTGGCATAATGGTCAATCCAGCACGTGGTGAACCCATTGTTATCGACGCTGCGCTGGCTATCACTATCAATGAAGATCGTCCGGATGGTATCACCAATTTTTTTTATGATAGCAGTGAGCAAATCTACCTCTGGCTTTATTGGGCTAACGTAAAAGGAAGACATAAAATGAAGATACGATGGTTTTCACCCGATGAGGACAGCGATGCCCCCCCTTACCGAGAAGAAGTCCGAGAGTTCAATTCACCGAACGGAGATCAAATTACCTGGTTCTATATTAACCGACCCTTATCAGGTTTCACAGAAGGTGAATGGTTTGTTGAAGTGTTCCTTGATGACCTGTTTGAGCGCAGCTACGTTTTTGATATACGCTGATAAAGGCGATTGCGATTCTTAAAGGTCGTTCTGATCAATTTTCATAGATATAAGCTGTATTGAAGACACGTCGTTCGTAACCGCTGGAAGGTTGATTCAGGATTTTTCCAAGTCCCCACAGTGTTGCCGAACTACCACCGTCGAAGTTAATGGCTTCAGTAGCACCAAGATCACGTAAGGTCTCTGCCAAATCGTAAAATCCCATCCCAATACTATATCCATTATGTCTGCCATCGACGGTAACCAGAAAAAGTTTCTTATCATTAAACCCCAGTGCGCTACGTGGATCACCTCGAATACCACGTCGCTGTTCAGGGGCAGAGCTACTGTAAGATTCCTGAAATTCGATCAATTCCGATTCTATCTCACCGTTTCGCAATAACCGAATGTTACCTCCGATAGCGTTGATCGCCTGCCGCCATTTCTTGGGTAAAAGCCTGATTTCTAGTACGCCGACATCTCCTTCGGACAATATAGACCTAAATTTCTCAGCCACGTAGTAGTTCAGCGATAGTACCAGACCGCCAGGAGGTATTCGACTATTTCCATTTTCGTTGATTTTATTAATTGTAAATTCACTTGTATAATCTCCGGTGATCGGTAACTTTACTCTGGCGAGCACGACCTCCAATCCACCTCGTGTCAACGATCGCTCACCAAATTTCGGTGTAAACAGTACGACGCCGCAATCGTAATTTCGTATCTGGTTGACGCCATAAATTCTGATTTCTTCTCCATTGATCGAAACCATTCCGTTCAAATTCACGGCGGAAATCAGGAAATTACCATCCGCTGTTGTACCAAAACTCGCTTCTCCCCAATCGGTTGTTGGACAAAATCCCCACCAATCGCTTCTTACCGGCACGCTGACAAGTTCCATATCCTGGATATGCAAGTTAAAAAGTGCCCCTCCACGTCCCATCCCATCCTCACGGATACCAAAACTTCCATTTATACCCGCCAGCACCTCTATTTTACGTTCTTTAAGCCGACGTGTCATATCGCTGATTGACTCACTACCAATCACCTGTTCATTAGCCAATTCAACGCTAAAACCAAGGTTTTCCGTCTGTCGATCCATTTCAACCACGTAGACGACGGAATGCTTGTCATATAACCAGTCTCGATAGATTCGTAAGCCATCTACCTGGTGGTGAAAGAATTCCCGATCTCTCTCATCAATTTTTTCGGTAGTTTCCAGTGGAACTGCAACCGTGTTTTCAGCAACGACCAGATTTGAATCATTTCCTTCCAGTTCCGTTGAATTGAGAGCCCAATTGAATAGAACGCTCATTGCCACTCCCCAAAAGATGAAGAGCAAGGTAGCAAAGATAATTGGAATACTTCTTAGCCTGATCATGTTTTTCTCACCTTAATACGGTCCAGTAAACCTAGATCCGACAAGTGGTCAATCAAAAAGTGGTTTCAAGTAATCATAACATTCATCAACAATTTTCTGGACTTGATCTAGTGGTGCATCCGTGCCAGCGTGTGTACCAACAATTTCAACTATAACGTCATCAACTTGATCAATGGTTTTCACTATTGCGGCAATTGCTGGAAGATCCAGCACACCCTTGCCGGGTATCTGCGTTTCGACCGGTCCAATCGGTTTTTGGCGGCTGTCTTGATTATCGCGTATACGCAACGTTGCGACGTATTCTTTTACCATGTCAAGCACTTCAACCGGATCCTGATCTTCACCAGATCGGTAGATATGACTGGCGTCATAATTGATTCCCACCCAATCTCGGTCAACTTCCTGCATAAATTGAATAATAGTTGAGGACGAATAGACCGCGTTACCAACGTGAGGTTTAATTGTCAATTTAATGTCCGCTTGTGAAGTACGCAATGAGATTCGATTGATAGAATTGATAAATTGTCCCCAGCTTTCCTGGTCATCTGATTTTCCGCCTGCCCCAACGGCAATTGCTGGGGCGCCCAAGAGGTCGGCAACTTCAATTACCCGATCAAAATTGTCGCTTCCGAATTCTATGCCGCCAGTACCAGCAAGCGATTCAATTACCAAACCGTAGTCCGTAACTTTTTGCTTGATTTCGGTGTAGTAGGAGGAAGCGGATCTATCTATTTCGACGTGCGGTGCCATACCAGGCCGAGCACAAAGTTCAATTGACTGGTAACCTGTTCCTGAAATTCCCTGCAGTGCTTCACCCAAGCTAACTCCACCGTACAAAATTGTGCTGCATCCGAGTTTCTTCATCATCTTATCTCTTAATCTTTCATCACTTTAATTTAGCTAGGAAACCGAAATCATTTGTCAGGTCCTCACAAGAGAAAGCAAGATTCTAGTCTAAACGCTTTCCCATCATACGCCACTCCTCAACATAACCCAACTTCTCATAGAATTCAATAGCACGATCATTAAAAGCACTAACGTTCAGCATCATGAACTGATGCCCCATTCGCTTGATATAATCTTCACAAGCTTTGATCAAGGCTTGCGCAACTCCCTTTCCCCAATATTGTTCACCAACTGCCAAATCACATAAAAATCCTTGCCTTTCCGATCGAAAATCATCTTTGGCCTCTGCCACTACAATTGCGTAGCCAAGTGGTTGATCATTCTCATCCGTTGCAATGTATGTTCGGCAAACGGGAACATCCTGTAGTAATTGAATTTTTTCGCTGTACCAATTCTCCATTCGCGCTACTATCTCATCTCTAGACAAATCCGTTAAACGAGACTTGGGAGCACTGGCCAGTAAATGCTCTTGCCGAAGTTGATCAATACAATCCTGATCGCGATCCTGACACTCACGAACGTTGATCTTCAGTTGTGGTGGCTCCAGTCTTTGACTCGATTCCCTTTCCGTCACCGGAGAGATGCGTCCAATAAACAAGGATTCCTTTGAACGAAACGATTCGTTTTGAGATTGTTCAACTAGATTGCGAGACTTGGATATTTGCCTGAGGTCTTCTCCAGTGGAATCAGGATCCCTTATATTATCCATTTCTTTTTTCATAGCTATTATCAATCTCCATAATTTTAAGCTGAATCTTAACTAGCGATTTATTGCAGTGTCAAGTGGTTTTTTTGAGGATAAGTGGATTTTTATGTGATTTGGCAGTTGGTGAACAATATTGGGTAA
>JYMV01032475.1_pt1 | contig 18279 bp, 17 predicted proteins | sample 338911 | NCBI WGS metagenome assembly JYMV01 (sample SAMN03354496, study PRJNA234377) | hydrothermal vent metagenome | biome: Deep sea; feature: Hydrothermal plumes at the Eastern Lau Spreading Center, Western Pacific Ocean; material: Seawater | place: Tonga | collected 2009 | depth 2000 m m
GCTGCTCGTCGGCGGTATCGGTATTATGAACATCATGCTGGTATCGGTGACCGAGCGGACACGCGAAATCGGCCTGCGAATGGCAGTTGGCGCGAAGGGCCAAGACGTGCTCTTTCAATTCCTCGTCGAGGCAATTGTTCTCAGCCTGCTTGGCGGAGCTATCGGCATCGCCCTTGGCCTCGGCCTTTCCCGCGGTATCACGCAGTTCCTGGAGTGGCCAACGACCGTCTCTCTCGACGCAGTGATCGTGGCATTCGGCTTCGCCTTTATCACCGGCATCTTCTTCGGTTTTTACCCAGCCAGAAAGGCTGCCCAGCTCGACCCCATTGAATCACTGCGGTTCGAGTAAGTGGCCCTGGTCTAACCGCCACCCATGCGAAATCAACAACCGGTCAAGGACGCAAGTCAAGACGTGCGAGCAACTTAGTAACGGTAAGCTCGGTCACCGGGTCGACCAAATCAGGAGCGATCTCTAAAAGTGGCTCAAGCACGAACCGACGCTCCCGGAACCGTGGGTGCGGTAACTCGAGGCTTGGTGACGAATTGACTAGATCGCCAACGAGGATGAGATCGAGGTCGAGTGTACGGGGTGCGCTGGGGAACGGACGGGTCCGCGCCCGTTCCTTCTCAATCATCATGAGCGCCGTCAGGAGCTCAGTTGGTGCTTCGGCACTCTGACCAACGACAGCGGCGTTCAGAAACGCCGACTGGGACACCACGCCTTCCGGCTGAGTCTCGGCGAACGTTGAGACCCGCATACCGACTAAGAGCCGCCCAAGCCGAGCTACGGCATACTTCAGATGAGAGGTCCGGTCACCGATGTTACTACCAAGGGCAACCGCGACCGGTCGAAGCGCAGAGGTAAAAATCGGCCGACTGCTCAGCTGGCTTGCTTCTCCTTGCAGGTAATGCACATTCGGGTCCACGGAATGGCATTCAATCGCGCTGGCGCAATTGCCTCACCGCAATCCAAGCACTCGCCGTAATTACCCTTCTCCATACGGTAGAGTGCCTCTTCAATGGCCTGGAGAATCTTCGCGTCGGTCTGCTTAAGCTTTAACCGAATATGAACTTCGTTGTTGCCACTGGCCTGGTCAGCCAGATCGCCCTGTCGCGTATTGTTATCCATCGTCGTTTGGAGCGGCTGAGTGCCAACTTCTGACAAGATATCCGCACGTTTACGTAACAAGGCATCCTTGTACCGGGATACGTCCATCCGCGACCTCCCCCGCACCCAATCTAGTTAGGGCAATAACTCCCCATGATAGCACGGAATAAAGCATGGAATGGAATGGCGCACTGCCAGCACGCCTAACAGAAAGGCATGAAAACTAGTACCGAATGATTATTTGTTACTCAGCACGCAACGTCGCCAACGGTCGGTGACGTAGCACATCAAGACTTGAAAGGACGCCGATCGCACCAACAGCGATTGCTGTTCCTATAATGCCACCCAAATTCTGAGCAAGAGCTGGATACCACGCTATCTCGAGTAGGTAGCGGCTGAGCGACCAAGTTAGTACCACCGCACCGCTTGAACCCACGATGCCAGCTAAGGTCCCCAATGCTCCATATTCGATCACTAGCATCATTGCAATCGTACGACTATTAGCACCGAGCGTCTTAAAGATCGCGGCTTCGTACAACCGTTGAAACTTAGTCATCGCAACCGAACCGATTAAAATCAAGCCTCCCATAAATACCGTGATCGCGCCTACGACCGTAATCGCCAGCGTAACGCCATCAATGATCTCCTTGGCTGAGGCCATCACGTCACGAACATCAATAATCGAAATATTCGAGTAGCGTCCAACGAGATCGCGCTGCAGACGACCTCGGTCGTCCGCCCCATCTGGCCCTCTAAACATGGCGATATAGTAATGAGGTGCCGTTACAAAGGCATCCGGACGAAACACGAACATAAATCCGCCACGGCGCGTGTCGCTCCACTGCACCTCGCGTACGCTAGCCACCCTAGCCCGCACGGTCCGGCCGAGCACCTCGAAACTTATCGTATTGCCAACGTCAATATCGAAGCGTTCTCGAATGTTCTCCTCGATCGACACCTCGGTGATTGATAAATCGTCACTCCACGGACCACCGTCGAGATATCGCTCGTTCTCCTCGAGTCCATCACGGTAGGTAACGACATACTCACGACCCAAAGAGCCCCGACCCCGAACATCCTCAGCACCGCCCAAGTTGATCGCCGAACTTTCAACGCCGGTCATCCGACCCCGTAACACCGGCAATAGCGCCGCCGTCTCACCTGATGACCTCGTCTCCAGGAACTCTCGCACCCCATCGGCCTGGTCCTGTTGAATGTCGAGCAGAAACATATCTGGTGCATCCTGACGCATCTCCAAGGCGAATTCCCTCAGTAAATTCACCTGAAGTGCCCTGATACTAATCAGAAAGAAACTACCGAGGCCTACAGCAAGAAGAATCGTCCTGGTCTGGTTGCCTGGTCTCCGAAGACTCATAACAGCATGCCGAAGTGGAAACCAATTAGCGCGGCTCAACGGAGTAACCACACGCACCAGCCCTGCGGCGACAAAATGAAGCGCAACCGCGACGCTGGCAAAACCCCCACTGACGTAAGCACCAACCCGCCACGAATCAGCCTGCCAGCTAGCCACCATCACAAGAGCCACCGTAATCAAGCCGACCGCGGCTACGCGTAACCAGTCAATTTTATTGGTAAGTCTGGCGCCTGTCTCTCGAAGTAACAGTAACGGTCGCACGTGTCTAACATCGAGGAGCGGCACCAAGGCAAATAAGAATGACACTAGTAGCCCTATGCCAATACCCTGGATAACTGCCGAACCGGTTAACCCATAAGCAATCTCGCCATACTCGGAAACAATGTTGGTCGGCATTGCCATAAGCATGACTTTAGCAATCCCTACACCTAGCAGACTGCCACCAAGAGCGAGAATGATCACCTGCAGCATGTAGACGCAGAGTAACTGCAAGGTAGTCGCCCCAAGACACTTTAGGATTGCGATAGTACGAAGCTTCTGCTGGATAAAGACCCGCGTGACACTCCACACTCCGATACCGCCGAGAATAACGATTACGAATCCAATCAAGCTCAGATAATCCTCAGCCCGTTTGAAATTGCGTGAAAGACGGTTCTCGGTGCTGTGATACGACCACGCTCTGAGGTAAGTCCCCTCGAAATCGTTCCGTAGCTGTTCAACGAGTGTTTCGATGTACACCTCATCGATGCGAATAAGGGTTTGGTAACGAGCCCGGCTACCAAAACCAAGTAAACCACTCTCCACGAGGGCGTCGTGGTCTATCAGCACTCTAGGCCCAAAACTGAAAGCACTCAGTTGATGACCTGGTTCCGCAAGAACGACCCCACGAATCTCGTAGAGATCGTTCCCGATGATTACTTCGTCACCGACCTCAATGTCTAGCTGCGCGAGGAGCTCCGGCCGCACCAATGCCCCGTAGTTGTTGAGCATCTCAGGCACGAACGTGACGCCGCCAACCAACTGCAGTTCACCGTAAAATGGGAAGCCAGGTTCGACCCCCCGCAGCTCAACCATTTTCGCCACGGCTTTAGCTGGGTCGGATGGACGCACCATCGTCGTAGTCTCAACTGACTCAATGCGCTCCAGCACAGGTACGGTGTTGAGTCGAGCCTCAACAAGATTACGTCCCGCCGTTGTCCATGGCTCACGACTCTGCACAAGTACGTCAGCTGCAAGCAGTGTGCGTGACTCATGTAATAACGTGGCGCGCGCGCTCTGAATGATCGACCGGACACCGACTATCGCTCCGACGCCGACTGCCACACAAACGAAAAAGAATACCAATCGCGTCCAAGATGCACGGATCTCCCGAAATATCATCCCAAGCACGAAGCTAATCGATGTCCGGACGCGCATGCGCATGACGATGAACTGGCCTTGACTACCGAGTCAGCCTTCCCTTGATGTCTGCGCGCGCGGCCGCACGAATTCACAGCACTCGGCCTGTCCATCGCGCATTGCTAATGTGATTTCCGAGATCTCGGCAAGTTCGTTATCGTGGGTAACAAGCACTACGGTCGTACCGCGTCGACGATTCACGTCGAGTAATATTTCGACAACGTGGTGACTATTCGCACTATCGAGGTTGCCTGTTGGTTCATCAGCCAGCAGAATCGGTGGGTTGTTAGCCAACGCACGAGCGATTGCAACCCTCTGCTGCTCTCCACCAGACAGCTGCGACGGATAATGGTGAGCTCGCTCGAGCAATCCTACGTCCTCAAGAAGCCCTTCGGCTTTTTTTCGAGCACCCGCCACTCCAGAAATTTCGAGCGGCACGAGAATATTCTCAAAAGCACTGAGTGAAGGAATTAAATGAAAGAATTGAAAGACGAAGCCAATCTTGGATCCGCGTATGCTAGCCATAGCGTCCTCATCGAGATTAGTAATTTCGATCCCGTCAATTAGGATCTCACCAGTCGTCGGAGTATCGAGACCTGCAATAAGTCCGAGGAGCGTCGATTTTCCACTCCCCGAAGGCCCCACGACCGACACGCATTGTCCAGATGGGATAAATAGATCCAGTGGATGCAAGATGGTAAGTGACTGGTCGCCACTCTTCACAGTCTTCGAAACACCCCGCAGTTCAATCATGGGCTTGCACTGTTATCCAGCAGCGACTCGAGGGTTGGCCACAACAGGTCGGCAATCTTCGCAGCGCCTTCAGTGTTGGGATGGATTCCGTCACTCTGGTTTAGCTCGGGTCGACCAGCCACACCATCCAGCAGAAACGGCACGAAAGCCACATCGTACTCCTCGGCCAATTCGCTAAACGCGCTCCGAAATTCTTCTGTGTAGGCTAGGCCCATATTCGGCGGTGCCTCCATGCCGGCCAAGAGCACCAACGCACCGCGAGCTTGAGCGCCACGAATAATCTCGCCCAAATTAGCTTTCATGGCATCCACAGCCAATCCTCGCATGCCATCATTCGCACCGAGAGCCACTATCAGCACGTGGATGTTTCCACTAAGCGACCAATCTAGACGCCGAAGGGCCCCAGCTGTCGTGTCCCCAGAGACTCCAGCATTCACAATCTCATGTGGCTGGCCTGCCACCGCTGCCATCGTCTGTAGACGGGCTGGAAACGTTTGGTCGGCGGCCAATCCCAAACCAGCCGTCAGGCTGTCGCCAATTACCACGATACGCGGACGGCTTTTATCTGCTGCCGACCCAGGCAGTGATTCCACCGAGGGTTCGACTTCGCGGTTAGCCGGCATCGAACCACGTGGCACCCCATCAGCAACACAGGCTATTGCGGATAGCACGACGGGCAGGGCTAGCAAAAAGGCTATGCGCACACTAACACTGAGGCGCATCTGAATGTGCATACGATTGGCCGAGCGTGGATGTTCCTGAACGTCCACCGACGGACGCCCCCATTATCCTACATTTCGCGATCGCCGAAAGCGCCACAGACACACGTAGACACCAACGTTCACGCCCAAGGTAACCGCACCCAAAATCACCTGAATCTCTCGCGTGAGACCGACTGGATAAAGCACCGGCAGAAGGTGATGCTGGATGAAGTCTCCAGAATAGCCAGCACCACCAGCCTGTCTCAGAAGCCAGTTCTCCAGCGGCGTTAACGGGCAAATCGTACCCTGCCACTCAATCCCAACGGCCCAGAGGACACTCGGCCAGTGCACCCACACCAAGCGGGGCCAGCGAAAGACAAGCACGCCTCCAAGCAACACAAAGAGCACAAAACCCGTGTGTACAACGACCACAAGATCCGCGCCCAGTCCGTACCAGCCTGCCACCTTTCCCCTCTGACTATCCGTTAACCGATCAAGCGAACGATCGTGAGCGCGATTACCTTAGTGGTCTGCACTAAATCGTCAATCGCACACCACTCATCTGGCTGGTGGGCAATTTCAAGATTTCCGGGTCCGTATGCTACACACTGCTTGACTCGGGCTAGCCGCGCTACGTGTTTGTGATCGTAAGTCCCCGGACTAGCGACAAGTTGGGCCGACCGACCGCTTACCTCGCCCACCGCTGCCTGAAGTTCAGTTACGAGCGGTGAGTTCTTCGAAGTCTGAACAGGCTCAACGATAAGTCGATCTGACAGATCGTATTTAAGACCCGGCTCATCAGCCGCGACCCGTTCTAGTAAGGAAATCATCTCTTTGCGCACATCCTTGATGTTCTCTTCAAGTAGAAACCGGCGATCGAACGTTGCCGTACAGCGGTCAGCAACACATGGCGTAGGTTGCGAAGTATCGGCCTGACCACCACTCACCCCATTGATGTTAATCGTAGGACGACGAGCGCCCTCGGGGACAACAGGCATCGCGGTCACACGCCCTAATAGAGCTGGTGCGAGCTCGTCGCGTATAGCATCCAGAACTCGACTCATCGACACGATCGCACTCTCACCGAGGAACGGCATACTGCCGTGAGCAGTACGGCCATACGTGACAACGTCAAACCAGTACACCCCTCGGTGGCCAAGACATATTCGGTCTACGCCGAACGGTTCGGGGATAATTACGAAGTCGGTCAGAGTCGCGTTGAGCCTTCCCCGTTCAGCTAACCATGCCACACCTGCTAGGCCCCCGCTCTCTTCATCAACAGTGCCACTCACCTCAACGGTACCCTGCAGACCTACACCAGCGCGCCGCACGGCTTCTACTGCGTAAATCGCAGCGGCTAGACCGGCTTTCATGTCGGCACTACCACGGCCGTATAGACGCCCATCGCGGACGACACCCTTAAAGGGGTCGACGGTCCAACCTCCACCAGGTGGCACGACGTCGAAATGACCATTCAAATGCAACAGCGGTCGTGCGACCCGCCCGAGACGGCGACCAAGAACGTTGATCCTCGGATAAGCTTTCGTGTGTTCTGGACGACTCGTCGCCGCCAAGTACTCCACGTCGAAATCGAAGTCCTGGAGGCGCGCCCCTATCGCTTGTGCGCAATCAGCATAGAACTCGCCGGGTGGATTGACGGTCGGAATACGAATTAACTCGGCAGCAAAATCGACGATCTCGTCAGCTGCCGAATCAACTTCCCTGAGCACGAGATCTGTTGGCTGAGCCATCTGTGGTATCACTGAACATTGTAGCAGTGGACTGACCTTCCTCAGTTCGATCCCATCGGGTATCATCCTGACGGGTGGCGTGATGGACATAATCAGGATGACACAGTTAAAGGGGACCGGCATTCCGTTTGTCCTCATAGGCTTACTTGCTGTGCCAATCACAATGGTTAGCACACAGCCTGAAGCCGTCGGGCACGGTTTGACAGCAGTAGAAGGGATTCGCGTCGGGCACCACACACTGGTCGAACGACCAACCGGGTGTACGGTCGTACTGACCGAAGACGGTGCCGTTACAGGTGTAGATGTGCGAGGAGGAGCACCCGGTACGCGTGAGATTGCTCTTCTCAACCCAGTCAACACAATCCAGAAGGTACACGGAATCGTGCTCTCCGGGGGTAGTGCCTTCGGTCTCGATGCTGCCACAGGCGTCGTACGGTACCTTGAAGAACGTGGCATCGGCTTCCAAACCCGTGCCGCGCGTATACCAATTGTGCCTGCTGCGATCCTCATGGATCTCGGATTTGGAGGCGCGCCAGAAATTCGACCAACAGCGGAATGTGGTTATCGCGCCGCAATGGCGGCGACCTCCGGCCTAATCGAAGAAGGAAACGTAGGTGCTGGCGCTGGCGCGACTATCGGCAAGTTCCGCGGGTCGGAACGTGCGATGAAGGCCGGTATCGGTACTGCCTCGATCAGACTGCAAAGCGGTCTCACGGTTGCAGCTTTAGTCGCGGTCAATGCCTTAGGCGACATTATTAATCCGGCGACGGGCCGAGTAATTGCGGGCGTTCGAACCGAAAATGGACTGGAACTCGCCGACGCCAGGGTGCTGCTTCGAACTGGCGAGGTTACCGATGCTTCTACCGGCGAGAATACGACTATCGGTATTGTCGCAACCAATGCCATCCTCACCAAAACGCAAGCTACCAAAATGGCGCAGATGGCCCACGACGGTTACGCCAGAGCAATCGTGCCGGTGCACACGCCGTTCGACGGCGACACGATCTTCGCGATGGCGACCGGCAAGCTTAACAGCACCATCAGCCTAACAACTATCGGCGCTCTTGCAGCGGACGTCATGGCAAAGGCGATTGTTCGTGCGGCCACGCAGGCGACCGGTGTAGCAGGATATCCGGCAGCTCGCGATCTCGACAGTACGCACTAGTGAATCTCCACCTCCCAATCCTACTCGTGTACGCTTTCGGCCTCGTCGTCGCGGGACTCTGGTATTCCCGCAAGGTCAGCAGTACCCGTGACTTTTTTGTCGCTGGCCGACAACTTGGCGCGGGACTTCTCTTCTCAACGATGCTCGCCGCGAACATCGGTGCTGGCTCGACCGTTGGTGCGACAAGTCTTGGTTACACTTCAGGTCTGAGTGCCTGGTGGTGGGTAGGGTCAGCCGGGTTTGGTTCCGTTGTGCTCGCCCTCTGGATAGGACCAAGAATTCGCGCGGTTGCAGCACGCCACGATCTACGGACGGTCGGTGATTTTTTAGAGCACCGCTATGGGCACAGCGTACGTGCACTCGTCACTGTACTGCTGTGGTTCGGTACGATTGCTATCCTGGCTGGCCAACTCATTGCACTGGCATGGGTGCTAAACGCGGCAATTGGCTTACCGAAATTCGCAGGCTGTCTCCTCAGCGGGACTGTCATGACGATCTACTTTTCCGCAGGCGGCATTGCTTCTTCGGCCCGCGTTAACCTAATCCAGCTAACCGTCCTACTACTTGGCTTCGCGTTGGTCCTGCCACTATCCGTGGATTCGGTTGGTGGATGGGGTGTAGTCACTGGCGTAACCGATGGCGACTACGGGAACTTTTTGAATGGCCCCAACAGCGGCTGGATATTGACTCCGATGCTCGTGCCCGCCTTCATCGTATCGCCAGGCTTACTACAGAAGGTTTACAGCGCTACCGACGATCGCGCGGTGCGAGTCGGGGTGGGTGCGAACGCCGTCGCTCTGCTGCTGTTCGCGTTCATTCCACCACTACTTGGCGTAGTCGCACTTTCAGCACATCCCGGACTCGCAAATCCTGACCTCGCACTTCCAACCCTCCTTATGGAATCGGTACCGCCGGTCGTGGGCAGCCTCGGACTTGTCGCTCTGTTTTCGGCCGAGGTAAGTTCGGCAGATGCCATTCTATTCATGCTGGCAACCTCACTCAGCCAGGACCTCTACCATCGGTACCTGTCACCAGAAGCCGATGATGTGACGGTCCTGCGCGTGGCTAGACTCGCAGCTGCCGGAGGTGGTGCGTTGGGCGTTGCGTTAAGCGTGGTAGCCGAATCGGTCATCGATGTGATGACTATCTTCTACACACTGGTGAGTGTCAGTTTATTCGTCCCGATCATAGCTGGACTCTATTTGCGTTGGACAAGAACGCCGGAGATCCTGACGGCTATCGTAACCGGTGTAACTGCAGTCCTTGCTACCCACCTCGCTGCGACTGTCCAGATAGGTATATCAGCCATGGTTGGACTCATCGTGTCAGTGACTACAGCCGGCCTTGTGGGGGCAGCGAGGATTTCGATGAGACAAGAAGGGAGAGAGAGGTGAAACGAGGCATGCGGATGTTTGGACTCGAAGGAAAAGTTGCTGCCGTAGTCGGGGCCGCATCGGGCATCGGTGAAGCAGTGGCAATGGGATGCGCTCGACACGGTGCGTTAGTGCATTGTCTCGATATTAACAGCGAAGGTGCAGCCAAGGTAGCAGACACAGCACGACAAGAGGGACTGGTCGCCGATGCTTCAGCGCTGGATATCACCGACGCCGAGGCCGTGGACGCAACTTTTAATCGAATCGTTGAGGTGCACAACCATCTCGACATCGTGATCTGTACTCCTAGTATTAACGTGCGTAAGCTACTGCTCGACTACACATCCGAGGAGTTTGACGCCGTAATCGGACTCAATTTGAAGGGGAGCTTCAACGTGCTCCGCGCAGCAGCCAAACCGATGACGGTGCACGGGGGCGGTAGTATCATTCTCTTTTCGTCGATCCGATCGCAGGTGGTCGAGCCAGGACAGTCGGTTTACGCCGCGACTAAGGCCGGCATCGTACAACTGGCGCGCACTGCGGCCGCTGAACTTGGTCCCTCCGGCATAAGGGTTAATGCGATCGCTCCGGGAATCGTTGAAACCCCACTCACCGCGCCCATCAAGGCCAACGACGATTGGTACGCTGCCTACGCATCAAAGAGCGTCCTTCACCGTTGGGCATTACCCAACGAAATGGTCGGCCCCTCAATCTTTTTGGCCTCCGACGCAGCTAGCTACGTAACTGGCACAGTGCTTTTCGTCGACGGTGGCTGGACAGCAGCCGACGGACGGTTCGTCCCGCCGGGGATGTGAACCCTGCTTTAGATTACAGGCAGCAATGTTTAAACTCGAGGCTTCCACATTTAGCAGATCTCTGTGTATTTCCCCTTAAAAAAGATCCTGGCCAGCGCTTGGCATGAAACCCATCAACGCGACGTCCACGGCTCCTTCAGCACCCTGTCAATTGGTGACGCCGACTGTCTCGGCCGAGTCGCTTCACGAGTCTTCAAGTTGTATCGATCACCTGGCGCCAGGAAGTAGAACTGTCCACCCGAGTCAAGTTGACGTTCCGCGTCGTAAATCACCACATAGCTCGCGCCGATCACCTCAAACTCGTCGCCCTGAACGATAATGGCGGTGTTCTCGTCAAGGCCGATCCCAAGCAAGTCAGGATGTGCCGTAACCACTTCGAGTAGGTCAAACTGTCTATTACGCTTGAGTAAATGCTGGTCAATGGCAACGTCGCGAAGAAAACCTAGACCGACCTCGTGGTCCCCCATCATGATAGTGTTCGTCGCCGTATCGCCCCTCGCCAGGTAGGACCCCTGAATCGTGGCGCCGGCTGACGAGCCACCAATGACGCCTCCACGACCCAAAAGCGCCCAGAGTTCATCGTGTACTTTCGTGCCTAAGTAGGCATCCACCAGCCGCCACTGACGGCCTCCTGGAAACCATACACCTCTAGCTTCGAGGAGCGGCTGCACGAACGCATCTGTATCTGCGACAGTTGGATCCGTCGTATGAAGCACTGTCAAATTCGTTGCACCCGCTGCCTTAAAGCCACCCAGGCCACGATAATACTGGTCGTAGTGCTCACCTCCACCGGCTGTGGGAATCACGACAATTGGCGCATCAGGACCACCAGCCAGGCCTAGAAACCGCTCAATGATCTCTGAGTCGAGGCGTCCTCCACCGACTACGACGAGAGAACCGTTTTCTGGCCCGACCTCCTGTCCAGTCGTAGCAACAGGCAGAACCATTAGCAGTGCAAACAAATAGACACACGCGAATCGTCGTTTCATGCACACCCCCACTAGGCGTTGGCGGGGTCACCGTGAACGTAACCCAATCTTTACCAACAATATGTCTCCGGATCCTACTGCAGTAACGAGTTCAGACACAGTCAAACGGTAGGTCGACAGACAGCTTCGGCCACTGCCAGAAATACCTATAATGTTCGACTGATCCACGAATAATCAATTTTTCAACTCACGTTCTCTCTGAGAGTTCTTACCTGCAGAGCTCAGAAATTGGAATTAAGTATGAACTTCCGCATACGACCACAGAGGTCCTTAGGTAATCCTGACACCGTGATACGATCAATAACACTGGGTTGCCTGGCGCTCGGTCACAAGCATAAAACGAGCATATGTATCTTGTCATCAGTTGCAGCCTCCGGCCCGCTAGCCGATCGCGGATTCTCGCTCATCGAGCGCACGAATGCCTCACGACCGCCGGACACAAGGCCGAACTTATCGACCTGATTGATCATTCACTCCCGCTCTGCGATGGGCACACCAGCTACAACGCCGAGCCTGTAGTCAAACTCGACGAACTCATCCGGAAAGCCCAAGGCGTACTCATCGGAACGCCGGTGTACAACTACGACGCAAGTGCCGCCACGAAGAACCTGATCGAGCTAACAGGCCAAGCTTGGACGAATAAGGTTGTCGGATTCCTGTGCGCTGCCGGTGGTAGCGGAAGCTACATGTCAATGATGGGTCTAGCAAATAGCCTGATGCTGGATTTTCATTGTCTAGTGATCCCACGATTCGTTTACGCCACGAAGGAGGCATTCACCGACGGGCGAGTCAGAGACAGCGAGGTGGACGATCGGATTCAGGAATTGGCCGACACACTAGTGCGTCTATCAGCGGCTATGGTCTAACCGCCTGCAGCCCCATTCTCTTCACGAATGAGCATGGCCATCACAACGTATCCTGCAACTACGTGCCACCGATCGCCTTGATGAAGTCTCTTGTTACTGTAATCACTTCGTCAGTGATCGCCATATGGCCTCGATCCACATAGTGCACAAATTCGTGGCGAACATTCATAGCCTTGAGTGCATCCGCCATCTCGACGGCTTGCTGCATCGGAACAGACTGGTCATCGTCCGAATGGATAATCAAGATGGGCTTGGTGTTCTCAGTGATCTGGTGAATCGGTGAAGCGAGGCGTCTAGCAGCGTGGACGTCGCCCCCGATCGGTGTCCATAAATCCCCCCAGGACAAAGTGTTTAGCTCGTAAGGTCCGGCAGCACTGACCACGCCACGAATGTCGCTCCGTGCATCACTCCATCCGCCCACCCGCTCAAACGACCCTTCGCCGAGCGTTGCTGCTAACGCGACCAAATGTCCACCCGCTGAATTACCGATCAAATACACATTATCCGAGTCGATCCCATATTCGTCCGCATGCGCGTGTACCCATCGAATCGCACACAGCAGATCAAGGTAAGGAGCTGGTGCGGGCGAGCCTCCCACGAGCCGATAGTCAATCGTCATCGCAAAGTAGCCGAACCCCGCCCACTGCTCGACATCAAGGGCGTTTCGGCCGGTTCGTGAACCTGCTCGCCACCGGCCGCCATGGACATAGATAATCGCAGGTAACCCGTTTTGCCCATTGGGATAGCCGATGTCGGCCAGCAAGGCTGACCCCTCAACACGTCCATAGATAAGATCTCGCTCCACTGCAATTTCTAGGGCTTGCGCCGACCCTAGAGACGGCGCCAAGATGAGCACTACCATCAACGCAAATAGACACTGACGCATGATCAACTCCGTCTTCAGATTACCTAAGCAACCGGGATTATAGGCTCCATTCAACGCCGATAGCTACTAACCGGCGGAAGGCGGGCACCGGTACCTCCGGTCGGGGACTCTTCGGACACGACAGGCATTGCCAAAGTGCCAATGCCATCGATCGTCGCTACGATCTCTTCGCCAGGCTGAAGGAATCGCTGCTCGCCACGAACGGCAGTACCAACACCTGTGCCACCTGACGTCCCATTGTTGATAACGTCGCCCGGGTAGAGCGTAACGATCGAGGAACCATACTCAACCAGCTCCCAGAGCGAATGAATCATGTCGCCGGCAGTCGCTTCCTGCATCTGCTCATCACCAACACGTAAAGTCTGTCGAAGCTTCTCCATCGGATCACCGTAGAACTCCTTCGGCACAATCCATGGTCCCATCGGCGCGAACGTATCGTGTCCCTTTCCAACAAACCAGTCGGATCGGGTCGGATTACCCCCTGGAGGACGGCCACCACGGTCAGAAATGTCCATGCTAACCGTGTAGCCAAAAATGTAGTTCGGTGCCTCGGTGGCCGAAACGTACTTCGCTGTCCTTCCGATCACCGCCGCAAGCTCAACTTCCCAGTCAATTCGATCGCGACCGTACGGAAGGACAATTGGCTGACCGTTACCGATAACCACACCACGCGTCGGCTTCAAGAACAAGTAGGGCACGCCTCGCTCTTCGCGCCGTAGCCGTCGAGCCTCTTCACGTTCGTCAGGTGTGCCAGACTCGTTGACATGACTGTAGAAATTGACCGCCGCGTTCATGATCTTTCCTGGAAAGTGAATCGGAGCCAGAGTTCTAACATCGCCAACTTCGTGGACATAGCCAGGCCGCCCATCCCCCAGGAGGTTGTTTTCAACTAGATGAGTTACAATCTCGTAAATCCTAGTCTTCATGCCGTATTCATACCGACCAATGAGTTCAAGCATGTCAGCAGGCATCGGAATCATCGGATACGACAGGCCACTTTCAAGCGTTCGATTTGCAGCATCGAGCTCAATGATTAAGCTGTCCCGAAGAACAATACCAACCTTCTGATTACCGTCGATTTCGAACGTCCCAAGCTTGAACGGTTCGGCACTCGTTTGCGCCGTGAGCGGGACCGGACTGAAAAGCGTGACCATGGCGAATATAAGAACGAGTCGCATAACACTCCTTTACGCTTAACGCATGAACCAAGAATCTGCTTTCTACCTCTGGAGCTGCAGCACTGTCAAGATACTGTTTATGGTTTCGAATCGCCTCGAGGCGGCGAATCAACCATTGTCAGGTCAAAACTAAATAAGTCACGCTGTTCGTTAGCGATACGAAGCGTTGTCAAATCATCCCAACAGACCGCTTCAACCTGCCGTGTGCGGTCCCTCGGGAGCGGAATCTGTCGAAGTTTACCTGACAACCAGTCATCCCCCACCGGTGGTTTTGAGAATAGCCAAAGAGCGTCTAGTGTCAGAATTGCAAGCGACTTTCCGTCTGGGGAAACGCTGGCGGCTGTTGGCCAGACGATGTCGGTTCTCGAACCCACGAGTGTTAGTAGGTTCTTCCGATCGGTGTAATTGGAGTCAAGGCGGTAAAGATTGGTGCCGGCCTTCGCGGCCATCTCTCCTGTCACACGGTGTTTGGTAAGAAAATAGAGCTTCTCTTCGAAGACAAAAAGTGCCTCCGAATCAAAGTGCCATTTTCGGCCTGGAAAGAATTCCTGCTCGGGATACTCTACCGGATAAAACCTCAAGCTTCGCGTCGCGGGAACAGCTCTCGGGTTCGGTTCCTCAACAACATACACTCCTAAATCGCGTCGGGCATTACTGTTGTTGCCCATGTCGCTGATAAATAAATATCCATCAGCAAGTGCGATGTCCTCCCAGTCGACATTCTCGGACAACAGAATCTGGGTACCTGGCCACAACGGGCGACCGTCAACGACAGATTCCCGGCCAACGCGAAATCGGTCAGTCATGAAATCCGGGATAATCACTTGACCATTACCATCGACAGCAAAAAGCCGCGCCCCTCCGTCACTGTCGTTGTGGACCCAATAAACGTTATCGTAGGTCGTACTCTTAGCAATACCACTAATTTCGTTAACCGGCTCATGCTCAACCACCCCAATGTGTTCTAACGGGCCAGTACGGCCACTGGAGTTCTGGGCATAGACCGGCCCCACCACGACCCCTAGAAGCACTAAGGTGCCGATCGTTCGCATGGGGAGACTGCTTAGAGATATCGTGGAATAAGAGCCCATTGTGAAGGTGTTATAGATTGCTTAACGGTCAGTAGATACAAATAACAAAGCCGGACGCCGCAACAACTCATGCGGCATCCGGCCCTGTTGTGGTTCGTAGACCCTAATAAGCAATAGCTAGGTTTCCAGCACCTTCCTGAAAACCTCCATCGCCCGTTGCATATCCTCCATCCTTCCCAACGAGATACGTGCGTGCGTCTGCTCCATCGGAGGGAAATCTCGCCCCACCAAGATGCCATTCGCCCGGCATGCATCACGAAATTCTGACGCAGGACGCCCGAGTTCCACAAAGATGAAATTTGTCTGGGACGCGGGCCCACCAAAGCCGATCTCCTCGAACTGTGACAGCGTCCACTCCCGAACCCGGCGATTTTCTTGACGCTCCCACTCCATGTGGGCTGTGTCCTCGATCGCAGCAATCCCTGCCACGCTCTGAAGCTCGTTGATACTTCCAAGACCCCATGCCGCCCGTAATTTTTGGAGAGTGTCCGGCTGACCAATTCCATATCCCATGCGCATGCCAGCCATACCAAACGCCTTCGAAAACGTACGTGTCATAAACACGTCTGGTAACTCTACCGACAGTTGATCGCCAGAACCGACACCAGGAGCCGTCGCGTAATGGATATACGCCTCGTCAATCAGGACGGCCGTATCAGGCGATCTCCGCTTAATCGCACGCACCGCAGTCTCGATATCAGACAGTGGGTGGATCGTTGACGTTGGATTATTCGGGTTGCAAAGAAACACGAGCCCTGCTCCGTTGGAAGCGTCAACCATCGCATCGAGGTCGAGATATAGGTCCGAGTTCACCGAAATAGACCGCTCGGCACCTCGCATATAGGAAGGATCCCCAGACACAAGCGGCCTTGAATCAGTCACATAGGCGCGTTGCGCTGCCCGCAGAATGGCACCAGAACCGGTAGCTGTAATCACGTGCTGCGGCTCCACATTGTGTGCTGTTGCAAGTGCCTGAGTGAACGCACGACTACTCGGTACCGGATAGCCATAGCCCAAGGCTGCTGAGGGATGCTGCCTCAGCACTTCAATAACCTTAGGACTGGGTCCGCGGAGATTTTCGTTGCTACTCAGCTTGATTGCATCCGGAGGAACTGCCGCGCGCTGCCGCTGCATGGCAGTCTCGAGTTCAAGATCCTCGAACCCAAGCGCGACCAACTCCTCGCGCCCATGACCAATGATGAACGACGCCGATGCGATCCCGGCGCTACCCATGCCGAGCCGCCGGACAAACGCGCGACGTGAAAGTGACATATGGTCCTCCTCCGAATCTGAGAGTCGTGCACTACACACGGCCACCGCGGCCCATCGCCATGGGGCCTTACCAAAACCCGCGTTTCCACGGAAACCAAATCAAGATCACACAGTAGCCCTCGGCCTCTAAGGCGTCAAGGGATGGCCTCGACAGAACAACGGCCTAAGCTGCAATCGCCTTAGACTCCCAGAACCCAACTACCTTTCGTAGTTTTTTCTGAGACGCGTACTTGGGGAAGTCGGCGGCGGCACTACTGCATAGTGTATTTTTTCAGCGCCCGAGGACCAACCTCGGCTCCATACACGTTACCCGCAGCATCCACCACTACGCCTTCCGCTGCCGATGTGCCTCCGGGTTCCAGCTCAGGGTCAGGAATAAAATACTCAACCTCACCAGTTTGTGCACTTCCGATCCGAATGCCCCGTGCCCAACCCGGATTACTGCGATCACTGGATTCCGAGTCAGCACCGAACAACATATTATCCTGATTAATATAAATGCCGCTCAGACGGCCAAACTGATACCACTCGTCCAGAAAATTACCTTCCTGATCGAAGATTTGAATGCGCACATTCCCACGGTCAGCTACAAATAGCCGGCCCTCGGAATCGAAAGCTAGACCGTGTGGTGTTCGAAACTGGCCAGGCTCAGACCCGAGCCCGCCCCAATGCATGAGGTAGTTACCTTCACTGTCGAATTTCACCACGCGAGCCACTTCTTCTGGCGGTGCGTTTGGACTCTGACCTCCGTGTCCATCACCTACAAAAATTGAACCGTCAGGCGCCGTGATCACATCATTGGGCGTATACAGTAAGCCGTCAGTCCCATCACCAGCCTCACCAGGAGTACCGAGTGTCAGCAAAATCTCACCCTCTGGACTGAATTTGTAAACTGCGTGTCCCTTGCCGTCCCGGTTCGGATCTTCGCCGTTCGGCCCCTGCGCATCAGTCATCCACACATTACCATCAGCATCCACATGGATACCGTGTGGGAAAATGAACATTCCACCACCAAAGCTGGTCACGACATTGCCATCAGCGTCAAACTTAATCACAGCAGGCAAGTCGGAATCGGCACAACTATTTGCACCACACCGTTCTCCTACCCAAATCGACGTTCCGTCGATGTCGATGTCGACCGCACTCGTCGAGCCCCAAGTTCGTCCATTAGGTAGTGTGAAGTGGTTTTCAATCGTTTCGTATGGGTTTGGACGATCATTGACCGGCTCCACGTCTGAGCCACCGGCTCCGACCTGGCCCGACGCAGCTTCAGTCGTCTCCTCCACCAGCTCAACCTCAGGCTCAGTGCACGCTACAGCACTAAGCATTAAGCACACCAACCCGATACCGAACACCCCCAGAAGATTCATTCGACGTCGATCAGCCATCACACCCCCCCCCAAACAACAGTTTTGCCACTCTAAGCAATTCAATTCAAAGATTCAAACGGTGAAAACCATTGAATTATAGGTTGAAACCCTTTATTTCGAACCTAAAAACTTCTGGTAACACAGGGCTCTCTCGGCAGGTTAAGGTTCAGGTCACAACTCAGTTTCAA
>JYMV01052898.1_pt1 | contig 18273 bp, 19 predicted proteins | sample 338911 | NCBI WGS metagenome assembly JYMV01 (sample SAMN03354496, study PRJNA234377) | hydrothermal vent metagenome | biome: Deep sea; feature: Hydrothermal plumes at the Eastern Lau Spreading Center, Western Pacific Ocean; material: Seawater | place: Tonga | collected 2009 | depth 2000 m m
TTTGGATTTTTCTCCCATTCTTGCTTATATAATCCTTCAATTTCTATGGAGTGCGGTCTACGGTCTTTCCACTAGCGCAGGATTGCCTATGTACCTTAGTATGGGTAGTTAAACTAAACAGTGTTATTGGTTTCTTTCTCTTAAATTTTGAATTCCTCCAAAATATAACTTAGAATTGCATTAGCACCGATTTGATCCAGCTTGCGGGTGCTATATAAATGCGGCTAAAGAGGTTATAAATGAGACCTGTTTAGCATTTGCTGGCAGGTTTTTTTTTGAAATGAATAATAAAAGCTCAATAGGACTAATCAAACCAAGTTCAGTTAAATTTGATAACTCCTTGTTATTAGAATGTGGCAAGGAGCTTAACGGCTTTGAGATGGTGTATGAAACTTATGGAAAGCTAAATGAAGAAAAATCAAATGCTATTTTAGTTTGTCATGCACTTAGTGGAAGTCATCATGCCGCCGGCTATCACAAAGACTCAGAAGAAAAGGCTGGTTGGTGGAATTCTTTAATAGGACCCGATAAGGCCATAGATACTAATAAATATTTCGTTGTGTCTCCAAATAACTTGGGAGGCTGTCATGGCACAACCGGGCCAAAATCAACTAACCCCGAAACAAATCAGGCGTATGGTCCTGACTTCCCTGTCTTGAGGGTAAGGGATTGGACTAATAGTCAGGCATTGTTGGCTGATCATTTAGACATTAATACTTGGCATGCGGTAGTTGGAGGTAGTTTGGGCGGCATGCAAGCCTTAGATTGGAGTATTGCTTACCCAAAGAGAATAAAAAAAGCTGGGATAATAGCTGCCGCCCCCAAGTTAAGTGCACAAAACATAGCGTTTAATGAAGTAGCAAGACAAGCGATAACTTCTGACCCAGATTTTCAGGAAGGAAACTATATGCAAACAAACACTTCACCAAAAAGCGGGTTAAGGCTAGCTAGAATGGTGGGTCATATTACCTATCTATCAGATGAATCAATGAAAAGTAAGTTCGGCAGGGAGTTGAAAGAAGAAAAGTTAGGTTTCGGGTTTGATGCTGAGTTTCAAGTTGAAAGCTATTTGAGGCACCAAGGAGATGCTTTTTCGAAAACTTTTGATGCAAACACCTATCTTTTAATGACAAAAGTCTTAGATTACTTCGATCCCGCTGATGAATTTGACGGCGATCTTGTGACAGCATTCAAGCCTATACTTGCTCAGGCCTTAGTGCTTTCATTTTCTTCTGACTGGAGGTTTTCGCCTTCAAGATCCAAGGAGATAACCAATGCACTTATAAACGCAAAAAAGAAAGTGAGCCATATAGAAATTGATTCTCCTTTGGGCCATGACTCCTTTCTATTTCCTGAAGAAAGATATGTTGAAGTCCTGAAAACGTTCTTAGGGAGTCAATCATGAAAACAGAAACGGTAATTGAAAGCTGGGTAAAGGATGGATCTAGCATTTTAGATCTGGGATGTGGAGACGGATCTATCCTAGAAGCACTAAGATCAAACAAATCTGTACAAGGTTATGGCATTGAGATTGATAGAAAAAACATTGAATCCTGTTTAGAAAAAGGCCTTGAAGTAATTGAACAAAACATTGACGAAGGACTCTCTAACTTCCTAGACAAAAGTTTTGATACAGTTTTGGTAAGTCAAACTATACAAGTGCTCAAGAATCCTAAGCAAGCTCTAGAAGAGATAACGAGAATTGGTCATCAGTCCATCATAGTTATTCCTAACTTTGGACATTGGAAATCTAGATTAACTCTTTTCTTAAAAGGAAAGATGCCAGTAACGGAATCTCTCCCTGAAAAGTGGTATGAAACACCAAATATACATCTTTGCACACTGACTGATTTCGAAAATCTGTGCGCTGAATTAAATATTATCATTGAGGAAAAGAAAATTCTTGACCCAAAAGGAAGGGTCAATGCTGTTTTGTCTGCATGGTCCAATTTATTAGGCAGTTCAGTCATCTATAGGCTTTCGAGGTAAAAGTGGAAATAATTTTAGCCACTCAAAATGCTGGCAAGTTAAAAGAATTCAATGATCTTGCTAAAGGCAGGGGTTTAAAATTTATTCCTATTCCGGTTGAACACACTTTCCCAGAAGAAACTGGGCGTACCTTTTTTGAAAATGCTTTTATAAAAGCTAATTATTTCTTTTCTGTAACAGGCATACCTTCTATAGGAGATGATTCAGGACTAGAGGTGGAAGCTCTTAATGGAAGGCCTGGAATTCATTCTTCTAGGTATTCCAGAGAAGGCACGGACAAATCCAATGTGGATAAATTACTTTTGGAATTGAAGGACGTGCAAGATAAAGATAGGTCCGCAAGATTTAAATGTTGCTTGGTCTTAATGCAGAACAACCTAAACGAACCAATAAGTGCAGAGGGAGTGGTTGAAGGAAAAATAAGTGAAGGAAAAAAAGGCAACAAGGGGTTTGGTTACGACCCCGTTTTTATTCCGAAGGGCTCTTTGCTACATATGGCTGAAATAGAAGAAAGTGAAAAGAATCTTATAAGCCATAGGGCTAATGCCTTCAGATCACTTATGAAAAAACTACCTAGGGGTTTTGCGAAAGATTAATTCTCTAGACTCCCTACCCTCTATTAATGCTTTTCTTTCGTACTTTGTCTGGGGTAGTGACTTTAAATACTCAGGTAGATTTGTTAAGTCTTCCCTTAGCCACCCGTTATCTGAAGCGACAGCTTCTTTGACTTGAGTGTAATAATCCCCCCAGTCAGTTTTACAGAACACAAGCCCCCCTATAACAACCTTGTCGTATAGGAGATTTAAAAAATCTTCTGATAATAATCTTCTTTTAAGATGTTTTCTTTTGGGCCAAGGATCTGGATATAAAAAAATCATAGCATCAAAGGTTTCGTTAGTTACCTTTGTCTCTAGAAGATCAAATACATCAGACTCTATTATCTTTAAGTTAGTTAACTTATTCTGTTCAATTTGGTTAAGGGCTGAACCAATTCCTGGGGGGTAGACTTCTATGCCCACAAAGTTGACTTCGTTAAATCTATCAGCCATATACAGTAGACTTTCACCAGAACCAAACCCAACATCTGCTATCAGTTTTTTTGGTGACCCCTCAAAAGCTGCTGAAAAATCTACCTTATCTTCTCCAAGTTGGATGGTATGCTGCTTTTTTAAGTATTTAAGTGCTCTTCTTTGCGCTGATGTTGTTCTTCCTTTTCTCAGAACAAAGCTTTTCTTGGCATTCTTTAGCTCTGGTCTCAAAGATGACGGCATAAATTCTATTCGATCAAGCCTTTTTGGGGTGAAGAAGCTGAAGAAGTGGCGTGTTTTCCATTCTGCCAGCTAAATAAGCCTGTCTTCCAGATTCAACGGCTTTCTGCATTGCTTCTGCTAAAAATTAGTCCAAAGGAAAATTCTGTTTAACCTTCTTCATGGCATTTTGTTCTATCTGCCTTACCCTTTCAGCAGAAATGCCATATTTATCTGCTAATTCATGCAGAGTTAATTTTTGGTCTGTAAGCCACCTGTCATAAATAATATCTCGACTTCTATCGTCTAATTGCTTTAAAGCTTCATATAGCTGAGTTGTATTCAGAGTTGAATCGTCTTCCTTTTCAATTATTTCAGAAGGGTTAGCCGAAGAATCTTCTAGATAATTAGCTGGGGCGTAATTAGTTGCATCACTATCATCGCCTTCAAGAGGATCAAACGACATATCTAAGCCACTAAGGCGTTTTTCCATTTCCCTTACTTCTGCAGGCTTAACCCCAAGATCTTTTGAAATAGATTTAATTTCCTCTTCGGTCAACCATCCTAAATTCTTTTTTTTACTTCTTAAATTAAAGAAAAGTTTTCGTTGTGCTTTGGTGGTTGCAATTTTTACAATCTTCCAGTTTCTTAGAACATATTCGTGAATTTCTGCTTTAATCCAGTGAACAGCAAACGAAATAAGCCTAACCCCCACCTCAGGATTAAATCTTCTCACTGCCTTCATTAATCCTATATTGCCTTCCTGTATTAGGTCTGCTTCAGAAAGACCATAGCCAGAGTATGTCTTAGCGATATAGACTACAAACCTAAGGTGGGCAAGTACCAATTTTCTAGCTGCATCTAGATCATCTCTGTAATAAAGGTCTTCGGCTAACTTTCTTTCCTGCTCTCGGGTAAGGATTCCAATGTTGTGAATAGAATTTATGTAAGATTTAAGATTACCTCCAGGTGATGCAATGTCCATCTCCTGAAGCGAAGTTCCTAGCTTAATTTCTTCTTTTTTTGTTTTTTTAGTCATTTCTTAGCGGAATTCTACATTTTTAACAACAGACTATGCAAATTATGGGAAACCTTAAGAAAAAAGACTCTTCCAGGAGAAGCTCGAATCTCCAACACAATAAAATTCAGGATTCTTCTTTTCTGAATCAAAAACATATTTGAAATCTTTTCCTTTTAGCCCCCTTAATGTTCCACCTGCAGCTTCTAGCACAGCCTGTCCGGCAGCTATGTCCCATTGCGAAGTTGGCCCCATCCTGCAATAAATATCTGCTTCGCCTTCTGCAACTCTGCAAAGCTTTAATGAACTTCCAGCTTCAATTAATTCTATTTCTTTAAAGTTTTTACTCACTCTTTTTAAGAATTGATGATCTTTTTTAGTTTGATGACTTCTACTCACTGTAACTGTAATCAGATCTAGATTTAGACCTCTAGTTTTTATCTGGCTTTGGATACCATTTATTTCCTTATACGCGCCTACACCTGATATGCCTTTAAATAATTCTTCTTTGGCTGGTGCGCTTACCACTCCCAATACAGGAGACCCATTTTCAATTAAAGCTATATTTACCGTGAAGTCACCGTTCCTATTTAAAAACTCCTTTGTCCCATCGAGCGGATCTATAAGCCAAAATGTCTTATCTCCTTTTTTATGCTTCACTTTATCTTCTTCTGATAACACAGGAAACTTCAAGTCTAAGTTATTTAATCCCTCTATTATGAGTCTATGCGAAGAAAGGTCGGCCTCTGTTACCGGGGATCCATCTTCTTTCTTCTCTTGAGTAACTTCTTTTCTAAAGTAAACATCCATAACGCTTTCAGAGGCTTTTAGAGCTATTTCAGCTATCTCTTCTGATAGTTCTAATAATCTTTCTTTGTCCTTAAACATATATCTTTGATTTGTTAGCTGATATTTTTCTTTTACAATAGCCGACAAACCCTTGCTGTAAAAGTAATATGAATGATAAAGAAAAATTAATAAAAAACACTGAAATTATAAAGAAAGGCTTAAATCTACTTGGTAGGAATAGAAAAACAGTACTTTCTCATCATAAAGCTTTTGAACTAACTGATGAACTTGAAGCAAAGGTGGAAGAGATGCTTGTTTGCCTAAAAGAAGAAAAAAATGGATCGTGAGGAGAATACTATGAATTACAGTTGTTTTAAGTGTGAAATAAAAGACAAAATTGCCCACATTGAAATGTGTAGGCCAGAAGAATTTAACTCTATGAATAAGGCTTTCTGGTCCGAACTGCCTAACTTAGTTGATTCTATATCGAATGATGCTAACGCTAGAGTAATAGTCCTTTCAGCACAAGGAAAGCACTTCTGTGCAGGAATGGATTTGGCTAATTTTGCTCCTAACCCTAATACACCAAAGGCACATTTAGGAATGAGAAAAGAATCTGCATTCAGAGGAACTTTAGATTTACAGCACACCATCTCGTGTTTAGAAAAGGCCAGAATGCCAGTGATAGCAGCCATTCAGGGAGCCTGTGTAGGCGGTGGTGTAGATTTAGCTACTGCCACGGATATTAGATATTGCACCAAAGATGCCTTTTTCTGTATTCAAGAAATAAATATTGGGCTGGCAGCTGATGTGGGAACCCTACAAAGATTACCTCATTTAATTCCTGAAGGCCTAGTTCGGGAGCTGGCTTTTACAGGCAGGCGGTTTAAAGCTGAGGAAGCTTTTAAATTTGGACTTGTTAATGAAGTTTTTGATAGCCATGAAGAGATGTTAAAAGGCGTTATGGAAGTGGCAAAGGAAATAACAAAAAAAGGCCCTCTTGCAGTAACTTCAACTAAAGAAATCTTGAATTATGGAAGGGATCATTCTATGGAAGATTCTCTTAATTACGTAGCCCTCTGGAACAATGCCATGGGCATAAGTGATGAAATGTCGGAAACATTTAAAGCCCAGTCAGAGAAGAGAGATCCTGACTTTGAAGATCTCCTTCCAAGAAAAAAATATATGGGAGATTAGGTTTAACCTAGCTTCCTAAGAAACACTGGAGAAAACTGACCTGAGTCTTGCTTACTATAGCTATAGCCCTCAAGGTTAAATCCTAAGATTGCTTCTGGTTTGTCTATATGGTTAAGGGCGATGTACCTAGCCATCAAGCCCCTTGCTTTTTTTGCGTAAAAGCTAATTATTTTGTACTTACCATTTTTGTAATCCTTAAACACAGGACTAAAGACTGGAAGTTTTAATTCTGACAATTTAACTGAAGAAAAATATTCGACAGACGCCAAATTTAATATTGATCTGTTCTTGTGGGTTTCAAGTGCCTTTGCTAAGGATACTGCAATTTTTTCTCCCCAAAATTCGTAAAGATCTTTTACTTTGGCGTTCTTAAATTTAGTTCCCATCTCAAGCCTATAGGGCTCCATTAAATCTAAAGGTTTTAAAATTCCATAAAGTCCAGACAGTATTCTTAAATGGTTGTCTAAAAACTTGATTTGTTTTTTATTTAAGCTTCTTGCATCAAGGCCGGTGTAGACATCCCCTTTAAAGGCATAGATAGCTTGTCTGGAAGTTTCCCTTAAATCCTTATCCCCCTTCCAGTTCATATTTCTTTCAAAATTTAAGTCAGCCAACTTCTCACTTAAACCCATCATTGAAGAAAGATCCTCTGGACCTAGGACCTTCAATTCTCGCATTAACTTTCTACTTTCTGACAAGTGTTCAGAGACGGAATAACCCACAGAAGGGACCTCAGTCTCATAATCTAAGGTTTTGGCTGGAGAGACTACTGAGATCATGTAAGCCCCAAGACAAGTTTGGCCATTATATTTCTTTGAATTTCATTCGAACCGGCATATATGCTTGCCTTTCGATAATTAAAATATCTTGGCGCTGAAGTATTTGCAAAATCACTACCTATGGGCGGTTCATTATGGCCTATTCCTGGACCAGAGTTATTGAATGGCAAAGCATAATAATCAACAGCTTCAACAGCTAATTCTGTTATTAACTGTCCTATTTCAGTCCCCCTAGTCTTTAATAAAGATGATTCAGGTCCTACATTCTGCCCTGCGGATAAGCTTCCTAAGATTCTTAACTCTGTTGCTTCCAAGGCATTTATTTGGATTTCAACCTGAGCTACTTTATCTAAAAATGCAGTATCTTCAATTAAAGCTCTATCAGAAGACATTTGGGTTTTAGCCATTTCAACAACCCTGCCTAGAGATGAATAAAGGCTGGCCGAGTATCCGTTTCCTCTTTCAAATTCCAGCAGATACTTCGCGTATGTCCACCCCTTGCCTTCTTCTCCAATTAAATTCTCTTTTGGAACCTTAACATCCTCAAAAAAAACGGTGTTAACTTCTTGATATCCCTCTGGGGCCTTATCTAGGGTCACTATAGGCTGCACATTTATTCCTGGTGAGTGCATGTCGATTAATAAAAATGAAATGCCCATTTGTCTAATCTCTTCATTACTAGTTCTAACTAGACAAAAAATCATGTCAGCAAATTGTGCCATAGTTGTCCAAGTTTTAGAGCCATTTACAAGATAGTGGTCTCCTTTGTCTTCGGCTTTGGTCTTAAGAGACGCCAAGTCGGAACCAGATCCTGGCTCAGAGTAGCCCTGACACCACAATACTTTAGAAGCGAGAATGTCTGGTAAGTATTTTTCTTTTTGCGCATCTGTTCCAAAGGCCATAATCACTGGGGCAACCATTTTTTCTCCAAACGCTATGACTGAAGGGGCATTTACTGCTGCCATTTCCTTGTTAAAAAAATACTTCTGAGTGGCTGTTAATTCAGCTCCGCCATACTCTTTCGGCCAATTAATTCCTGCCCAGCCCCCTTTGTATAATAGCTGTTGCCATTCCATATGGTCCTCTCTGGTTAAATGGCCGTTGGGGCTATTTCCATACCTTTTTCTCATGTCTTCCGAATAGTTCTCTTTCAACCACTCTCTAACTTCGCTTTGAAAATCAAGTTCTTCTTGTGTAAATTGCAAGTCCATATAAATTAACCTCCCATTAATTATAAATTAGAAAGAAATCAACGCAATCAGTTAACGTATGAATCAGATCACTCGATCATTAGATTTCTTTTCAGAGATGACAGGGCGCTTCTGTTCTTGGTTCGTTGCCCTCATGGCCTTAATCACTTGCGTGGTGGTTGTAATGAGGTATGGATTAGACCTGGGTTCAGTCTTGCTTCAGGATGTAGTTCTATATTTGCACGGAGCTTTATTTCTCTTAGGCTCTTCTTTTGCCTTAAAACGTAATGCTCACGTTAGAGTCGATATTTTTTATAGAGAGTTTTCAGAAAAAAAGAAAGCCTTTGTAGATCTTGTCGGCCACTGTCTTTTCTTGCAACCAGTTTGTTGGGTGATATTTCTCTTTTCATGGGGTTTTGTGGAACTCTCTTGGAGAATTATGGAAGTCTCGGCTGAGCCCGATGGACTTCCTTTTGTTTATTTGCAAAAGAGCCTCTTGATTGCTTTGTGTTTATTCATGGCTCTTCAGAGCTTTTCTGAAATTTTAAAAAGCATCTTAAAAATAAAAAATGGCTGAGTTCATACCTCTATTGATGTTCGGAATTATTTGCTTAGTACTTTTAGCTGGCTTTCCTGTAGCATTTTCTCTAGCTGGAACTGCGCTTATATTCGCAGGCTTGGGAATACTTTCGGGAACTTTTGATGCTTCTCTTTTGGGAACTATACCTAATAGGATGTTTGGGGATATGACCAACACTAATCTAGTGGCAGTGCCCTTATTCATTTTTATGGGAATACTGTTTGAAAAATCTAATCTTGCAGAAGATTTATTGAGCAATATGGCTGACCTTTTGGGGGGGTTTAGGGGCAGCCTGGCTGTATCTGTAATAATTGTGGGAGCTATGATTGCTGCAAGCACAGGCATAGTGGGGGCAACTGTGATTGCTATGGGTCTAATTTCTCTACCTATAATGCTCCAAAGAAACTACGACCAAAGCTTAGCTACTGGGACTATCTGCGCTACCGGTACTTTGGGCCAGATCATTCCCCCCTCTATTGCATTAGTTCTTTTGGGAGATGTTCTCTCAGCAGCTTACCAACAATCTCAACTTAGTTTAGGTATATTTTCTGCGAGGACAATTTCGGTAGGTGATTTATTTATGGGTGCAATAGTTCCAGGTTTAATCCTGGTTATTGCTTACATTTCATATGTGCTATTCAAAGCCTATGCTCAACCTTCTACTGCACCCGCTCAGGAAGTCAGGACCATTGAAAATAGGGCTAAAATAATTTTAACCACTCTACTTCCACCCCTGGTTTTGATAGTAGCTGTTTTAGGATCCATCTTAATGGGTATTGCGACCCCTACTGAAGCCGCAGGTGTCGGAGCTCTTGGTGCTATGGGACTTGCATTGAGTAAAGGAAGTTTAAATCGAGAGAACTTAACCTCTGCTGTCCAAAGTACTACTGAAATAACATCAATGGTCTTTATGATTCTGTTGGGTTCGTCAATATTTTCTCTTGTCTTTCGTGGATTTGGGGGTGATGACTTAGTTAATAGTATTTTTAATCAAATGCCTGGCGGTGTTTTCGGAGCCATGCTTATTGTCATGATAATTATTTTTCTCTTAGGATTTATATTGGACTTTATTCAAATTACTTTCGTGGTGGTCCCTATTGTCGGTCCAGTTTTAATGGCGATGGGCATAGATCCTCTTTGGCTAGGAATTATGATAGCCATTAATCTACAAACATCTTTTCTCACCCCTCCTTTTGGATTCGCTTTATTTTATTTGAGGGGTGTTGCGCCTGACTCTGTTCCTACTGGAGCCATATATAGAGGTGTGATTCCTTTTATAATAATCCAATTACTAGTCTTGCTAGGCCTCGCTATCTTCCCCTCATTAGTAACTGCTCTGCCAAATGCCATTTATGGACTTTAAATGTCTTTCAAAAGGTAAGCAGCTCTGTCTGCTCTGTAAGACGACCTAACCATAGGCCCCGAAGCTACCTCTTTAAAGCCTATTCCTTTAGCCATATCTTGGTAATATAAAAACTCTTCTGGCGGAACGTATCTTTCAACAGGCAAGTGATTAAGGGTAGGTCTTAAATACTGGCCTAGGGTTAAGATTTCTACGCCGACTGAAAAGGCATCAATTAAAGTAGACTCTATTTCTTTTGTTGTTTCCCCCAGTCCTAGCATTAGGCTGGTTTTAGTTAAAACCTCTGGGCTGATCTTCTTTGCTTCTTTGAGGACATTGAGGGTCCGAAAATAACCGGCCCTAGGATCTCTAACTTTTTTGGTTAGCCTCTCGACTGTCTCTACATTCTGAGCGAAAACATCCAACTTAGAATTGAGCAAAACAGAGATTGATTTCTTTTTCCCCTCAAAATCAGGAACTAGTGCTTCCACCATTACTTCTGGGCAAATATTTTTGATGGCTTTTATTGTGTTGGAATAGTGTTTTGCCCCTCCATCCTTAAGGTCATCTCTGTTGACTGAAGTTAGGACCACATATTTGAGTAACATTTTTTTTATAGATTGAGCTATCTTAAGAGGTTCTTTTTTATCTAACCTACCTCTTGGATTTCCAGTATCTACTGCACAGAATTTACATGCTCTTGTGCAAACATCACCTAGAAGCATGAAAGTAGCGGTTCCGTGGCTCCAACATTCCCCAATATTTGGACACATGGCCTCTTCACAAACTGTCTTTAGGTAATTGTCTTTAACAATCTTTTTAACTTCCTTAAATTTAGGTGTCAACACATAATTGAGCCTGAGCCAGGAGGGCTTTCTTGTTGGAAGAATGTTTTTATTTATATTTGGTTTAATTCCATTTCTTATGGCTATAGTGCCATTTTCTTTAATGGTCTTAAAAGGAATAATCTGATTCATGTGTCCATACCTCCTTCAAATCTTGCTTTTACTGTTTTTTCAAAGTCCTTAAAGGCTTTTTCTATTGGAATCTCGGCAAATTCATTAAGGTGTGTCACTTTTAAAGATTGCTTGCCACAGACATTAATAGATTCAAAGGGGCTTAAGTCCATATCAATATTTATACTCAGCCCATGATAAGAGTAGCCTCTTTTAATTTTCAAACCAACTGAACATATTTTCTTGTCTCTAATGTAAACCCCAGGATTTCCTTGTTGTCTTTTAGAAGAAACCCCATAGTCTTTTAAAAAGTCCATTACTGAAGCTTCCAGCTCATTAACAAACCTTTTTGGGCCCCAGCCCTTGCGACGCAGGTTAATTAAAAAATAGGCTACTATCTGACCAGGGCCATGATAAGTGACCTCTCCTCCTCTATCTGATCTTATAACGGGTATATCATTCTTAATGAGCAAGTTCTTTTTTGAAGCCCCAAACCCCAAGGTATAAACTGGAAAATGTTCAAGCAACCAGAGCTCGTCTGGATCTCCCTGGCCTTTTGAAAGAATAACATTCTGCATCGAGGCCCAGGTCTTATGATAGTCCTGCAAGCCTAGCTTTCTTAATTTAAGATCCAATTTCTTTTTATTGCTCCTGTCTGACTTTTTTATTCCTCTAAATCTCTCATTTCAATAAAGGCTTTTTCAGAAATCTCGTGATATTGGATCACGTCTTGCTTAAAAGCCAGGTAGGAGTTATAAATTTTTGTGGCCATTTCATCATCTTTTATGAACTCTTCCATTACCTCTTCAGAAATTCTTCTTAACTCAATTAAAACATCGTCAGGTAGCTTTCTTAGTTCTACTCCGTGCACTTCAACCAATTCGGTCAACGCCCTATTGTTATTTGCAGTGTATTCATCGAGCATCTCTTGATTTACTGCTCTAGCAGCATATTTAACTATGGCTTTTAAATCGTCAGGTAAAGATGAATAGGCTTCTTTATTTATTATTATTTCTAGGGTCGAGCCCCCCTCATGCCATCCAGGGTAATAGTAATAATCTGCAACTTGATGAAACCCAAATGTTAAATCGTTGAAAGGGCCGACCCACTCTGCAGCATCAATTACCCCCTGTTGTAATGCTAGAAAAATATCACTTCCAGGCAACAATACTGTCTCAGCACCTGCCCGTGAAAAGATTTCTCCTGCCAATCCAGGTATTCTCATTTTTAGCCCCTTTAGGTCATCTAGTGAGTTAATTTCCTTCTTAAACCAGCCTGCCATTTGAACTCCCGTATTACCTCCTGCAAAGGGTATTAAGTTAAAAGGAGCATAGGCTTCTTCCCAAAGCTCTTGACCACCTCCCCAGTGGATCCAAGAATTAATTTCTTGCGCTGTTAACCCAAAGGGAACGGCTGTAAAGAACTGTGAAGATTTAAGTTTTCCTGTCCAATAATAAGAGGCTCCATGCCCTAGTTGTGCTGCACCTCTTGAAACTGCATCGAAAACTTCCATCGCAGGAACCATCTCCCCTGCACCATAAACCTTGATCTTTAACCTGCCATTGCTCATCTCATCTACATATTTAGAAAGGTTCTCGGCAGCCCGTCCTAGGCCTGGATAATTTTTGGGCCAGGTCGTAACCATATTCCACTTGTAGACTTTATTTAAATCAATTTCTGTGGTCTCCTGTATAGCTGTAGTTGAGCTCTCAGAACATCCCCAAAAAAGACAAATGAGAAAGAAGGACAAGAGTTTTTTCTTCATAATTTTCATTAATTAAATTGGCCTTAATTTCGCGTAAGAAGCCATGAGCCACTTAGTCTCGCTCGAATCAAAATTAACTTCTACTCTAGCATTGGCTCCTTGGCCTTCATAGTTAAGAATAACGCCTTCACCAAAAACTTCATGGACTACCCTCTGTCCTAAAACCAGGTCTGTTTCAGGTATCTCTCCTTGGACAATGATCCCCTTTGAATCATAAGATTTTCTGCCTATTGCACCCCCTGTTCTGATTTCTTGTGTTAACTCAGGTGGTATCTCTCTCAAGAATCGAGAGGGGGGGTTGAATGTTTCGTTCCCGTGCAAATTTCTCATTTCAGCGTGGATTATGTAAAGCTTTTCCATGGCTCTGGTCATCCCCACATAACAAAGCCGTCTCTCTTCTTCCAGTTGTCCGGGATCTTCTATGGACAGTCTGTGAGGAAAAAGGTTTTCTTCAAAACCCGTTATGAAAACTAAAGGAAATTCCAATCCCTTCGCGGAATGTAGTGTCATAAGCTGTATTGCGGACTCATGCTCTTCTGCTTGTTCTTCTCCTGCATCAAGCGCTGCATGATCAATGAATGATTTTAAGATGGGAGTATCTTCTTCTTGAATGTCAGGTTCATAATCGCCAGCTGCACTAACGAGCTCATCTAAATTCTCTACCCGAGTTCTACCTTTCTCCCCTGCCTCTTTTTTATGATAATCAATTAATCCACTTCTCTGGATAACATGGTCTACTGTTTCTTTTAGTTCTAGGCCACTAACTTCAGCCTGAAGACTTTCTAGGTCTCCTATGAATCCAGATAAAGAGCTGCTAGCTCTTGCAGTCAATCCATTAAATTCAATTAAACCTGTGCTAGCCCTCCAAAGAGAGCAATTTTGATCTCTTGCTTGGTTCCTTATAATCTCTAAGGTCTTAGCTCCTATGCCTCTAGGGGGGAGATTGATGACCCTCTCAAAGGCTGCATCATCTTCTCTTCCATAAACCAAGCGTATGTAAGCCATGGCATTTTTAATCTCGGCTCGCTCATAAAATCTCTGGCCTCCATAAATCCTATAAGGAAGGCCTTCTCTTAATATTGCTTCTTCTAAAGCTCTAGATTGAGCGTTAGACCTATAAAGAATTGCCGCATCATCAAGGGCATTCCCTTGGTCCATCCAAGACTGTATTGTTCCAACGACATATCTGGCCTCGTCGTCCTCGTTATAAGCGGAGTAAATGGATATCTTTTCTCCTTCTTTCTCTTCAGTCCAAAGTTCTTTTCCCATTCTGGATTGATTATTTTCAATAACGGAGTTGGCTGCACCAAGAATTGTCTGTGTAGACCTATAGTTTTGCTCTAGTCTAACCACCTCTGTTTTAGAGAAATCTTTTGTGAACCTATCAATATTTTCACTTTTTGCTCCCCGCCAACCGTATATGGATTGATCATCATCTCCTACAGCCGTATAGCTACTTTCTTTTCCCTTTAAAAGAGATAGGAGTCGATACTGGACTTCATTTGTGTCTTGAAATTCATCTACTAGGATATGTTTAAATCTTTTTTGATAATGAGAAAGCAGGGATTCATTAGAAGACAATAAAATTAGTGATCTAAGTAGCAGTTCGCCAAAATCTACAAGACTCTCTCTTTCACAGAGCAGTTCGTATTCGACGTAAACCTTTGTCATTTGTTCAACAAAGTAATCATCGCTCGATTCGGCTTGATTTGCTCTTCGACATTCGTCTTTTTCTTTATTTATGTACCACTGGATTTGCCTTGCCGGCCACTTACCAACATCAACGCCCATGGACTTACAAACTCTCTTGATAACTCTGTACTGATCTTCGCTGTCCAAAATAGCAAATTCCCTCCTTAGGTTCGCCTCTTCCCAATGTCTTCTTAAAAGTCTATGAGAAATACCATGAAAAGTTCCACACCAAAAGTCTGACATTTCCTGGCCCAGCATGGATTCAATCCTGCCTTTCATTTCATTGGCTGCTTTATTAGTAAAAGTTACTGTCAATAAGGAGTAAGGGCTATTATCGAGGGCCTGAACTAACCAAGCTACTCTATGTGCAATGACTCTTGTTTTGCCAGATCCAGCTCCAGCTAACACGAGCAAATGGGGAGACTCAGAGGTTACTGCCTTTCTTTGAGCATCATTAAGATTATTCAATATATCAGAAACATCCACCTGTCTATTTTATATGGTTTAGCTTTAAAGAGGTTTTTAAAAAAGTTGAAAAAAAACCCATGAGAATTGGCTCCCCTTAAGTTAAGATAAATCATAGGAAACACCATGACAGATCCAAAAGAATTCTTTGATACCTACTGCGATTTTGTAACCAAAGTAACCAGTAATCCAAGCCTAGACATTAAAGCCCTTAAGGCTTCTTTACAGGAAATTCAAGATAATTCTGACATTGATGTTCCTAGATTAATGACTGCTGCCCTTGGCTTGAGTAGTGAGGGAGGAGAGTTTGTAGAGATAGTCAAAAAAATGTTTCTACAAGGCAAGCCGGCTAATCAAGAAAATATATTTCATATGAAAAGAGAGCTTGGTGACATCATGTGGTATTGGGTAACTGCTTGCATGGCCCTTAAGTTAGATCCTGTTGAAGTCATTTTAGAAAACCAAAATAAACTTGAAGCCAGGTACGGAAAGCAATTTACTGTCGATCAAAGTGAGATTAGGGAAGAGGGCGACCTGTAACTAACTAACTTTTTAGTACCTTCAAAACTTCCTTGTGTGCGTCATAAGAGTGAACTGCCTTCACTCCATTGATAGACATTTTATCTACCAATAAATTTCGAACTTTTACAAGAAAAGGACTAGAAAGGTGATTAAACTTTGCCTGCATATTTGATCTTCTTTGAATCCAGTTACCCCTCTTGAGTCTAATTTTTTGGTATTTGTTAAGAGCCTCCTCTTGACTTTCAAGCTTTGAATACAGCTCTCCAAACGTATAGGAGTCTTCAATTGCCATGCATCCGCCCTGTCCCATGAAAGGAACCATGGGGTGAGCAGCATCTCCCAAAAGGATAATGTTTTTATTTTTTATGGATTTAATTTTTGGTCTTTCAAAAATGCCCCATTTGTATAAATTTTGTGGGGAAGTCATAAGCTTTAAAAGATCTGAATTCCATCCCTTAAAGTCTCTTAGCAAGTCGGCTTTTGAGCCCTCCTGTCTCCATGACTCTTTAGTCCATTTTTTTGATTCCCTAATACCTACAAAATTAACTGTACCCTCTTTTCCTGTCGGGTAGTGAACTACGTGCCCCCCAGGACCATAATAAAGATTGATCTCATGACTATCTTCAAAGTCTGGGAGGTTTGAGATATCAGTTAAACCTCTCCAGGCCAAAAAGTTTGTGAATATGGGCTTAGAATTATCAAAGTATCGCCCCCTGATGTTTGACCTAATTCCATCACACGCAAGGATGACTTCGGCCTTTTGTTTTCTGTTATCAGAGAGAATAAGTTGGTTGTCTTCAGGATAGATTTCTGAAACCTCAGAAGAATTTTGAACTTCTCCGCCAAGGCTTTGATAGCGGTCTAGTAAGACCTTTATTAAATCCCTTCTATCTGTAGTAATAAATTCATTAGCCTTATTTGAATTAATAGACATACGTGCTATTTCTTCGCCTGTTGAAAATTGCCTTACAATGATTTTTTTTGGCAAATAACTAACTTTTGTTAGTTGAGACAGAATATCAAGGCGGTCTAAAAGACAAGTCGCATTGGCAGAGAGGGTAATTCCTGCTCCAAATTCAGAAACATTATCAGATCTTTCATAAATATTAGTTTTAATGCCCTTACTGAGTAAGGCGCACCCGGCTGTAAGACCAGATATTCCAGAGCCAACTATAGATACTTCTTTAAAGTTCATTTTTAAGTCCTTTAAATTGATTTGGCTTTAATTAACCCTTTTTTATTTTTTCTTTCCTTTCTTCTTGTTTTATCGTTGACCTTTCCTGTCAGCTGGCCACACGCAGCCATGATGTCATCCCCTCTTGTTGACCTTATGGTCACTACATAGCCTTCAGATCGTAAGAATTCCTGGAATCTTTTAACCCTGTTTCCTGAAGGTCTCCTGTATTTTGATTCTGAGAAGGAATTGAAAGGTATTAAGTTTATCTTACAAGGAAAATTTCTTAGTAGATTGGCCAATTCTCCAGCTAACTCAAGAGAGTCATTGATCCGGTCTATTAGAATGTACTCAAAGGTGGTAACTCGGCTGTCTCCACACTTATTAACATACCTCTTTACTGAGTCCAAAAGTTCTTTTATGGGATATTTTTTGTTAACGGGAACAAGTTCATTTCTTAATTTATCATTGGGTGCATGCAAAGAAACAGTCAAAGAAACATCAGACACTTCAGAAAGTTTATCTATTTGAGGAACTAATCCTGAAGTGCTTAATGTGACTTTTCTTTTCGACAGCCCATAGGCATTATTATCGAGCATCAACTCAATTGCTTTTACCACTGGATCGAAATTATGCAAAGGCTCACCCATTCCCATCATTACCACATTGGTGATATTTCTTTGCCCCTGTTCCCTAGAGCTGCCAAAAGAATCTTCAGCTATCCATAACTGGCCTATGATTTCATCTAAAGTAAGGTTTCTGGAAAAGCCCTGTTTTCCTGTTGCGCAGAAACTGCAATCAATCGCACACCCGACTTGTGAAGAAATACAGAGAGTTGCTCTTTTGCCCTCGGGTATCAATACCATTTCTATTAAATCGCCATCGCCGACACTGATAACCCACTTTCTTGTGCCGTCCTTAGAATCTCTCTCATATATTACTTCTGGTACTCTTATCTCACAGCTTTGAGTTAACCTTTCTCTTAGCTCTTTTGATAGGTCAGTCATCTTAGAAATATCACTTACTCCCCTTTGGTGTATCCATTTAACGGCCTGTGTAGATCTGTACCCCTTTTCCCCAAAGTTTGAGAAGAGCTCTTTTAACTCTATTTTGGTTAAGCCCATGAGGTTTATTTTGGAAGACATTTTTTTAATTTAGTGGCCCTAACTCATCAGCTACCCAGCTTATGGACCAATTATGCCCCAGCCTTCTTCCTCTATAAGATTCTGGCAATCTGGTAACCCTGCTTCCTTTTAAGGCTAAGTTCTGGGGATCTTTTTTTAGTCTTTTAAAGGCCGCATCTAAATGGTGCTGAGTCCTCCATTGATAAAAAACGGCCTTATCTGAGATGTATTTTGGGGGGGAATAATTACAACCTTCTCTATAAAATTCTGATCCAATAGGCCCGGCTATAGAATGAATTTCAGCAGGCAGGCGATTATTCCAAGTTTCTACCAAGGAGGTTACTAAAACCCCTCCATAGCTATGCCCAACAAGAACTACCTTTTCTAACTCAGGAAGATTTCTCATTGCTTCAGACAAATAGGAGTTAAGTTTCTCTGCTGAAT